>Ga0315553_10002032_pt1 | contig 16453 bp, 16 predicted proteins | sample SalMarSW160140MG_FD_203099 | JGI IMG/M metagenome (GOLD analysis project Ga0315553, IMG submission 203099) | Salt marsh sediment microbial communities from the Plum Island Ecosystem LTER, Massachusetts, United States - Salt Marsh Sediment SW1601-40 ... | reverse complement strand
CAGAGCGCAGGCGCAATCCGTCTCCTCGGGATCCAGCCAGTGGATATCGGCTAGAGATTTGAAGAATGTGATCTGCCTCTTGGCATAACGGCGGGAGTTTCTCTTGATCAGCTGCTTCACGGTCTCCAGGGTCGAACAGCCCATGCGAAGCTCGAAGAACTCCCGATATCCTATGCCCCGCATCCCAGGGTCCTCGAAGCCCAGACCCGTCTCCAGTAGGGAGCCTACCTCTCCTGGCAAACCTTCCCGAAACATTAGCTCCACCCGCTGTTCGATCCTGGAGTACAACCGGCTGCGCTCTCGCATCAATCCCACCAGAAGAAACTCATAGTCTTTTCGGGGTGTTGAGGGACTTGTGAAAGCGGATAGAGGCCTGCCGCCGGCGCGATACACCTCCAATGCCCGAAGTATCCGGTATGAATCCCGCTCCTTCACCCTGGACCGGGTGACCGGATCGACTCTCTCCAGCTCGTCGAGCAGCGCTTGCAGCCCCCTCCGCTCGGCTTCGATCTTGAGCTTTCGGCGAATCTCCGCATTCCCCGGCGGGGCATCCGGCAGACCGGTGATGAAGCTGCGCAGGTAGTAGGCCGTTCCCCCGCACAGGACCGGCGTGTTGCCTCGTGCCCGTATCTCGGGAATGAGTTCCTCGGCCAGGTGCACGAACTGCCCGGCGTTGAACTGGCAATCGGGCTCGAGGATATCGATCAGATGATGGGGAATACGGGCCCGCAGCTGCTCCGTCGGCTTGGCCGTTCCAATATCCAACCGGCGATAAACCTGCATCGAGTCGGCGTTGATAACCTCGATATTACCGAGGCGGGTAAACAGATGTTCTACGAAAGCGGTCTTGCCGACCGCGGTAGGACCGAAAATAACGGGGAGGGGCGCCCGGCTGAGGGGCGTCGCGTCGGCGCACCGCCGGCTCCGGTGTACCGGCTGAGAGGCACCCCTGGGCCCTCGGTGCGACGATCCGTCGCCCCGGGGATCAGCTCTCCAGTCGATAGCGCACCTTTTCCGTCAGGATCTGTTTGATTGCCGTAGACACCACCTTGCCCTTGTTAGCCTCCAGCTCTTCATCTCCGGCCAGATGGATCTGAGTCGCCCGCCTTATCATGGCGTTAGTTATTGTGTATACGTTTCCATTGTACCTGATAAGACTGTTCAAAGGTATGATCACCCCTTGCTCCCTTTTTTTCTTGTATAGCAAAGATATAGATTATTTGGAAAAAGATCAAGATTCGAATGCTTCGATTATCTTCTCGACAACGAAAAACTGATCCCTCCGCTCGGTATCGACCACCAAATCGGCAAAATTATACGCGTCGATATCTATTCCGTACAGCCTGAGATAGCGGTTCCGATCCCTGGTATCCCGCGCTTCCAGGTCCTTCAGCGACTGCCGCCATGGAATACCTTCCCGTTCGGCTATGCGCCTGCTGCGGATTTCCGGGGACGCGTACAGGTATACCTTGAAATCCGCCTGTTGGAGCAGCCAGATCGCCAGACGGGATGCAAGCACACAGCTGCCCTCCATCGCCAGCTCCACCTGCCGGTGATCCAGGTAGCGATCGTACTGATCATCGGACTCCGCAAGAAGGCACAACTGCTCAAAGGAAATACCCCTTTCGGCCGCCATGTCGTGAAACGTGTAGTTGATCAACCGAACCCCGAGCCGGCCGGCCAATATCCTGGAGACCGTGGTATTCCCGCAGCCGCTTTTACTGGATACCGCGATTCTTAACTCATTCGACATTTCTCAGCTGTTCCCTGATTTTCTCCACATGGTCCTTGAGGGAAACGATCGCCCCGTCCACCTCCACCAGCAGATTTTTGGCTCCAATGGTATTGAACTCCCGATTCAGCTCCTGGCAGATAAAGTCCAGCTTCTTCCCCATAGGTCCCGATTCGCCCAGGATCTTCCTGAAGCTCTGCAGATGAGAACGGCTGCGAACCAGCTCCTCATGAATATCCGATTTCATCAGCAGCGCCGCTGTTTCCGTTAGAATCCGGTTTTCATCGATACCATTCGACAGCAGATCTTCGAAACGGGTGCGCAGATCTTTCTTGATCTTCTCCTCCAGCTGCGCAGCTACAGCCTCGATTTTCACGATGTCCGTTTCGATTTTCCCCAGCAGCTCCAGGATATCCTTCCTGGTGGCCTCTCCCTCCGCCCGACGCAGCCCATCGAACTCCTGGAAAACCGATTCCAGGAGAGACTGCAGATCCAGCCAGTAGTTATCCAGGTCCAGGGACTGTTCGGCTTTCAGCATTCCTTCGATCCGCAGCAGATGGGACAGGCGGATTTTTTCACGGATCCCCGCCGCATCGGCCAGCTGCCGCAGTGCCTGCGCGTATGACTCTACGTAGACAGGATCGATGCTGATCTCCGCTGCCTGCTTCAGCTCCGAAGCCTTGAGATACAGCTCGACCCGCCCGCGGGCGATCCGCCTGGAGAGGAACTCCCGAATCTTCTGCTCCAGAGGATTCAGAAAGGAGGGCAGATAAACGAGGATATCGAGAAATCGATTGTTGTACGATTTCATCGTGATTGTGATCTTGTGCCGCTCGTCCCGATGTTCCCTGAAGGCAAAACCGGTCATGCTCTTCATTTCGCCGCCTCGACTTTCGCTTCGAAAATTTCCCGCCCGATCCTCCAGTTGTCGCCGGCCCCCATGGTGACCAGCAGATCCCCGGGTTTCAGGATGTCCCGAAGATAGGGGACGGCCTCCCGCGGTTCTTCGAAGTAGACGGCCTGCGGGTGGTGGCGACTGACTTCCTGGAACAGGGTTCTGCCGTCTATGCTGTGGTCGCCGGTTTCTCTGGCGGAGGCGTAGATTCGGTGCAGAACCACCAGGTCGGCAGCCTGAAAACAGGTTGCGAACGCTCCCAATAGCTTTCTGGTGCGGGAGTAGGTATGGGACATGAAATCCACAACGATTCGGCGCTCGGGGTAGAAGCTTCGCAAACCCTTCAACGTGGCGGATATCTCCGTAGGGTGATGCCCATAGTCATCGATGAACAGCACGCCCCCGGCTGTTCCCAGGATTTCGCTTCTCCGCCGGCTGCCGCGGAACTCCGCCAGCGCCTGTGCCATGGCCCGGCTGAGGTCGGCTGTCCGCTCACGGCCTTCGGCCTCCAGGATGCAGGAGCTCAACGCCGCAGCCGCGGTGGCGTTGTAGACCGAGTGGATACCCGGGTACTCGAGACGCAGCTGACCCTCCACTCCGGAGAGGCGGAAGCGTGTGCGCCCTGCCCCGGTTTCGATCCGGGTGATGCGGAAGGGGCCCTCTGCGCTGCGACCGTAGGCGATGAGGCGCAGATCCTTCCGTTCCCGGCGGATCCTGTTCAAGAGCTCCCCCGCACCGGGATCGTCGCTGTTGATGATCAGCTGCCCCTCCGGCGGAAGGCTTCGGCAGTAGCTGAGGAAGGCCTGCAGCACGTCCTCGAGATCCCGGAAATAATCCAGGTGATCCGCCTCCACGGAGGTCACCACGATCCGCTGGGGACGAAAATGCAGGAAATGCCGTCTGTATTCGCAGGTTTCGGCTACCAGGTAGCGCCTGCCCAGGATCAGGGTCGAACGGTCGCCAAAACCGGCAACTTCCGAGCCGGCCAATACCGTAACCGGCAGGTCCCAGGCCCGTAGAATCGTCCCGCTCAGGGCTGCCGTTGTAGTTTTGCCGTGGGTGCCGGATATGCCGCTGGAGTCAGCGGACTCCGAGAGCAGGCCCAGCGCCTCGGGATAGCTGAGAACCGGAATTCCCCGCTGCGCCGCCGCGAGGAGCTCCGGGTTGCTGCTGCGGTCATAGGCGGCCGAGTGGATGACTAGCTGAACGCCAGAACCGATGTTGTCCGGATCGAAGGATTCGGCATAGTGGATACCCAGGCGCCGGAGGATCCGATCGGTATAGAACGTCTCCGGGCCGTCGGAGCCGCTCAGCTCGGCACCCCGGTCCAGCAGGATCTCGGCCAGAGCCGCCATGCCCGTTCCCTTGATCCCCACCAGGTGAATTCGATATCCTGACAGCGACGCTGCCAACTGGGGCCGATTCATCACCGCAACTATAGCCGATGACCGGCCCGGGGTTCAATCGGAGGGAAAGCTGATCCTAGGTGCCCATATGTCCATCGCCGGGGGCGTGCACAGGGCTCTGGAGCGAGCCCTGTCGATCCGCTGCGAGGCGGTGCAGATTTTTACCCGCAACCAGCTGCGCTGGTCCGCACCTGCCTTTGCGGAAGAGGAGATCCGGAGCTTCAACAGGCTCAGGCCCAGGTTCAAAGGGGTGCTGGCTCACGCCTCCTATCTGATCAACCTGGCCGGACCGGATCAGGAAATACACCGGAAATCCATCGAAGCCCTCGCAGAAGAGCTGCGGCGCTGCAGCATCCTGGGGATTCCCGCCTTGATTGTACACCCCGGTTCGCACCGGGGACGGGGTGTCGATTGGGGAATCGAACGCCTGGTCGAAGGAGCGCGCAGGGTCTACGGGGCAGACCGGCCGGAGCATGTAAGGCTGACTCTGGAAACCACCGCCGGCGGCGGCTCAACCCTGGGCGGCAGTTTCGAGCAGCTTCGGGATCTGCTCGGCGCCCTGGAGGCGGCCGGCATTCCGGCGGGCGTCTGTTTCGACACCTGCCACGTCTTCGCCGCCGGCTACGAGCTGAGGACCCGCAGCGGGTACCGGGCTACCTGGGAACGGTTCGACCGCGTGATCGGCAAGGAGCATCTGGTGGCTCTTCATCTCAATGACTGCCTCGGTGAGCTGGGCTCGGGGAGAGACAGGCATGAGCACATCGGCAGGGGACGGATCGGCGTGTCCGGATTTGGGCAGCTTGCCCGGGACCCCTCTCTGGGCGATCTGCCGGGGATCCTGGAAACCCCAAAGGGCCGAGACATGCACGAGGATGTCGAAAATCTTGGCCTGCTCAGAAAACTGGGCAGGAGCGGTCAGCGCAGCGACTGATCGTTACTTCCAGAACTTGGGAATCAGGATCGTGAATCCGAAGTACCCCTGCCAGCGCGGGAAAGCCTGGATGGTCGGCAGAAATCCGACGGTTGGAGCCACCTCTAGGAACAGCTCGACCTTGCTGTCGATCAGGAATGCCTGGAGCCCGAATGGGATCCGCAGTCCCAGCTCCAGGGCGTCTGACTGATGAAAGTAGATCTGGGTATAGGCGCCGACTCCCAGAAAAAGGTGCAGGAAATCTACAAGCTGGTAGCCGCTGACGATCCGGTAATCCGCGCTCAGGAACAACCAACCGTTGTCCTGGAGGTCATATCCGATTTTGAAATCAAAGGGCGCAGGCCGGATGATCAGCACCGCGACGGGGTCTCCGAATTCCAACCCAAGTCGAAGACTTCCCCTGTTTGCAGCTGATACCGTGGTCGTGACCGCCCCGAACAGTACGATCAGGATTACCAATACCTTGAATGCTCGTTTCACTTGCCTAATCCTCCTCGGTTGAGTTCCCAGTGTAACCGATTCTGGACATGAAAAAAAGGCTGGGAACCGCCAAAAGCAGGCAATCCCCAGCCGCCATCTCCTAAGGACGTTACCCCGTTGGGTAGCGCGTAGCTGGTACCTGTATAACACACTTATTCTATTGTAGTCAATTGGACCGATTTGTTGACGAATGTAGTGGAAATTGCTACATTTTTTCTACAGATCCACACTGGATTCGCAACATGCAGAATCCGTATTCTGGAACAGAAAGGTGATGGAACAACAAAGACCTGATCCGGAAGGCCGCGGCCATGGACGCCAGCTGTTTCCCGAAGGCAAACGCTATCGGTTTCCAAGTGACGACAAAATCAATCCAGAACTAGACCACAAGCTTGTTCATATTCACGGTGTCGTGCATAAGCGGTCACACCGGTTTCGGTACCGGTACCGCGTGCCACCATCGACGGACATTTTCGAGTTGGTGATTGATCACCACTGCAAGGAAATGGCCGACAAACACTTTCCCTTTGAGGCGTGGTTTCATTACCCTGGACCTTTAACGTCGGATCCAGAGGATCCGCGGCCGAGTTAACAGCTTGCCTTCATTCGGATTGCTTCTGTAGATTCGGCAAGTCTTGAAGAGCTGAAACGACAAGCCCGTATAGCGATGGAATCCGAAGCCAGGGAATACCGGCGCCAGAAAAGCCGCAGACGATAAAACCACCTATTTTTTTATAAATTTTCCCCATTTTCCCCGTTTTTACTCGAACTAATTGTCCTAGTAGGCATCTAGTCCAGGAGGACAATTTGGTGACTTTTCTCATTGATCTGGATGCAGGCAGGGATGTGAAGTATTACTTCGCCTCACAGGTGTCTGAGATCATTCGTCTGCTTCAAGGCCACAACTCGGATCTTGAGTTCATGCGTGTGGAGCGCGTGCAAGAGATCCCGCAGGAGCCCAAAAAATGATAGAGCTTTTCACCGTGGAACAGGCGGCAGCAAGATTGCGGATATCGAAGTCTCTTCTACACCATCTCACGGCAGCCAGTAGGATTTGCTTTGTGCGTCTCGGCAGGCGGGTCTACTTCAGCTTCGAAGACCTTGAGGTGTACTCATCCTCGCGTCGGGTAGAGCCGGTTGCTGCCGCGGATCGAAAATAATGACCCGTCAATATTCGCTGTCTTGGCTCCCGGTTCGCTTACGGAGGGCAGCGAAACGCCTCCTACCCTGCTGCAGCCGGATTCTCCTGCCCCCACACCGGGTGGCAGCTTCATGGAGGAAATGACAGAATTCCAGCGTTTTTCTTGAGGAGGTAGAGAATGAGAGCACGAATCCCGGAACCGACACACTTGAAGCTTCTAAAAGGTACACGAAAGGAGCGCATTAACTGGAATGAGCCTCGGCCGAAGAACAAGCGTCCACTCTGTCCCCGCTGGCTCAGCCCAAAGGCGAAAAAGTACTGGCGGAAAACGGCTCCGGAGATGCATCGGCTGGGGCTGCTAGCCGAGTTGGATGTGGTGGGCTATGCCATCATCTGTCAGCTCTATGCACATATCCTTGAGTGTACCGAGGTGATCGGAGCGGAAGGAACCGTGTACCAAACCGAGACCGGATTTCTCCGACCCCGACCTGAGATCAAGCTCGTGCAGGATCTGATGAAGCAGTACTTGGATTTCGGCAGAGAATACGGGCTGACACCAGCCAGTCGGTCGAGGATCAGCGTCGAGCCCCCGGATGCAGTGGGGGAAGAGGATCTCGATTGACTGTATTCCGCGCATGCTCGATCTTATTGTTTGGCAAAAGTACATCCAGTGTACCACCTGTGCCTGTATACAGAAACTTAGAGATCCCGTCTCCGCAACTCCATCCAATAGAAACCCATTTGTCCGGTCTCAAATAGTCTTGTAAGGGATTAGGGACTTCCTCCTCCAATAGTCTGGACAAGAACGAATATTTCTCGCATTAAGGTGATCAGACAAAGAGGGGGTGGCCAGCTGGCTTTCTTGGCCACGGGTGTGAGGCGATTGGCGAGTTGACGCCGAATGCCATGCCGACTACGTTATTGGTGGAACAGGTCCGTCGATGGCTGCAGGATCTTCTCGATCCAAGTCTGGGGGCAAATCTGCAAACAAGGAGCTTCCGGTCAAAGCAGGCTTGGGAAAACGTATCCATGTGATCCCACAAAACGACAAGTGGGCCGTTAAGAGCGAGGGTTCTTCGAAAGCCGCCAGAGTTCTTCCCAAGAAGGACGCGGCAATCTCCCAGGCGAAGCGGATCGCAAAGCACAGCTCAAAGGATGTAGTGGTTCATCGCAAAGATGTCACCATAGAACGCTGGCACAAGAAGTAGCTCCCACGGCCTGTTGCGGGATCTTTTTCCTCAAAATGATTGTAAAAGTCAAAACTGGCATTGGATTATCATTCATTTTCCGCCCGCGGAGCAATCCTTCCGCCTGAAGGATCGCGTTCAGGGCCACCGCGCTCAGAGCTCCGGGGCTGGAACCCGCCACTACCGAGGGCACCATGGGGTCCCGGGCGCGGGAGCCGAAGGCCCGCCCCTGGACCAGGTGCTTCATGAGCACGAACTCCTGCGCGATCCTCGAGGCGGCGCCGGAGAACACAAAGTCGGTCCCCCTGCGGGGCCTTTTGCCCGATCATCGCTCTCGCTCTCCCAGCCCTGCGACGACCCGGGGCATGGTCAGTCCTTGGACCAGAATCGTGAAGACCACGATGATGTAGGTGATCGACACGATGACGGTGCGTTCCCGCCCGGAAGCCAGCGACAGGGCCATGGCCACCGAGATAGCCCCACGAAGCCCGGCCCAGGTGACGAGGAACCAGGTTCCCCGCGGGAAGTGGTGGTGACGGCTGAGGACACTGGTCAGGAGGCCAGCACTCGCCAGCCGGGCCGCCAGCACGACCGGAACCAAGGCCGCGCCCGCCAGGAAGATGTCGAATCGCAGGGTAAGCACCATGGCCTCCAGACCGATAAACACGAACAGGACCGCGTTCAGTAACTCGTCGATAACCTCCCAGAACACATCCAGATTCTCCCGGGTTTTCTGTGACATCGCAAGGGCACGGCCCCGGGAGCCGATCAGGATTCCTGCCACGACCATGGCGAGGGGGCCGGAGACGGCCAGAGCATCGGCTAGGGCGTAGCCGCCCATCACCACCGCCAGGGTGATGAGGATTTCCACCGGATAGGAGTCCACGCCCCTGAGCAGCAGGAAGGCCAGGTACCCCACCGCCAGTCCCAGCGCCATGCCCCCGCCGGCTTCGCGGGCGAAGGTCACGGCTACCTCCAGGCCAAACCCGCTGCCGCCCACGTGAGCGGACTCGACTACGTTGAGTAGCACCCCGAAGATCACCACCCCGACCCCATCGTTGAACAGCGACTCCCCAGCGATCGTCGCTTCCACGTTCCGAGGGACATGGGAGCTGCGGAAGATGTGCAGCACCGAGATCGGGTCGGTGGGGGAGATGAGTGCCCCGAAGAGCAGGCAGTAGGAAAGCGGCAGACCGATCCCCAGAAGACGAAGGACCAGCCAGGTCAGGAGGCCCACGACGGCGGTGGATGCAATCACGCCAGCCGTGGCCAGGGCCCCGATGGGCCAGCGGTTGACGAACAGCCCCTCCAGGTCGACCCGCAGCGCCCCGGCGAAGAGGAGGAAGCCCAGCATTCCGTGGAGAAGCACCCGGGAGAAGTGCACCTGCTGCACCCAGTGCCTCGCCTGCTTTTCGATCGCGCCGCCCCAGGGACTGAACCGGGAAAGCAGGATCAGCCCCAGGGCCATCACCAGGGACATGAGCATCAGGGAGATGGTAGCGGGCAGGTGGATTCTGCGGGCGTTGATGTAGCTGAACAGGGCGGACAGCACCACGACCACGGCCACCACGGCGAAGAGGCTCATGGCTAGCGGTTTGTGGCCGCAGCGCTGTCTCTGTCGTAGCCGGCGGCGGCCGCAGAGCCTGCACGACCCGAGCGCTCGGCCTCGGTCTCGGGCTCCGTTTCCGGGCCGTGCCTGGCCGCCTTCGCCAGATTGACCGCAGCGTTGATCAGGCCCATGTGGGTGAACCCCTGCGGGTAGTTGCCCAGAAGCTCCCCGCCGGCAGGATCGATCTCCTCGGAGAACAGCCCCAGATCATTCGCGTAGCCTAACACACGCTCGAACAGATCGTGGGCTTCCGACAGGCGGCCTCCGAGGGCCAGGGCGTCCACGAGCCAGAAGCTGCACAGGGCGAAGGTCTTTTCGTCCCCCGGCAGCGCGTCCCCGCCCCGGTAGCGGTACATCAGGCCGTCGCTCCCCAGCTCCTTCACGAGCACCTCTACGGTGGACTGAAAGCGAGGATCCTGGGCGGACAGGAACCCGACCCGGGGCATGACGAGAGCGCTGGCGTCCAGGGCCTGGCTTTCGAAGGCCTGAACGAACGAGCGCCGGCGCTCGTCGAAAGCCTTCTCCAGAATCGCCTTGCGGATTGCATCGCGCTCTTCCCGCCAGGCGTCCAGCGGGGCCTCCAGAGTGTAGCCCTCGGCCAGACGAATGCCCCGATCCACCGCGGTCCAGCACATCAGCTTGGAATACAGGAAGTGCTGCGGCTCTCCCCGCATCTCCCAGATGCCGCGGTCGGGCTCACGCCAGCGGGAGCAGGCCGCCTGCACCATCTCGCACAGAAACGGCCAGTCCTCGTTCAGCAGCCGCCGGGTCTCGGGACCGACGGGTTCGTTCGCTTTTCTGTCCCCGATCCGGGAGCCGAAATACAGCGAGGCGGCGGAGAGCACCTCCCCGTAGATATCCAGCTGTTTCTGTCCCGAGGCGGCGTTGCCGACCCGCACCGGGTGCGAGCAGCGATAGCCCGCGACGCGTTCCAGCGACTCCTCCTGGACTTCCCGCCTCCCGTCGATGCCGTACAGCACCTGCGGCACCAGGCCCCTGTCCCTGAGGTGCAGCTGTTGGAGCCACTCGAAGAAGTCCGCAGCCTCGTGCTCGTAGCCTATGTCCAGGAGGGCGGAGAGGATCAGGGCCGAGTCCCGAAGCCAGCTGAAACGGTAGTCCCAGTTGCGCACCCCTCCGATCTCCTCGGGCAGCGAGGTGGTCGGGGCGGCGACCACCGCCCCGGTGGGCTCGTAGGTTAGAATCTTGAGGGTTAGGGCGCTGCGCAGTACCTGCCGGCGATAGGGTCCGCGGTAGGTGCAGCGGGCCGACCACTCTTCCCAGTAACCGCGCGTGCGTTCGAGCTGCTCCACGCACTGTTCGGGAGTGGGGTGCTCCCGAGCCCTGTCGGGGTCGTCGCTGTCGGTGAGCACCAGCCAGCGGGTCTGGCCGGCCCGTATCTCCATTGCACCACTCACCTCCCCCTGGGTATCGTGGCGCAGCTCCAGGGCGCCGCTCGGGTCGGCGAGGGAGAGGAACGCTTCTCCGGAGGAAGCAACGGCGATTCCCCGCCCCAGGACCGCCAGCTCGGCGCTTCTGCGTCCGAAGTCGAAGCCGGGCCGGAACCGGACGTTGAGCCTGACCCACCCCTCGACACCCTCGATCTTCCTCAGGATGCGGCGAGAAGAGCCCACGTCGTGCCCGCGCCTGGAGCTCGAGCGCTTGTGGACGGGCATGAAGTCGGTCACGGCGACCCGACCACCGGCGGTTTCCAGCCGGGTTTGCAGGATGTTCGTGCCTTCCAGGTACGAGCGCCTGGGGGCGCGCCGGGCCGCCGAGACATCCTTCGAGCCGGAGTGAGCGGCGGCGGATTCGCACTCGGCGGGCGAAATGCCGAGGCAGCCGCCCCGCTCCGCGTCCAGGATCCTCCAGAACGCTGCCCCGGCGTCGAACCGCCGGGGACAGTACCAGTCGATGCATCCCTGGCTGTCGATCAGGGCTGCGGTGTGGCAATCGCCGATGATTCCGTAGTCGCCGATAGGCCGGTAGTCCATGCAGGGGTCCGCGGGTCGGTTCATTCTTTACTCCCCTGACCGGAAGTTCCCTGTACCGCTCCCGTGAGCTCCCGGGGATGGCGGCCGGCGTGCCAGTGCTCCTCGATCTGTTCGAGGGTTCGCCCCCGGGTCTCCGGAGCGAGGAAGTAGATAAACGCCCAGGCCGCGGCGGCGATGCCACCGTACAGAAAGAAGGTGCCAGGTCGGCCGATCGCGTTGACCAGGCTGAGGAAGGTCAGGGCCACGACCAGGTTGGCCGCCCAGTTGACCAGGGTGACGATGCCCATGGCGGTGGCCCGGACCTTGAGGGGGTAGATCTCCGAGATCATGAGCCAGAAGACCGGGCCCAGCCCGATGGCGAAGGAACCGACGTACAGGGCGAGGCTACCGATGGCCACGTAGCCGAGAACGTATGCCAGCCCGCGGAGCTGGAAAGCGAGGCCAAGGAGCACCAGGCCGACGAGCTGCCCGGCCACTCCCGTGAGCAGGAGCGGCCTACGGCCCACCCGGTCCATCAGCCGAATGGCAAGAACCGTGAAGCCCACGTTCACCAGTCCCACGATCAGGGTGGCCAGAAGCGAGAAGCCGGTGGCTTTGATTCCCGCGAAGCGAAAAATCGTAGGGGCGTAGTAGATCACGGTGTTGATTCCCGTGAGCTGCTGGAAAATCGCCAGTCCCGCCCCGAAGAGGAGCGCGAGGCGGAGGGCCGGGTGGAGAAGTCTCCCGGCGCCGCCGCTTTCCTGCTTGTGGATGCTGGCGGAGATCCGGTCCAGCTCCCCCTCCGCGTCCTCGGCGGCTCGTATGCGCCGAAGCACGCTCCGGGCCCCGTCGCGGTTGCCCCGCCTCATGAGCCAGCGGGGGCTGGGGGGAAGGCGCCACATGGCCAGGCCGAGGGCCACCGACGGGATGGCGGCGACGCCCAGCATGTAGCGCCATCCCTGGAGGCCAGCGAATCCGTAGTCCACCAGGTAGGCCACCACGATGCCGATGGTGACGGCAAGCTGGTTTACCGACACGAGAGAACCGCGGATCCTGGCCGGGGCGATCTCGGAGATGTACATCGGCGAAACGAACGAGGCGACCCCGATGGCCAGCCCGACTGCGACCCGGCCGGCGACGAGCAGGGCGACGCTCGGCGCCAGGGCGGTCCCGATCGCCCCGACGGTGAAGGTGATCGCCGCCGTGATGATCGTTCTGCGGCGGCCGAGGCGGTCTGCGAGGCTTCCGCCGCCGGCCGCGCCGATCACCGCTCCGGCGAGCACCGCGCTGACCACGACCTCTTCGAGGGTAGAAGACAGGGAGAACTGCTTCTGGATAAACAGGATGGCACCGGAAATGACCCCCGTGTCGTAGCCGAACAGGAGTCCCCCGAGCGCCGCGACTCCGACCGCCACGACCACGAAACGCTCACTCCGATTATGTTCTGCCATCTTATCCTCCTATCTTACTTCTTTTCGGGCTTCCGCCCAACGAGCCTGTAGAAAAACCCTATTTTAAGGATCTATTCATCCAGGCGTTTTATCTTTACCGGCACCTTATCATTTCTATTCCGTTGCAAGCCTCGATATCTTTACTATGTTATGTACAATGCAGATCAAATTCCACTGTGTGTCGACCTTTTCTCTTCCACGGAGTGTAAATCGATCAAAACCCAGCGCATGCCTTATAATGGCAAATACTTGCTCCACCGTTCCCATTCTCCGGCTATAAAAAAAACCGGCCTGCTCGACTATTAACTTGGGTGGAATTGACTTTTTTGCGTGTGGCAATTTCGAACACCCCGAAAAAAGGAGAGAGCAAGTAAAAAAAGATCCTGATCGTTGTGATCGTGCTGGTGGGTGCTGCCAGCTTGCTGTTTGTCGGTTGCTCGAAAGGAGGAGCGTCCGGTAAGGGTGGTCCGATACCCCTGATGCAGAACAAGCCGGAGATCGACGCGCAGCTGAAGGCCTACGCGGCGGACTGGTCTAAGACCTCGGGTATCCCGCTTACCTCTCAAACCTTGGAGACAACTTGATCCACTCGCTACGGGTCCTAGACGTCGATGCCGCCTGGGCCGAAGGGGCAACATGCCCGCGAATCGTGAAGGAGGTCGGCCAGCTCCCGTCCCAGTACACTCCGATGGAAGCATAGCCCGCCCGGTGGGGTTGTCAGTCACACGAAAGGCATGTGGAGGCGAAAGGATGAACCATACTCGTGAGCTGACGGTCTTCGTGTCCACTCGACGAGCGGGGTCTCCCCTGCAACAGCTCACGGAGGATGTAGAAGCCACGCTCCGCAGGACCGATAGTCCAGACGCGGGCGAGCTGAATCCTGAATCCCTCCTGCAGAGGCTCCGCGACGCCCTGAGTGGTTTTGAAGGGACCCTTCCGAACCTGACCCTCGCCGTCAACACCCTGATCAACACCCTTACCCATTCCAGGGTCTGACCGCTTGAAAAGGGCTACGATCCGGTAGACCCGTCATTCAAGGAGGCAGGGGAAGACTGCGAAGGTTGCTTCGGCCCGGGGCGAGATCCCTATCAGTGAACAGGACTGTCCCCGCTCCCGGATACGCTTTCTCCCACCCGCCGGGACGGCGCGCCGGATGCAGCGCTCGCGGGATCGCCCTTCCCAAACGACAGCACCGCGACCCCGCCTAGAATGAGAACTACCCCGCCCCACTGCAACGGGTGCAAGGGCTCCCGGAAGATGAGCACTCCGCCGAGGGTCCCGGCGCCCCCTGCCAACAGAACTCCGAGCGGTTTTGCCTTCTTCCGGAAGATCAGGACCAGGATTATGAACACGGATAGAACCACACCCAGGAAGTAGAACAAGTGCTCGATCACCAACCGGGTAGCCGGCGGCCACCACATACACAATTCCTACATGCTTCTTTGTCATTTCGTTGAGTCCTCCTCCAACCCGAACAGTCTTTCCTGCTCTTGCAGCACGTCCTGTAGTTGCTCGATCCCAGGGGTGTCATAGTTGTCCGTCATGGCCATAGTCTTGTGTCCCGTCACCCGGCGAAGCTGTTCGTCGGCCACCCTACCCCGGATCATCGTATTGAAGCCGTGACGGTAGCTGTGAAAAAGCAGATTTTGAGCCTTACACTGTTCCTCGGTAATCCCGATACGCTTGAGCGCCCGCTTGAATCCCCGTAGCAGGGCGGTTTTAGACAGCGGGGTTGTGCGATCTCTCCCCCAAAATACCACGTCTGCCGGTTCTATCTTTCCCCATCGGGCCAGACCGATGAGTTCATCGAGAGCGGTAGACGTGCGACCAGGGATTGGGTCCAGGCGTGCGGAGTTTTACTTTGGAGCAGACAAGCCGTAGGTGTCATGCCAGGAGTGAACAACTCGAACGAATTGAGGATGAACGTATTGGACCTGCAAACCTTGACACTCGCCCATCCGCAGACCGGTCGTCGCCGCCAGTACGTTGCAGGCATAATGTCGCGGGTCTCCTGCCCAGACCTTATTTAGCGCTTCGTCGTCGAATAACATTCGAAGCTGCTCGATCTTTAGGATTCCCCGTTCCTTTGGAAACTCCTTTAATTCCGAGACTGGAGTAAGAGGGTTGTTCTCGAGCTCTCCCATCCTCACGGCATAATTGAACATTACACGGGCCGTGCCCAAGATCACATTGATCATAGCCGGTGCAAGTTTGCCCTGAGAGGATAGATGCAGCTTCAGGTCTCGGAAGTCTTTCGGACGAAGCTCGGATATCCGACGTTAACCGAATGCCGGAATGAGATAGCGCTTCAAGTAACTACGTCGGAGCTCGGTATACTTTCTACTCATCGAGAAGCCATCGGAGAGCTTTTCCGCAATGTAGGGGCAGCGTTCGTAATCCCACCACCTTTCCGCCCATTGCTCGAAGGTTGGCGCTTTGGGGTTGCGTTCGGCGACTGTCCCACCCCTCAGTAAGAAATCTGTTGCCCACTGCCCTGCCCTATCTTTGTCTGTCTGCTCGGTGCAAACTGGTGAACTGATTCGACCGCCAGAATCACGAAATTTAGCGTACCACACTGGAGGAGCATTTTTTCGTTTTCGGGCGTACAAATAGAAATGTTTGGCCATGTCTTCTTCCCCTTTTGTGACAATTTTGCTACATCGGGGATCCGGCCCTTGATAAATCCTTACAGGAACGTGAATTGTTACACAATGCTTTCATCTCCTAGGGGAGTCGAACCCCTGTTGCCGGGATGAAAACCCGGTGTCCTAACCACTAGACGAAGGAGACGTATTCGGCGCCCGGCGCCATTTTTCGAGGGGAATATAATTTTTTTTCCCCCGACTGTCAACTAGGCGCCCCTGCCTTGAAGCCGGGTCAAAGCCTAGACGAGAGTCCGAGGCTTACCGCCGGGGCCAGCTTCGGCTGATTGACCACGGAATACTTGGGACTGATATCCAGCCGGAAGCGAGCGCCGGCTCCCAGCCCAAAGGTGTTGTGGCGGACCGCAAAATCTTCGTTGTCACCGATGAAGGCGAAATGGGCCGAATAGAAACTGCCCCCGGGGACCGCCGTAGAGATGAAGGCTGAGCTCATTCCTTCGAGTAAGCCTGTAGGTCAAATCCACGAGAACACCTGCTACTATGTTTTTCAAGAACTTTTTGGCGGTTCGAATATTGCCTTGCCTACTCTCAGTCCGAAGCACTCGAAATTCAAAAACCGGGGTCGGCGCAGCCTGTCGACTGTTTTCTTCCAAAATTTTCCAGAAAAACGGGAAAAACAGTTAGAAGGGTTCTATAATTACATTAAACCCCGTGCGGACTAAGAGTGGATTTTATGAGTGACCTGCCAAGAGAAATCGACGGAAAAAAACTCCAGGAGATTTTCCAGCACATGAGCCGGAATAGAAAAAGCTGGCATAGAGAGAAATCACTGAAACACTCTGAACATTCCAGTACTTCAAAGAATAATAGGGACGGAAATCCCCCGGGCGGGACGGCATAGCACCCGTCCCACTTTCACACATCTATCTGAAGAATCTGAGCCGCGCCGGGATCGAACCGGCGACCCACAGCTTAAAAGGACCTGCTCCCGGGCTCACAGACGGGATTTCCCCGATTTTACGTGCATTTTCGAGCACATAGAGCACCG
>Ga0315553_10002028_pt1 | contig 16463 bp, 14 predicted proteins | sample SalMarSW160140MG_FD_203099 | JGI IMG/M metagenome (GOLD analysis project Ga0315553, IMG submission 203099) | Salt marsh sediment microbial communities from the Plum Island Ecosystem LTER, Massachusetts, United States - Salt Marsh Sediment SW1601-40 ... | reverse complement strand
AAATGGTGAGGTAAGAGCTCACCAGCGGCCGGGTGACCGGTCGGCTGGGTAAACCCCATCCGGAGCAAGACCAAATAGAGGGACATAAGGACGCCCGGCCTGTCCCCGGGTTGGTCGCTTGACCCTGATGGCAACATCAGGGCTAGATAAATGGTCACCGCTCCGATTCGTCGGAGTACAGAACTCGGCTTACAGGTTTACTTGACCTTTTAATGGTGGCTTAAAAAATTTCCCCCTCTCTGCTAAGATAGTCTTGTCCTCTTGAGCTGGAACGCCCTCAAGGAGAGTGAGTCCGATGTCAGAAAGAAACAAAACTATAGTTATCGTCCTGTTGGTGGCGGCGGTTATCGTCGTCTCCTTCGGTACCGGCTGGGTTGTGGGTAACCGAAACTCCCCCCGGCAGAGCCTGGGTATGGTAGGGCAGGTGTGGGACATAATCTTTCGGGATTATGTGGATAAGGACAAACTTGATGCCGAGGCGCTGGCGCAGGGCGCGGTCAGGGGGATGCTGGAGGCGCTGGACGACCCCTACACCGCCTACCTTGATGCCACCGCCTACGAACTGAGCCAGAGGGATCTGGAGGGAAAATTTGAGGGCATTGGCGCCCATGTGGCCGCCGCCGAGGACGGCCAGGTTGTAATTATCGCCCCGATTGCCGGCTCACCGGCGGAGGAGGCTGGTATCAGGGCTGGCGATGTGATTCTGGAGGTCGATGGCCAGTCTATTGCCGGGATGAGCCTGGTTGAGGTGGTGCTTATCGTCCAGGGCCCCAGGGGGACGGTGGTCACCCTTTCCGTCCTTCATGAAGGTGAGGCCGAACCGGAGGTAATCGAGATAGTCAGGGCTGAGATTGAGGTGCCCAGCGTCCGCTTTGAGATGATGGAGGACATCGCTTACATCAATATCACCAATTTTTCCGAGCGGACTGCCGAAGAGCTGTCCCCGGTGCTGGAGGAGGTAAACCGGCAGGCCTCGGGCATTATCCTTGACCTGCGCAGCAACCCCGGCGGTCTGCTGAGCACAGTGGTTGCTGTCACCAGCTTTTTCCTCAAGGAGGGTGTGGTGCTCGATGTTGTCGATAATGAGGGGAATAGTTTTGCTTACCCGGTCGAGCCCGGCCGCATAGCCACCGACCTGCCTGTGGTGGTTCTGGTGAACGAGTACAGCGCCAGCGGCAGCGAGGTGCTGGCCGGGGCTTTGCAGGACTACGGTCGGGCTGTTATTGCCGGTGAAAAGACCTATGGCAAGGGCAGCGCCAATCAGATGTTTGGGCTCGAAGACGGCTCGGCGTTATATATCACCTACGCCCGCTGGCTCACCCCCAAGGGCCGCCGGATAGAGGGTGAGGGGTTATCCCCGGACTATGAGCTTGACCTTGAGAACGTGGACGCTATCCAGTGGGCTATAGACTATCTGAATACCCACTAATCCCCCTCTCCCTATCAGGGAGAGGGGGAATTTATTATAAAAAGAGGGGGCTTTAGCCCCCTCTTAGACTCTCTTACCCCACCCCCCGAGAAGAGAGAAATATCCCCCCCATAAATGGTGTTAGTAAAGAGGTATCACCTCTTAGGGCGGGTGGGTGGGAAGAAAAACGCACTCTAAAAATTGAGCCAAGCTCCCCCTTTCGTAAAGGGGGATTAAGGGGGATTCCCCCCTCTTTTAAAAAGGGACTGGCCTGGCAGGGTGTCAAAGAGGGGCGCCAGCCCCTCTTCTTAAAAAACCTTCCCCCTCCCTTGTAAGGGAGGGGGATAAAGGGGGTGGGTTGCATGGAGTTAAGGTGGCGATAACCCTGGTGCCGCAACCTTTAGCTCCTTGACCATATAATCCCCCTGTAAACTATAGCCGAACTCGCTGCGGTAGTACTCTCTGGCGCCGATGCCGCTAAGGATTGTCATCTGCGGTAGATGAAATTCCTCGGCGGCAATCCTTTCCGCCTCAAGTAGCAGGGCTTTACCCAGTCCCTTGTGCTGGGCCGCCCCCTCTTTCTGCTCAGCAAGGGGGACTTCGGGCCCGTAGACATGCAGCTCCCGTATCACCGCAAAAGCCTCCCCGCTTTCCGCATTAGGTTGAATTCGGAGCCTAAGTAAGCCGAAGAGCGTTTCCGCCCCGTCCTCAAAAGAGAGGAATATTTCCCTCCCCCCGGAGGCCTGGTAGTCTGTTCTTACCAGCCTGGGCTCGCCGGTTTCCCGCCCCTGTCGCGCCCGGTGGCCGTACTCCCGGCAGCGTATGCACTTACATTCAATCCCCTTTCGCTTCATTCGCTGCTGGACCACCTCCCGCAGCGAGTCCTTGCAGCCGGCGGTGATAAATTTGGCCGGTATGTCGCGCAGCACCCGCGATATTCTGACATATTTGGGCACGATGGACTTTATCTCCACCATCAGGTTGACCATGGTGCTGACCTCGTAGGGCTGGTAGCGCTTTTCGAAGTACCACTTCTCCAGCTCGGTGCCCTCGACCACCATGGTGGGATAGAGCTTTAAACCATCCGGCCTGAAGCGCTCGTCGTCAAAAAGAACCCTAGATAGCTCCAAATCGTGCTCCGGCGTTGAGCCGGGCAGCCCCGGCATCCAGTGGTAGTGTACCTTAAAGCCGTTTTCCCGTAGAAGGGCGGTGGCCCGGACTACATCCTCCACCTTGTGTCCCCGCCGGGTCAGGCGGTAGATTTCGTCATCCAGTATTTGCACGCCCATCTCGACCCTGGTGGCGCCGAACTCCAGCATCCGCTCTATCTCCTCCTGGCCGCACCAGTCCGGCCTGGTCTCGATGCACATTCCGGTGCAGCGGTGGCCGGCGGTCTCGTTGATTTTCTTGGCCCCGGCCAGGTCGGCTGATTCCCGGCCGTTCAGGCCGTCGAGGCAGTCCTTGATAAACCGGTACTGGTAGTCTTCGGGGTAGGCCAGGAAGGTGCCCCCCATCACTATCAGCTCGATTTTATCGGTGGGGTGCCCCATGTCGCTGAGTGCTTTCAGCCTGGCGCGGACCTGCTTGACGGCGTCGTAGTCGCACCTTATCGCCCTCAGCACCGCCGGCGACTCCGGGGTGTAGCTCTGGGGTATGGACTGGTAGGTGGGGCAGAAGACGCACTGCCCCGGGCATTTCAGTGGCCGGGTCATTACCGCCACCGGCGTCACCCCGGATATAGTCCTTGCAAATTTTCTCATAGTGTGCCATAAACAGTGTAGCAAATTTGGCTAAGAAACAGAAACAGGGCGGCCCCACCCCTATATTATCTTAACCCGCCCGCCGCCCGTTAAGGTAAAGAGGGGGCTTTGCCCCCTCTTAAACACCCCCGTCCGGTCTCCCCCTTTCATAAAGGGGGACTGAGGGGGATTTCCCCCTTAAGATGGTGTCGGTAAAGAGGTTTCACCTCTCTTTAACACACCTTAAATAAAATGGGGTATAATTTTACCTATCTTGGGGTGGGGGAGCAAGTGATAGAGGCGCAGCCTATGAGGGTGGGCTGGGTGGGAAGTAAAACAAACTTTTAAAACGGGGAATAGGGTGACCAATAATAGAGAAATCTTCGACCAGATAGCCCCCGGCTGGTACAACTTCCGCCACTGGTCCATATTCCGCACCGAGCTGGAGGCGCTGGCGGAGCGCTGGCAGAAGGGCAAGCTGCTTAATCTGGGCTGTGCCCACGGCCCCGATTTCCTGCCCTTTAAAGACGGCTTCGAGCTCTACGGGGTGGACTTCTCCGCCGAAATGCTTGAACTCGCCGAAAAGTACGCCCGGAAATTCGGCTTTAATGTTGAGCTTACGCTGGCCGATGTCCGCCGCCTCCCCTACCCCGACCAGACCTTCGACCGGGCAATAGCGGTGGCCACCTATCACCATATCAGGGGTGGGGAGCATCAGGAGGCTCTAGCTGAACTGAGGCGGGTATTAAAGCCCGGCGGCGAGGCCTTTATCACGGTGTGGAACCGCGGCCAGCCCCGCTTCTGGTTCAAGCCCAAAGAGGTAGCCGTACCCTGGCGTAAAAAGAAGGGCGAAACCCTCTACCGCCGCTACTACCTCTTCTCCTATAATGAACTGGAAAAGCTGGCAAAGAAGGCGGGCTTTGAGGTGATAAAATCTTTTCCGGAAAACGCCTACCGCTTCCCGGTAAAGCTATTTTCCCGCAATATATGTTTATTGGTAAAGACACCATAACCCCTCAAGGCGTATAATACAGGGGTACCGGATATTAAATGGAGAACATCAGGTGAATAGAAGCGGGAGGTTTTCGGAGATGCTTATTCCCACCATAATAATGGCGGTAATTGCTCTTGTCCTTCTCATTATCGGCTACCAGAAGGGCGGGGGAGAACATATTGTGGGCTTGAAGTCGGGGGGAATCCTGCTCCTGCAGATACTCCCCCTGCTGATTTTCGCTTTCATCATCGCCGGTATGGTTCCGGTTCTGGTGCCAACCGAGTTAATCTCCACGTGGATAGGCGCGGAGTCCGGTATCCGGGGCATCTTAATCGGCACCGTGGTCGGTGGCCTTATGCCCGGTGGTCCCTATGTTTGTTTGCCTATTGCTGCCGGGCTGTTGCGGGTGGGGGCCAGTGTCGGCACCATGGTAGCCTTTATAACCGCATGGTCATTATGGGCGGTCAGCCGGTTGCCGCTGGATATAGCCATACTGGGCTGGCAGTTTACCCTTATCCGTTTGGCCTGTACCTTTTTCTTCCCCCCCATTGCCGGGCTGATAGCCAACGCCCTATTCCCCAATTTCAGGTTCACCTGAGCAATAGGGGCGGGGGAAAGCCGGTTTAACCTTTAGTGGCTCTGGTAAAGATAGCCAACTCGCTGCGTTTGAAGCCCAGCTTCTGGAAATAGTTCTGCAATTCCCAGTGGCGCTCATCAACTACGGCGCGCACCGTACCAACCCCTCTGTCGCGGCAGCGCTTCCGCAGGGCATCAACCAGTTTACCGGCGATACCCTTTTTCTGATAGTCGGGGTCAATGACTAACATGTAGATGATACCCACTTCATCGATCGGTATGCCCACGTAGGCTAACCGGCTCCATATAAAGCCAACGGCCTTGCCATTAGCTTCAGCGACAAAGCTCAGGTCGAGCGGGCCTCCGGGGTCGGTTAAGGCTACCTCTGCGTAGGTCAGGGCGCTCCTATAGCTTAGGCGGCTCCGCTTAACGCCAGGTATTTTTTCCTCCCTGGTTTTGCTGTAGATAGTTATAACGGCATCGATATCCCCCCGCTCCATAGGCCTGATTTTTATTTCGCCCTTGTTTCCAGTTGCCATAGCAATCACCCCCCATTGACTTTGCCGGAATAGAGTGAATTATAGCAGTTTCGGCTTTTTTGTTCAAATTAAAGTTTCGTTTATCTTCCCATACCCGCCCGCCCAAAAGGGTTTTACCCTCTTAGACTCTCTTACCCCTCCCCCGTTTTATATCTATTCCCGCCCTCCACCCTTTAAGGTAGGGCTTTAAGCCCTTTTTACCCCACCCCCCAAGAAGAGAGAAATTAACCCCTCCTTTTCCCCCCACCCAAGAAGCGAGGGATTAAGGACATAGCTCCATAGGGTGGGAGGGTGGGAAAAAGAACATTGTCTAAAAACGAGACGAGACCCCACCCCTGTTACATCTTTTCCCGCCCTCCGCCCTTAAGTGGAAGGGTTACGCTCCACCCCTCATAGTGGACGGGAATTAAGCCCTCCGCCCTTTAAGGAAACGGGCTAAAGCCCTCTCTTACCCCGCCCCTTTTGAAAAAGTTAGCCCAGCAGGGTGTTTAAGAGGGGCGCTAGCCCCTCTTTTTTAAAAAACCTTCCCCCTCCCTTGTAAGGGAGGGGGATTAAGGGGGTGGGTTGCTAAGTAGAGTTGCCAGGCAAGTATCCAGGCCCCGTGCTTCTGTCCAGATGGACATAACTGCGGGGTTTATGTTTTAATTAAATCTCGGATTTTGCCGTAAGGGGTCAGCCTTGGATATTGAATGGGGAGAAATAGGCCAGGTCTTATCTTACCTGATACCGGTAGTCGCCTTCATAGTAATTAATATTTTCTTCAGGAAGCAGCAGGAGCAGAAGAGGCGGCAGCAGGTAGTGCGCGGCCTGCTGTCGGAAATAGACTATAACCAGAAGCTCATGGAAACCTTTCTCTTCAAGTGGCAGTCGAAGAAGTTTAAGACCGGCACCTGGAAAAGCAACCGGGATAAAATGGACTACATAGACCAGAGTTTGCACAATACCCTGGCCGGGGCCTGTGAGATTGCCGAAGAATTTAACAGTGAAATAGATGCCGCCAAAAAGCACAAGTCGTCGAGCTACCTGGCCGGCATTCGGGTGGACAGGTTAAAAGAGCCGCTGGCCAGGAGCAAGCAGGGATTAAAGGAGTGGCTGGAACTGGATAAGAGGGCTAAAGAGATGACCGGGCGGGGCGGTAAATAGGCTCACTAAGGGTATAGACTTAATCTGCCTTTTTGAACTTCTTGGTGTAGTCGACCAGCTTTCCCCGGCGGAAACTAAGCTTCTGGAACAGGCTCTGTAGCTGATCGTCTTTTTCGTCAACCATTATCCGCACCGCGTTAAGCTTTTTCTCCTGGCAGGCTTCTACCAGGGCATTGATCATCCGGGTGGCGATACCCTGCCGCCGGTAGTTAGGCTCAACGCCCAGGACGTGAATCATCCCCTCTTCGGAAAACGGTTCCCCGAAATAGTCTCGCCGCGCCAGCAGAAAGCCCTGCACCTCGCCATCGACCTCGGCGACAAAGCTCAGGTCGGGGATTTTGCCCAGGTTTCCGATAATCAAATCGGTATAGGTGGCCGCCCTGCGCACCCCGGTAATTTTACTGTCGATGGCTAAAACTCTGTCAATATCCATGGGTTCCATGGGGCGAACTCTTATCTTGCTTTCGCCTCTTTCAGTAGCACTCATGGCAGCTCCTTTCAGATTACGGGATGCTTTAGCTTAGGCATAGTATTGCCTTTTTGGGCTTTTGTCAATAGCCTCTTAGTTTGACGTTGGGAGTTTCTAGCGGGCAGCACGTGGGACGGTCTTGCCCCATCTTCGTGCTTGGGCCTGCCTCAGCCGCTGGAGGTCGGCCCGGACCGGGGCTGATGTGATATCTTCTATGGTCATCAGCACCCCGTCCTCCCGGTTATCGGTGTAGTAGCCGCGGCGCAGACCCACCTCGATGAAGCCGTACTTGGCGTAGAGGCTCTGGGCGGTGGTGTTGGAGGCGCGCACCTCCAGCGTGACCAGTTTGGCGCCCAGTTCTACAGCCAGGTCTATCAGTGCGATGAGCAGTAGCTCTCCCATCCCCTGGCGGCGGTAGCTCTCCCGCACCGCGATGTTGGTTATGTGGGCTTCCCCGGCCATCAGCCACAATCCGGCAAAGCCCAAAATGTACTCTCTTGCCGGCTGGGGTTCGCTCTTGTGGTTAGAACGGAGCCTTAGTCTGACCAGCAGCCCGGAAAATCCTTTCGGGGGGGTATTTTCCGGCGCCGGCGGGTTATATTCTTTCTCTTCATCGCAGGCCACGATGTAGTGGGCCAGGCCGTTCTTCAGCTCCCGGTGGTAGTTGGCTGGCGGCCACAGGGTGGGGAAGGCTTCGTGGTCAATCGCGTTGACCTGGGGGAGGTCTTCCTTGCCCATCAAGCGCAACTTAAGAGCCAAGTTCTCATTCCTTTAAAAGGTTTAATTCTGGGATTATTTTAGCATAAATTACGTCTATCTTCCCATACCCACCCGCCCAAAAGGGTTTCACCCTCTTATACTCTCTTTTCCTCCACACCCCCCAGAGAAGAGAGATTAACCTCCCCTTAGCCCCTTTGGAGAGTGAAGAGAGGCACAACCTCTATCGGGCGGGTGGGTGGGACGCAATACGCACTCTAAAAACTGGGCGCTTCCTCCCCCCTTTATATATTTTCCCGCCCGCCGCCCTTATATGGAAGGGATAAAGGGGGTGGGTTGCTACGATGAGGAAACTATCTTTTTACCCTTTGCTTCGTTATACTATGTGCACAGGATAACCAGTTTGTAAATTCGGGGGTTGTCAGGTGCAAGACGAGGAAAGCCTGGTACGCCGGGCGCAGAAGCATGACCAGGAGGCTTTTGCCCAGCTGTATGAGGAGTATTTCGACAGGATTTATCGCTATATAACTCTCAAAATAGGAGATGCGGTAGAGGCAGAAGACTTGACTCAGCAGGTCTTTCTAAACTCGCTCCGGTCCATCTCTTCCTTCAAGTGGAGGGGCAGGCCCTTCTCCGCCTGGCTCTACCGTATCGCCCACAATCAGGTGGTTGATCATTTGAGAAAGAAAAAGAGGACTGACGTGCCGCTGGAGGAAAATCTGGTCAGCGGCGGCGATAACCCCCAGCTGGCCGCTGAGCGTAAGCTGGATATCGAGGGGGTGCTCTCGGCTGCCCAACAGCTGACCGAGGCCCAGCGCGAGGTGATTTCCCTCCGTTTTACCAGCGAGCTGTCCATCGCCCAGGTAGCCGAGGTCATGGGCAAGAGCCAGGGGGCGGTAAAGGCGCTGCAGCACAGCGGCATAGCCGCCCTGCGCAGGGCACTAATAGTGACGGAAAATGAATAATAAAGAGTTCGATAATATCTTAAACGATTGCTTGGAACGGCTGCTGGTCAAAGGCGAGAGCCTGGAGCAGTGCCTTGAGCGTTACCCCGGCCAGGCCGCCGAGCTAAAGCCGCTATTGGAGACGGCTCTGGCAGCCAGGGAGGCTTCGGCTATCCAGCCCCGCCCCGATTTCAGGGCCAGGGCCAGGTACCAGTTCCGCTCGGCGCTAAAAGAGACGGCGGCTGGTAAGAGTCGTTCCTCCTGGGGCTGGTTCCCGCGGTGGGCAACGGTGGTGGCCATAGTTCTCGTTCTGGTGCTGGCCGGGGGAGGCACGGTTTTCGCCGCCGACAGCAGCATGCCCGATAGCTCCCTCTATTCGGTGAAGCTGGCCACCGAGCAGGTGCGGCTGACGCTGACCCCGTCGCAGATGGGCAAGGCCAGGCTGTGTGCCGAGCTGGCCGACCGGCGGGTGACCGAGATAGCTTACATGGCCAATAAAGGCGATGTTCAGCAGGTAGAGCTCATCACCCAGCGCCTCGATGAGAAACTGGATTTGCTGGTGGTTCTGATTGAGGGGAGGGGAGGGGTGAGCCTGCCGGGGATACTGCCAGCGGCGTCTCCTCCGGAAGAAGCTGGGCTCACGCCGGCACCAACGACGACATCACCTACAACCGAATATACCCCACCGGTACCGACGACGACACCGCCGCCGTCCGATGAAGAACCCATGCCGCCGGTAGCGATAACCGGGCCGGGGAAGGACTGGGGTGGCCGGGATGACACTGCCCAGAACGGTAATCAGGCTCAACTGAGGAACACGCTGGTGACTGACGCCGCCAGTAACCGGGCGGTGCTGCGCGCCGCGCTGGATGAGGTGCCGGAGTCAGCCAGGGAAGCCTTGCGCCGGGCGCTTGCGGTATCGGAAGACGGCTATGAGGAAGCCCTTGATGCTTTAGAGTAATCGGAGATTTTTTCAAAATCGTTTAAGCCGCCTAACTATTCGGCGGCTTTTTCGTTATATATAGGTGGAGTAAGAAATATTTAGGAGGTAAGCGATGAAAAAGTATTGGTTGGTGGCGGTAAGCCTGGTTCTAATGCTGGCGGTGGTCGGCTTTTCCGGCTGCAGTGCCGGCCCGACTACTATCGGCACGGTGGACATAAACAGCCAGCAGACGGGGATCTGGGTCAACGGCACCGGTGAGGTCACTGTTACCCCGGATATCGCCACGCTTTCGTTGGGCATTGAGGCTCAGGCGGATACGGTTGCCGAAGCCCAGGCTCAGGCGGCTGTAGCCATGGATGCGGTGAGGACAGCCCTGACTGACAGCGGCGTGGCTGATAAGGACATCCAGACCCAATATTTCAATATTTACCAGGTAACCCGCTGGGATGATTTTAAGGACCAGCAGGTTGTGATTGGCTACCGGGTGACCAATATGGTAACGGCCAAGATAAGGGATGTAGAGCAGGCCGGCCCCGTCATTGATGCCGTGGCCGCCGCCGGTGGAGACTACACCCGCATCAATAACATCAGCTTTTCGGTGGATGACCCCACCCCCTACTACGAACAGGCCCGCCAGAAGGCAATAACTGACGCCAAGGCCAAGGCCGGGCAGCTGGCCGACCTGGCCGGGGTTAATCTGGGCAAGCCCACCTATATCTCCGAGGGCACCATATATCCCCCCGTTGTCTATCGGGACGTCGGGATGGAAGCAATGGCACCAGTACCAGCGCCCACCACGCCCATCAGCCCCGGAGAGATAGAACTCAGCCTTACCGTTCAGGTGGCCTATGCCATTGCGGACTGATAGGTATCTTTATTTGGGAGGTTATAGATGAAAAAACTGTGGGACATTCTCCGGCGGATTCTAGCCCCCGGAAGAGAGCCTAAATTACAGGAGGTCAGAGTAAAATGTCGATTTTAAAAGTAGCTGTAGCTTTGGTACTGGCACTGAGTCTGGTTTTAGGCCTGGCCCTGCCCGCACTGGCTGATTCGGATAAACCTATACCCCCTACTGAGGATGTAAAAGCCAGTATAGTCAGGGGCACGGTAACCGAAGTTGATGAGGCAAACCAGGAATACTTCACAGTCCAGTCCGGAGAGGATGAAATAGGCATAAGAGTAGACGAAAATACCAGGTATTTCATGCTGGATGTTCCCGGAAGGATTACGGCTCTGGCTCAGCAGCTTCGGCTTCGCAATCAGGCAGAGGTTAACGCTCAGGTTGAGCAAAACATGGGTCTGGTCGTTCAGAACAGGGTAAGGGCCGGGGCTTTAGTCCAGAACCAGGCAAGGTTAAGGGCTCAGAACCGGGTAGCTCAAACGGAAACTGTGCCTGTAGTTGAGCCTCAGCAGGCAAGGTTAAGGGTTCAGAACCGGGTAGCTCAAACGGAAACTGTGCCTGTAGTTGAGCCTCAGCAGGCAAGGTTAAGGGTTCAGAACCGGGTAGCTCAAACGGAAACTGTGCCTGTAGTTGAGCCTCAGCAGGCAAGGTTAAGGGTTCAGAACCGGGTAGCTCAAACGGAAACTGTATCCATAGAGCTCCAGCCGGCGATTCGCTATCCCTTTAGCACTGGGGCCGGATTCAGCGATATTGAAATTGGCGACAGGGTGGTGGTCTGGCTGGCCGATGGTGAAAGCCTGGCCAAGCGGGTGCTGATTGTAAAGCCGGCCGCCCGTGCCCATGTCGGCGGCACCATTACCGGGCTTACTTCGGAAACCATTACCATAGCTCCTGATGATGGTGAGGCGGTGACCCTGTGCTATAACGAGGACACGGTGTTCGTCCTCAACGGCTTTACCGCCGTGGAGGAGGGGCAATCGGCCCGCGCCGTCTATGAAACCGAGCACATGCTGGCGGAGAGGGTTAACGTATCTTTAACCGGTGATTAAACCGGCGGTTATAGCTAATATCAGGGGGGTCTTTTAAAGGCCCCCCTTATTTTATGGTTATATCGGCGTAGCGCTCCCACTCGCTGTAGACACAGCCGCAGTACTGCTGGCGGTAGAGGTCCATAGGCTTGGTGATGTGGCGGCTGTCCGAGTAGCGCTTGCGTAAGTCGGCATAAAGGAAGTCCACCCCCGTTTCCCTGGCCAGTTCCTCACCGGCTTCTTTAATCAGCTCGTGCTTCTGCTGGGGGCTGATGAGCAGGGTGGTGGTGAAGGCGTCAAAGCCCTTCTCCTTAGCAATTTCAGCCGTTTTTGACAGGCGCAGCCTGAAGCAAAATTGGCAGCGCTCAGGTTCATGCCCCACCACCCCCCGGAAGTAGTCAATAATGTCGTAGCCTTCGGTAATTATCAGTGGCAGGCTCATCGTTTTTGCCAGGGACTGCATCGCCTCCAGGCGGTGCTGGTGCTCCAGGTAAGGGTGTATATTGGGGTTATACCACAGCGCGCTGACATCGTAGCTCTGTTCCCGCCAGTATTCTACGGTGTAGGCGGCGCAGTGGGCGCAGCAACTATGGACTAGAAGTTTTTTCACTTTATAATATTAGACTTATCGGGGGTTATTTATCAAGGGGCTTTGCCCCGCCCCCCCTTTGTCTTTTTCCCACACCACCCACCCTTTGAAGCTTAACGCTTAGTCCCCCACCCCGTTTTATATCTATTCCCGCCCTCCGCCCTTATATGGAAGGGTTACGCCCCACCCCAGAAGGGAAGAGGGACTTCGCCTGCCGCCCTTTAAGGTAGGGCTAAAGCCCTTTTTGCCTCCCCCCTTTTCAAGGGAAGTTTAAAGGCACAGCCTATGAGGGTGGGAGGGTGGGAAGTAACACAACTTAAGAACAGATGAGAGATAAAGGTGGTGGGGGCACTTAGTAAAAAACTGAAGGGAATAATCTAAAGCAGTGTTCCCTGCGGGGGTTTTTTATTGTAGGGCAGCCCGAGGTGCTCATAGGCGGCCTCGGTGGCCAGCCTTCCCCGGGGAGTCCGCTCCAGGAAGCCCAGCTGCAGCAGGTAAGGCTCGTAGACATCCATTATGGTGTCGGCCTCCTCGCTGATGGAGGCGGCGATGGTATCTAAGCCCACCGGCCCCCCGCCGAACTTCTCCACGATAGTTCGCAGCAGCTTGTGGTCTATCTCATCCAGGCCGATTTTATCCACCTCGAGCTTGGACAGCGCCTCGACGGCCACCTCTCTGGTGGCGATGCCGTCAGCCTTCACCTGGGCGTAGTCCCGTACCCGCTTTAAGAGCCGGTTGGCCACGCGCGGCGTGCCCCGGGCGCGGCGGGCTATCTCCTTAAGCCCTTCTTTTTCCGCCTTCACCTTGAGTATTTTGGCCGAGCGCTGTAAGATTTTCTCTATCGCCTCAGGCTGGTAGAAGTCGAGGCGGTAGACGGCGCCGAAGCGGTCTCTCAAGGGCGGGCTGAGCAGGGCGAAGCGTGTGGTGGCGCCGATAAGGGTGAAGGCGGGCAGGTTCAGGCGCAGGCTGCGGGCGCCGGGCCCCTTGCCGATGACGATGTCCAGGGCGAAGTCCTCCATGGCAGGGTACAGCACCTCTTCCACCGCCCGGTTAAGGCGGTGGATTTCATCGATAAAGAGTATGTCGTGGCTGCGCAAATTTGTCAGGATGGCGGCCAGGTCTCCGGTGCGCTCCACCGCCGGGCCGGAGGTAATCCTGATGTTGACCCCCATCTCGGCGGCGATGATATAGGCCAGGGTGGTCTTGCCCAGGCCGGGGGGGCCGTAGAGCAGGACATGGTCCAGCGCCTCCTCCCTGCCCCTTGCCGCGGTGATGGCAATGTTGATGTTGTCCTTAATCTTGTCCTGGCCGATGAAGTCGTTGAAGAGCCGGGGGCGGAGGCTGGTGTCCAGGGTTACATCCTCGGTGTCGGGCTTGCCAGAAATGATGCGGTCTGTTTTACTATCCCCCATAATTTAGCCTATTATAGCATATCATAGCCGCATAAAAGGAAAAGTCGCCCGCTTTTTATCAGGGGCGACTTTTATAGATAATCTATATTGCCGGATATTTAGTCTTCCGTCTCTTCTTCCTCGGATTCCTCGGATTGCTCAGCCGTGGAATCAGGCGTCCCTTCGCTGGCCGGAGCTAACGTCTCCTCGGTGACTGGCGCTTCTTCAGCAGCCGGGGCTGGTATCTCCTCGGCGGTTGCTTCTGGCGCTTCTTCGGCGGCTGGCGCTGGCATCTTGATGGGAGCAAAGCCCAGCATTTCCTCCCCCGCCGCCCTTGGCACCTCACCGATTACCCAGCTCGGCATCTCCTCGCCTTCCTCGACTGGCGGTGGCGCCGGCTCCTCGGGAAGCGGGTAGCAGGCCGGAATCAGCTTGCCGATAATTACATTCTCTTTGAGCCCCACCAGCCGGTCAATATCGCCCTTAACCGAGGCTTCGGTGAGCACCCTGGTGGTTTCCTGGAAGGAAGCGGCCGCCAGCCAGCTATCGGTATTCAGCGAGGCTCTGGTTATGCCCATCAGCACCGCGTGGGCGGTAGCCGGCTCGCCACCTTCGGCCAGAACTTTGGCGTTGATATCCTCGTAACGGAAGATATCTATCAGCTCCCCGGGAACTAAATCGGTATCGCCCGAAGAATCGATGCGGACTTTAGACAGCATCCTGTGGACGATAACCTCGATGTGTTTATCGTTGATGGTTACCCCCTGGGAGCGGTAAACTTTTTGCACCTCGTCCACCAGGTACTGCTGGGTGGCTTCCTTGCCCAGTATGCGCAGGATATCCTGCGGGTTAATGGAGCCCTCGGTGAGCCGCTGCCCCGCCTTTACTTTATCCCCGGTCTGGACCCGTATGTGGGCACTGGCGGGTACGCTGTACTCCTGTTGTTCCTCCTCCATGTAGTTGATAAACAGCTTGTCGTCTTCGATAATTACCTCACCGGCGACCGAGGCAATAACCGGTTTAGCCTCGGTGGCCAGGGCTACTTTCTTCTTTGAGTCCTCGGCCTCGGTTGGCGAGCTGGCCAGCTCGGCGCCGATATCCACCCACTGTCCCTTTTTCACCAGGACCTGCCAGCCGCTGGGGAGCGGGTACTCGTCGCGGTACATCTCGGCGCTGGCGATTCTTATAGTTTTACCCTCATCACTCTCGATGACCTCGGCCTCGCCGTCTATCTCCGATATAATGGCCTGGCCCTTGGGCGGTCTGGCTTCGAAGAGCTCCTCCACCCTGGGCAGACCACTGGTAATATCCAGTCCCACCACGCCGCCGGTGTGGAAGGTGCGCAGGGTCAACTGGGTGCCCGGCTCGCCGATACTCTGGGCGGCGATGATGCCGACGGCGGTGTTAAGGTCGATCAGGTGCCTTCGGGCAAGGTCCCGCCCGTAGCAGCGCTGGCAGGTGCCGTGCCGGGAGCGGCAGCTTAAGGGTGAGCGGACATGGACTTTAGTTATGCCGGCGGCGGTAATCTCGTTGGCCTTCTGCTCGTCAATCTCCTCGTTGCGGTCGACGATGACCTTCTTGGTCTTGGGTTTAACTATTTTAGTGGCGGCCAGCCGGCCGATGATGCGCTCGGCAAACGACGGCAGCAACTCCTTTTCCTTTGGTTCCGATATCCACATTCCCTCGCTGGTGTTGCAGTCCTCTTCGCGGGTAATAACATCCTGGGCGACGTCAATCAGGCGCCGGGTAAGGTAGCCTGAATCGGAAGTTCTTAAGGCGGTATCGGCCAGCCCCTTTCTGGCGCCGTGGGTGGAGATAAAATACTCCAGCACGCTCAGGCCCTCCCGCAGCCCCGACTTAATCGGGAAGTCGATAATTTTACCGGCGGGGTCGGTCATTAATCCCCTCATGCCGGCCATCTGCCTTATCTGGGAGATGTTACCCTTGGCTCCCGAGGTGGCCATCATATAGATGCCGCCGTAGCGGTCGAGGGTCTTGGAGATGATGTCGGTAATGCGGTCGGTAGTTTCCATCCAAATCCCGATGGTGTTGTTATACTTTTCGTCCTCGGTGATTAAGCCCTTGTTATACTGGTTTTCAATAATGGCAATCCTCTCCGCGGCCTCCTCCAGCAGCTTGGGTTTGCTCGGGGGCACCTGAATATCGCCCATGGCGATGGTCGTCCCCGATTTAGTCGCGTAGCGGAAGCCCAGATGTTTGATGCTGTCGACCACTTTGGTGGTGTCCTCGCCGCTCAAGAGTTGATAGCAATTGGTCACTATCTGCTTTAAGATTCCTTTATCTATGGGCTCGTTGTAGAAGCCCAGCTCGGCGGGCAGTACATCGTTGAAGATAATGCGCCCCACGCTGGTCTTTATCCTCTGGCCGTTTTCCTGCTGTTTCCTGACCTCGATCTCAGCCCTGAGGTCAATATGCCCCAGCTCGTAGGCCAGTTTGGCCTCTTCAAAGCTGCCGAAGATTGAGCCCTCGCCCCTGGCGCCGGATATAACGCTGGTCAGGTAGTAGCAGCCCAGGACCATGTCCAGGGTCGGGGTTACTATCGGCTCACCGGAGCTGGGCAAAAGCATATTCTGGCTGCTGAGCATAACCTGCCTGGCTTCGGTGACCGCCGCTTTGGACAGGGGAAGATGGACGGCCATCTGATCGCCATCGAAATCGGCGTTGAAAGCGGAACATACCAGGGGGTGTATCTGGATGGCGCTGCCGTCAATGAGCACCGGCTCAAAGGCCTGTATGCTTAAGCGGTGCAGCGTTGGCGCGCGGTTGAGCAGCACCGGCCGTTCTTTCACCACCTCCTCCAGTATGGCGAATATCTCGGGCTTATTTCTCTCCACCAGCCGGCGGGCGCTCTTGATGTTGTGGGCCAGCCCCTGCTCCACCAGGCGGCGCATGATAAAGGGCTTAAACAGCTCAACCGCCATACGGCGGGGCAGCCCGCACTGGTTGAGGCTTAGCTCGGGACCGACCACGATAACCGAGCGTCCGCTGTAATCGACGCGCTTGCCCAGCAGGTTCTGGCGGAAGCGCCCCTGCTTGCCCCGCAGCATATCGGATAGCGACT
>Ga0315553_10002026_pt1 | contig 16477 bp, 16 predicted proteins | sample SalMarSW160140MG_FD_203099 | JGI IMG/M metagenome (GOLD analysis project Ga0315553, IMG submission 203099) | Salt marsh sediment microbial communities from the Plum Island Ecosystem LTER, Massachusetts, United States - Salt Marsh Sediment SW1601-40 ... | reverse complement strand
CGTCAACAGCAGCATATGGTTCTTTTGTAGTCCTTACTTAGTTATTTTCGAAGAAAACACCTCGGACTTAAGTACCAAGTTTGAGTTAGGCATTTTTGCCATATGCGTGAATGGTTTTTCGGACGCTGCTAACCTGATTTAGTTGTCTTCCAACAGAATCTTTCCCGCTTGCGAGCATCAGTTCCAGTTTTTTGTATAATTTCGTTAAATGCTCCCGCTTACTATCGAAATCAGGTTGTTCAAACGCCTTTGTTTTAACTATTTCCTCAACGATAGAATCAGCTTGCTCGGCTAGCGCTTCAACACTGCGAAAATTGCTTCTGCGGACCATTTCTATTTGCTTTTCTAACAAGCTCTGTAGATTATCCAATAGACGCATTTGTTCATCTGTGTTCACAGAATCTGAACTCCTGCCTGTTTCGTCCGGGCTAAGTTTCGATCAACTTCCTCTAAGAGGTTGATGGCATCTTTATTTCCGGGGTCCAATGTTAAAATATCCATAAGCATTTTTCTGGATTGTTCAAAGCGGTCTTCTTTCACATAAAGCGCTGCCAAAGAGAACATAACAGAGCTATCATCCGGGTGCATACTCAGATACATCTCGAGATAGTGGATGACTTTCGCAAAAGAACCCATCTGGCAGGAGGTTTGGAACAAGCCCAAAAGAGCTGCCAGGTTGTCTGTATCCAACTCCAGACATTTAAGATACATCTCAAAAGCCTTCTCATAGTCGGCTCTTTCCTGTGCTACCATAGCCAGACCGGCATAGGCCCTGGAACAATCAGGGTCAAGCCGACAAGCCACTCTAAAGGCTATCTCGGCATCATCCAAAAGATTCTTTTGAAAAGCAACTACTCCAAGCCCTACGTAAGGGTTAGGCTCATCAGGGCTCAGTGATGCTGCTTTTCCATAACACTGTTGTGCCTGGGTATAATTACCAACCGAAGTATAATGGTCGCCTAATTTCTGTAATTCTTCGTAGCGTTGGATTGTATTATCCTGCCCAATGACGCCATTCTTTTTTTTATCCATACCTGATTGGCTTTCTTCGAATATTTATTCAGCTCTAATTCGTTAACCAACTTTGAAAAAGTCTACAGTTACTATGTTTTCATTGGCAGTTATTCTCTGCCATTTTATGGCGAATTACTTCAATCATCGGGTGGATAATTTTCTGATCAGGACAAAGCTCTAATGACCAGTTCAGCATTTTAACTGCATCAGATAGATTATCCTCGCTTAGAAGTACATTAGCGGTTCTGTTAAGCATGTCTGCATTCAATATACCCATCCGCTCCATATCGTCGAAAAGCTCCATTGCTTCGGTCGCTTTACCTACGGCCAAATACGTTTCAGATAAATTCCAGATTATTTCCGCCGAGTCGGGCTGTAGGTTTCTCGCTTTTACAAGATGCTCGATGGCCTCGTCCGAGCGGTCTAGGCAATGAAGAATTGCTCCAATATCATTCAGAGCTTCTGCATCGTTTGGAGATGAACCAAGATATTTTTGAATATACCCAAGAGCTTCCTTGTGTCTGCCTGTTTCGGCCAATTCCAAAGCTTTCTGGTAATCATTCGGGCTTCCCGCATCGTTTTGTGTTTGTGATTTCTCTTTCGAATTTGTATCGATTGTCACTTGTAGTGCTCCCTATGTAATCTATTATGTTCCTTATAAACTCATAGTCAAATTACAGCCTTTCAAAATCCAACTACTATTTTGTACGCAAATTTCGTGCCAATAGATTACATGGACGTTTTTTTGCGATTCCACAACTCTGCCTGCGATGTTTGTAAAGATATTAAACAGATTGTTGTATGTCCTGTATTCTTCATGGGCTTGTTTTGACTAAAGTCACCATGGTCGTTTTTCCACAGCAGTTTCAAATAACTTCGTCAATCATCCGGTATAGTCTTTCTTTCGTAATTTTTTGCACTACCCCAATCTATTCAATAAAATCCAGAAGGGACATGGACATAAGTTTTGCGGCCACTGACAACGACATTTGATATAGAACTTCACGCTGTGAAATATCTATAGCAACCTGGGCAATGTCAGCCTCCTGTAATATAGTGGCTTCATCCTCCGTATCGAATTTTATATTCTCAAGAGAGTCTTTAAGGTTATCGATAAATCCGATTTTAGCCCCCACAGAAATCGTTTTTTCTGTTAGAAGGTTCCTTACCTCGTCCAATGAATTTGATAACCTCTCTCGGCACTGTGCTAATTGAGTATTTGAGAGACCTCTTTCGTTTTCCAGCAGATCCCTGACACTAATAAGAGTGTTAAATACGTCGTATGTTCCCGGAACACTAACCATGTCTACACCAGTGCTGCCTATATTTGTAGCATCTATATATAAAACTTCTCCGCTTGAATTTGTGACCGCAATATTACTGATATCTCCGCTTGACGGAACAGTAACTTCGGTGGTCCCATCGTCAATAGAGAGTTTATAATTGCTGCCATCATGAGTTACAGTCAGCCAGGCATCGCCTTTAACGCTTGATGTTCCCAAACCAGATGCAGCGCCGGTATCGCCCAGAAACACCGGTGTACTTCGGTTGTTAGAACAAAAAATGTCTTCACCTACATGATAAGCGTTGGATTGAACCCCGGGGGCCACTTCTATATCTCGCTGCTGAAAACTTCCTTGATATGTTACACTCGTGATTTCTCCATTAGTACGCTGCACTGCATAAGGTGCTGAACCTGTACTACTTCCGCCAAAAAGGTACTGGCCCAAATGTTCGGTATTTGCTAAAGAAACCATATGTTCCAGGGTATCGTTGATTTGTTCCGCAAGTCTCTGGCGTCCATCTTCATCATATGTGCCACTGATAATCTGAGTCAAATAAACCTTTGCATCAGAAATTGCTGATGCCATGTCTTCGATAACAGAGCTGGAAATCTCCAGTATGCTGATAGCCTCGGAAATATTGTCCATATAATTTTCCAGCAGTCTTTGCTGAGAATTTAGCCCTAAAATCCTATAAGCGGCAGATGGGTCATCTGAGGCTCGATTTACCCGTGAGCCGGTATATGCCTGTTCCTGCAGGCGAGCCATCTCCTTGTAGTGCAGTTTCAATGCAAAGCTGACATTATTGTGAGTATTACTCAGTGTTTCGCCCATAGGGTTCCTTAGAATAAGTCGAGGCCGTTTATATTAGTTCAATAATACTTGATAGTGATGAGTTAATTGTATTCATATATTTGGCCATTGCCTGAAACATCTGTTCATAAACTAATAGCTGGGCTGCTTCATCGTTAATGTCAACGCCGCTCACTTCACTTTGTTGGTTCGCAAGATTCAGTACCATAACCTCGATATTGTCTTGACGCATTTGTTTGACGGAGAGTTGTTGGCCAATGTCAGTAATCAGCTGACGATAAAATTCTCCACATGTTAATGAGCTCAAACTGCTTATGGCCACATCCTTCAAATCTGCCATTCGTACGGCGTTGGCATTGTCGGTCATCTCCGCCCCAAGAGCTGTTGCCACTCGTTTTGGATTAGCAGATATATCCGAGCAAACGGCAATATCCACAGCAGCACTGCCGGAAAAAAAGGTGTTGATTCCAACGGTAGCAAGAACGCCTGAAGTATCGGTGTTAGCAAAAACATCAATGCTGAAAGAATCCTCATCAGCCAAATCACCTGTGCTAAGAGATATCTTGATTCCAGTATTGCCAACAACAATCTTATCCCCTGCGGCATAGCCGGAACCGATATTAATGGTATCAATCGTGTTTAGGGCACTGTCTTTTACTATAAGTGTGAGGGAATCCTTAACCCCGACATTGCCCGTGCCTGAGACTGTAAATGTTAGAGTGTCATTTGAACTGCCTGTATAAATACCTGAGACGGCCACTGTTGGATCCGATGTTCCGTTGAAGTCAATAGCGGCCGTTTCAGGTGACGATAGTACCGCGGGTAAAAAATCATATTGATAGCCTGTGTCGGCCGTGATCGTCAGTTGATTCGAAGAATTCACCGAAGCACCCAGGCCGGTGATAGCCGAAATAACTGTGGCTATCTCGCTTAAGGTATCATAACCTGAATCGTTGTCATCTGCATCAATAGCAATTGACTCACGTGTTATTACACCAGTGTCGGTATTGATAACCCTTATATATATTGTGCCGTCACTTATAGTACTAAAATCAGATAAGTCTTCACTTGAATTTTTCCAGCCTGTCAATTCGCTAAAAGAACCTTCTGAACCAACTCCCTGAACATGGTATTGATTTATCTGTTGTATTATCGCTGTTGCTAAAGAGTCCAGATTAGTATGAATATCAGAGACGAGCTCGTTTTTTAGCGATAATAATCCGCCAATTTTTCCGCCTTGTATATCTGTGATATAATTTGATGAGCCTGCAATAGAAAGACCCAAACTACTACTTTCATCCAAACCAGCCTCCAGTACATTTGCAAAAGCATTCATTACAAGTGGTATTTTTCCTGCACTTACATCAACCACGCCGTAATTTCTACTTAGTGTCTGGATGCCAATCAACTTGGACAGTTCTGATATACACTGGTCCCTCTGATCGCTCATAGTGTTGGCATCCCCACCCCTTAACTGAATCGATTCTATTTTACTATTGAGCTCAGCAATCTGGCTTGTCAGAGTGTTGATAGAGTCAACAGTATTTTCGACTTCTAACTGAATCTGATTCTCTAGGGTACTCAGAAATTCTCCTATCGTCCTAAACTGATCAGCCATAGCCTTTGCATCGCTAACAATCTGATTCTGCCAGATAATCTCTCCCGGGTGAGAAGTAAGGTCTTGCAGTGAATTGAAGAATTTATCTATCGCTGCATTCAAACCACCTTCTTCTGTGGAAAGCTCTCCGAATGCATTTTCAACCGTGCTCAGCGTGCCAAATTCCTGGGAAACCTGCTCTAAGACCGACTGTTGCCGAAGTATCTCCTGCTCTAGAAGATTATCGATCATTCTTGTTATGCTTTTGACATCGACGCCTCCACCGAGCAAAATCGATCCCTGCTGCGATGAATAGGCCGGTGAAAAATCTATTCTTTGGCGGTGGTAGCCCTCGGTAGCTGCATTTGCAATATTATTACCAATTACGTCAAGTGCCTTCTTGGCAGCATCAAGACCGCTAATACCTATGCTGAAATTCGACATCGCCTAAATCCAATCAAACAGTGTGTCTTAAAACCGTAAATTCACAAAAGCCGAGTCAGTTTGGCGTTCGGTGGAACCACTTGGACTGTATGTAATTGTCCCTGCTTGACCAAGTTCAAGAACGCTCTTTAAAAGCACACCGTTGAACCTGGCACAATCTGACAAAAGCATCGTCGTACGTAAATGTTCCTTCTTAAGTTTACCGGCTAATGTCTGTAATTTTGCTCTTCTCTCAGTTACTCCAGCTTTTTTCCCCCCGGATAACTCAGCTTCGAGTCTGGATAATGTCATTTGCCCGATGTCACAGCCCAAAGCAATCGCCAATTCTTCTCGAAGCGATTGCCGTTTCGATTCGATGTCTTTGTAGCTGTCTGTTTCACTTCTGATGCTCTCGAGCAGCTTACCCAAGGATGCATCGTCCCGTTTGATAACCAGACCACGGAGCTCATTCAACCTCGACAGAGTATCCTGGACGTGCTGGATATCCCTATCAAGAACGTCCATCAACTGGTCAACTTTATTTTCTATTTTAATCACCGCTGGTTTCATAAATTTTCGTCTAACGATTCTGCTACTGTATTTTTATGTCCTGAATCAGTTAAGAACTGATATATGTCCTTCCACATCCCAAAGCCGCCGTTGTTTGCAATATCGCGAGCTAGGTATAACCAGAATATGTCCTCAACTTGCTTGGAAGTTCCATCTCTCTCTAAGCCCCAATCTCCGATAGTATTTTTCATTTCGTCGAGCAGCTTGTTAATAAAGACAGATTCAAAATCCTTGGCGAATTGTTTTTTCTTCGCTTCTGGAGCACTGTTTATTTTCTCTATCTTCTCCAGTTGTGCCTGAGGCGAAGCCGCTTCGGTCGATATTAATTTGGCGCTATGCATAAAACTATTCCTACATTATTTCCAGCTTAGCCTGGAGGGCCCCTGCCTTTTTCAAAGCATTGAATATCGCTATAAGATCCCGCGGTGTTGCTCCTATTGCGTTGAGAGCTTTAGCCAACTCTGAGACAGTAACTACTCTGGAAACCGGGACCAGATACCCATCTTTTTCTTGGACCCCTAATAGGGTCTCATCAGTAACTTCTGTCGTTGCGCCCTCGGAAAACGCCGCTGTCGGCTGGGAAACGTTTTTCTGTTCCTTGACTTTCACAATCAAGCCACCCTGGGAGATCGCCACTGCAGAAATACCGACATTCTCTCCAACCACAATCGTACCGGTACGTTCGTTAATAACTACTATCGCAGGGACATCAACACTTACTTCAAGGTGGGTAATATCGACGATAAAACCTGCTATGCCCGTCTGGTCAATTTGATTGGGTATCTTGACTGTAATAGTACCGGCATCAACAACTACTGCACTGTTTGAATAATTCTGGTTTATTGCGTTACTGATATGCTCGGCGGTTGAGAAATCGTTGTTTCTAAGATTAAGCGTGATAAACCTATCATCGGCAATGTGTTCAACAAAAGTGGCAATTTCTGACTTTTCGACAACGGCGCCTCCAGGTATTCGACCGACCGTCTGATGGTTCTTCGTGATAGAGGCTTGTTTGCCGGATACCGACCAGCCACCGATGAAAACTCCTCCGTGGGCTTCTGCATAAATCTGACCATCAAGACCTTTTAGCGGTGTAGGCAAGAGCATTCCACCTTGAAGGCTTTTGGCATCTCCTATGGAAGAGACGTCAACATCAATACGTGAGGCCTCACGAGCAAAGGGTCCCAGTTCCGCTGTCACCATAACCATGGCGATATTGCCGCCTGTCAAATCATCGGGAGAAAGTACCAACCCTGAATCTCTCAGGATATTCGTCAGCATCTGCTGTGACGGCAAAGTGGTGTCGCCAGTGTCAGCCAGACCTATAACTAGCCCAATCCCGCTAAGCGGGTTACTCCTCACCCCCTGAATATCGACGATATCCTTTATTCGCTCACATTGTCCGACTTCAACTGCACTCAGCAGGATTAATAATAAAATTGTTGAACGAAATTTCATGTTACTGAACTCTCAAAAATAATTCCACATTGCTGTCGGCAGGCTGACTCTAAAATGGCCAGATGATATCAAATATCCGTCCAAGCCAGCCTGGCCTGTTATAAGGTTCCGAAACACCTCCAAGCGTGGTGATAATACAGAAATTTGCAACTTGTTCGCTTTTGACTGTATTATCAAACGCAATATCACTTGGCCGAACTATACCGCTTACTTTAATGATTTGTTTGTCGCCGCTAATATTACGATTGCGAGTCCCCATAACTACAAGGTTACCGTTTGGCAGGATATCCTCGACGACCACGGTGATGCTATCAACGAATTTGCGTTCGTCTTTGTAATCAGCTTTTCCCTTTAGCTCATTGCTGGAGTCAGCCGACATGGTAAATCCAGGCATTCTCGGTATGAGGTTGCTTTTGTTGGTTTTAATACCGAGGTTACCATCAAAAGTAGTTGACCTGTCGGTCTCTTTTTTCAGATCTCTCTTTGCCTTGTTGTCTATCTTGCTGTCCTCCGATATCTTTATGGTTAGGACATCACCTATCTGGCGAGCCACATCATCAGCGTACAAGTCCCTCATATTTCTATCCCTTTGGGACCAGATAGACCCTGCTTGTGTGCAATTGCCCAAACAGAGCATAAGAGACATCAAGACAAACATTAACATAGTTCTATTCTTCATATTTTTCTCTTTCTAAAAAACAGGTTCTACAGTTCCGTCTTCATTAACTTTAGCCAGAATTATCCGCTGCGAGTCCAAATTCTGCACTTCTATGTATTCGCCGACCTGTCCGTCCTGCTTAGCCTTTCCAAGGGCTGTAATAAAAAGCCCAAGTCTGTCAACTTTAATAACAACGTTTTGATTGCGCTTCAGCAAAACCCATGGTTTGGCAGGGCCTACCATATTCGGACCAATCACAGTATTTGCTTTTAATCGACGTTTAGCAATGAGGCCATAAGGTACGGTCGGAACCTCATTTTGTGATGCGCTGCGAAATAAAGCCTTGGTCCAATTGGCAAAATCGGGACTGTTTGAAATGGCCTTTTCTATCTTTACATTTTCAGGGCTAATGACTGCACCTTGTGGAATGTCAACCTTTGTTACTAATCTATGGCAGTTGTACTTTAAACTAAACTTTACCTCACGTACCCCTATCTCTTTGCCATCGGAAAATACAGCAATCCGAACCTTAGATTGGTTTCTTATGTTGCTTCCGACAAGAAATGGGGTCAGTCTTATGTCCTTGCCTGTCCCGGACAAGATTAAATCTTTAGGTATTCGTATCGGGTTCCAGTGACAAATCGAGGCCTCTGGCGGATTCTTTTTCAAAAACGCCAAAGCTTTTTCTACAAATTCATCACCTCTGACAACGCGATGCTGCTGGGTTATCATTATTTTTTCTGCACCGGTTAATGTCACTTCGGATGCGGGGATTCCACTGCAAGCCAGCCTGCTAAGCACTATTGACCTGTCGACGATAATTTTCTGACCTGGCGCTGAAATACGCCCCAAGGAAACTTCACCCGCCTCGGCTGTGAGGTTTTCATCACCACGAATTATGGCCACCTGCCCAAGACTCGGAACATCACCTTCAATTGTAATCTCTCTTGGCAGATAAATCCGCAAAGCGGTGTCTCTTTGTTCGTTACCAGCCTTGCTGTTAGCTGACATCAGCAGAAGAACAACCGAGATAGTGCTAATTGTTTTATTTCTCATGATCATCTCTTATTTAAAAGCCTGTTATTTGTATTGAGTTTCGGAGTATCTCGTCTCCTGCCCTTATTACGCGGGAGTTTACTTCGTATGCGCGCTGAGCGGTAATAAGGTTCACAAGTTCGGTTACCATTTGTACATTGGACTTTTCTAAGAATCCTGACTGGATAGTACCGAAGCCGTTTTCTCCTGCTGTGCCGGCCGTGGGGGTACCACTTGCTTCGGTCTCAGACAAAAGATTGTCTCCTTCACTCGAAAGACCTGATGGATTAGGAAATCTGGCTAACTGAATGGTGCCTACAACTGATTGTGTCCCTGAAGCCGTGGTAACGTTGACGCTGCCATCTTTGCCAATATCTATTCCGATAGCATCTGTTGGAATACTAATCGCTGGCTCTATGTTAAATCCGGCAGTAGTAACTAATTGCCCATTAGCATTGGTTTGCAGTGAACCATCACGGGTATATCTCGTGTCACCACTGGGCAAAGTTACCTGCAGAAAACCGTCACCCAAAATAGCTAAATCAAGATTTCGGCCGGTATTAACAAGTTCACCAGTGACAAAAACTTTTACTGTAGATGCTGCACGAACGCCGCTTCCTATTTCCATACCGCCGGGACTTTTCATACCAGAGGCCACTTCTGCGCCAGATTCCCTCATTTTGGTATAAATCAGATCCTGGAAATCAATCTGACTTCGTTTAAAACCTGTAGTGTTGATGTTGGCAAGGTTATTAGCTGTCACGTCCACCATCATCTGCTGGGCGCTCATGCCCGTTGCCGCAGTGGAAAAAGCTCTTAACATAATTTTGCTCTCCTTTATTTTTAGCCCATAGCCACGTCAATAAGACTCTTTGAAGTATCTTTGCCGACTGACATAAATTTCATATTTGCCTCATAGAGTCTGCTCACCATTATCATATCAACTAACTCTTCAACGAGTTGAACGTTGGAGTTTTCCTGAAAGCCCTGTTTCACAATTAAATTCTCAGGTGGCTCAGGCTCCATGTTTTTTGGTGCCTGGAGACAATTGAGGCCGGCCGCAATAAGTTCACTTTCATTGTTTTTGAAGTCAACAAGTTTGAATTTACCTACGACTGCTCCTGCCGCACTGATGCTACCATCACTTGAAACGCTTATTTGCGAAAGTCCTGCTTCGGGTGGTATGGAGATTGGTCCGGCTTCGCCTGCTACAATCCTTCCAGCTGAATCGACTATTTGTCCATTTTGGTCCAGGCGGAACATTCCATTGCGTGTGTAAAGCGGTCCATCTGGCGTCTCTATCACAAAAAAGCCTTTACCGCATAGAGCAAAATCCAGCGATCGGCCGGTCTCGTTAAGGCTACCCTGTGAAAAGTCAAAAGTTGCATACAAATCAGCTTCATTGCCAGTCTCTGTTTTTGTCCCCGCTCCTTGAGCCACAAGGGATTTTGAAAATGTGTTACACCTGCGTTTATATCCAACCGTGCTTACATTAGCCAGATTGTGAGCAATAATATTAAATTCCCGCGTTAGTCCGTCGATTGTCGAACTGATTTGGGCCGCGATTTCTGACATCTTAGGCTCCTTAAACACCCATATGTGCCGGAACACGCTCTACAGCATCTCCCGGAGTCGGCACATTTTTATTTCTGTCACTAACGCTCAGCGATGCAGCATTGGTAGCACGGATTAGTTCGTCGATATTCGAGTCAATTAAGCCTGTCAATTCAATTGCTATTGACAAACCATTTTTGGTTTGTTTAGTGTGTCTAACCTCACCGATATCTTCCACTATTTTTAAAGTTGCTGCCTTAGTGCCCCGCTTCGCTGGGATTGAATCCTGCTCTTGGGCCAAATTGAAAACCACCAAAATTCTCTCGCCTGCATTTACCTCCAGTGACGATTCTATACGCAAACCAGGGCCAGCCAGTTCAGTAACAATTGCGGGGACAAACTCCGGTGGTCCCCAGGTAGCAGCAGAGGTTTTCGCTAAATCATGGTCAACCGCTGGCTTATCCTTATTGCTATGGCTGCTTTTAACAAATGATTTCTCAAACGGGAAAGGCGCGACAAAGGCCGGCATTTTCACAGGGACACGTAGAAAACGCCGACGATTAATGAATCTTATATTGTCACTATGACTCAAAACTAATATATCACCATCATAACTGACCACGGAGGTATCAAATTCCCAAACTGATGAGCCAAAATAGTAGCGAGCACACCAAAGTTCACCGAAAATAATTTTTATTGGCTCTGCTAATCTGACCGCCAATTCAATATCATCGTTTCTCACAACAGTTGACTCAATATCACCTGAGTCCCTCGCCCTTCGGCGAGTTATAAGAACCTTTTTATGTACCGGTATCTGTCTGCTGCTCAATTTCGTTGAATTGGCTGGTGAATCTGTTGATGAGTAATTCATGAAGCCGAGTTTTTCGCGCAGAACAAGTAAATCTGTTTTCAATTGTATGCTTTCTTCGGTTTCCTGCTGATCTGTGAGACTTTCTTCTATCATTTTGGCAGTTACTCGGTCAAAAGCAGCGCCCAAAGTGAAAATGGATTCGCTTCTCTTTAGTCCTGCCTTACGTGCAGCCTCAAGGAGGATTTGACGCTCACGGACGGTCAGACCTCTTTTTTCGGCATGGTCGATAAACGATTGCTCACTGCTTTTTCGTTCCTGCTTGGTTCGCTTGAGACTGACCAAAAGAAGCGTGGTTATTAATGTGACTAGGACAATTACGCCAATTAGAATAAGCCAGCGTTCGGCTGTAAAATTAGTGCTAAAGCTAAATCTCCTTGCAGCCTGCCAGCGTTCCACTGGTGTCAGTGCCAGGAAGATGCCATTCAAACATCCTGTAATTGCGGGTACTATCGTCATCTTAAAATTTCAAACTTACTATCTGATAAGATTGGTTAATTCTCTGAGTATGTCATTGGCAACCCTGATGGTTCTTGCATTGGCTTGGAACCCGTTTTGGGCTTGAATCATATTGACAAACTCAGTTGCCACATCGGCATTGGATTTTTCCAGCGCCCCCCCATGAATGGAGCCGGCACCGCTGGCCAGTCCCTGCGTTGCTACCGCTTCGCCTGAGTTCGCTGAAGAAGTTAAATAACCACCACCAACACTTTCCAGGCCTGCGGTATTTTGAAATAACGCTATCTGTAAGGTAGCAATGTTTTTCTTAACGCCATTTGAGAACGAGCCGATAAGTATACCCTCGTTATTAATCGAGACACTTGTAAGACTGCCCGCTGCATAGCCGTTCTGCTCCCTTACCACTGCAGTAGACGTTCCTGATTCGCCCGTTGCGAACTGCGTTAGACCGTTAAACTTGTTTGCCGTGCCAAGATCTACGGAAATGGTTTGAGGATTTGAGGTATCGTGTGCGAAAGTTATCGCAAATTCAGCTGTATCACCGGTTGTGGAATTTAAACCAGAATAAGAACCGTCGCTGGCGCTAAATTCTATACCTTCGATACGGCGATTGCCGTAGCTCAGAGCACTAACACTACCTGTAACCGAGGTCAGTAACATATCCCAGGTATTATCAGTACCTGTTCTAACAAGCGCGCCCGAGAGAACGTGCGAACCACCCTGGGAATCGTAAACTGTAATATTGACGTTTTGGACTTCCTCGCCGCCAACCGTTGAATATTCGAAGTATCCAGGCACCGTAAGAGAATCAGTGCCACCTGTCGAAGCTGTATACGTCAGATTCATATCCAGTTTGCTGTAGCCGCTGACACCATCGGTGATTACTATTTGGCCGTTACTCAAAGCTGCCGTTGCGTAAGTTCCATCAGCGTTCTGATTGGCAGAATCCGATAGCAACGTATTTATATGAGCAACGAGCGCATCTAAATCAGTGCTGGCATCAACATCAAGGGAAAGTGAGCCGGCCCCGGCCATCAGGGCCGTCCCATCATGATTATAGCCCGATACGGTAATCGTACCTGTTTCGCCGGTGGCAAATGCTCCCGAGAATTGGTCCAGATCATCGATATCTGTACTTCCTGTAGCTACTGAACTGCTTGTGGTATAAGCTGTATCTGAAGTTAACACCTGGGTTTGGGTTGTTGAAAGCTGTGCATCAGAGCTGAGATTGCCCTGCAACTTTATCGTTGATGTTGCACTTGCAGGCAGTGCTGCATCATAAGGAACGCGGATACTGCTGTCACCAACGGTCTGGAAACCGTCACTTTCACCTTGTGAACCGATGCGCTGAACCCGGAAGCCTGTAGCCGGGTCAATCAGGTTCGAGTCCGCATCGACCCCGAACGCACCGGCACGGGTATAGAGATTTTGTGAGCCGTCATTTAATACAAAATAACCCTCTCCTTCTATCGCCAAATCAAGTGGATTACCCGTGTTTACGATATTACCTTGGGCCATATTGGGTGCAATGCCAGCCACTCCAACGCCGCTACCCATTTGCTGAGGATTTGTACCGCCGACATTAGTAGTCGGCTGCGAGGCCTTTTTTATCGTCTCGCTAAGCAGCTCCGAGAACGTTATTCTGCTGGCCTTAAAAGCGGTGGTATTAATATTTGCAAGGTTATTACCAGCTACATCGAGCATTTTCTGGTGGGCCTGTAGTCCTGTAACTCCTGTCGATAATGCAAAACTCATTTTTATTTCTCCTAATTATTCGTTTTAACCAACCGTTTCTTTTTTATTTATTAAAAGTTAGGTGTGACATCAGTTTTTGACCGACACTATGTCTTCCAGACCCAGGTTATAATTGCCTACAGACAAAACTATTTGACCATCAATGTCATTACTAATTTGCTCAACAATACCGCTCGTGATACCTGTCTCTCCTGAGTCTGACTCTCCAACAAATGAAACCTCTTTACCTATTAATGAAGTTGCATAGTTCTGCTCAACAGTTGCAAGCACTTTTGCAAAACTTGAGTTCATCGATTCTAACTGCTCTAATTGTGAGAACAGTGTTAATTGAGAAGCCATCTCATTATTATCCAGCGGCTCCAATGGGTTTTGGTTTTGCAGTTGCGTTACCAGAAGTTTCATAAAATCGGCTTGGATCTTAGTTGATGATGTTACTGCTGATGTACTCATAAGTTTTTTACCTTTTTAAAAAATCCCACAATCAAATAATGCTGTCAGTAACAGTCTTTACTATAAGTAGAGCAACTGCTGTGCCATATTGAGAAAGATAACCACCGCAATATTGATAAATGCTTGTTGCATAAGTAGTTACGAAAAGCACTGATTTCAAGAAACCTTCAGTCTGGCTTTATTCAAAGATGTCTCAAGGGATAAATCTTCCTACGTTCCGGAAAATCTTGCCAGGTCTGATTAACACTCCCGGCTGTAGCATTGAGCACAGCTGAATCGCGCGTGAAGATAAAATTGAACAATTATACAATCTAACTAAAAACAGCAGGGGACCTAAACCGATGCCAGAGAATGTCACTTCGTAATGTGATCCATATTCAGATTATGTTTTTACTTTGAATAAACAAAATCACTCTGTTCTTTACTCAGATAAAAATCTTACAAAACGTCCTATAAAAGTTATACGTCCCATAAGAGTTATACCCAAGATGTATTCTTTGTTTTATCTTAAGCGTCCTATAAAATTGAAACAAGAATAAGAGCATTTCTTAAGACAAACGAACGTGTGACATTATTGGTCCGTCCCATAAAAAATTAAAGTTATTACGTTTTATTTGTCGATTAGCTGGACGTCTCGTGTTGAAAGCATTTGTGTGACAAAAGCGAGAGAGGGGAATGGGATTACCTAAAGGCGATACTAAAAGAGGCTGCGACAACTGAAATGATAGAAGGTGGTACATAAAAAAAATTGGAGGGGCAAAGCTTGTGGTTTTAGGATAGAATGATTTTACGTAACGTCCTCACAGTAGGCAGAGAAAAAGAAGTTCATCAGTTAGCTCAGCAGGTCGGCCGAGAGGTATTTGCGGCTGATGACCTTACTGAAGCATTGGATATCAGTAAGAGAGTTGAACCTGATTTAATCCTTTTTGGCCATCGATTCACACCGAACTGTATCCGGGAATTTCTCGGCGCGACCGATAAGAAACCAGATACTCGTATCGTAGTAGTTGGCAGCGACGAAAACAACACACATTCTCCCGCACAGTTTATAGAAGCCGGAGCCTATCATTATTTGCGTGGCAAACAAGACCATCATCGTCTAGCCGAAATTGTAAATCGGATAAAAAGCAAACTTGAGGTTGGTATCTCTAAGAACGAAGCAGGTTATTTCTTTGCCGATGACCTTGCTGCCTCTGTTTCTATGGTTGGCCAAAGTAAAGCTACCCTTCATGCCCTTAAGATGATTAAACTGGTTGGTGCCTCCCAATGCAACCCGGTTTTGATAGTAGGAGAAACTGGCACAGGCAAAGAGTTGGCAGCTAAGGCGGTTCATAACCTACGACACCCGAACGAACTCTTTGTAGCAGTTAATTGTGCCGCTCTGGCCTCAAATTTACTCCAAAGCGAGCTTTTTGGTCACGTAAAAGGTTCTTTTACCAGTGCCGACCGCGAAAAAACCGGGCTTTTAGAGTTAGCAGGAGACGGTACAATCTTTCTCGATGAAATAAGCGAGATGCCGTTGGATTTACAGGCTAAGCTGCTGCGAGTCCTTCAGGAAAAAACATTCCGAAAGGTCGGCGGCACAAAAGAGATCACCTGTAAAGCTACGATAATAGCCTCAAGTAATCGTAACCTAAAAAAAGAAGTCCAGGTCCATCGCTTTCGAGCCGACCTTTACTACCGCTTGGATATCTGCCCTGTTACTATCGCTCCTCTTAGTTCACCTGAGCGAAAAAAAGACATACCTCTTTTGATAGAATACTTCCTTAAAACGTCATCTATATGCCCCGAGAAAGCAAATAAAATAACTTCTATAACCAAATTAGCCATTGAAGTCTTACAGGAGCACGATTGGGCCGGCAATGTCCGCGAATTGCGTAATGTTATTGAAAGGGCAATATTGCTGGAAAGCACGGAGAAAATCGGCCTGAGCAGTATCGTGATTGATTCTGGGAAACCCAACCAGTTCTCTGATGGCACAAGGGCCGATAAAATAAAGGATTTTTCGCTGGAAAAAGCTGAACGCGAACTCATCGCCCGCGCACTTCAGGAGACAAACTGGCAAAAGACAAAGGCCGCCGATCTTCTTGGGATAAGCAGAGCTACCCTTTATGCCAAGGTAAAACAACATAACATCAAAAGTGGTTCCTCCTTCATTGGCCAGGCCCAAGGCGAAATCTCAGCACCATCGGCACCTGAGCCTGTAGCAGTTGCATAACTAACTGCTGACCGACACACAGCAACTTGGCACAAAACATGAACTGTTTCCTGTCAGAAAACTTGTCGATTCGTATAAAATCCTAACACTTCTTCGAAGCTTAATATAATACCTCCAAAACCCAAAGGGCGATTTTACAGCGAAAAACCCACAAACATCCCCATTGAAGCCCCCTTAGTCGAATCTGGCACAATTATTGCTAAGATGTAGGAAAGGTTCTGCGATGCGCTCTGAGTTCGGGGGGAAGGTGATGCGGTTGGACAAAATTTAGATGTTATGACAGAAGAAAATCAAAAAACTGATTTAGAGTATTTGGGCAGTA
>Ga0315553_10002025_pt1 | contig 16479 bp, 10 predicted proteins | sample SalMarSW160140MG_FD_203099 | JGI IMG/M metagenome (GOLD analysis project Ga0315553, IMG submission 203099) | Salt marsh sediment microbial communities from the Plum Island Ecosystem LTER, Massachusetts, United States - Salt Marsh Sediment SW1601-40 ... | reverse complement strand
CAGTTCGACCGCGGCTACATCTCGCCCTACTTCATCACCAACGTCGACAAGATGCGCGTCGATATGGAGGATCCTTACCTCCTCATCTACGAAAAGAAGCTGTCGGGACTCCAGGAGCTACTGCCTTTGCTGGAGGCGGTGGTGCAATCTTCTAAGCCCCTCGTCATCGTGGCCGAGGACATTGAGGGCGAAGCACTCGCGACCCTCGTGGTCAACAAGCTGCGCGGCGGCCTGAAGGTCGCGGCGGTGAAGGCTCCGGGCTTCGGTGATCGCCGCAAGGCGATGCTGCAGGATATCGCCGTTCTGACTGGCGGCCAGGCGATCTCCGAGGACCTCGGCATCAAGCTTGAAAACGTCACACTCGCCATGCTCGGGCGCGCCAAGAAAGTGACAATCGAGAAGGAAAACACAACCATTGTCAGTGGCGCCGGCAAGAAGGCCGACATCGAGGCCCGCATCGCCCAGATCAAGGCGCAGATCGAGGAGACCACCTCCGACTACAATAAGGAGAAGCTGCAGGAGCGGCTGGCCAAGCTCGCGGGCGGTGTCGCGGTGATCCGCGTCGGCGGGGCGAGCGAGATCGAGGTGAAGGAGCGCAAGGATCGTGTCGATGACGCGATGCACGCGACCCGCGCCGCGGTCGAGGAAGGCATTCTACCGGGAGGCGGCGTTGCGCTGTTGCGCGCCACCAAAATTCTGGAGAGGCTGAGGGTGCAGAACGATGACCAGAAGGTGGGTGTGGAGATCGTTCGCAAGGCGATCAGCGCGCCTGCTCGACAGATTGCCCTCAACGCAGGCGAGGACGGCTCTATCATCGTCGGAAAGATTCTGGAGAAGGATCAGTATGGCTACGGCTTTGACGCGCAGACGGGCGAGTACGTCAACATGATGTCGAGGGGCATCATCGATCCGACAAAGGTGGTGCGCGCAGCGCTGCAAGGCGCGGCATCGGTCGCCGGCCTGCTCATCACCACCGAGGCCATGGTCGCCGAATTACCGCCGAAGAAAGGCCAGGCGATACCAGGCGGTGGCGGCATGGGTGGCATGGACTACTGATCGTCTTTGTTCAGTTAAAAAAGGCGCGGCGTCAGCCACGTCCTTTTCATGATACGCCGAGCGCGAAAGGAGTTGGCAATGCATACCCACCGGTTTGGGCGAAAACTTAAGCTACCTTCGACCATAGCGATCAAACACGGGATCTTGAGGCTAATGTTGCAGGATGAGCTTAACGCGCAAGCTTCCGCCGCAAAGGCAGACGACAGCCGTGGCAATGATGGTCTGTTGCGGGAGCCCACCGACCCAAAGCGCATCGACATCCACTCGCCTGCCGAAATGCGGCATTGAGTGCGGGAAATTGGCCGGCCCACCGCGAAACTCAACGAAGCGATAAAAGCGGTCGGTCCATTGGTATCCGACGTTCGGGACTATTTGCGAGAGCGCTCACTTTACGGAAAACCGCGATGACGCGCTCAGACCGACGTCTACTATCCGCGATGAAGCGCGTGGAAACGATTGCGTCCAACCGGCAGAAATGGGCAACGGAGTAGACACCATGCAAGCTCTCACACTCATGATCACTTACGTCCTTACCCTGTTCTCGGTGCAGTTCATCGGGTTCCTGATCAGCCGGCTGGTCGACTACGAATATCCGACCGCCGGCCTGATGACGTTCCTGGTTCTATTCATCGGCGCCTTCGGGGTCGCATGGCCGATCGCCGTGCGTATCGCCGAATGGCTGATCAGGTTCCGAGGGTACGTGGTTGAAACCGAGCAAAGCGGCGGTGACGCGCGACGTGACGTGGCACATACGAGGGCGCTGACCTAAACTGCGCGCTCCGAGTGATCGCGACCGGCTATTCCGATTGATTGCGACCAGCCGTTACGATTGATCGCGACCACCCGTTCCGGGCGATCGCGACCAGCCTGTGGACGGGGATGACGGGCGCCGTTGGGTGATCTGCGAATCGGCATGGGTTCGCTCCTTTCGACAAGGAGCGGGACATGCCTGGACCGAGATTACCCATGCGTAGAATCCGCGACGTGCTGAGGCTGTCCGCCGCCGGCATGTCCAAACTCCAAATCGCCGCCAGCCTTGGCGTGAGCGCGACGGCCGCCCGGGAAAGCATCCGGCGGGCGCGAGGCGCTGGGTTGGCTTGGCCGCTGCCGGCCGAGCTGAGCGACGAAGAGCTGGAGCACCGGCTCTATCCGCCGCCCACGGCGGCGCTCAAAAGACGCCGACCGCAGCCGGACTGGGGCGGCAATCCACCGCGAGCTGCGTCGGCCAGGGGTGACGCTGCAGCTGTTGTGGGAGGAGCATCGCGCCATCCATCCTGACGGCTACGGCTATAGCCGCTTTTGTGAGCTCTACCGCGCCTGGGAAGCGCGGCTGTCGCCGACCATGCGGCAGAACCATGTCGCCGGCGAGCGCATGTTCGTCGATTACGCCGGCACGACGCTGACGGTGATCGACCCATCGACCGGCGAGGCGAGGACGGCGCAGTTGTTCGTCGCCGTGCTCGGCGCATCGAATTACACCTATGCCGAGGCCACCTGGACGCAGGGCCTGTCCGACTGGATCGGCGCGCACACGCGCAGCTTTGTCTTCTTCGGCGGGGTCACGGCGATGGTGGTGTCCGACAATCTGCGCTCGGGCATTACCAAGGCCAGCTTCTACGAGCCGCAGGTCAATCGAACCTATGCGGAGATGGCGGCGCATTACGGCCCTGCCATTATACCGGCACGGCCTTATCGGGCCCGCGACAAGGCGAAGGTCGAGGTGGCGGTTCAAGTTGCGACCCGCTTCATCATCGCCAAGCTGCGCAACCGACAGTTCTTTGCGCTCTCGACCTTGAACGCGGCCATCACCGAGCTGACGGCGCAGATCAATGATCGCGTGTCGCGACATCTTGGCGCCAGCCGCCGCGCGCTATTCGAGGAGCTGAAGTGCTCCGCCCTCAAGCCGCTGCCGGCCGAGCCCTACGTCTTTGCCGAATGGAAGCAATGCAGGGTCGGGCTCGATTACCACGTCGAGATCGACAAGCACTATTACTCGGTGCCGCACCAGCTGCTGCGCGAGAAGGTTTGGGCGCGCATCACCGCGCGCACGATCGAAGTCTTCCACCGCGAGGCTATCACACCGCGCTCGGCGTGGCGCGACTTATCGGGCTCGCCCATCAAGGGCAAAGGAACCTTTCGCAATGCTGCGCATTCCGACGATTGCGTCCGATCGTTCCGATTCATCGCGACCACCCGTTCCGATCGATCGCGACCAGTTTGACGGCGCCGTCAGGTACATTTTGTGATCTCAGCGTTTGGGCGTGGCGTCAAGCGCGGTGGAGGCCATCCCCGTAGTCAACAGGAGGGACCCGCGCGCGCTGCGGAGTGCCCTCAAGGCTGACGCAGCGGCGCGCGCGGGAGGTGCCTGTTGACCCACGGGGGCGGCCGGAGGGTTGGATCTGGGTCTCATTTCTTTGCTCCCTTGGGGGACTTGGCGTCGGCTGTCGTCGTCGGCACGGATGATGAGGTTGAGTTGGTTTCTTCGCTGGCCTTGATCTTGCGCTTTGATGGGCCGTCGAGTTCGAGCCGATAGGCGTTGTGGACGATACGATCCAAGATCGCGTCACCGAGCGTGGGCTCGGCAATAACCTCAAGCCAGGTTGCCACGGGGAGTTGGCTGGTGATCAGGATGGAGCCACGGCCGTAGCGATCCTCGACGATCTCCATGAGGTCGCGCCGTTGGCTGGCGGAGAGGCGATCTGGTCCCCAATCATCGAGCACGAGCAAATCGACCTTGACCAACATTCGGAACAGCCGCGGGAAGCGGCCGTCGCCGTGGGCGAGATCGAGATCGGCGAACAGGCGCGGCACGCGCGCGTAGTGGACGGCATAGCCGTCGCGGCAACCCGCTTGTCAGCAACCAAACGATTGAATACGTGATCGCGGACATGTGTGAGTGCCATCCAGTGAGCGAAACGAGCTCGCCGCCGATACTTTCGAGTAGAAGACGTACATGGCCGTTCCTTTGAGCAGCGCGTGGCATTGTCTTTGCGACTGCTGTGTGGCTCGCCCGAGCGAATGGAATTCGAAACTGGCCTGTTTGTAGCCTAAGGGAAATCAAGCGCTTAGAAGCCAAAGGCCTCGGACCCAAAGTCCGCAGGTCCGGAGAAAAACTGGCAGCAGAGAACAAAACAGGGCCCCTTGGGGCCCGGCCCGGTCCGCAGGTGACCGCGAAAGCCGCGCGGCTTCTGGCCCCTTTGGAGGGTCAGAAGCCGCAGAGAACATTGTGGATCAAGAGGTTGGTTGAGGGAGAGGAACTGGAAACTAACATTCTCCGTGTGTTGCTGCGAAAACGCGCGAATTGCCGCGAAGCGCTTCGGAGGCAAAGTGTGGCGTTTCGCAGCGACGGAAACCATCGGCAGGCGTTAAAATTAGGCGTTGCGCTCTCGATCAGGACATCATAACGGCTCGATGTTGGCCGCCCGGATCACCTTGTCCCATTTTTCTGTTTCGTCAGTGACGAGCTTTCCGAAATCTGTAGGCGACCCAGCAATCACCATGCCGCCCAGGCCGGCAATCTGACATTGTTGCGGCCTAGAGGCCCGCCGATCAGCGCGACAAGGTCGCTGGCGATGCATTGCAAGCTTTCACGATGGCCGTACAATTAAAGCGAAACGGGCTGGCGCGTCGCTGCAGCGGCCGACTGGTCCGGCATTTCCTCGGTCGCGCTAGCGGGAACGATCTGTACGCGCAGCGCCACAATATCCTCCTCCTCGAGCGTCTCCTTCTGCAGCAGAAGCTGCGCGGTCTTCTCGTGCACTGACTGATGCGCGTTGAGGATTTCGATCGCCCGATCGAACGCATGTCCGACGAGATCGCGGACCGCATGGTCCATGAGCCGCTCCGTCTCGTCGCTGAATTCCCGCGCATGCCAGCCCTGCGCCGCCGGAGTGCCGAGCATAGGTTGGCGTTCGCGCTCATAGGCGACGTGACCAAGCTCCTTATCCATTCCATAGCGCAGCACCATGCTGCGCGCGGTGTCGGTGGCTTTAACGAGATCGTCCGCGGCACCCGTCGAAAGATGATGGAAAAAGATGTATTCGGCGGCGCGTCCGCCGAGCAGAACCGCCATGCGGTTTTCCAGCTCTTCCTGCGTCATCAGAAAGCGATCTTCAGTCGGTCGTTGGATAGTGTAGCCGAGGGCGCCGATCCCACGCGGAATAATCGAGATCTTGTGCACCGGGTCCTGTCCGGGGAGTGCCATGGCTACGATGGCGTGGCCCAATTCGTGAAAAGCCACGATGCGGCGCTCCTTCGGAATGAGCAGCCGGTTCTTCTTCTCCAGGCCGGCAACAATCCGTTCCACCGCATTGGTGAAATCGGTCAGATGCACGCTGTCGGCGCCGCGCCGCGTCGCCAACAGCGCCGCCTCGTTGACCAGATTGGCGAGGTCGGCGCCAGTAAAACCCGGTGTCAATTCGGCGACCTGCTGGGGATCGACATCGGTCGCCAACACCGCTTTTTTCAGGTGGACGTTCAATATTGCGATGCGATCCTTCTTGTCGGGGCGATCGACAAGAACCTGGCGGTCGAAGCGGCCGGCGCGCAGCAGCGCCGGATCGAGGATCTCCGGCCGGTTGGTTGCTGCCAGCAGGATCACTCCGACTGTCGGATCGAAACCGTCCATTTCTACGAGGAGTTGATTGAGCGTTTGTTCCTTTTCGGAATTGCCGCCATACGCAAATGCGCCGCGGGCGCCGCCCAGCGCATCGAGTTCGTCGATAAAGATGATCGCCGGCGCCTCCTTGCGCGCCTGCTCGAACAGGTCGCGCACTCGCGCGGCGCCGACACCGACAAACATCTCGACGAACTCCGAGCCGGAAATCGAAAAGAACTTGACGCCCGCCTCGCCCGCGACCGCACGGGCCAGCAGCGTCTTGCCCGTGCCCGGCGGGCCGATCAGAAGCACGCCCTTGGGAACGTGCGCTCCGAGCCGGCCGTAGCCTTTCGGGTCTTTGAGGAAGTCGACAACCTCCTTCAGCTCTTCCTTCGCCTCGTCCACGCCGGCGACGTCGGCAAACGTCACCTTGGTGTCCGTCTCGACAAAGATTTTCGCCCGGCTCTTGCCGATGGCCATGAGCCCGCCGGCGCCCTGCCCGAAGCGCCGCATGACGAACATCCAGAGCCCGAAGAAGATCACGGCCGGCAATACCCAAGAGAGAAGGTCGGTCAGCCAAGTGCTTGGGATTTCGCCGGAGTAGGTGACGTGATGTTTATCAAGCACAGTCACAAGATCGGGACTGACCCGGGTCGTGACGAACTGCTTGAGCCCGTCCTTCTCCGGTGCTTTGAGCGTTCCTTGGATTGTGTTCTGCTCGATCCAGACCTTGTCGACCTTGTCCTGATCGAGCAGTGTCTGGAACTGGCTGTAAGGTATCGTCGTGTACTGCTTGCTTGCCTGATAGAAGCTCTGCAGTAGCGAAAATCCAATGAAAGCGGCCAAGATATACCAGATGTTGATCTGGGTCTTGCGAGCTTTTGGATCGCGCAAACGGTCAGAAAGCTCATCGAGCTTCTTCCGAAAAGTAGACCTCTCCGGCTCGCTCATCGCAATCTCCACTACAGGATTAGAATGAATTCTGCGGATGAAATGCTTTCTGAATCCCGATGTGAGTCAAGTTTTAAGACCGCACCATCAGCCGCCCGCGCCATGACCCCAGCCTGCTAAGCCCACGTTACGAAAATTTCCCGGTCGGTTTGTGAGGAGCCTGACAGACCTTGATCCGGAGCGCGACACATTGTTCGGATGAACCGCCCCGGGTTTTCTGGAGGCCACTTCGGTCATGCGGCCATGGCTGATTCGGCCAGCGTGGGCACCGGCACAAATATCCGTTAGGATTGCATTATGACACGGATGGGCAAAAAAAGCGCGAACGTCAAAGAGCCTCCAGCCACGGAAGTCTGCAGCCGCAACACTTCCTTTGAGAAGATCATGGTCCAACTCATTCTTTTAAGGCACGGCGAAAGCGTCTGGAATCGGGATAACCGCTTTACCGGCTGGACGGATGTCGATCTCTCCGATAAGGGCGTCGAAGAGGCGCATCGGGCGGCTACACTTCTAAAGATGAACGGGATAGCGCCGGCCTGGTGCTGTACCTCGTATCTCAAGCGCGCCGTCCGGACGTTGTGGATCGTTTGCGATGATCTCGATCGCATGTGGCTGCCGATCCACACGAGTTGGCGGCTGAACGAGCGCCACTACGGTGCTCTTCAGGGGTTGAACAAAGCGGAGACCGCCCAAAGGCTGGGCGAAGAACAGGTGCACATCTGGCGCCGGAGCTATGACATCCGCCCGCCGCCACTCGATAAGCGCGACGAGCGCTTCCCGGGGCATGATCCGCGCTACGCGGAACTTTCCGACAAAGAACTGCCCAGAGCAGAGAGCCTGAAGGATACGGTCGCCCGCCTTCGGCCATACTGGGATCAAGTATTGGTGCCGCAACTGCGGACGGGAAAAGTCGTGCTCGTCTCGGCTCACGGCAATAGTCTCCGCGCTTTCGTGAAATATCTCGATCAAATCTCCGACGACGAAATATCTGGCGTCGAGATTCCAACAGGCGTTCCGCTTGTTTATGAACTCGATGACACTCTCCGTCCCCTCGATAGTCATTACTTGCAAATGACATAAGAGCGGACCAATCCCCCTTTGCGATCGAATCGGCCGCAGGTGGGACAGGCCGTCGTATGGCTCTGTGGGAGCCGGCCACACCCATTGCGCGTGCGACGCTCGGCCGATCCTGACATATACCTAAGCCGCAAGAAGCCCGATCGGATGTCGCGAATAGAACCACTGCTTCACACCCTGAGCGACCAAAAGGTAGACCGCCGTCATGCCCGCCAGCGCCGCCAGCAGCTCGAAGGGCGGCGGCATAAAACCGAACCAGACTCCGAGCGGCGTGTAAGGTAGCGCCACTGCGACGGCGACGGCGGCCAGCGATGTAGTGGCGAGGAGCGGGTGCGGCCGGCTTGCCAACGGCGAGCCGCGAGTGCGGATCACGAAAATGACCAGCACCTGCGTCATCAGCGATTCCACGAACCAGCCGGTGTGAAACAGAGCTTCGCCGGTGTGGAAGACCCACAGTAGCAGGCCGAATGTCATGAAATCGAACAGCGAACTGACCGGCCCCATCACGAAGGTGAAGTCGCGCACGAACCGCATGTCCCAGTGCCGGGGATGCTCGATCATGTCGTCATCGACATCATCGAGTGGAATCGCCGTCTCCGAGATATCATAGAGCAGGTTGTTGAGCAGGATCTGGACCGGGAGCATCGGCAGGAACGGCAGGAACAACACGCCGCCGGCCATGGAAAACATGTTCCCGAAATTCGAGCTCGTGCCCATCATGATGTATTTCATGATGTTGGCGAATGTCCGCCGTCCCTCGCGCACGCCTTCGGCCAGGACGCCGAGATCGTTGCGCAGAAGGATCATCGTCGCCGCCTCCTTGGCGACGTCCGCAGCCCCCTCCACCGACAGCCCGACATCGGCGGCGTGCAGCGAAGGCGCATCGTTGATGCCGTCGCCGAGATAGCCTACGACGTGGCCGCGACGCCTCAGCGCCCGGATAATCCGCGCCTTCTGCGGCGGCGATACCCGGCAGAACAGATTGACGTCTTCAAGCCGCGCCGCCAGTGCCTCGTCCGTGAGTTCGGCAAGCTCCGGTCCGGTCAGCACGCCCGTGACATCCAGCCCGAGCTCCCGGCAGACGTGAGCGGTGACATGTTCGTTGTCGCCAGTGACGATCCTGACCGCCACGTTGAGATGAGCGAGCGCCTCCAGCGCCGAGCGCGCGCTTTCCTTTGGTGGGTCGAGAAAGGCGGCGAAGCCCGCGAAGATCAGATCGGTTTCGTCGTCGAGATAGGCGTGGTCGCGTTCCGGGTCGACCTCGCGCCAAGCGACACCGAGCGCCCGGAAACCCTCGACGCCGAGCTTCTCAAAGACTCCACGTGCCGTATCGCGTGCCGCGTCATCGATTGGACGCGCGGTGCCATCGCTCTCACCTTGATATCGCGACGCCAGCTTGAGGACATCCTCCGGCGCGCCCTTGACCACCAGCATGCGCTTGCCGTCCCGCTCGACCAGCACCGAGACGCGGCGACGCTCAAAGTCGAACGGCACCTCGTCGAGCTTGCGCCAGCCAGCGAGATCGATCGGCTGCGCCTCCAGGATGGCCTGGTCCAGCGGGCTCTTGAGGCCGGTCTCGAAGGCGGCATTGATATAGGCGAGTTGCAGAACGTTGCGGCTCTCGGCGCCGGTCAGGTCGACCTGTCGGATGAGCTTGATGTGCGCCTCGGTCAGGGTACCCGTCTTGTCGCTGCACAGCACGTCCATGCTGCCGAAATCGTGAATCGCCGACAGCCGCTTGACGATCACGTCCTTACGCGACATTCGCAGCGCACCGCGCGCCAGCGTCACAGAAACCACCATCGGCAGCAGCTCGGGCGTGAGGCCAACCGCGAGAGCAAGGGCAAAGAGGAAGGATTCCAGCAGCGGCCGCTCGAACAAGAGGTTCACGAGCAGAACGAACAGGACCAGGAGCACGGTCAGCCGCACGATCAGCATGCCGAAGTCCTTGATGCCGACGGCGAAGGCAGTCGGCGGCGGCGCGCTGGCTAGCACACCCGCAATCCCGCCCAGCCGCGTATCGCGTCCAGTCGCGACGACGACGGCTCTGGCGGTCCCGCTGAGGACGGAACTGCCCATGAAGACGGCGTTGGGTGGCGCCGCAACGTCATGCGCCTCGTCCTTCATCAAATCCCGCGCCTGCTTTTCCGCTGGATAGGCCTCCCCGGTCAGCAGCGCCTCGTTGACGAAAAGATCCTTGGACTCGACCAGCCGGCAGTCGGCCGGGACCAAATCGCCGGCCGCGAGCATCACGACGTCGCCAGGCACGATCTCAACGGCAGCCACGTCGCAAACGCGGCCGTCGCGTAGCACTGATACTCGCAGCGCCACACGCTCGCGAAGCTTGTCAGCCGCGATCTCGGCGCGATGTTCCTGCACGAAATCCAATATCACTGACAGCAGCACAATCGTCGTGATAATGACAAAGCTCGTAGGATCGTGCGTCGCTGCAGACACCGCAGCGGCGGCGAGGAGCATCAAGATCAGCGGGTTGCGGAATCGGGCGAGAAAGTTCAGCAGCAGCCGGCGCCGCGGCTGATCCGCAATTCGATTGGGTCCCTGCGTGGCCAACCGCGCCGCGGCCTCGGCGGACGAGAAGCCTTCGGCATGCGCGCCAAGTCGCTCCAGCACCATCGCGACCGGAGCGCTCCAGAAATCAATCACTTCCTGCCTTTCCTCGGGCATGCCGCGTCCTTCAATGTCGGGTGGCCCTGCGCCGCCGCCAAGAACCTCGCCGCGGCCATGCTATTCCCGGCGCGCGGAAAAGCACTCGTCACATTCAAGACATCACTTCGCCAGTTGGTCTCGGATCGACTGCAATTCCTGCCGGCGCTTTGCGCTCGTTTTGGGGTAAGCCATTTTAAGGCCTCCGAACGTATCGATGATAATTTGGGATACAATCAGTCGGGCATTCTCTTTGTCGTCGGCAGGGACGACATACCAGGGCGCGTGACGGGTGCTTGTTGCGCTGAGGCATTCCTCATAGGCTTTCATATACTGCTTCCAGAATTTCCGCTCCTCGATGTCCGCCACGCTGAATTTCCAGTTCTTTTCCGGCTCATCGATACGCGCCAGAAAGCGCTTTCGCTGCTCTTCCTCCGAGAGGTGGAGGTAGAACTTGACGATGCGAGTGCCATTGACGTGGAGGTGCTTCTCCAAATCCACGATTGAACGATACCGGTCGTGCCAGACCTTCCTGTCGTGGTTCGGGGTGTCCGGGATCGCTTCGCTTCGCAGAATTTCGGGATGCACGTGGACGATCAGGACCTCCTCGTAATAGGACCGGTTGAAGATGCCGATCCGCCCGCGTTCCGGCAGATCGCAGGTGGTGCGCCAGAGAAAATCGTGCTGTAATTCAGCGGGACTGGGATGTTTGAAGCTGAACACTTGGCAGCCCTGGGGATTGACCCCTGACATTACGTGCCTGATGGCGCCATCTTTTCCTGCTGCATCCATCGCCTGAAAGATCAGCAGGACGGCATAGCGGTTGGATGCGTAGTGAAGATGCTGCAGCGCGCTCAGTTTCCCGACATGCTCTTCCAGCAGTTTTTGATATTGTTCCTTCGACTTGTACACGGGATCGACCTTCGTCGGCCACTTTTTCAGGTCGACCTTGTCTCCCTCACGTACGCGAAAATCCTTTGAATCAATTTTCATCTTATCCCTCCCGGCGGGGCAAAGCGCATGCGTCGCGCTGGCTCATTTGGGGGGCCTAGTTTCGTGAATCTCCCGCTCCGCTTGGAGCCAGTTCTGAACCGCGTGACCTTCGCGGCGACCTTGGCGTTCATACAGTCCATAGGCTCGCTTAGCGATCTCTGCTCTCGCATCACCAGCATTCTTGGCCAATAGGGGCGCGGCCGTCGGATCGAATATCCGATACGCGAGCAGTTTCACGCGGTCATTCACCAGGAACCAAGCCAGGGCATAGCCCCAAACGAACGCCGCCCAACCCCAGCCGAGCGGAGTCATGAACAACCCATATACCGCAATGAGCGTTGCCAGCGCCTGCGTCCCAAGCACCGCGATCCATAGAGTCCGCGCCGGGCGTATGGACCAGAACGGTCCGCGGGTGCGCGTTAAGAAAATCGTCAGATGGCCGGCCACGGACAGCTTCAAATACATCAGTGTCTGGATGTGCGCACGGTCGAGATGAAAGACACGCTCACCAAGGTAGAACAGGCCAAATGCAGCCACGACACCGATTAGACCCAGCACCGTGGAAATCCCCAGCACCATGCGCATGTTCCAGGCCTCGGGCCTATCCTTGTAATGAACATTGTCATAGGCAATGGACAGAATGGCTCCGTCATTGAGCAACACCAGCATCACGATCATCACCGCCGTCAACGGGTAGAAGTTGAAGACCAGGATCGCGAGCGTCATGAAGAACAGGACGCGCAGTGTTTCGGTGATGCGATAGATGGCGTAGCTGTTCATACGCTGGAAGATTTTTCGACTCTCCTTCATAGCGTCGATAATCACCGACAGGCCTGGCGTCAGCAATACGATGGACGCCGCAGCGCGCGCTGCGTCCGTCGCGCTCGAAACGGCGATACCGCAATCGGCCTTCTTCAGCGCGGGGGCGTCATTCACGCCATCACCTGTCATGCCGACGATATGGCCGCATTGCTGCAGGACATCCACAATGTGGAACTTGTGTTCCGGGAACACCTGGGCAAAACCGTCGGCCTTCTCGATAGACTCGGTTTCTGACGCGGTCTCCTTATGCTTTGCGTCGCCCAGACTGGCGGAATCGAGAATATTCGTGCCCATCCCGAGTTTCTTGGCCGTTTCCTGGGCGATGGCCAGCGCGTCGCCAGTCACCATCTTGACCTTCACGCCCAAATGTTCCGCGGTCGCAATGGTTGCGTTGGCATCGTCGCGTGGCGGATCGAACAGAGGCAACACACCTTGAAACTGCCATTTGCCATCGCCCTCGGCCCGCGCCACGCCCAACGAACGAAAGCCGCGCGCCGCGAAGTCGTTGACCGCTTTGTCGACGGCAGGCTTCACCTCTGCGGCATTGGCCGACAAGGCCAGGATCACCTGTGGTGCGCCCTTCGTTACCTTGAACTCTTTTCCGTCCGCACCTTTGACAGTGGCTTCAGTGCGTTTATGCACCGGGTCGAACGGCTGGAAATGGTCCACCTTGTAGTCTTTCAAGGCGTGATCGTTTTTCAAGCCGCCCAGAACGGCCAAATCGATGGTGTCGTTATTGTCTGCGCGCGATGCCAACGCGGCATTGAGGATCACTTGCTCGCCGGTGATATTGTTGACGCTGAACGGATCGCCCAGCGTCAGCTTGTTCTGTGTCAGGGTGCCAGTCTTGTCCGCGCACAGCACGTCGACGCCCGCCAATTCCTCGATTGCCGCCAACCGGGTCACTATGGCCTGTTTCCCGGCTAGCAGCCGCGCGCCAACCGCCATGGTCACGGACAGCACGGTGGGCATAGCCACGGGGATTGCAGCCACGGTCAGCACCAGAGCGAACTGAAGCGTGGTGAGGATTGGATCGCCGCGGAACAGCGCAACAGTGATAATCACCGCCACGAGGGCCACCGCGAGGATGATCAGGTAATCACCGATCTTCAGAACCGCGCGTTGGAAATGGCTGACGGTATGCGCCTCCTGCACGAGTTGCGCCGTCTGGCCGAAGTAGGTGTTCGCACCTGTGGCGTAGACCAGCGCGCCAACCTCACCTTGACGAACGATCGAACCGGAAAATACGGCCTCGCCGGACTTGCGTGTGGCGGGCAACGACTCTCCCGTCAGCGCGGACTGATCTACTTCTATCGGGTCGCCCTCCAGCAAGCGGGCATCTGCCGGCACGATATCGCCCAACCGCAATCGGATGACATCGCCCGGCACCAGTTCACGCGCCGCTGGGGTGACCCACTTCCCATCACGTTTCACGCGAGCCTTGATCGCAAGCCTGGCCTTCAAGGCGGCGATGGCATTACCCGCCTGGTGCTCTTCCCAAAAACCAACTACGGCATTGGCCAGAAGTAGAACGAGGATGATGCCAAAGTCCGGCCAATGCCGGGCCACGGCGGACAGGATCACGGCCGCTTCGATCATCCACGGGATAGGACCCCAGAAATAGCTGAGGAATTTCAGGAACTCATTTGTTTTCTTCTCTTCAATCTCGTTGGGTCCATATTGAGTCAGCCGCTTTTGCGCCTCGGCTTGAGTGAGGCCCCCCACCGACGACGCCAATTTTTTCTCCACCTCCGCCAAAGGCAGGGACTTCAAATCATCTTTCGCCGCCGGCTTCGATCCCAGTTTTGCTTCTGGAGGTTTCGTTTGGGCGGCATTCGGCTTCATGGCGTGGATTCCTTCTGTCAGCTCAGCGAGGGCGGATGAGCGCCAACGTGTGCCGCGCGATCATCAACTCTTCGTCTGTCGGAATGACCCACACCGACACCCGACTGTCCGCAGTTGAGATGCGTGGCCCATTCGAATGGTTCGCCTGCTCGTCCAGCTTCACGCCGAGCCACGCGAGCTTGGCGCACAGCGCCGCGCGCACCGGGGCCGAGTGCTCGCCAATGCCGGCGGTGAACACGAAGGCGTCCAGCCCGCCGAGCACGGCCGCGTAGGCTCCAGCATATTTCGTCATGGCGTAGACGAAATACTCCACCGCCGCGACCGCGCGCGGATCCGTGCTCTCCTGCAACACCCGCATGTCGTCGCTGATGCCGGATAGGCCGAGCAGGCCCGCCCGTTCATACAGCGTCTTCTCCAGCGACGCGGCATCGAACAGCTTACGGCGCAGCAGATAGAACAACGCGTCCGACGGCACGTCGCCCGAGCGCGTCGCCATAGGCAGACCTGACACGGCGCCGAGGCCCATCGTGGTTTCGACACTGCGCCCGTCCAGCATGGCGCACATGCTGGCGCCGCCGCCGAGATGGGCGGCGATTACGCGTCGTGCCTGCGGTGCAAACTTCGGCACCTGTCGGCTGATGTAGTCGTAGGAGATGCCATGGTAGCCCCAGTGACACACTCCACCATCGCGCACGACCTGGGGTAGCGCGTAGATCTGCGCCACCTCCGGCATCGTCCGATGGAACGAGCTGTCGAAACAAGCCACCTGCGGCAGGCCGGGGAATGCCTCGGCCAGCGCACGGGCTCCTAGGACGTTGTAGGGCTGGTGCGACGGCTCCATGACCACAAGCGAGTCGAGATACGACAGCACGTCGCTCTCGATACGCACCGGCGCCTCGAAGCGGGCACCGCCGAGCACGATACGGTGGCCGGCCGCGACTACCTTCGTATCTGTGAGGTTAGCTTCCAGCCAAGTGATGACAAAATGCAGCGCCGCCTTATGATCGATCGCGTGGCCCTCGCCCCATTCATGGTCATCCAGCGGTTTGCCGGTGTCGTTCCTGACGACAAAATGCGGATCGCTTTCCATGCTGTCGATCTGGCCGCGGCAAATCAGAGACAACGCTCTGGACGCATCCACCGCGTAGGCGCCAAACTTGAGGCTGGTGGAGCCCGCGTTGAAGACGACGATCGCCTCGCTCATGGCCGATCACTCCGCGGTTTCAGGCCGTAGAATGGTGGGATCGCGCGTCAGCGCATCGGCGTAAAGCACGGCGGCGGCAGCCGAGAAGCGGCGCGCCGCGGCGGTATCGGCGCGGCTGGTCAGGATCACCGGCACCCGCGCACCGACGACAAGGCCTGCGATCTGCGCATCGGCCATGAAAGCGAGATTCTTGTAGACCATGTTGCCGGCTTCGATGTTCGGCACGATCAGTACATCGGCGAGGCCCGCGATCGGCGATGAGATATGTTTGATCCGTGCGGCTTCGGCGTCCACTGCGGCATCGAGATCGAGCGGCCCGTCAACGATGCCGCCGACGATCTGCCCTCGATCGGCCATTTTGGCCAGAATCGCGCCGTCGAGCGTGGCCGGCATTTTGGTCTGCACCATCTCGACAGCGGCCAGTACGGCTACTTTCGGCTGGTCGATGCCGAGTGCGCGCGCAAAACCGATTGCGTTCTGGCAGATGTCCCGCTTTTGATCGGTGTCGGGCGCGATATTGAGCGCGACGTCGCTGATGACAAAGCGGCGTGCGTAGGTCGGCACCGACACCATCACGCAGTGGCTGATCAACCGTCCGGTGCGCAGTTTTGCTTCCTTCTGCATAATTGCGTGCAAGAGCACGTCGGTGTGCAGGCTACCCTTCATCAGCGCTGCAACCTCGCCAGCCCCAGCGGCGGTAGCGGCCTTCAGCGCTGAATCCTCGGGGCCGTCCGTGGCCACGATCCGGCACTTGGCGATGTCCAGATGCGCCTGACCCGCGATCTGACGGATCTCGGCCTCCGGGCCGAACAGCACGGGCAGGATCAGTCCGGCAGCGGCGGCCTCTACCGCACCCGCCAATGCATCGGCGCTGCACGGGTGCACCACGCCGGTCAGCATCGGTTTAAGGTCTTTGCAGCGCTCGATAAGCCCCTCGAGTCGATGCTCCGGCACCTGGCGCTGCTGTCGCTTCGTCGGCGCCAGAACTTCCAACATCGCCGTGGCAAAGACCTGACCTGCCGGATCGGTGCACTTGCCACCCAACACGACGATACCCTGATCCGAGTGCTTCTCCCGCACGACGAGTCGCGCCGTCATAGCCACGCCAATCGGCAGTACACCCTTGATCTGCACCGAGGTTGTACGGATCGTGGTCCCGGGTCCTGGGAGGGCTGAACCAACGAGCGCAGTCAGGACGGCGGTGACGATGCCGGCAGCCTCCTCGCTCTCGCCGGGGCCGGCAAGCGTGGCCACCTCGCCAAAGGCGGCG
>Ga0315553_10002024_pt1 | contig 16480 bp, 10 predicted proteins | sample SalMarSW160140MG_FD_203099 | JGI IMG/M metagenome (GOLD analysis project Ga0315553, IMG submission 203099) | Salt marsh sediment microbial communities from the Plum Island Ecosystem LTER, Massachusetts, United States - Salt Marsh Sediment SW1601-40 ... | reverse complement strand
ACCAAGGCACATCCTGCGGCCAGGCACTCCAGTATCGTGGGCGGGATATCTATCATGCCCTTGGTGGTCTGAACGGCGTACACGAACACGTCCAAAGAGTTGAAGAACCTCGGCACGTCGACTTGCCCCACCAACTGCACGTGGTCTGACACCCCACAGTCCTCGATCAGTTCCTTGATCTCCCCCAGCCTGTGTTGTAGCTTGGGCCGATACTGTATCTGTGGGTGTTCGATGGCCAACACGAGGCGTGTGTTGGCGTGTTTCTCCAACACGAGCGGCAGCGCCCTGATCAGAAACTCGAAGCCCCTCCTGGGTGCAGGCGAGCCCATGCTCCCCACTGTGAACTGCCCCTGCTGCCCATAGTCGTACCGGTCCTCCGTCTGGAACTCCGCCAGATCGACGAAGTGCGGCACGAACACGGCGCCCTCGCCGAGTTGGGACTGTATGCCCCTGCTGGCACAGATCAGCCTGGAGAACCGTAGCAGTCGCAAGGCGCGGCCGGCAGGTGACACGACGCCATAGACGACTGGCGTTCTGGCCACGATGCCCGCCATCCTGGCTAGCACGGCGAAGAGGTGATAGCTGGCCATGCTGTGAATGACATCGAACTGCCCGTTCCTGGCGAAGTAGGCCAGCGAACGCAACGGGAACTCCACGAAGTAGCTTCCTAGAGTCTCCCTCCGCTCCAAAGACACGGCTTCATACGTCACCCCGTCCAGCAGGGTCACCCAGGTCTCTCTGCCCTTGGTGACGACCGTTACCTCGTGGCCTTCGGCCAAGAACCGCTTGGCCAGACCAAGCACGTACCTGTGGCTGCCGCTGATGAACCCCAGCTGATTGCCGTAGTAGCAGATCTTCATATCGTATCGCCGCGTGCTTCCGGACATCGGGGCCCGTAAGCCAGTCCGTCACGCCGCCAGCCCGTCCATGGTCCAGACTGACGGAGTCCAGGCACCTGCCTCTCTGCCGCGCTCCAGACCCCCCAGCACAGCCAAATCCCGGTCGCGGGACGCCCGCTCCACTCTGCCCTACACTACGTCAGTATCCCCGAAGGTGAGGAACCAGTTCGACCGATCTACACAGACCTCTCCGTCTATCGCCGGGTTGTTCAGTCGGTAGCCGAAGTACCACTGCTTGAAGCCCACCTGCGCTGGCAAGGGCCGAAAGCCTTGCCGTCTCAAGAGTTGCACATACCGCTCGTCTCCGCTGACCAAGCACGCGGCCACGTCCACCCGCTCACCTCTGAAGAACCCTTCTGCCTCATCCAAGAGCACAGCGAGCGCGCCCTCACAGCCCTGCAAAGCCCCTAGATCGACGATCATGCCTCCTCGCAGGCCAAACTGCTCCATACACCGCAGAGTGACATAAGAGACGATGCCACCAGCCTGCTCGGCGACCATCGTTCGATACTGGCGACCCGGATTGTCGCAGTAGCGCCAATTCATGTAGGTACTGTCCCGGACCACAGCGAGCGGATATCGCGGGGAGAGCTGTCTCCAGAGATCGTCGTTGCTCTGATCGAACCTCTTGAGCCACCGTACCTCGCAACGCTCCTCGGGGCGGGTGCGATGGCCTCTGCACGAAAGGTCGAGCAGCAGCCTGGACACAGCGCGGACGGGGGCCAGTGCAGCGCGGCTAGAGATGAATCGTTCCACAACCGCAGCGACATCGATGGGCTTGACGAAGACAGGCAGTGCACAGAGGTACTTCCAGTCGAACTTGGCGATAGACCCCTTCATCGAGATCTTCCTGGGGAAGATGTAGGTCAAGGCAGGGCCATCCTGCGCAAGGTCCGCATAGGCTCTCTTCCCCAAGGTGGCGAACACCGACTCTCGCCTGTAGTCGGGATGCGTCATGGCATCGATAGACGTGCTCCCTAGCACGGGTTCTCCGCAGTGCTGCATCATGGCAGGCCGAATGGCGTAGTGGCCGACGATGCTCTCCCCCGCCACCGCCACCCAGATCGTCGCCTCGCCTGCCGGACAATCTCGGAACTCCCAACGCCAGTACTCTTGCGTGTTCCTCTGTTGATCGACAGCCCCGAACACGTGCCGTCTGAGATGGAGGATCTGATCCTCGTCACCCGGCTGGTACCTGCGGGCGATCCAGGTCCCACCCATGTGAAGCCGCTACCTGTCCCCTTGGTCGGCGCCCAGCGCCGCGCTGGACAGCCTCTCGACTATCAGGTCGAGAGAGTCCCGGAAATCCGTCCACCAAAAGGACCTGAGCACCCTCTCGAAGGCACGTAAGGAGGGGATCCGGTGGTACGCAAGCGCCCTCTTGGGCAGCGGCAGGGCCACGTGTGGGCTGTCCAGAATCTCCCACGGGTGGATGTAGAAGATGGCAATACCCTGGGTCCGCTCTACCCTCTTGAGAAGCTCGGAGTCCACGAGCCCCCCCAGCAATCTGAAGTAGATACCTCCCACGGGCACCTTCCTGAGCAACGCCACCTTGTCGACTGACAGAGGGAACTCCAAGATTCTGGGTGTCACCCAGAAGGGCGCAGAGCTGTGGTACATCGACCAGTCGTAGAGAGGGGTTCTAATGGGCATGATCGACGAATCATACTTGAAACCCTGCTGCTCGAGAACCTCGTACAGGAAAGGGGCGTAGGTGAAGGTGGGAGCGCGGAACCCAATCGGCCGCTCATCACCTCGAGACAAGAGATCTACCGTCCTCTTCACCTCATCCTCGAAGCTCGCTCGAGTGTGCTCGTGCAGCGGGCGGTGCGTGTATCCGTGCACGGCAAGCTCGTGGCCCTCCGCAGCTATCGTTTCCATGGTCTCCGGGTACCATTCCGCCACGCTACCCAGGCAGAAGAAAGTGGCTTTCGCCTTGGCGGTGGCAAGTTCATTGAGCAATAGCTCCACTGCTCTGGGAATGAAGCCTCCGTCTTCGAGCCTGGTCTGCCTCTCCAGGGGAACGTGGAAGACCGGACGATGAACCCACGATTCAAGGTCTATGGACATGATGAACATGGCGCAGCACCCCTTTCTCCCACAGGCCAGCAAGCGCACCGTGGGGCAAAGCGCGACCGCGAACCCATTGGATTCTCCCGTGTTGCCTCATACTCACCACACACTGCCCATGAAAGTATCGCATCATAGATCAGAAGCTCTGGATCGGCAAGGAGCCTTCTACGCTGCCCGCCTCCGGTTGCGCGCAGCGAGTTCCCCTCTGCCGCACTTGGCGATCCTGTGCCCCCCGCTAGGTCACATAGCCCAGTCCCCTCAGCCTCTCGGTCACCTGTTCTACTTCCTCCTCTGACAGCCCTCGCTCCGGGGAACCCGGTTCTGACGTTTCGTCGGTATACTCTACGCGCCTCGAGGCTAGGAATCGCTCCTCCAATACCTCGGTCAAGACTCTGCCGTCCATGCCCCGGGAGACCGGCAAGCCGAGCAGATGAAGGATCGTCGGCGCCATGTCGACGATCTGCGCATCGTGGGTAACCTGGCCAGGCTTGATTCCACGGCCCTTCAACATGAACACTCCATCCATCCTGTGTGTTCCGCTGTAGGCGAAACTGGGCTCAACGACTTCATTCGACACGAAGGCAGACAGCCCGGTAGCCCCGTACTCCATGTTCAGTGGCAACATCAGGAGGTCTGCGAGATCCTCCGCCTGGTCACCCGAGTACACCTCCTCGCGTCGGTAGATCTGCTCAATCAACTGCGTTTCCGTCTTGGGATCTCGTAGCTCAGCCAGCATCGAGACAATCTGCTCCCTCAACTCCTCGTACTCCGCGCCTGGCCCCACAATTCCCTGCGGCTCTCTCCCCCTCAGGTTGATGAATATCTGCCCCACGTTGCCAAAGGAGTAGGCCTTTGTCTTCGTCCAGTCGATGTCCTTCCACGACAAGAAGAATGTGCTCAAGAGGTCGTGGCGCTGCTTCTTGCTGGCCTTGAAAGCCACGCGGACCCCTCCCAGCTTGTCCAACGCTCCATACAGGGACGATGGAGTGATCCCCATCACGAAAAGGGCGTGCTTCAAACGACTCCCGACTGTTCGCTTCAGGCTAAGCAACCCGTTTCTCAACAGCCAGTTGTTCAGATAGATGTATTTGTAGAAAGGCCCAAACCCATGATCGGACATCACCAGCATCACCGTGTCCTGGTCCAGACCCGCCATCATCTCGCCCACAGCGTCATCGATCTGCCGGTACACATCCAGTATCGCGCCGCCATAGGCCAGCGCTTCGTTCTCGTTGTACCGAGGATGGGTGGGATCCATACAGTGCCAGAGGAAATGCTGGACCCAGTCTGTGGCGATATAGTGGACCATGAAGAAGTCCCACTCATAGCTGTTCTTCAAGTACCTTGCAGCACTTGTCCGGGCGTCGATGAGGTCCCTCAGATCGACCAGGAACTGATCGCCGGATCCTTCGGAGTAGAAATGGTCCAGGTTGACCCTGTAACCGCCGATCGCCTCCTGAAGCTCCACAGCCAACCCCGGTGGATAGGTGAACCCGTCGGTGTTTCGGGGCGTCAGCAGTCCTGAGACCAGGAACCCGTTCACCTCGTACGGAGGGTAGGTTACAGGCACATTCAGAATGCCCACCTTCTTTCCGAACCGACTGGCGGTCACCCAGAACGGCTCGGCCCTGATGCTGGTGGAGTTCACAGGGGCTCGATCGTACTCTCCGGGGATCCTTTGCAGGAAGTCGCCCACCCCATGTTTGCCGGGGTTCTTCCCCGTCATGAAGGACACCCAAGCAGGGCCAGTCACTGGCGGGATGGTAGATCTCAGTGTGCCATGGCTGCCCTCATCCATGATGCGCGCGAGATTGGGCAACCTACCCTCGGCGGCCCAGGGCCTGATGAGGTCAAGCGTCGCTCCGTCCAGGCCGATGGCAAAGACACGTCGATCAGTCCGCGTCACCCTCCACTCCTTCCTGCTGTCCGGTGTCCGGCACCTCAGCCCGGGGTTCGTACTTCTCCAGACTGCTCTGGAGTATCGCCGCCTGTTGAGCCAGGTTCTTCACCTGGGTCCTCAACGAGGAGATCTCCACAGAGAACTGGATGTTGATCAGCATCAAGAAGACGATAGCGAAGAAGAATAGCGTCGAGGTGGACAGCACGGCGCCTATCAACTCCGTCACGTAGTCCAGGAGACCGCGCCACAAAGCCAGGGCGAGCATGGCCAGACTCAGCGACAGCCACAACCAAGAGTACTCCTCCCGGAGCCTACGGCGCCGTACCAGCTCGACGATGAGCACCACCAGAACGATGGCGATGGCCAGGGCCACAAAGCGAGGCTTCATCTCCATGGCTACTCCATCCTTTCTCGGGAATTGCGAGGTCGCATCAGGGTGACTAGGATGGACAGAAACATCTTGAACACGTAGTAGAGCGGTCGCAGGCCACTGTGCATGGACTTGCCTCCCGCCGCCTTGGAGTACATCACCACAGGGATCTCCTTGATCTTGAAGCCCGCACGGTGCGCCGTGATCAGCAGGTCCGCATCTGGGAAGTCGACGGGGTAGGCTTCGGTGACGTAGAACTCCAGGACCTTCCTGTTGAGCGCCTGAAACCCCGAGGTGGGGTCGGAGATGCGCTCACCGACAACGCGGGACACGATGACCCGAAAGAGCAGGCTGCCCAGCCTCCTCGCCCACTGCATCTTGAACCGGCCCAGACCCAGGAACCGGGACCCGAGGATCACGTCGGCGTCCCCCTTACGGGCCTCCTCGATCAGGTCCACAACGCTCTTCGCCTCGTGCTGTCCGTCGGCGTCCATCTGCACGACGTAGTCGTAGCCGTGTCGCAGTGCATACTTGAAGCCCGTCTGCAAGGCGACGCCGTAGCCCAGGTTGAAGGGATGGGATACCACGGAGGCTCCCGATCGGCGGGCTGCTGTCGCTGTGCCGTCGGAAGAACCGTCGTCAACCACGAGGACGTCGGCTTCCGGCACCACCGCCCGCACGTCGGAGACTACGCCGCCGATGTTCTGTTCCTCGTCGTAGGCAGGCACCACGATCAGGATTCTACCGGAGTCTGTCACGGGCCTCCTCTATCCACAGACCTCTGATCCCGGTCACACATAGCCCAAACCCTTCAGCGTCCTGGCTAGCTCCTCTTCCTCCTCTGGCGAGTAGCCCCTTTCCTCGAGCCCCTCGGTGGGCTCTGCCGGCTCCGCGTACTCCACAGGGTGCTCCCTCGCGAAGTCGGCCGTCAAGACCCTCTCCAGAACCCGTCCGTCCATGTCCTCGGGGACAGGGACTCCCAGCAGGTAGAGTATGGTCGGCGCCAGATCTTCGATCCGGGCGCCATCTATGGCCTGGCCCTCGCGTATCGCGCCACGCCCTCGAAGCGCCAGGACACCCTCCATGCGATGATTGCCGGTGCACCCGTATACAGGCTCCAGCGTCAGTGGTGAGCTGAAATCGGACAGGCCGAGGGCCTTGTACTCCATGTCTGTGGTCACGAACATCAGATCCGAAGCGTGCCCCACGAACGGTCCGCGATACACGTCCTGCGCGCGAAACACATTCTCGACTACTCTCCCCCCGGTTTCCTCGTCCACCAAGCCGTCTAGCTTCGCCGTCAACTCACCCAGCACCTCTTCGTACTCCCGCCCCGGCTTGACGCTTCCCTGAGGTTCCCGGCCCTCGAGATTGACGTAGATCTGCCCGTAATTGCCCATCGAGTACGCCCTCGTCTTGGGCCAATCCACATCTCGAAACGAGAAGAACACCTTCTCCTGTAGCTCCTGACGCCTGCCCCTGCCCATCTGCACGGCACGCTTCCCCAAGCCAGTGCGGAGCACGAGCTTGCCCAAGGAGTAGTAGTTGAACCCCATACGGAACAAGGCGTACCTGAGCCTGGAGGACAGGTCTCCCTTGACTCTGAGGAACCCTTCTCTCAGCAGCCAGGAATTCACGTTCAGAAACTTCGTGACCCGCCCCATGCCGTGATCCGACATCAGCAGAACAACGTCGTCGTCGCCGAGCTCGGACACCAGGCGTCCGAGACTCGCGTCCAGCTCCTGAAAGAAGGCCAACACCAGGTTGCCGTACTTCGAATACTCCTGAGGATCGTGCTGAGGATGCGAAGGGTCCATCAGGTGCCAGAACTCGTGGGTCATACGATCTGGCCCATAGTAGTGGACCATGAAGAAATCCCACTCCTTCGCCCCCATCAAGTACAGCGCCGCTCGCGTTCTGCTCTCCAGGATCCGGTACTGCTCGGCGACCAGATTGTCTACGTTGGACTTGGTGTACTTCTCATCGTGGTGTATGAGATAGGTGCCCACGTTGCTCTCGAGCTCCGCTTTGAGCTCTGGAGGATAGACCCAGTCGTCGCTATCGTGGGGTGTCAGAAGCCCGGTGATAAGAAAGCCGTTGACCTCTTCCGGGGGATAGGTGAGCGGTACGTTCATAACACCAATCTTTTTGCCCGCGTCGCTGAGTATCCGCCACAGAGACCTGCCTTTGATCGAGGCAGGACCGCCCAGGACCTGACTGTAGCTGCCTTCCTGGCGGCGGAAGAACTCGAACACACCGTGGCTGCCGGGAGACTTGCCCGTCATGAAGGAAGCCCAGGCCGGACCTGTCAGCGGCGGATAGGTCGAAGCGAGCCTGCCATGGCTGCCCTGGTCCAGGATCTTGCTCAGCGTGGGAAGCCTGCCCTGCTCGCACCAGGGCGCAAGGAGATCGAGGGTTGCTCCATCCCAGGCTACCACGAATACCCTTCGTCTCTCAGCCATGCTCCCCTACTCTTCCACCTCCAAGATGAGCGGCAACGCGCTAGCGGTCTCCCTCTCCAGGGCGATGGAGCCCGTGAACACCAGCACTCGCTCCGGACGCGACATCTCGTCTATCAGCAAATCGAACCTGACGAAAGAAGCGTCTTTCACCACGAAGTCACAGCCATCCTCGCCGCTCCTGGTCCAGGTGTCCAGGTCGATCCTGGTTTGGGAGTCCGCCACCTCGAGTACGTCCGGGTACTGTTCCAGCTCGAAGGGCTCGATGTCTTCGAAGTAGCCATCCGTGGTGATGGATCCCGTGAAGTGATGATCCGTGCCGGCGCCGTTCCAGCCCACGTGCCACCCAGCATCGTGCCGGTGTATGTAGTAGTAGGGCTCGGAAGTCTCGATGAAGACGGGATCCCGGTAGTCGGCGTTCCCGAGATAGGAGACGTTGTAGTAGTGGGCCAGACTCTGAGTGGCCAGCATGATCACAGAGAGTCCCAGCAACAGACCACTGTGCCCAGAGCCTTCGACGCCAGAGTGTCGCTTGACGTGGAGGAAGCCACAGGCACCAAGCATAGCGTAGGCGGGAAACGCGATGTACGAGAACCTGGTGTTCCTCATCGACCATAGTGACAGGAACACTAGCAGAGGTAGTGCCCACAGAGCCAGCGCCCACAACTTCCTCTTCACCAGGGGAGGGCAAGCGTCATTCTCCCCGTTCCTCGCAAGCCGGGCCTCCAACGCACCGACGAGGATCATCACGATCCAGAAGAAGATGGGGAAACCCATCGCGTTTACCAGGTACTGGAAGTAGAAAGTCCTGGGGACCGGCCCCATGTAATAGTGGGTCTGACCCGACTTGAGGATCATGTCGTTCCAGTCCGCTGGCTCGTCGCCTCTGTCCTGGAACATCGGCCTCTTGGCCCAGGTGATGAGGTGCTCCCGACCATCCTCCAGAGCCGCCCAGGACACCCCATTCTCGATCACGTAGGGGGTGACAAACGCGATCGGCAAGAGCGCCAGGAAGCCCAGGTTAGCTAGCAGGATCCTCTTCTTCCGCGAAGCTGAGAACCAGTACACCACAACCACCACAAAGGCGCAGTACACCCCCGTCAGCTTGGTGACGGTGGTGAGAAACAGACACAGCCCTGAAGCGATGCCCAGGAGCAGACTCTCCCGCTTGAGAGCGAGGACGAACAGCCACAGGGTAAGCACGGTCATAGCAGCGCTGGGCGCGTCGTTCATCACGAAGTAGCTGGCGAAGGAGAAGACAGGACTCAAGGCCAGGAATAACCCCGCGTAGAAGGCAATCCCTCGCCCCAGGTACTCCTTGGTCAGCAGATAGGTGCCCACGATAGCGACCTCAGAGTAGATCATGGGAACCAGCGCTGAGGCCACGTAGCCGTCTTGCGTCACCCTGTAGAAGAGCGCCCACACGGCGGCCAGTAGCGGGGTTTCCATCCGCCTCAAAAGTCCCCGCGACAGGAACGAGAGCAACCCCCTGTCCAGCATGCTCCGGCCCCAGTCCATGTAGGTATATCGGGCATCTGTGGGCTGAAGGTTGTATCCAAACACGCCGTGGCCGACCAGGTGCTGGACCAGAGGCAGCGCCAGGAGGAGAATGAGCCCGTAGCTGTCGAAAAACCTCTCTATGCCATGCACCAAGTCAGGCCGCCATCTGCCGACGAGCCTCCTGGCGGGGAACCAAACACCGATCAGGACCACGGAGCAGCACATCTGCAACAGGAGACATGACCTCACGAAGGGATCCAAGAGAGGGGTATCCCAGTACAGTGTGGGCGTCAGATCGAAGAAGAAGAGCAGTTGGTATACCAAGAGCGAGCAGGCGATCAGCCAAGGGACCAGCCGCCGCCACCTTGCCCTGCTTCGCGCATACAGGTACGCAAGTGAGAAGATGGATAGTAGCGTGAGCACGAAGCGATTCTCATAAAGGGCGAGATGCACCTCCTGAGGAAGGCTGGACGAACCCCCCACCACGCGCCCGCCGATGATCTCCGCGTAGACCAAGCCCGACGGTTCAGCCCACTCCTTCTCCCTGTACAAGATGAGTTCGTGGAGAGTGAAGGAGTATGTTGCGTCGCCTGTCGCCACGGTTATGAGGGCACGTCGGGGCGCCACCACTGTAAGCGAGGCCACGTTCTCGGAATCCCACACTGGCGGCTCGGCCCGCCCATCGCTGACCGTGACCGATACATCCCGGCCAGGGTTGAGACCTCTCAACTGCACCTGTGCCTCGATGTCGCGGCGGGGCGCAGAGATCACAAACAGCAACAGAAGCGCCATAGCCAACGCTAGAGCGGCAACTGCGTATCTGGCCTCCCTCCTATCCCAGGGAAAGGCCGAGAACAAACCTCTCATGAATACACACCAGTCAGGAGAGTAGCCTGCGGACGGAGTACTCTTCCTCGGGATTGAAGGCGAAGTTTCTGATCATCTCGCCCAGCAGACCTATGGAGGCCATCTGCACACCAACGATCATGGCCAGTATCCCAAGGAACAGGAGGGGGCGCCATCCGATGCCCTCGCCGAGGAACCACAGCCCGGTGAGATACAACCCGATAGCGAAGCCAATGGCGAAGAGGAGCGTGCCCAGGGTACCGAAGAGGTGCATCGGCCGCTTGAGGAAATAGGTGAGGAACAAGACCATACCGAAGTCCAGGAAACTCTTCCCAAGGCGTTCGAATCCATACTTGGACTGACCATACTGCCGCGGGCGGTGTGCCACTTTCCTTTCCGTGACCCTGAAGCCGCGCCAGTGTGCCAGCACCGGTATGAAACGATGCAGTTCACCGTACAACTTCAAATCCTGAACCACCTCTCGGCGGTAGGCTTTGAAGCCGCAGTTGAGGTCGTGCAGATTCACCCCCGTCAGCAGCGAGACCGATACGTTGGCTATCCTCGAAGGCAGCTTCTTGGACCATGAGTCCTGCCGCTGGTGTCTCCAGGCCACGACCAGATCGTAGTCTTCGTCCAGACTCTCCAACATGCCAGGTATCTCCGCCGGGTCCTCCTGTAGATCGGCGTCCATGGTGATCACGATGTCTCCCCTGGCCTGCTTGAACCCAGCCGTCAGCGCAGCGGTCTTTCCGAAATTGCGGCGGAACTGGATCACCCGAATGTGCTCCGGATCCTCCTCGTAGAGGGATCGGAGGATCGGGAAGGAGCCATCCTCGCTTCCGTCGTCCACGAAGATGATCTCGTACTCCCTGCCGAGCCCCTCCAGGACCTCGTGGAGGCTGGAGTGCAGAGGGCGTATGCTCTCTTCCTCGTCCAGCACGGGAACCACGATCGACAGGTCCACACGATGGTCCGTATCCGTGCGACCCTCTAGCTTCAGTCCCTCGCCGTCGGCCATACGAGTATCCCTACCGCGCTACCTCAATCGAACCGAGCGCCACGCTGTCGTCCACAGTCTGTCCGTTTTCTCCCATCACCGCCAGGCGCTCCCCTGTGGCCAGAACGTACATACCTACCTCGACCTGGTAGTCCCCTCGCGGCGTCTCTTCTTCCATGATGAACTCGTACTCGTCCGCTAGCATCTCTCCGACGTCCCAGAACGACGTGTGATAGAAGCCGTTCTCGGGCTCATGGTCTTGCTGACCCCAGATCGCTCCTTGCTCGTCCACCAGGTGGACAAAGACGGTGTAGTCCTCCGCCATTTCCTGGTCGGCTCTCCAGTACAGCACGACACGTACCGTGTCTCCAGGCTCCGCGCTGGCCACCGTCAGGTCGTACCCCCACAGGGTCACCAGGCTTCCGAAGCTGTACGAGACCTCGTGCTGCGGGACGGAAAGCGCAGGAGATCCGCGCTCCACCTTCACGTAGTCCAGGATGGCCGCCTCTCCCAGAGGCTCGCCCTCCGGTCCCAGGACAGGAAGATGCTCCATCGTCTCGGGCAGGTACATGCCCATCTGCAACCGATACCTGCCCTCGGGCATGTCCTGGGGAAGCGCTAGCTCCCGCACATCCGTGACAATCTCACCCTCCACCCAGTGGGTCGTCGGATGCAGCCCGTTCAGCGGTGCTCCGTCGTGCTGCGCCCACATCCTGCCGTCTGCATCCACCAGGTGAACGAAGACACTGTAGCTATGCAGGATGTGGGTCAACCCCTGGTAGCGGAGCGACAGACTCAGCACATCTCCTGGCTCCAGAGTCGCCTCGCTCAAGCCGCAGCTCAGGAGGGCCACCTGATCACCGAGATTATAGTCCAGAGAACGTTGAACAGGCAACGCGGGAGGCGCAGGGCTCTCAGCCAGGAACACGAACACCCCGCCCTCCTTGGCCACCAACTCCATCCTATCCCAGACGTACTGGATGAACTCCTCAGTGTATCTCGTTCTGAACCGCGACTCGTCCACCACAAACCAAGTTCGTGGGCTGGTCTCGATCACCTCGGTCAAGTCCTCGTCAGTGAAGAGAATAGGAATGCCAGCCCAGGCCTCGATCCACGTTCCATCCCTTTGGGTGGCATAGCTGTGGAAATCCTTCTCGATAGCCACGTAGTCGCATCCATCCTCGCCCAGATAGAGGGCGCATGGTGAGATGGCGAAGGTCATCACGGCGTCGTCAGGCTGCTCGTTGTCTCGGACGTACCGGAAAGCCTTGTCATACCCATACTCTCCCTTGGCCACAAGCGCTGTCGCCGGCCGCCAGGAGACCAGACCGATGAGTGCGACCGCGAGCACCGTTGCCAGCGTCTTTGCTCGTGGGCGCCAACCGCTCACGCTCAAAGAGGGCAGTCGGCCATGGTCTCCCCACCACCTCTCTCCGTACGCGACCCCTCGTGACAACACATTGATGGCTACCAGATAGAAGATGGGAGCTTCCAGGAAGAAGTAGCGAGGACTCCAGCGCCGCTCGTTGACCACGAAGAACATCCCCAGCACCACCAGTAGGAGCACGAGCCCCAGAAAGGCGAGCGGCGCGTCCTGCTGGGAAGGAGAGAGGAGCGTCCTGAACCCTCTCCGCCTAGCCGCTTTCCACAACAGCAGAAGCACCCCCAGAGCACAGAGAAGCGTGATCAGGGCAAAGAAGGGCAGATCCTCCAACCCCAGGAAGAAGGGCTTGTATCTCTCGATCGCCCCCAAGAGATTGAAAGAGACTCCAACCTCCAGTCGCCCCTCACCCACCTCTCCCCAACCTGGGGGTCGCAGGCGGCGATAGAGATACAGACTGTGCACCGTTCCTAGGACGATCAGGACGTTGGGCAGAATCACGTCTCTCTTGAGGAACCATCGCCAACCCTGGCGGAGAAACGCGCACAAGAGAAAGATAGGGTACAGAAGCATGGCCACGCTATGCGTGTACACTGCGGCCACGAACGTGAGGGCGAAGAGCCACCCATACCTGCCTCGACTCCCAACGATGGCCCATCGATAGAAGAGGAACGTCGCCCAGAGCACGATGAACTGTATCAGGGCGTAGTTCCTGGCCCGGCCTCCCCAGACCACAGCCTGCGGTGCGAAGGCGAGCATGGCAGCAGCGATCAAACCCTGGTGGGATGAGAACATGCGCTTGCCCACCAGATAGAGGCAGGGTATCGTGCACACGCTGATGATCAGGCTCGGAGCTCTGGCTACCTCCTCGCTGAACCCGCAAAGCCAGAAGAAGAGCGCATCCAGGTACGTGATCAACAGCCCCTGGGAATAGATCGCGCCGGTAGAGAAGACCGGATAGCCATGCGCCAAAGTCCTGAGTGCCACCCACATGGTGGTGTACTCGTCTATGTACGGACTGGTGGTGAGCAGATACTGAAGCCTCAGATAGAGACCGGCCGCCACCAACAATGCCAGTACAGCCAGGAGCACCAATTGGTGATCAGATCCCCTCTCGGCTGTTGCCCGCCCGGTGCCCGGACCGTTGCAGCCACTGGCCGTCTCCACGCTCTCACTGGCCATCAGCTACGTCTCTGGTCCCGCCGGGAGCACCTCGACCGCCTGGAACAACATGCTCAAGCACCTATCGTCCTCACCGTCCCCGATCTCACTGGGCACCTGGCACCCCTCGGGCACGTGGAACCGTAAGGGTGTCCACTCGCCGCTCTCCAGCGTGAAGGGTTCCGTGACGTATCTCTGCAAGCCTCCCACCTGATACTCCCCCAGGAGGTCGTCGTCAACGAAGATCTGCAGGTAACGGGAACCTTCGAAAGGATGGACGGTCAACAGAAGCTGGTACCGCCCCTCTTCCTCCGCCCTGACATAGAGTACTGCATCGTTCACCATCCAGCGGGAAGGAACGCCGTCGATGGACTCCAAAGGATGCCACTGTTCGCCCAGCAGAAGAAGTGGCGATCGCTGAGCACCGACGGCCGGCACAGCGAAAGCAGCGATCTGGTCGTCCTCGTACGTAGGCTCGCCGAACTCCTGAACCAGATAGGGCCTCATCTCCTCGACGGTGTCCTCCGACAGCTTGTGCAGCACGACCAGCCCCACGTCAAGACCATTCAGTGCGTCGGCGAGTGCACCAGCATTGACAATGTCGGTGTCGGGACCAAGAAGCTGCTCGAAGTACTTCTCATAATACTCACTGTCCGACGGATAGCGGTAGATGAAGCCCCTGGCGATGGGATGCTGGTGTGTAGTCTGGTAGTACATGCCCTCGTGATTGAACCTCTCAGTGCCCACGTCCAGGATGCCGTACCCCCCTTCATCTGCCTGCACGATCGCATAGAAGTCTGGGACCCGCAGAGACTGAATGGGAAAGGGCACAAAAAGAGCATAGTCCAGAAGAAGCAGAGCCAGCAAACCTCCCATGGCCGCCATCTCCGCACCTGGGCGACGTATGCGTGCGCAGAGCTCCACCACCCCATAGCTGGCCATGAGAGCCACCGAGAAGATGGTCAGTTCTGCAAAGCGCGCCGGGCCGCGCGCCCACTCGTAGAAGGGCAGATTGGTGAGCAAGGCTCCGGGCATCAGCACGAACCCGGTCCGGTCCGCCACGGTGACTTCCAGCAACTCACCGGTCACGTGGAGTAGTGGTCCCAGGGCCAGCACGCCGCTGACCAGGGCCACCGCCGCCCACAACCTCGCCCGCTTGATCAACAGCCCGGTCAGGGCCAGCGCGAGCGTTACCACGCCGAGGTAGACGACGTAGTACCTACCAGGGAGCAGCTCCTGCACCCATCCCGCCACCGACGCGAACTGCCTGAGCACGGCGTGAAAGGCGGGCGGCAGAACGAAACTCAAGAGGGCCGCAGAATGACCCAGCACCCCAAACCTGGAGAAGTAATCCAGCTCCCCTCCTATCCTGGCCCTCAGTAGTGGCAGATAGAAGGGTAGCACCATCAGGCCAGCCAGCCCTCCGGCCAAGATTATCCCCCTCAAGAACCTCACGTTACACAGAGACCCACGGTCTGCGAAGAACTGGTAGGCCAGGACCACGAGCGTCAAGGGGACCACGAAATGCGCCAGGTGCAAGAAGCTGGAGAGGGTGGAGAAGCCCAGACAGACACCGCAGAACGAGGCGTTCCTGTAGCTGGGTTTGCGGAGAAGACGCAGGAGAAAAAGGGCGTACAGCGGCAACCAGTAGGTCAAAGCCATGCTGATCACCCCGTGGGCCGCTCGATCAGACCTGAATGGCGAGAAGGCGAACACTGCTCCTCCGACGAAGGCGGCCCAGTGGCGACGGGTAAGGGAGTAGCACAGCAAGTAGGTAGTGAAACCAGTCAACACGTAGCTCGACAGCAGGTGTAGATTGATCGCCGCAGCAGGGCTCAACAGCAAGACCACCGGAAGAGAAGTCGACATGAGGTAGGCATCGAGCAGAAGGATCGGATGCTGAGCGCCGTAGGGGTGGTACAGGGCAGTGACGTTGGTCGGGCTGCTCTGGAGATCGATCAGCGACCGCTTCGCCCACCACAGCTCCCACATGTACTCGTACACGTCGGTGCTGCCGCCTGGCTGAGTGAGAAGGTGAAAGGCCACGGGAGAGGTGAATACCACGGTCAGCAGGCCATAGAGAATCAGCACGGTGATCAGGATCCGTGCGTTCAAACCCTCCGTGCCCAACCCACAGCAGCGCCCCACAGTGGCGCTCAATCGCCGCAGCGTAGGGCTACTCACCCCGATCCCCCGCGTACAGAGAAGAAGCCCGCGTGCCTCCAGGGAACGTGCTCGCAGAGCCACCGCCGTGGGAAACGTGCAACAGCCTTTCGAGCGACTGGCCGATGGTGAACACCTCGTCTACCCCTTCTGGGCGCTGACCATGAAGTTGATGCTCCGGCGAGACTTGCCGAAGAGCGACCCATCCAGCCTCATTACCGCATCCCGCACCGCCTCCAGGAACCCGGGCGGCTCGACGCTCCCCAGCCTCTGCCACGCTCCCCCCGACTGAGCATCCACACCCAGGGGGAGGTTCCCGGCGCTGGACTTGGTGAGGGGTTGCACGACGTTGAGCAGATACGCGTTCTCGATCAGTCCAACCAACCAGAATGACATTCTGGTGATGCCACGGACAGCGACGCCAGCGTCCGCGAGCAAGTCGCACAGCGACTCCACCTCGTACAACCTGCGGTGTCCGAAGCCCCACATGCCAAGAGGCAGGTGCCGCCCTACGAAGACCTCCAGCAGGTAGTTGATAGGATCGAAGGTGAGTGGGTACTGCGCGTTGGGGACCGTCATCGTCAGGTGGCCGCCTTGCTTGAGGACCCTGCTCATTTCGCCAACCAGCGCCACGTCGTTCTCCGCGTGCTCCAGCACGTCGATGCTCACAACCTCGTCGAAGCTCTCCGACTCGAAAGGTAGGGAGAAGCCATCTATGAGCAAGTACTCGA
>Ga0315553_10002021_pt1 | contig 16497 bp, 12 predicted proteins | sample SalMarSW160140MG_FD_203099 | JGI IMG/M metagenome (GOLD analysis project Ga0315553, IMG submission 203099) | Salt marsh sediment microbial communities from the Plum Island Ecosystem LTER, Massachusetts, United States - Salt Marsh Sediment SW1601-40 ... | reverse complement strand
CGATGTCGAACGCGGCGCGCGAAACGAAATGCATCAAGTGCTCCTTGCGCTGGTAGGGGCAGGCGAACTCGCCCGAGCACCGGCGCACGATCCCCTCCCCGCCGGTCGCCGTCTCCTCCCGCGTAACTGGCGTCAGCAGCGGGCATGGGCAGACCTTGGGGAAGGCGAACGGCCTGGCGTCGGGCGGGCGCAGGTCGAGCACGACGTCGAGCACCTGCGGGATGACGTCCCCGGCCCGCTGCACCGTCACCGTGTCGCCGACGCGGATGTCGACCGGCTCGCCCTTGCCGTCGACGCGGATGGCCGTGCCGTCCCGGCCGAAGCCGCGAATGTAGTCCTCGTTGTGGAGCGTGGCGTTGGTGACCACGACGCCGCCGACTGTCACCGGCTTCAGCCGCGCTACCGGAGTGAGCGCGCCGGTGCGCCCGACCTGGACATCGATGGCGGTGAGCACGGTCGTCGCCTTTTCGGCCGGGAACTTGTGCGCGATCGCCCAGCGCGGGCTGCGCGTGCGGTAGCCGAGGCGGCTTTGCAGGTCGAGCGAGTCCACCTTGTAGACGACGCCGTCGATGTCGTAGTCGAGCGCCCCGCGCTTCCGCTCGATCTCGCGGTACGCGGCGAGCGCCTCGTCGATCGTCCGGCAGCGCCGCATCAGCGAGTTGACCGGCAACCCCCACTCGGCGAACAGCGCCACCATCCCCATCTGGGTGTCGGCCGGCTCGGCGCTGATCTCGCCCCAGCCGTAGGCGAAAAAGCGCAGCGGCCGCGACGCGGTCACCTCCGGGTCCTTCTGTCGTAGCGACCCGGCGGCGGTGTTGCGCGGATTGACGTAGAGCGCCTTGCCCGCTTTTTCCTGGGCGGCGTTGAGCTTGGCGAAGTCCGTCTTGCCGAGGTAGATCTCGCCGCGCGCCTCCACCACGTCGGGGACGCCTTTTGGCAGATCGTGCGGGATATCCCGGATCGTCCTGACGTTGGCGGTCACGTCCTCGCCGGTGACTCCGTCGCCGCGGGTAGCGCCGAGGGTGAGCCGCCCGAATTCGTAGCGCAGCGACATCGACAGCCCGTCGATCTTGGGCTCTGCCGTGAGCGCGATCGGATCGTCCTTCGACCGCCCCAGGAACCGGTACATGCCCTCCAGGAATCCGCGGACGTCGTCCTCGTTGAACGCGTTTTCCAGCGACAGCATCGCTACGGCGTGGCGAACCTCGGCGAACCTGCCGGTCGGCACCGCGCCGACGCGTTCGCTCGGACTATCGGGGCGTTTGAGGTCCGGGAAGCGCGCTTCGATGGCAGCGTTGCGGGCACGCAGCGCGTCGTAAGCTGCGTCAGTGATGATCGGCGCGTCTTCTTGATGGTAACGCCGGTCGTGCTCGGCGATCTCATTGGCCAGCCGTTCGAGCTCCGCCGCCGCCTCCGTCAGCGTCAGCGCGTCGACCGATTTGGCCGTACTCGCCACCTTGCCACGCTTGGCCACATCCAGCTCCTTACCCGCGCAACGCGAGGTTTGCCCGAGGCGATGCTGCGCGGCAAGGGCTCAAGCGCCTTCGCCACCGGCGGATGCCTTCGACGAACGGCGGAGCGCCACGACGAGCCCGGCCACGAACAGTGCGGCTCCGACGAGCATAGCAACGCCGGGAAGATGCACGGGCGCGCTCTCGCTGATGAAGAACGCGAACAGCGCCCCGGAGACCGGCGGCCCGACAATACCGGTCGCCGTCATCATGCTGGTGATCGCGCCTTGCAGGATGCCCTGTTCGCTCGCCGGCACCGCGCGCGTGACCAGCGCCTGGACCGCGGGTCCGGTCATACCCCAGCCGAGCACATAGGGAACGATGATGGCGAAGACCATCCACGGCTGCGTAACGAATGCAAGCAGCACCATGCCAACCGCGGCGACCGCGATTCCGAGGCTGATCGTGCGTCGTTCGCCAATTGCCGGCACCACCACCCGCACCAGCCCACCCTGAGCCAGCACCGCGCAAACACCGACCAGGGCGAGCGACAGGCCGACCTCGGCCGTGCCCCAGTCGAAAAGGTAGGCCGTGTACAGGACCCAATTGGCCTCAAGCATGCGCTCAGCCAGATTGGTCAGCACGACCACGGCAATCAAGGCGGCGACGGCTGGATAGCGTGACACCGCGATGAGCGCCCCAACCGGATTTGCCTCCCGCAGCCTGAACCGCCGGCGGTGTTCACGATCGAGCGACTCGGTCAACAGGAAGTATGCGAAGACAAACGCCAGCGCTCCGACCGTTGCAGCGGCATAGAACGGCACCCGCGACCCGTATTCGCCGAGAACGCCGCCGAGCAGCGGCCCGGCGATGAATCCGATGCCGAACGCGACCCCGATCAGGCCGAAGTTCTGCGCGCGCCGTTCCGCCGGCGTGATGTCGGCGATGTAGGCCGACGTAGCGGTGATCGACGCCCCCAGGACACCGCCGATGATCCGCGCGACGAACATCCAGGTGATGGTCGGCGCGACCGCCAAGAGCAGGTAATCGAGCGACAAGCCGACGAGCGAGACGAGCAGGATGGGGCGACGGCCAAGCCGGTCGGATAGCGCACCCATCGCCGGCCCGAAGGCGAACTGCATGAGCGAGTAGGTCCCAAACAGCCAGCCGTAGATTGCCGAGGCTGCGGCGACATCGCCGCGGGTCAGCTCGCGCACCAGCATCGGAACCACCGGCAGCATCAGCCCGATGCCGAGCACGTTGAAGACCAGCGTGACGAAAAGGACGGCCAGGCGCCCCCGCTGCGACATGACCGGCCCGCGGTGGAGCTTCAGGCCGCGCCGAGGATGAGACGCTCGGCGGCGGCGCGAGCTTCCTCGGTGATGGTGGCGCCCGCGAGCATGCGCGCAATCTCTTCGCGGCGCCGCTTGCGGTCGAGCGGCGTCGCCCTGGTGACCACCGCACCGCCACCGCGCACTGCCTCTTTGGCGACCAGGAAGTGCGCGCCCGCCCGCGCCGCGACTTGCGGCGCGTGGGTCACCGACAACACCTGCACGCGTTCGGCGAGCCGCGCCAGGCGCACGCCGATGGCGTCTGCGACAGCGCCGCCGACCGCCGTGTCGATTTCGTCGAACACCAGAGTCGGTGCCGAGCCGCGGTCGGCGAGTGCCACCTTGAGCGACAAGAGAAAGCGGGCGAGCTCGCCGCCGGAGGCGACCTTCGCCAGCGGACCGGGCGCTCCGCCGGGATTGGTGACGACGTGGAAAGCGACGCCGTCGATGCCCGTCTCCGTAGGTCGCTCCAGATCCGATTCGATCGCCACCTGAAACGCCGCCTGTTCCAGCTTCAGCGCCGGCAGCTCAACGGCAACTGCCCTTTCGAGCGCCTTGGCCGCGGCCCGACGCCTCCGTGACAGGGCGACGGCCGCCGCATCGTAGGCGGTCTTGGCGGCGGACGCTTGCTTCTCCATTTCGGCCAGCCGGTGCTCTCCGGTCTCGAGCGCCACAAGGTCGTCCCCCATGCGCGCGGCAAGCGCCGCGAGGTCGGCGACCGTGACACCGTGCTTGCGCGCCGCGGCGCGAAGCGCGAACAGCCGCTCCTCGGCCCGCTCCAGTTCGACCTGATCGAACGTCGCCGCGGCAGCCGCCGCGGCCAGCGCCTGGTCCGCCTCCTCGAGTGCCGCGAGCGCCCGGTCAAGCGCAGCGACCACGCCGTCGAGCAGTCCTCCGGCCTCCGGCACCCGGCGCTCCAACCGCCGCACGAGGGCGGCGAACTGCGGCACCGGCGATGCACTCCCGGCGACGATCTCTTGCGCCTCGCCGATGTCGCCGGCGAACTTCTCCGCTTGCATCATCTGCCGGCGCTTGTCGGCGAGCGCCCGTTCCTCGTCGGGCTCGGGCGCGAGCGTCGTGAGTTCGTCGACCGCGTCCCTGAGGTAGTTGGCCTCTGCGCGAGCGGCCTCGATCCTGGCAGCATGGGCGGCAACCGCCGCGCACCCTCCGCGCCACGCGGCGTATTTGGCGACGAGTGCCGCGCGCTCGGCGTCGAGACCGCCGAAGGCGTCGAGCAACGCGCGGTGCACATTCGCCTGGACCATGGCGCGGTCGTCGTGCTGCCCGTGGATTTCTACGAGGCTCGCGCCGACCTGGCGGAGGAGGCTGATCGACACCGGCCGGTCGTTGATGAAGGCGCGGCTCCGCCCGTCCGCCCCCTGCACGCGCCTGAGGATCAGGTCCCCCTCGGCTTCGATGCCACCGTCCGCGAGGATCGCCCGCGCCGGATGCTCGTCCGCGACGTCGAATACGGCGGTGACGTCGCCCTCCGCGGCACCGGAACGGACCAGCGCGGCATCTCCGCGCGCGCCGAGTGCCAGCGACAATGCATCGAGCAGGATCGACTTGCCGGCCCCGGTCTCGCCCGTGAGCACCGTCATGCCGGCCGCGAGGTCGACGTTCAGCCGGTCGATGATGACGATGTCCCGGATGGCAAGGGCGACGAGCATGGGCGCCGGGCCGAATCGGATATCTCAGCCCGTCTTGCTACCCACAAACAGCTTGCTGATCCACGACCCCTTGTTCTCGCGCGGCTCCAGCCCGCCCGACCTGAGAAGCTCGTAAGCGTCCTGGTACCACGGGCTGTCGGGGAAGTTGTGGCCAAGCACCGCGGCGGCGGTCTGGGCCTCGCCGGCCAACCCGAGCGCCATGTGCGCCTCGGTCAATCGCTCCAGAGCCTCCTCGATGTGGCGGGTATCCTGGTAGTCGGTAGCGACCACCCGGAACCGATTGATGGCGGCGAGATACTCGCGCCGCTCGAGGTAGTAGCGACCGATCTGCATTTCCTTTCCGGCGAGCTGGTCGCGCGCGACGACCAGCTTCTGCTGGGCGTCGGCGGCATACTCTGAATCCGGGTAGCGGTCGATGATTTCCTGCAGCGACGCCATGGCCCTGCGGGTCGACTGCTGATCGCGCGTCACGTCCGGGATCTGCTTGAAGTACGACGAGCCGATCAAGAACTGGGCGTACGCCGCGTCGGGGCTTCCCGGATAGAGCGACAGATAACGCTTGGCGGTCTCGATCGTGTCATCGTAGCGGCCGCGTCTGTAGCTGGCGAACGCCGACATGATCAGCGCCTTGCGCGCCCACTCAGAGTACGGGTGCTGACGGTCGACCTCGTCGAAGCTCTTGACCGCGTCGGAGAGCTTGCCGGCGTTCAGGTAGGCCAGGCCCTCGTTGTAGAGGGTGCCGGGCGGCTCGTCGTCGGCGAAGGCGTCCTTGGTGCCTTCCTTCGAGGTCGAGCACGCTACGAGCGCGATGGCCGCCACGGCGAGGCACAGCTGCCGCAAGGCAGCCGTCAGGCTGATCGACCGATTCCCGGTTTGGTTGAGCTTCATTCCTGCCGGGCGACGGCGCGCGCCGCCCTCCCCTTGTCGTCCCAATCTGCGCCTGTCTAGCCGAATTCGGCCAGTCTCGCCATGCGGCGTGACAGGCCATTGGTTCAAATTTGTGGCGGAACGCGGCGCCCGCGCTACCCCGGGCGCCGCAATCGGCTCAGGAGGCGTCCCGGCTATAGGCGACCGCGAGCCCGGCGTCGAGGCTGGCATGGCCGTTGACCCGGCGGCCGGGCTCCGCGACGGTCGTCCACGCGGTCTCGTCGGCGATCAGCGCGGCGACCGCCTTGACGTTCAGCCGGTGGCCGCCTCGATATGAGCGGTAGCAACCGAAAATTGGCGCACCGACCAGCGCCAGGTCGCCGATGGCGTCGAGCGCCTTGTGGCGCACGAATTCGTCGTCGAATCTCAGTCCTTCCGGGTTGATCACCCGGTCGTCGCCGACCACGACGGCGTTTTCGAGCGAGGCACCGAGTGCCAAGCCGCGCGCCCACAGTGCCTCGACGTCGGAGAGCAGCCCGAACGTGCGCGCCCGCGCCACGTCGCGCCGGAAGACCTCGGGGTCGAGGTCGGCGGCGTAGCTCTGGCGGCCGATCAGGCGATTGGTGAAATCGATCTCGATCTCGATGCGCATTCCGTCGTAGGGCCTGAACTCCGCCACGGAGTCGCCGAGCCTGACGCTGAGCGGCTTCACGACCTTGATGAAGCGCCGCGGCTCGTCGAGGCACGACACGCCGACCTCGTCGACCGCATCGATGAACGCGCTGGCGCTGCCGTCCATGACCGGGACTTCCGGCCCGTCGATTTCGATGCGTGCGTTGTCGACGTCGAGCGCGCGCAGCGTCGCCATCAGGTGCTCGATAGTCGCGACCGAGACGCCGTCAACGCCGACCGCGGTGCATTGGTCGGTTGCGCTGACGTGGCGAAAATCGGCCGGAATGTCCCGGCAGCGGTCGCCATCGAGGTTGGTGCGATGGAACAGGATGCCGTTCCCCGCCTCCGCAGGATGCATGGTGAGCGAGACTTCGCGGCCGCTGTGGACGCCGATGCCCGTCATCGTCGCGCTGGCGCCGAGCGTCGTCTGCGTTCCCGATTGACCGAAGGCCATGCCGTCGTGTCGCCCCGTAATCGTCCTCGCCGCGTCGCCCGCGGCCCCGAACGGGGCGCAGTTTCGGAGAGCCGCCGAGACAATGAGCGCGACGAACCCACCGTATGGCAGCTCGCCGCGTCATCGTCAGCCGCCCCAGCGCCCCTCCTCGAATCAGAGAGTAATCGAGACGGCCCGATGCCACCAAATCACTGTTTCTAACCCACTGTTACGTTTACAGGAATCACGCCCCGCCACGAATCTCCTTGATTTTCCAATGAATTGCAAGCCGGCAGGACCGGCTTGCTAAGCGCGTCACTGGCGAGCGCCTCAGTTTGCCTGGCGGCGCAGGAATGCAGGGATCTCCAGCTCGTCGTCCGCGCCTCTGGTGTCGCGCGGCAGCGCCCGCCCGTGCGGGTCGAGGTCGCCCTGACGCGGCCGATAGAGCGCGTCCTGCTGCGCGGCCTGACGCGGCGGCGGTTGCGGGTTACCCCGCTGAGCGGGGCGTTGTTGCGGTTTCTGCGCCCGTGCCGGCGGTCCCGCCCCGATCGGGTCGTCATCGCGCCGGCCGAGCCCGACCGTGGCCAGCCGGCGGAGCAGGCTGAGCGGACCGCGGTCCTCCTCCCGCGCGCCACCCTCGTCGTGGTGCGCGCTCAACTGCCGCCGGGCGACCGGCGGGAAGTCCTCGACCTGCGGCATGCGGGTCGGGGGCGGCGTCTCTGGCGGCGGCGGGATGTAGGGCTCCTCGGCTGCCGGGATCTCCGGTTCCGCGGGCGCTTCCGCCGCCTCGTCGAACGCGCGGCCATAGTTGAGCGCCGGGTCGAACGACTGGACCGTAATCCCGGGGCCGCTCGCCGCCTGCCCCGGGCTCTGGGCCGGTTGCGGCGCGGAAGCACCGCGGGCGGGCGTCGGCATCGCCGGCGGGCGTGGCGCGGGAGCCGCCTCCGCCGGTTTGGCGGAAACCGCAGATTGCTTCAGTTTTTGCACCCGCTGGTTCGCCTCCCCTTCGATGCCGGTGGCCACCACCGACACGCGCACGATGCCCTCGAGGCTTTCGTCGAAGGTCGCGCCGAGGATGATGTTCGCGTCGGGATCGACTTCCTCGCGGATGCGGGTGGCCGCCTCGTCGACTTCGAACAGCGTCAGATCCTTGCCGCCGGTGATCGAGATCAGCAGGCCCTTGGCGCCGAGCATGGAGGTCTCGTCGAGCAGCGGGTTGGCGATCGCCGCCTCGGCTGCAAGGATCGCGCGCTGATCGCCCGAAGACTCGCCCGTTCCCATCATCGCCTTGCCCATCTCCCGCATCACCGAGCGCACGTCAGCGAAATCGAGGTTGATCAGGCCTTCCTTGACCATCAGGTCGGTGATGCAGGCGACGCCGGAGTAGAGCACCTGGTCGGCCATCGCGAAGGCGTCGGCGAAGGTGGTCTTCTCGTTGGCAATGCGGAACAGGTTCTGGTTGGGAATCACGATCAGCGTGTCGACGCACTCCTGCAGGTCCTTGATGCCCTGATCGGCGACCCGCATGCGACGCACGCCCTCGAACTGGAACGGCTTGGTGACGACACCGACGGTGAGGATGCCCTGCTCGCGCGCAGTGCGCGCGATGATCGGCGCCGCGCCCGTTCCCGTGCCGCCGCCCATGCCGGCGGTGACGAACACCATGTGCGAGCCGCTGAGATGGTCGCTGATCTCGTCGATCGCCTCCTCCGCCGCGGCGCGACCGACTTCCGGCTGTGACCCGGCACCGAGCCCCTCGGTCACCGCGACGCCCATCTGGATCATGCGCTCCGCCTTCGACGCCGTCAGCGCCTGGCTGTCGGTATTGGCGACCACGAACTCGCAGCCCATGAGACCGGAGCGGATCATGTTGTTGACCGCGTTGCCGCCGGCGCCGCCGATGCCGAACACGGTGATCTTGGGCTTAAGCTCCTTGATCTCGGGCATTTTCAGATTGATCGTCATGGCACCCTCGTCTTTACCCTCTCAGCCGCCCGCGTCCCGTCGGCCTGGCTTGTTCCCCGTTCGAGCGCCGCCGCCGCGGTCGCTCGCCACCGCACAACGCGGCCGCTAGAAACTCTCCCTGAACCACTGCCCCACACGGGCGAAGTAACCGCCCGTTCCGGTCAGCGCCAACGGCATGTCGCTGATGCCGCCTATCTGCTCCATCTCTGCGACCTGCGGATAGATGAGCAGCCCGACCGCGGTGGCGAACGCCGGCCCCTTGACCGCCTCGGGGACGCCGACGATGCCGAGCGGGCGGCCGTGGCGCACGTTGCGGGCGAGAATCCGTCGCGCCGCCTCAGCGATGCCATTGAGCTGGCTTGCCCCGCCCGTCAGCACCATGCGGCGCCCGACCAACCCGGCGAAGCCGGACGCGTTGAGCCGGTCGCGCACCAATTCGAGGATCTCTTCGACGCGCGGCCGGATGATGCGGGTGAGCACGGAGCGCTGGAACTGGTTGGCCATGTCCGGCTCGTCGTCGGCGAGCGAGCGCACCGACAGCACCTCGCGCTCGTCGGCGATGCCGGGCAGCGCGCTGCCGTGCACCGTCTTCAGCCGCTCAGCATCCTCCAGACGACACGACAGCCCGCGGGCGATGTCCGATGTGATGTGACGGCCGCCCACGGCGATCGAATCAACATGAACGAACTGGCCGCGGCTGAACACCGCCGTGGTCGTGGTGCCGCCGCCAAGATCGACTACCGCACAGCCGAGCTCGACCTCGTCGTCGACAAGCGCCGCCAAGCCGCTGGCGTACGGCGATGCGACGATCGCCTCGATCGACAAATGGCAACGGTTGACGGCGAGTTCCAGGTTGCGCAGCGGCGGCGCGTCGGCCGTTACCACGTGCATGTCAACGCCGAGTCGCTGGCCGACCATGCCTCGCGGATCGGCGATGCCGCTTTCGCCGTCGAGCGAGTAGCCGATCGGCAACGAATGAACGACCGAGCGCCCCTCGCTGACCGAGTGGCGCCGGCCAGCGGCGAGCACGCGGCCGATGTCGGCGTCCTCGATCGGCTCGCCGTCGAGCATGACCGCGGCCGAGCAGGTCTCGCTGGCCAGGCGCCCGCACGAGGCATTGACGACAAGCGAATCGACGGTGACCCCGGCCATGCGCTCGGCGGCATCGACGGCCACACGGATGGCGTGCTCCGCCGCCTCGAGGTCGGTGACCACACCGGATTTGATGCCGCGCGAACGTTGGTGGGCGAAACCCAGAATTTCGATCGCGTGCGTGCGGCTGCGCAGCGCCTCGCCGGGGTCGCCGGGCGTCAGCCGCGCGATGAGGCAGCAGATTTTGGTCGAGCCGACATCGAGGACCGACGCGATGCCCGAGCGCCCGGCCCCGTTCTTCTCCGCCGAACGGAACAGACCGATCACGAGTCGGTCCTCCCTCTGAGCATCGCCTTGCGGGCGATCACCCCGTCCTCGTCGAGCCGGACAATGACGCGATCGCCCATCCTGACGTCGACGGCGGAGATGTGCCGCGACAACAGACCCTTTTCGGCATCGAGATCGGCGATCGTCCGGAGTGCTGCGGCCGGGTCGTATTCGGGCAGCATCAATTCGACGCCGTCGTCGAGGACCACGGTCCAGCGACGCCCGGCGATCAGAACCCCGGCGTGAACGCGCTCGGCGATGGCGGGAAACGCCGCCACCATGCCGATGAATTCCCCTGCCCGCTCGCCCGCGCCGGGACCGACCACCAGCGGCAGATCGGCGTAGCGCTCGTCGACCTGGTCGCCGAGGACCCGGCCGGCTTCGTCGACCATCGCGATCGCAGCGCCGTTCTGCCACAGAGCGAACGGCACCCGTTCGCTGATCACCACCTCGAGCGTGTCTGGATAGAGCTTCTTCAACGTCGCATCGCGGACCCACGGCAGCGTCTCCACACGCGCCTTGGCCGCCTCCGCGTCGAAGGTGAATAGCGACGGGAGCGAGCCGAGCTGCAGGCGGTCGAGAACATCGACCTCCGAGGTTTTGCTCTGGCCAGTGATCTTGATCTCATCGATCGCCAGCCCCGACCAGGCGGTCACCGCCGAGATCATGGTGACGGCGTGGCCGCCGATCGCGACGCCGGCGACGGCGGTTGCGAGGAACAACAGGATTGAGCCTTTGACGCCGAGATGGCGCGGCAGCCGTGGCGCAAGTTTCTCCAGCACGCGCGCCGGCCGGCGCAGGAAGCGCGGCAGCACGATGCCGGACAGCATGCCGGTGCCGGCGGTCTTGTGGACCGCGGCGATATCGATCTCGTCCGCCGCTACCGATTGCACGACGCGTCCTCTACCATCCAACGAACCAGGCCCCGGAAATCCATGCCGGCGTAAGCGGCCATCTCCGGGACCAGCGACGTCGCCGTCATGCCGGGCTGCGTGTTGACTTCAAGGCAAACCAGACCGTCCGTCCCCTGAAGCCGCTCGTCGTATCGGAAGTCGGCACGGCTCACCCCACGGCAGCCCAAAGCCTGATGGGCCCGAAGCGCAAGCATCCGTATACTTTGGTAAATATTCGGTGAAATTTGCGCCGGCAGGACGTGTCGGGAACCGCCGACATCGTACTTGGCGTGGTAGTCGTAGAAGCCCCCTTCCGCGACGATGTCGATGACGTCAAGCGCTTCGTCGCCACGCACTCCGCAGGTGAGCTCGCGCCCCGCCACGTAGCGTTCGACCATGACGGTGTCGCCGTAATGCCACTCGTCGGAATAAAGCTCCTGGGGCGGGTGGGGAGCGTCCTCCTTGACGATGAAGACGCCAAAGGTCGAGCCCTCGTTCGGCGGCTTAACGACGTACGGCGGCGCCATGACGTGCGCCTTAGCGGCTTCGAAGCGGCTGACCAGCACCGACTCGGCGACCGGCACGCCGGCCGCCTTCATGATCTCCTTGGCCTCCGGCTTGTTCATGGCGAGCGCCGAGGCGAGCACGCCGGAATGGGTGTAGGGGATGGCGAGCACCTCGAGCACGCCCTGGATGCAACCGTCCTCGCCGAAGGGACCGTGGAGCGCGTTGAACGCGACGTCCGGCTTCAACCGCGCCAGCACCTCGGCCACGTCACGCTGAACGTCAACGCGGGTGACGCGATAACCCTCGGCCTGGAGCGCGTCGGCGCACGCGGCGCCCGAGACGAGCGACACCGGCCGCTCGTTCGACCAGCCACCCATGAGGACGGCGACATGCTTTGCCATGAACCCTTCCTCCGCCGAACCGGCGGCGGCCAACAATCACCAGGAATGTGGTTAAGAAGCGTTAACCGAGACCGCGGTCAGTCGAGCGCCAAGTGAATATCGGCATGCGCGAAATCGTCGCCGTTGGGAGAACGAGCCCCAACGAGCATTTCCACAAAGCGACGTTCACGGTGTCGCGGCGCCAAGAAACGGTTGCACCTCTTCGCCCGGCTTGAAGGCCCCCACCCGCCGGATCTCCCACTCCAGCCGAACGCCACTGGTCTCCAAGACGCGCGCCCGCACCGTCTCGCCGAGCAGCTCTAGATCGTGGGCGCTGGCGTTGCCGGTGTTGATCAGGAAGTTGCAATGCATCTCCGAGACCATAGCGTCGCCGACGCTGAGGCCCCGACAGCCGGCGGCGTCGATCAGCTCCCAGGCGTGGGCGCCCGGCGGGTTGGTGAAGGTCGAGCCGCCCGTCTTCTCGCGGATCGGTTGCGCTGCCTCCCGGTGCGCCTCCACGGCCGCCATCTCGGCCTCGATCGCCTCACGCGCGGCTGGCGTCCCCTGAAACACCGCCTCGGTGAAGATCAGGTCGTCGGGAGCCGCAGCGTGACGGTAGCCGAAACCCATCTCGGCGTTGCTGAGCACTGCGCGGCGACCATTGCGATCGACTGCGCGCGCCTCGATCAGACGCTCGCGGCTCTCCGCGCCGCTCGCCCCGGCGTTCATCCTGAGCGCGCCGCCGACCGTGCCGGGAATGCCATGGAAGAAGGCGAGGCCGGCGAGTTCCTGCTCCAACGCGAAGGCGGCCAGGCGCTTGTCGGGCAGCGCCCCCCCAGCCCTGATACGGTCGCCGGGCTCGCGCACCGCGTGGCCGAACCCCTTCGCCGACAAACGGACGACCGCGCCGGATATGCCACCATCGCGAACGAGCAGGTTCGAGCCGACCCCGATGACGGTCACCGGAACGGCAGCATCGAGCCTCTGAAGGAACAGCGATAGGTCGTCGACGTCGGCAGGTTGGAACAGCAACTCCGCCGGGCCGCCGACGCGGAACCAGGTGAACGGCGCGAGCGGCGCATTTTCCTGGAGCCGACCGCGGACGGCGGAAAGGTCACCGAGCTTGGTGGTGGCTACGACCGAAGTCATCGGGCCCGTGCCAACTCCGCCAGTTCGCCCGGCAGCGCGTTGGCCCATTGGCTGATCGAGCCGGCGCCGAGGCACACGACGTAGTCGCCCGGCCGCACGATACCGGCGACCGTTTCGGCGAGCGCCTCGCGGCCGGCGAGCGCCCGCGCGTCACGATGGCCGCGCAGGCGCAGTCCCTCGACCAGCGCGTCGCGGTCGATGCCCGCGATCGGCGCCTCCCCGGCCGGGTAGACCGGTGCCACCAGAACCGTGTCGGCATCGTTGAAGCAGGTGCAGAACCGGTCGAACAGGTCGCGCAGGCGGCTGTAGCGATGCGGTTGAACGACGGCGATCACGTGACCGGACGCGATTGAGCGCGCCGCCTTCAGCACCGCGGCGACCTCGACCGGGTGGTGGGCGTAGTCGTCGAAGATCTCAACGCCGTTCCAGGTGCCGGCGCTGGTGAAGCGGCGCTTGACCCCGCCGAAGGCGGCGAGCCCGGCGACAATCGCCTGGTCGTCGATACCCAGATGGTGGGCGACGGCGATGGCGCCGGTCGCGTTCTCGACGTTGTACTCGCCTGGCATCGAGATGGCGACGTTCTCGATCGGCCGCCTGACGCCATCGCCGCGCTCGCGAATGAGCACGGTGAACAGCGACTTCCCGTGCTCGATGCGCAGGTCGGTGTAGCGCACGTCGGCCTGGGGGCTGGCGCCGTAGGTGATGATGCGGCGGTCCTCGATCCGTCCGATCAAAGCCTGCACCTCCGGATGGTCCATGCACATAACGGCGAAGCCGTAGAACGGCACGTTCTCGACGAACTGGCGGAAGGCGTCGCACACCCGATCGAAGTTGCCGTAGTGGTCGAGGTGCTCCGGGTCGATGTTGGTGACCAGCGCCACGTCGGCCGGCAGGCGGACGAACGTGCCGTCGGACTCGTCGGCCTCGACCACCATCCAGTCGCTGGCACCGAGCCGCGCGTTGGTGCCGTACGCGTTGATGATGCCGCCGTTGATAACGGTCGGGTCGAGGCCGCCGGCGTCGAGCAGCGCCGCCACCATCGACGTCGTGGTGGTCTTGCCGTGGGTACCGGCGATGGCAACGGCCTGCTTCAAGCGCATGAGCTCGGCCAGCATCTCGGCGCGGCGCACCACCGGCAGCAGGCGCTCGCGCGCCGCCCTGAGTTCCGGATTGTCGCGTTTGATCGCCGAGGAGACGACCACCACCTGGGCGTCGCCGAGGTTGGCGGCGTCGTGACCTATCCTGATGTCGATGCCGAGCGACTTCAGACGCTGGACATTGGCGTTTTCGGTCTGGTCGGAACCCTGGACGTGGTACCCGAGGTTGGCGAGCACCTCGGCGATGCCGCTCATGCCGATGCCACCGATGCCCACGAAATGCACCGGACCGATGTCGTGCGACATCTTCATGCCGGCGGTCACGCGGTAGCTCCGGCCGCGGACACACCGGCGCGCTCGGCCGCGACCCGTTCGACGAGGTCGGCGAGACGCTCGACCGCGTCCGGCCGGGCGATCGCCCCCGCCGCTGCCGCAGCCGCGGCCAGCCGCGGGGGCTCCGCGATCAGGCCGCCGAGCTCGGCGGCGAGGCGCTCAGGCGTCATATCGCGCTGCTCCATCATCCACCCGCCACCCGCTCGCACGATCACCTCGGCGTTGGCCTTCTGGTCCTGGTCGATGGCGCCGGGCAAGGGCACCATGATCGCCGGGCGGCCGATGACCGCCAGCTCGGCGCACGTCGACGCACCCGAGCGGCACACGACCAGGTGGCTCCCCGCCATGCGCCGCGGCAGATCGGCGAAGAACGTCTCGACCTCGGCGGCGACGCCCATCGCCCGGTAGGCCTCCACGACCCGCCTCATGTCCTCCGCCCGGCATTGTTGTACGACCGTGACCAGTCCGCGCAACGGGCCGGGCAACGCCGCCACAGCGGCGGGCACCACGTCGGACAGGAACCGGGCACCCTGGCTGCCTCCGAAAACGGTGAGCCGGAACGGATCCGTCGGCCCCCGCCTCGGATACGCAACCCTGGCGGCTTCGCGGGCGGCCCGCCGCACCGGGTTGCCGATTTCGACGACGCGTCCGCCGTAGGCGCCACCGACACCGCCGACGCTGGTTGCGATCCGGTCGACCCGCCGGGCGAGCAGCCGGTTGGCGCGGCCGAGCACGGCGTTCTGCTCGTGGATCACGGTGGGGACACGCGCCCAGACCGCCGCCAGCATCGGCGGCACGGTCGGATAGCCGCCGAAGCCGACCGCAGCGTCGGGTTTCAGCCACCTCATCAGCCGCCGCGCCTGCCACACCCCGCGCGCCAGCCTGACAAGCGCCGGGACGATGCCGCCGAACGAGCGGCTGAGCGTCGCCGACACGATCGTGTGCACCTCGTCCGCCGGGAAATCGCGGTCGTAGGCCTCAGCCCGCCGATCGGTCGCCAGATGCACGCGCCAGCCGCGCGCCTTCATCGCCAGCGCCAGCGCCTCGGCCGGGAACAGATGGCCACCGGTGCCGCCGGCCGCGAGCAGGACCAGACCCGCCATTCGCGGCCCCGTTCAGGCGCCGGCCGTCGCCGGCGCGCGCGAACCGAACCGGCGTGCGAAGCGACGCGGCTGCGGCCGCCGGCGGGTGAAGGCGAGAAGGAGCCCCATCCCGAACGCCACGGCAATCATCGACGAACCGCCGTACGAGATGAACGGCAGCGTCATGCCCTTTGCCGGCATCAGGTTGAGGTTGACCGCCATGTTGATCACGGTCTGGACGCCGAACAGAACGACCAGGCCAGCGCCCGCCAGACGCACGAACGGATCGTCGTGCTTGGCGCTTCGCGACAGCCCGCGAAAGACGACGAAAGCGAACACCGCGACCAGCGCAATGCACGCTATGATGCCAAACTCCTCCGCTGCCACCGCGAAGGTGAAGTCGGTGTGGGCGTCAGGCAGCACGCGCTTGACGATACCCTCGCCCGGACCTCGTCCGAGCCAGCCGCCGCGCAGAATCGAATCGAGCGCACGATCGACCTGGAAGGTGTCGCCGGATTGCGGCGAAATGAAACGGTCGATGCGGATGGCGACGTGCGGCAGCATCACATAAGCGACGGCGATGCCGCCGACCGCGCCTGCGCCGAGCCCCACGATCCACAGCCACGGCACGCCGGCCATGAAGAAGAGGGCTCCCCAAGCGATAGCAACGAGCATCGTCTGACCGAAGTCTGGCTCTGCGACAAGCAGGGCGGTGGCGATCGCCAGCAGGATCAGCGCGAATATGTTGCCGGGGATATCCGGCCGCCGCGCGCTCTCGGTAAACAGCCAGGCCACGATCACGACAAACGCCGGCTTCATGAACTCGGACGGTTGCAGCGACAGCCCAAAGACGCTGATCCAACGGCGAGCACCGTTGTTCTCGTCGCCGACGAACAGCGTCGCCAGCATGAGCACGATCGCGCCGACCAGGACGACGAGCGCCGCGCGGCGTGCCTCGCGGGGGGTCAGGAACGAGGTGGCGATCATTACCGCGATCGCCGGCACCAGAAACGCCAGATGGCGCTTGACGAACTGGAAGCTGTCGTAGCCGAGACGCTCGGCGACCGCCGGGCTGCCGGCCAGCGACAGGACCACGCCGCTGAGGATCAGAACGACGATCGCGCCAAGCAGCAATTTGTCGACGGTCCACCACCACTGGGCGAATTGACTGCGATCGGCACGGCTCACCATCAGGCGGCCTCCCCCTGGCTGGCCCCGGATCCCAATCCCGGGCCGGTGATCCCGTCG
>Ga0315553_10002020_pt1 | contig 16508 bp, 16 predicted proteins | sample SalMarSW160140MG_FD_203099 | JGI IMG/M metagenome (GOLD analysis project Ga0315553, IMG submission 203099) | Salt marsh sediment microbial communities from the Plum Island Ecosystem LTER, Massachusetts, United States - Salt Marsh Sediment SW1601-40 ... | reverse complement strand
CGAGGCCGAGCGGCTGTCTGTCGTCGGCGACGAGATACTCGACCAGCAGCCGCGCGATCAGCGTACGGCCGACGCGCGGTTGGCGCGAGCATACGACAAACACGGGCTGACTCGCGTGGCCCACAGCGTGCGCCGTGGGCCCGGATGGTGCCGGCGTCGGCCCGCCGGCGGCCGGCGGCGGCAGATCGGTCAAGCGTCAGGCGGCCTTCTGCTTCTGGCGCACCAGCCCGGTCAGGTTGACGCGGTTGTACTCGGACCAAACCTGATTCAGCCAGTGGCGCACATAGCCCCTCAAGACGAACGAAAACTTGGCGGGCTTGCCGTCGGCGTTGCGGTTTTCGATGAAGTCCGCAAAGGGGACCGAGGCCAGCTCGACTTGTTCGCAGGCCAGTTCGTTGAGCCGCGGAACGGTGATCTCACGGGCGCCCCTGATCTTCTTGAAATAGGAATTATAGGTCGAGGGGTCCCAGTCGAAGAACGTCGAGTTGTTGATCAGGTTCTTGACCAGGAAATGCTGCGAGTCCGTGAGGTAGGCGGCGGTCTCGGCAATCTCCTCGAGCGAGGCGATCGACGGCCCAAGGATGTGGAACACGGCGAAGGTGTAGTCGCCTTTCCTGGTCGCGTCGAGAAAGCCGATATCGCTGAGCGCCGTCAACGTCGCCGACAGCAGGCCAGCGCGGACGTCGATGACGGTGGCCTCGGCGGCGTTGATGGTGTCGAAGATCTTCATCTGATCGGCGGCCGAGGTGACGTCGACGATCTCGGCGACGTCGGGATGAAAGCGGTGGAGCCCGCCCTTCGGCGATTCGGTGTCGAAAGCGCGGCGCGGGATGTCCTTTGCTCCCAGGTAGTCGAGCAGCGTTCGCGTGATTGTCGTCTTGCCGACGCCGCCCTTGTCGGCGCCGACCAAGATCACGGTCGGCGTAATCGTAGTGCTGTGTGCCGTCGTCTTAGCTCTGATGCCGGCTGATGACTTGGCGCCGCCACTGGCAGTGGATGTCTTGGTCATTGGATTATCCTTGAGTATGCCCCATCCTCGCGGATTGGCCCCAGCCCGTGATGAATCGAGGCGCCGATCGTGGCGCAGAAAGATGGCAGAACGGTAGCAGGATTGAGTCCTTCTCGGTCAGGTTCAGCTCCACGGCGTTGATAGTTGCAGCAGCTCGCGGAAGTGGACGGCGGCGTCGGCGCTGCGGTTGAGGTTTGCCGCCGCGTTCTCCACCACTAGGGCGGAAAGCGGAACGCTCGGGTCGGTGCCGGTCAGCTCGCGCACCTTGAGTAGATATACCGCCGCGCCACCGGCCAGCGCCGTCACTTCGTTCGGGTAGTTGAGCGCCGCGTCGACCAAGCGGTCGGGCGGGTCGCGGGCGATGGCGGAATAGGCGACGATGCGGTGGCGGGCGAGGCTGGCGATCAGGCTGGCGCAAGCCCCGATGAAATGGCGGTCGTCGATCTCTTCGTCGTCGACGCCCTGGAGGCTGTCGATCCAGTCGGCGAAGGCCCGTCCGCGGGCCTCGACGTTGAAGTGGACCTTGGCGGACAGCCGGTCGGCGATGGCAGCGGCGACCGTGACGTAGAGGCGGTCGAACAAAGCCCGGTCGGCGAGGGCGGCAAGGCTCCAGGCGCCAACGTCGGCGTGAAGCAGGGCGGCGTCAGTCATCGCCTAGGAGCCGCATTACCGCGCGCCTGATCAAGACAGACTGCTCATAGAACGGGATCTCCCGGGCCTCCGGAAAAACGCTTGAGTCGATAGCGGCGAGCAAGGCGCGCGCGGCTTCAAGACGATCGACACCGCTTTCCGCCTCCGAGTTCGCCAGCTCCCGCCGGCCGTCGTGCGGAGTCATCTGCGTGACCCGGTCTACGCGCCTGCCGCAGCGAGTATGAGGTGATTCTGGCCGGATTCAAACGCGTTACGGTCCCTTTTTTTGACTTCTATTGGAGCACGACAAGGTGTGTGGATCGCGCCGGGCCGGCGCGGTAGCATCGCCGGCATGAGCGCGGACGCTGCGTTGTCGGTCGCCAGAGTGCTGCTGGTGTGCGCCTTTGGCGTCGTCGGGATGGCGGCCGAAGCGGCGACCGCCATCGGTAAGGTCAGCCGGGTGCAGGGCCCGTGCACGGGGACGGTCGAAGGTGCTACCCGGGTGCTCACCGCCGATTCCGCCGTGTTCCTGGGCGACGCGATCGCTACCGGCGCCGAAGCCCGCCTTGAGGTCGCGCTCGACGACGCGACGGTTCTCACCGTCGGTGAGAACGCGGAGGTGAGGCTCGACCGGTTCGTGTACTGGCCGCAGGGCCGGAGCCGGCTGTCGGCGACCGTCAACGGTGCCTTCCGCTTCGTTTCCGCGGCGCTTGGTCCCGGCGCCTCGCGTCAGGCCAGCGTCACGACGCCCTACGCGGTGATCGGGGTGCGTGGCACCGACTTCTGGGGCGGGCCGATCGATGGGACGTTCGGCGTGGTCCTGTTCGATGGCGCGGTGTCGGTGTCGAACGGCGGCGGGTCGGTCATCTTGGACGACACCCAACAGGGCACCAGCGTCGAAAGCGCCGTTACCGCACCTGCGCCCGTCGTCATCTGGACGCAGGACAAGATCGATCGCGCCGTGGCGACGGTGACCTTCCAGTGAGACCGAAGGCGTGTCCGTGACGGTGCCGAACGATGGACCGGAGCCGATCGAGAGGGCGAGCGCGGAGGAGCTGCGTGCGCTCCAGCTTTCCCGTCTGCAAGCGACGCTCGCCCGGGTCTACGAGCGGGTGCCGCGGTACAAGGGGAAGTTCGATGCGGCCGGGGTCAAGCCGGGCGACCTGAGGTCGCTCGCCGACCTCGCCGCCTTTCCCTTCACCACCAAGGACGACCTCAGGGATGGCTATCCGTTCGGTCTGTTCACCGTTCCGACGGCCGAGATCGTCCGGATCCACGCTTCCAGCGGTACCACCGGTAAGCCAACCGTCGTCGGCTACACAAAAGGCGACATCGACACCTGGTCCGGCCTGCTCGCGCGGTCGCTGAGGGCGTCCGGCGTGCGACCCGGCGACAAGCTCCACAACGCTTTCGGCTACGGGTTGTTCACCGGCGGACTTGGCTGGCACTACGGTGCCGAGCGGCTCGGCGCGACCGTGGTTCCGGTGAGTGGCGGCGCCACCGAACGCCAGGTGATGCTGATCGACGACTTCCGTCCCGACGTGCTGTTGGTGACTCCATCGTACGCGCTGGTTATCGCCGATGCTTTCGAGGCCATGGGGCTCGATCCGGCGGCGTCGAGCCTCAGACTGTTGATCGGCGGGGCCGAGCCATGGTCGGAAGGCCTGCGCGTCGAGATCGAGCGCCGGTTCGGCGTCGATGCCTATGATTCGTATGGCCTTTCCGAGGTGATCGGACCCGGTGTCGCGCAGGAGTGCGCCGGCGACAAGGGCCATCTGACCGTTTGGGAAGACCACTTCTTGATCGAGATTGTCGATCCTGAGACGGGTGCGGTGTTGCCGGAGGGTGCGACTGGCGAGGCGGTGTTCACGACGCTGACCAAGGAAGGTATGCCGGTCGTTCGCTATCGCAGCCGGGACCTGACGCGGTTCTTGTCACCGTCGGGGGGTCGGCCGATGCGGCGGATCGAGCGGGTCATGCGGCGGAGCGACGATACGCTGGTGATCCGCGGGGTTACCGTCTACCCCTCGCAGATCGAAGCGATCCTGACCGGCGACCCGCGGCTGTCGGCGCATTATGTCGTGGAGGTGCGCCGCGGCGCCGGCCGCCGTGATGAGTTGACGGTGCGGGTCGAGACGCGGCCCGAGACCGCGGAAGCTGCCGACAGCTCCGTCATCGGTCGGCATGCCGAGCATTTGATCAAGACCCACGCCGGGGTCACTGTAAGGGTCGAGGTTGTCGATCCCGGCACGATCGAGCGGTCGCAGGGCAAGGCGACGCGGGTCATCGATCTGAGGCCGAAGGAGCCGTCGTGATGGTGGATGCGAAAACGGCGTCGCCGATTGTCTCCGGACCCGACGACGGCGCGGTCGCGGAGTGGTGCGCCGCGGAGCCCGGCATCACGGCCAGGCTCGACGTCGACCGCAAGGCCTACGGCGCCTTCTGGGCGGCGGGTGCGGGGCTCCTGCGCCGCCTTCCCAGGAAGCCCGCGCGCAGCCCCGTCGAAGCCGCGGCCGCGACGGTCGTTATGGCGGCGGCACGGGCGGCGCGCGAGCGTTTCCTCGCCGCCCACGCCGAGGCGGTCTACGACGAACTGACCGCGGGATGCTCGCGCTTCGTCCGACTGGAGGACCTGGTGTTCGATGCCGCGGCGGCGTTTCCCGGTCTCGCGCCGGCGCGCGACGAGATCGCCGCCGAAGCCCGTCTCAACCAGGGCGACAAGGACGGCGTCGAGGTCGATCAGGGCATCCTGCTCGCCCACGTCCTGGCGCGTCCACGATCGGGTTTTCATCTCTGCCATGCCATGTTGCTGCCGCGAGCGGAGAGCGCCGAACTCTCGGCGAAGTTCGCCCGCGACGGCCGCCTCGATCTCGGTCCGGCGACACTCAGGCGCGACGGAAAGGCGGCTCATCTCACGGCCGCCAATCCGCGTTTCCTCAACGCCGAGGACGACAGTACGCTCGATCTAATGGAGGCGGCAGTGGACGTGGCCATCGGCGATCCGGAGACCGAGATCGCGGTGCTGCGGGGTGGTGTCGTGGAGCACCCGAACTATCGCGGCCGCCACGTGCTCGGCGCCGGCATCAACCTCACCCACCTCTACCGCGGCAGGATCCCGTTCGTCTGGTTCCTCAAGCGTGATCTCGGCTACGTCCACAAGATGCTCCGCGGCGTCGCCGAACCAGGCGGGCTGCCCGACGATGTCGCCGGGACGGCAAAGGAGAAGCCGTGGGTCGTGGTCCTCGACGCCTTCGCCATCGGCGGGCACTGCCAGCTTCTGCTGGTCGCCGATTACGTCATCGCCGGCGACGATGCCTATATGACGCTGCCGGCGCGTAAGGAGGGGATCATTCCGGGTTTCGCCAACCTCAGGCTGCCGCGCCTCACCGGCGACCGCATCGCCCGCCAGGCGATCCAGTACGAGCGCCGGCTCGTCTGCGACAGTCCCGAGGGCCGGCTGATCTGCGACGAAATCGTGCCGCCTGCGGACATGGACGTGGCGATCACGCGCGTGGTCGACGGCCTGACCAACGCTGGCCCGGTCAGCGCGCTCGGCAACCGCCGGGCCCTGCGCGTCGGCCAGGAGTCGCTCGACCAGTTCCGCCGGTACGCCTCTCTCTACGCGCGCGAGCAGGCCTATTGCCACTTCAGCCCGGCGCTGATCGCGAACCTCGAACGTAACTGGGACGCCCGGAACCGGCGGGACTGAGGCTGGGCGGCCGTCCGCTTATTGCGGCGGAGATCGTCTGCCCATCCAATATCCGGCAATGAACAGCGCGCCGGTCAGCGTGAACGGAGCGGCGAGCAGCAGGTTGACCCAGATGGGATTGGCGAGAAACGCAAACGGCGCGAACGAGACGATCACAAAGAGCATGCCGCCGATGAGTTCCGCGCGCCAGGCGATGATGAGGATGACGAGGAGCAACGCAGTCGGGACGAGATGGATGCCGAGCGCCGCCAGCACCCGTGGCCACGGCGCGCCCGGCTCCAAAACATCGAGCGCAAACAAGGAGATATAAACGATCGCAAGAATCCCGAGGGCGCGCGGCGCGACGTGGACAAGCCGCCTCACGTCGATCGCCCAACGCTCATGCGGGATTGGCCTACAGCCACCCGCGGCTGCGGAAATAGAGAAACGGGGCTACGGCCGAGACCAGCATCAGCCCAAGCGCCATGGGATAGCCAAGCGGCCAGCTGATCTCTGGCATCCCGGCGAAATTCATGCCGTAGATGGTCCCGATCAGGGTCGGCGGGAAGAACACGGTGGCGGCGACCGTCAGGATGCGGATGACCTCGTTTTGCTCGACCGAGATCAGGCCGAGCGAGGCGTCGAGCAGGAAGTTGATCTTGGTGTTGATGAACGCCACCTGGTCCTCAAGCGAGCGGATGTCGCGGCCGACCAGCTTCAGGCGGGCGCGGTGAGTCCCCTTGGAATAGGGCGGCGGCAAGGCCACGCCGGCGAACTGGACCAGCCGCTCGAGCGAGGCGAGCGCCTCACGCGCCTTGGCAACGAGGTCGCCCTGGACGCCGATGTCGGAAATGAGATCGGCGAGGCGGCGGCCACGCTGGCGGCTCGACTGTTTGGCGAAGATCTCGCCGTTGATGCCGTCGACGACCATGCTGATCCGCTCCAGGACGTCCGCGGTGCGGTCGACGATGGCCTCGATCAGGGCCAGGAACATGGCCTGGGAGCTGGTGCAGCCCCCCGGCTTGGTCGCCCGCGCCAGGAACTGGTGGAAGGCATGAAAATCCTCGTGGCGAACGGTCGCGATACGCTCGCCAGCGACCACGATCGTGAAAGGCGTCAGCCGCGGCTCGCCCTTGTCGACGCCGGTGAGCAGGCTCGGGGTCATGAACACGGCGTTGTCTTCGGTGTAGAAGCGGCTGGAGAACTCGATCTCCTCGGACTCCTCGCGGGTTGGGATGCTGGTGCCGAGGAAGGTTTCGACGGCGCGGTCTTCGGCCGGCGTGGGGCGCATCAGCTCGATCCAGGTCGTCTCTGACGGGACTATGCCGTCGGCGCCCGATGAGGGCATTTGGAGGACCCTGTCTGCGATCTGGTAGGCGGTGAGCATCGTCGATTCTCCAGGCGTGAACGCTGAGGGTGGGTCTTGTCACCCCCCGCGGCCGGCGGTCCGGGCGCCTTCCCCTTGGCCGGTGAGCATGCCACTATGGGCTCAAAAGGGAGGTAAAGAACCTGCCAATCCGGAGGTGATCAATGGTTTTGAAGCGTAAGGCTAGCGTAATGTCAGTTCTGTTCGGCGCCGCGACGATCGTGGCGCTGACTTTCGGAGGAGCCCCGGCGCGGGCCCAGGAGTACGTTAAGTCAGGCGTGCTCACCTGTTCGGTGAGCGGCGGCGTCGGCCTGATCATCACCTCTTCCAAAGCGCTCTCGTGCACGTTCCAGCCGGATTTCAGCGGTCCGGAGCACTATACAGGCACGATCCACAAGTATGGCCTCGACATCGGTGTCACTAGCGGATCCGTGATCGTTTGGGCGGTTCTGTCCTCGATCAGCGGCTATCCGGTTGGCGCGCTCGCCGGCAACTACGGTGGCGTTTCAGCTGAGGCTTCGGTGGTCGTCGGGGTCGGCGCCAACGCGCTGCTTGGCGGTTCAAACAAGGCGTTCGCCTTGCAGCCGCTCAGCGTCCAGGGGCAGGTCGGTCTCAACATCGCCGCCGGCATCACCTCGCTGGAGCTTGTCTACGCTCCATGAGGCTACGGGGCGGGCGCGGAAACCCGCCCTTGTCAGCGCCCCGCTTCCCTGAGACGATTGGCCGACGTCGCTGGGGCGTGGTGGCCGCGCGTCAGGAGTAATTACGGAACGGGGAGGCACAATCATGGGAAATGACAACGGCAGAGTCGCCGGGCCCCGGTGCATCGCACTGGTGGGCCCCTTCGCGAGCGGCAAAACAACCCTGTTGGAGGCGATCTTGGCGCGGACCAGCGCCGTGACGCGGCAGGGGGCCGTGGCAGAAGGCAATACCGTCGGCGACGCAGCGCCTGAGGCGCGGGCCCATCAGATGAGCGTGGAGGTCAACGTCGCCGAGACGGAATACATGGGCGACACGTTGACGTTCCTTGACTGCCCCGGATCGATCGAGTTTGCCTTCGAGGCCGAAGGGGTGCTCGCCGGCGTCGACCTGGCGGTGGTCGTGGCGGAGGCCGACGGGAAGAAGATTCCGGCGCTTCAGGTGATCCTCAAGAACCTGGAAGACAAAGGCGTCCCGCGCATCCTGTTCCTCAACAAGATGGACAAGGCCGACGGCAGCGTGCGGCAAACGCTACAGAGCCTGCAGCCGGCGAGCGCGGTGCCGCTGGTGTTGCGCCAGCTGCCGATCTGGCAGAACGACGTGGTCGCGGGGTTCGTCGATCTGGCCCTGGAGCGGGCCTTCGTCTACCGGGAGCACGCACCGAGCGAAGTCATCGAGGTCAACGACGACGAACGCGCCCGCGAGGTCGAGGCGCGTTTCCATATGCTGGAGACGCTCGCCGACTACGACGACAAGCTGATGGAACAGTTGCTCGAAGAGATCGAGCCGCCGCGCGATGCCATCTTCGCCGATCTCGTGCGCGAGACGCGTAAGGGGGCCATCTGTTCGGTGTTGATCGGCTCGGCCGAACGCGGCAACGGCGTCGGCCGGCTGCTCAAGGCCATCCGGCACGAGGCGCCCGACATCAACGACACGCGGGCGCGCGTCGGCGTCGACAACGGCGGCGAGACGGTCGCGCAGGTCCTCAAGACGGTGCACACCACCCACGGCGGCAAGCTGTCGATCGTGCGGGTGTTCGCCGGCTCGATCGGTGACGGCGCCGAGCTGGTCGGCCCCGACGGGCCCGTCGGTCGGGCCTCGGGCGTCTTTCGGATTATGGGTCAGCAGGCCAACAAGCGCGATGCGGCCGCGGTCGGCGAGACCGTCGGTCTCGGCAAGCTCGACGAGGCCAAGACCGGCATGACGCTTGGCAACGGCAAAGAGGCGCCGGTGCAGGTCATCCGGCTGGTTGCGCCCGATCCGGTGCTCGGCAGCGCGGTGGTGTCGGGCGAGAGAAAGGACGACGTCAAGCTGTCGGCGTCGCTCGCCAAGGTGCAGGAAGAGGACCCCTCGCTGATCGTCCTGCAGAACCAGGACACCGGCGAGACGCTGCTGGAAGGGCAGGGGGAGATGCACCTTCGCGTGGCGCTGGAACGGCTCACCGGCAAGTACGGCATCACCGTCAAGACGCACGAGCCGGCGATCCCCTACAAGGAGACCATCCGCGGCTCGGCCAGCGTGCGCGGCCGCCACAAGAAACAGTCCGGCGGTCACGGCCAGTTCGGCGATGTCGTGCTCGAGATCAAACCGCTACCGAGGGGAACGGGGTTCCAGTTCGCCGAGACGATCACGGGCGGCGTCGTGCCGCGCAACTACATCCCCTCCGTCGAAGGCGGCGTTACCGAGTACCTGAGCAAAGGGCCGCTCGGCTTTCCGGTGGTCGATGTCGCGGTTACGCTGACCGACGGCTCCTACCACACGGTCGACTCCTCCGATCAGGCGTTCCGCATGGCGGCGCAGATCGGGATGCGCGAGGGCATGCCGCAATGCAAGCCCGTACTGCTTGAGCCGGTCCTCAAGGTCGAGATCGCCGTGCCCAGCGATGCGACGCCGAAGGTCAACGGCATCGTCTCCCAGCGCCGCGGCCAATTGCTCGGGTTCGATGCGCGACCGGGATGGACCGGATGGGACGTGGTCGAGGCGCTGATTCCGCAATCGGAGATCCGCGACCTGATTATTGAGCTCAGATCGGCGACGGCGGGGGTCGGCACCTTCAAAAGCCGCTTCGACCACCTCGCCGAGCTCACGGGCAAGCTCGCCGATCAGGTGATCGAGCGCGCCGGCGCGCGGGCGGCATAGACACGCCGAAGCCGCTTCCCACGCGAACGTGATTTGCGCGCGTGGGAAGCGTTTGTTTTAATTTGAAAACAAGCAGCTGAAGGTGGCGAGAGACCGGCCGCAGCTGGCGGAGGCGTGTCGATGTTAATCAAGCGTAAACGCGGCTGGGAGATCGCCGAACGCCGGGCGACCCCGGAATCGGTGTTCCTCAATCGCCGCAACCTCCTGATCGGCGGCGGCCTTGCGGCGGTGGCTGGCGCGGTCGCTGGCACTTCATGGCTCAATCGCGACGGCCGGCTCGGCGTGGCGCAAGCGGCGGCAAGCGATCCGACCCGCGAGTTCTACCCGGCCGCGCGCAATGCCGCGTACACCGTCGACCGGCCGATCACCCCGGAAGACATCACGACCAACTACAACAACTTCTACGAATTCGGGAGCAGCAAGCGGATCGCGCGCAATGCCGAGAGCCTGAAGACGCGGCCATGGGAGGTCCGCTTCGACGGGCTGGTCGAGAAGCCGTTTACGCTCGGCATCGACGACCTGATCAAGCGGGTGAGCCTCGAGGAGCGCGTGTACCGCCACCGCTGCGTCGAGGCGTGGTCGATGGTGGTGCCGTGGACCGGCTTTCCGGTCGCCGAGCTCCTGGAACTCGCAAGGCCGCTGTCGTCGGCCCGGTACCTGCGCATGGAGACTTTCCATGACACCAGCATGGCGAGCGGCCAGAAGCAGTTCTGGTATCCGTGGCCGTACGTCGAGGGAGTGACCATGGCGGAGGCCGCCAATGAGCTGGCGTTCATCGTGACCGGTGCCTACGGCAGGCCGGTGGCCAATTCGATGGGCGCGCCGCTTCGGATCCACCTGCCGTGGAAGTACGGCTTCAAGTCGGTCAAGTCGATCGTCAGGTTCAGCTTCGTCGACGAGCGGCCCGTGAGCTTCTGGCAGGCGTTGGCGCCAGCCGAGTACGGGTTCTGGGCCAACGTCAACCCGGAGGTGCCGCATCCCCGCTGGAGTCAGGCCAGCGAGCGCGACCTCGCGACCAACGACATGATCCCGACGCGACCGTTCAACGGCTATGGCGAATTCGTCGCCGACCTCTACGGCGGGATGGAGGACGAGCCACTCTACATGTGAGCCGCAAACCGCCCGCATGCCGCGACAACAAAAGAAAGGCCGGGCCCTTGCGGGCCCGGCAGTTCTTGTCGCCTTGGCGACATACGCCTTCCAGAGGGGAACAGCTGAGCGGGATAGCGTTCGCAGGGAGGAATTAACGAACGAATCACCACAACAGCAGGTTGACTCTATAAGCGTTGGTTTACGTGCAACAGGACGCCCCGCCCTGTGGCTTTCATATTTCTACCGTGTTGCATTGAGGTCACACGGAGCCTGCGAGCGCCCTCCGGCCTAGTACGGCCAGTTCCTCGCCTTCGCTACAAGAAAGTCACGGAAGACATGGACTCGTGCGGAGTTCTTCAACTCCGCCGGGTAGACGAAATAACTAGCGAAGCTCGGCACCTCCTCGTCCGGTAGCACCCGCACCAAGCCGGAATCCGGTTCAACCATGTAGCTCGGCAAGACCGCGATGCCCGTGCCCTGCATGATCGCGTTCTTGATGCCGAAGATGTTGTTGACCTTGACGACCGGCTGGCGGGGATCGTCGGGCGGGCGCCCGGCCTTCTCGAGCCAGTTGAGGTCCCGCAAGTAGGCCGGCACGGGCACGCCAAAGGTGACGATGCGGTGGCCGTCGAGGTCGGCGATCGACTTCGGCTTGCCGAAACGCGCCAGATACGAGGGCGCGGCAAAGAGCTGCATGTGGACCGTGAACAGGGGTCGCTGGATCAGTTCCGGCTGGGTTGGTCGGCGCAGACGGATGGCGACGTCGGCCTGCCGCATGGCGAGGTCAAGTTCCTGGTCGTCGAGAATCAAGTGCGTGTGGATGCTCGGGTAGAGATCGACGAATTCGTTGAGGCGCTGGGTCAGCCATGTCGAGCCGAAGCCGACGGTGGTCGTGATTCTGAGAACGCCGGACGCCTTATCCGCCGATTCGGTCAGCTGCGAGCGCGCCGCCTCGAGTTTGACCAGGACCTCGCTGGCGGTGCGAAACAGTTGCTCGCCCTGCTCGGTGAGGATCAGGCCGCGGGCGTGACGATGGAAGAGGGGGACGCCGAGCTCCTGCTCGAGCCCGCTGACTTGCCGGCTGACCGCCGACTGGCTCATGCTGAGGGCCTCGCCGGCGTGGGTGAAGGAGCCCGCCTGGGCGGCAGCCTGAAATATGCGAAGCTTGTCCCAGTCCATGACCCGCCGCCTTCCCCCGGTTGCGCCGCCGTCGGTGATGCCGCTACTCGGCGGCTTCGGCCGTCTCAGTGCTGATTGCCAGGAATTTCTCGGCTTCGAGCGCCGCCATGCAGCCGAGCCCGGCGGCGGTCACCGCTTGGCGGAAGATGTCGTCGCTGACGTCGCCGGCGGCAAAGACGCCGGGAATGCTGGTAGCGGTCGAATCGGGCGCCGTCCATACGTAGCCGTTGGGCTTCATCTTGAGTTGGCCGCCGAGGAAATCGACCGACGGCGCGTGGCCGATGGCGACGAAGACGCCGTCGACCTCGAGGTCGCGCACTTCGCCCGACTTGAGATTGCGGATCCTGACGCCGTTGACGGCGGGCGGCACGCCGGTGGTGCCGAGTACGTCCTCAAGCACCGAATCCCAGATCACTTCGATCTTGGGCTCGGCGAACAGACGGCTCTGCAGGATCTTCTCCGCGCGCAGCGCGTCGCGGCGGTGGATGAGCGTCACCTTGGAAGCGAAGTGGGTGAGGAACAGGGCCTCCTCGACGGCGGTGTTACCACCGCCCACCACGACCACCTCGCGGCCCTTGTAGAAGAAGCCGTCGCAGGTGGCGCAGGCCGACACGCCGTAGCCGCGGAACTTTTGCTCGGACGGCAGGTTGAGCCACTTGGCTTCGGCGCCGGTGGCGACGATCAGCGCATCGCAGGTGTAGGTCTTGCCGGAGTCGGCGTGAAGGGTGAAGGGGCGGCGCGACAGGTCGACGGAGGTGATCTCGTCGCTCAGCATGCGCGTGCCGACCTGCTCGGCTTGGGCCTTCATCTGCTCCATCAGCCACGGCCCTTGGATGACGTCGGCGAAGCCCGGGTAGTTCTCGACGTCCGTGGTCGTGGTCATCTGGCCGCCGACGGCCACGCCGGTGATCAGCACGGGCTCCAGCATTGCCCGCGCTGCGTAGACGGCGGCGGTGTAGCCGGCCGGGCCCGAGCCGACGATGATCACCCTGGCGTGCCTAGAAGGGGTCGCGGCGGCACCGGCGGAAGAGGGTGTGGCCATCGTCCTGTGCTTTCCAGATGGTCAGCGTGACCCTTGCTTGACGACGGTCCGGCCGGCTTTTTCACGGGCCTGGAAACGAAGTCGATGCAGGTTGTACGTCGATACTTTGGCTCTTCGACCGCCGGTGAAACGGCGGCCGATCATGTTGTGCGCAGCGCACCAAATCTAGGTCGCCCAGCGAGCTATGCAAGAGGCGCAGGGGTCAACAAACAACAAAGCGCCTGCGGCGTGTTCATGAACAATCCGGAACACAGAGCGCGGACCATGCACCATGGATTCCGCATTGGCGGTGAGCTTGGAAAACCGGCCTGCGCCGGTCGCAGAACAGGCAAACCCCGATGCATTTCGAGTATTGCTGACGGATAATGACAGCCTAGCGTCGGTGCATCGCCCAATGTTCCGTTCACTATTCCCACTTCGTGCCGGCCTTCCCGCCAAAGTCGCGGCACGCATCGGGATCGATCGTAAGAGGCCGGTGGTCGAGATAGAGAAGTGCGCCGGCTATCGATTCCCACGCTTCGGGCCCGGGGGGGCTCACCCGTTGCAGCTTGCAGCCGCACTGTACGCGAAGTCGGGGAGTACTGATGCGGCGACCCGCTTCCTCTACGACGAGATTGCCAAGTTCCGTCCCATGACCTTGGCTCAGTCCCTCTTCGACAGCAACGAGGCACGCTACGCGCCGTTGAACACTCTGCCTGCTCTCACGATCTTCCATCCGTGGAATAGAAAGATGCAGGTGGTTTCGGGTTTTCTCGGTCAGGGAAGCGACACCTACAAAGCGGTTTCTCGGGCCAAGCTGGCGGCGAAGGTGAAAGCGCTGACAACGCTGGTCGACTCGCTGGCGAGGCTAGGATACAGGCCGGAGGAATTTGGGTTTGTGCGGGGCTACTTCTTGCTTCGCAACTCCGAGTACCGGTTCCTCCTCACCGAGGGCACACACAGGGTGTCGTCGCTAGCCGCACTTGGATACGAAAGGATTGAGGTCCGACTTGCTCGCCGTCAAGCGGCCGTCGTTGATGTCGCTGACGTCGATCGATGGCCACATGTCCGGTCGGGCTATTGCTCCCGTGTCATGGCTTTGCAGCTGGTGTCCCGCTATTTCGACTGAGCAGGCCTGGGAGCCGACAACCGAAAAATGAAGTTGCGACGGCCTGCATAGTGGTCGCTCACTCGCTCGGTTTCGACAACAAGTCCGCAGTCATGGATCAACCGGCGGATATCCACTTCCTCGTGGATGTGTCCGCCCGTCGTCTGGTATCCGCGCTTTATGCGTCGTTTTACACGCCGCCACTTTTCCTTCGCGTTCGTGAGCAAGGTCGGAATAAGAGGTGCGTTTGTCTCGCGAATGCGAACGTTGAAGATGAAGCCGTGGGCGCCGGCCCGCCGACCGGTTTCCAGTACGTGCCGTACGTTGTCCAGCGAGATCTTGTTGAGGAAGCGAACTGAAATCACCCAGTCGGCGGCGGGGTACGGATCTGTCAGCGCATTACCCACGATCGTTTGAATGGGATAGCCCAGTGCTTCGGCCTTTTTGCGCGCGATAGCCAGCATGTCGTCCGACACGTCGAAAAGCGTGGTTTGCGCTCCCCTCTGTTTCAGCGCTTCGAGCCAGCGGCCGGTTCCCCCTGGAATGTCAAGCACGCGCTCGCCGGGCTGAATGGCGGCAAGCTCCGGCAGGACCGCTGCCTGCTCGGCAATCCAGTTCTTGGAATTCTCGCGCCGCTTGTCGTAATCGGTCGCGTATTTACCGAAATAGACTTCTGACGCGTCCAATTTCACCGCGTGCTGACCTTTCCTTGTTATGCTGTCGTCAATGTGAAGATCGCGTACGTCCGGTCGTAACGCCGATCGATCACCGTTTCCCGCTCGATCGTCAATCCGCATCCGGCGATAACGCCGCGCAGCGCCGTCTCCCTGTGAATGAAGGTTTTTGCCCGCGTCGTCAGACCAAGCCGGGTGCGAATGCCGCGCACGAAATAGCGGGCGTAAGCTCGAGCCATGTTGATTGGGCTCTGATTGTCCTCAAGATAATGCACCAACACCACGAACTTTCTCGCACCGGCCGCTTTGGCCTTTGCCAAGACGCGCTCGATGTCAGCCATCGAAATCCAGACGAAGAAGCGGGTGCAGACCAGCCAGTCGGTGGGTGGGTAGGCGGGGGCGCCTAGCGCGTCCATTTCCAGCAACGTGGCCGGGAAATCCAACTCTTCGGCTTTCTGGTGGGCGAGGGCAAGCATATCGGCAGATATGTCGGCAAGCGTGACCCTCGCTCCCTGCAGTTTGTATGTGGCCAGCCACCGCCCGGTGCCGGCCGCGATATCGAGCACGCGCTCGCCGGGCCGGATCGCGGCCAGTTCGGCCTCGACCGTCCGCTGCTCAATCTGCCAGTTCTTCTTGGTTTCGCGATCCTGATCGTAGTTCTTCGCGAATTCGCCGGTGTAGACCTGGGCAAGGCGGGGCATAGATGGTTGCTTCTTCCGGTCGGCGGAATGCGCCACTATAGCAGTCGACCTCCCTGGGACAACGCGCCCGCACTCTCGGCGTCCGCATGCCAAGACCTCAGACGATCCGAGCGTTTGCCGCGCCGGTGGTGCGTGCTCTCACGCCATCCGTCGCAGTTGCCGAACTGTCGATACCGGAGCTGAAGGCGCGACTTTGCCGCTACGGTGTGCGGCCGGCGGTGGACGTCGCCAAGTTCGTCGCGTACCGCGGCCTTCGCTACGGGCCGCTGGGCAACGGACCGCACCAAGCAGCCGCCGCGGCCTGGCGGCGCACGAGCAGCATGGAGGACGTGCGACGGACGATTGCCGACGAGGTCGGGAAGTTCCGGGCGTCTTCGTTGGCCGAAGCGTTATTCGGGGTCGACGATCCGTCGTTGCTCCCGCTGACCGAGATTCATCCGCTCGACAAATTCTTGCCCTGGGACGGGAGGATGCCGGGTGAGCTCGTGGTCGACGACCCCAACCTGGGAGACGATCGCGAGGCCAGGGTCGCGGTCGAGACGGAGCGCATCGTTGCCATCATGCGGTCGTTCGCCGAACGCGGTTACTGCCCCGAGGCTTTTCGCAAAGGCTTCATTCGCGGCTATTTTCTCGTTCGCGGCGACGATTACCGCTTCTATGTGAAGGGCGGGCGCCACCGCGTCGCCGTTCTGGCGGCGCTTGGCGAAAGCCCGGTCCGCGTGCGCCTTGCCAGCCATACGCCGCGTTTTGTCGACATTGCCGACGTGGACCGTTGGCCCCACGTTCGCTCCGGGTTCGTCTCGCGCGATCTGGCCCTCAGGGTGATGCACTCGTTCTTCGCGTGAAGCGGCGGGCCAGTTTGGGGACGCGGCCCGCCCAGCGCCTCAGACGCATACGGTTGGCGCGCAAGCCGCGCGCCACTGGTCCGACAAGTGGCCTGTCTCCGAATGGCGTGTCAGCTCGCAGGTCGAGGAAGATGTTCTGGGCTGGGTGGTTGCAGTTGGTAAAGTTTGGCTTGTAGCGCCCCAGATAATGAATGATTCGCGCGGCCTCGAAATCGGCGGCGGGAGTTGTCACGTAGCCCTTCGTCGTACTCTCGTACATGTTCCAGGTCCGGTCGAGCTTGACGAAGTTGCCCTGAATCGCGGCGTTCAGGAGGGCCTGATCCATCGCGCGCATGAACTGTGGATGGTTGTGCGCCA
>Ga0315553_10002019_pt1 | contig 16509 bp, 18 predicted proteins | sample SalMarSW160140MG_FD_203099 | JGI IMG/M metagenome (GOLD analysis project Ga0315553, IMG submission 203099) | Salt marsh sediment microbial communities from the Plum Island Ecosystem LTER, Massachusetts, United States - Salt Marsh Sediment SW1601-40 ... | reverse complement strand
CAAGATAGAGAACGTTACTACCAAAGGAGGCAGGAAGTGCATCAGTCTTTCTGACCGGGAAATCGAAGTCGACTTCGTCTTCTTCGCCACTGGTGCTAAACCCAACGTGGAGCTGGCTCGAAGAGCCGGCCTAGAGATTGGCGAAACTGGTGCTATAGCGGTGAACCAATATTTGCAAACCAGCGACCCCGACATCTATGCCATCGGGGACTGTATGGAAAACTGGGACGTTGTCACCGGCTCGAAGAGACTACATCAACTGGCGGCCAATGCCATCAGAACTGGCTACATCGCGGGCAGGAATGTGGCTTTGGGTAATCACCTCACGTATGAAGGCACGGTCATGCCGTTCGTCACCAAGGTGTTTGACCACCAGATAGGAGCAGTTGGGTTTACGGAGAGAGAGACGCGGGAAAAGGGGCTGGAAGCAGACTTAGTTGTAGTGGACACCCCTCGGCTCAGGGATAGGTTTAATGGCAGGCCAGCGCGCTATAAGCTCATCGCTGATGCGAAGAGGAAGACTCTTATCGGGGCGCAAATAGCCTCGGAGGAAATAGTATCGGGTACAGTAGATAAGCTGGCGGTGGCGATAGCCTGTCGCCTGCCCCTGGCGAAGCTGGTGCAGATTGATAGCTGCTACTCGCCACATGTGCAGGAAGACCAGATTGCTGCTCCCTTACACCGGCTGATCGATAAACTTGGCTCAGGAGGTGGCTGATGGAGTATGTAAAGTACGTCTGTACAAAGCGCTTTTATGAGTCAAAAGGGATTAGAGAGAGGTAAGCATGGAGAAGCGTGTCTCGTTTCAGGACTATGCCATTGTCGCCTGCGGCACACTCAATATGGAGCTGAACCATCTTAAGGACAGCGGTGTTCTGGATGCCAGGAAAATTCTCTATACTAAGCCCGGCCGCCACGAGGTGCCCCGGGAACTTGAGAGTCAGCTTGTCAGGAAGATAGGAACAGCCAAGACATACGCTCAGAACATCATCGTGGTCTACGGCGGTAAATTCTGCTATGTTAATGCTGATGACCTATACCGCAAGATAGACACCATAATTCAAGAGCAGCTAGAACCAGGAATTAAGATTTCCAGAATTAAAGCCTCTCATTGTATTGATATGCTGGCCAGCAAGGAGGAAAGGGAGCGAATAAGCCAGGGTAAGGATGTCTATTGGCTTACGCCTGGGTGGATGAAATACCGCCACTACGTGTATCAGGGTTGGGACAAAGGTCTGGCGAATGAGAATTTCCCCAAGCACACCGGCGGAGCAATCATGCTGGATGCGATAGGTTATTATGACGAGATTGTACAGAATGCCCCGGAGAAGCTTCTGGAATTCTCTGACTGGATGGGGATTCCAATAGAACCCTACCCGGTAACTCTAGACCGCTTACTAGGCTTGCTTTCAGATGAGGTCAAACCCTAAATGACTGGGAGCGAAAACATGCAATCTTTTGAAGGAGGTATTAGAATGGATGTTCTAAAAGCAATTAAAGGTAGGAGAAGCATCAGGAAGTATACGCAAGAACCTGTCTCTGAAGACCAACTGGCCCAGATACTTGAGGCTGGGAGATATGCACCGTCAAGAGGTAACAGCCAAGCCTGGAAGTTCATAGTACTCAAAGATGACCAGGTAATAAAAGAACTGGCTGAGGCAATTCCTACAGGGAAATTTCTAGCTGAAGCACCACGAGGGGTTGCGGTTGTGGTCAATCCAAAATCATCAAAACATCCAGAACAGGAAGCAGCCGCAGCAATACAAAATATGTTACTGGCAGCACACGCGCTTGGCCTAGGAACGTGCTGGATTAGCATTCACGGAACAGATTGTGAGGAAAAAGCTAAGCAACTCCTGCTAATACCGGAAGAAGAGTTGTGTGTATCTGTGGTTTCAATCGGTCACCCTGCGGAAATACCAGAAAAGGGAAGGAAAGGGTTGGATGAGATTACTTTTACCAATAAATATGGCCTTCATTAGGCTATTTGAGGGAGCCAAGAATGGCAAGTACGCTGACGAGTATTTAGCAATGCTTTAGCTAGGGGCAGGAACGATTACGACTTCTTATATGTTATATTCTGATGGCAGACTGAAAAGGGAGGTAATGTGATTGAAGCTATATGCTTTGACTTAGGAGACACCCTGGCAGCTGAAGAAACTACCGTGCGTGATAGCTCCCGCCAAGCCGTCACTGCCCGCGTCATTGAAGGCGCATTCGAAGTCTTGGAAGCTATTAGAAAAGAGGAATACAGGACTGCCATGATAGCTAATGGGAATAGTGCTAATATTCGGAACATTATACAGGCCACTGGCTTGCGGGACTATTTTGACTCCATTGTAATTTCTGAGGAAGTAGGTATTGAAAAGCCTTATCAAAGGATTTTTGAGATTGCCTTAGCCCAGCTTGGAGTGAAGCCTGAAAACGCGGTCATGGTGGGCAACAAAATTGACGCCGATATTCTGGGGGCAAACAGAATCGGTATGAGGAGCGTCTGGTTCAGGTGGAATAACCGATACAGCGGCACAATAGATAGCAGCCAAGAGAAACCCGATTTCACAATCAACAGCCTTTTGGAGCTACCCGGCCTGCTTGCTTCGATGAAGTAGAATACGAGGTTTTGGATATGGCAGAGAAAAAGGATATCAAAGAGAAAATAAGGAAAATCTACGAGGTCTTGCCCAAGTTAGACGATCGGCGATGCGGATATAAGACCTGCGGCGAATTTGCCAGGGCAGTAGCTGAGGGAAAGGCACTATGTTATGGGTGTGTTAGTGGTGGACCGGAGGTGGCTGCTAAAGTGTGTGAAATTATGGGAGCCAGAGTTCCTGAGGAAGCGATTCCTCAATTTGGTGCTAGCCATGGATTTTACCAGCCTGGATTAAGTGGAGGTAGAGGCATGGGTAGAGGCATAGGCCGAGGTCTAGGTATAGGTCGTGGCATGGGCCGTAGTCGTGGCATGGGCCGAGGTTTCAGCCGAGGCAGACGTAGAAGATGAAGAGAGTAAATGGAATTAAGGGGATGGACTTATGAAAGGATATATTTTCTGCCCGATTTATGGAGTGACCCTTAAAATTGGAGAAACAGCTGAAGAAGCCTGCCTGAGAGAGCTATGAAGGTAATCGGGTTAATCGGAGGCATGAGCTGGAACTCGTCCCTGGAGTATTATCGCCTTATCAACGAAATGGTGTCGCGAAGATTGGGCGGACTTCATTCCGCCCGCGTAGTACTATACAGTCTGGACTTTGAAGAGATAGAGTTCGCTCAGCGGGAGTCACGCTGGGAAGATGCTGCCGGTATTATGTCCAAAGCGGGTATGGCATTGAAACGGGCAGGCGCCGATTTCCTGCTTATATGCACAAATACGATGCACAAGGTTGCGGATGAGGTGGGTGAATCAGCTGGACTACCGATACTTCATATTGTCGATGCAACCGGCAGTGCCATCAGGGAGCAAGGCTTGAGCAAGGTGGGGCTACTGGGAACAAGGTTTGTCATGTCGGAGCAGTTCTATCGGGGCAGACTCAAAAAGCGCTTCGATATTGACGTAGTCGTGCCAGCAGAAGATGAGCAAGCCGTCGTTCACCGGATAATCTATGATGAGCTTTGCCGGGGCAAGATAAGGGGTTCATCTCGTCAATCCTGTCTGGAGATCATTGAAAAGCTGACCAAGCGAGGCGCTGAAGGCATCGTTCTGGGGTGTACCGAGCTGCCCTTGCTGATACGCCCCAGTGATGTTCAGGTACCGGTCTTCGATACAACGCGGCTCCATGCCGAAGCTGCGGTGGAACTGGCGCTTTCCGAGTGAAGAAGCGCAAACCGTCACCCGTTCCCCCTGACCTGAAAGGAGAGAGCCACGAAACTGACGGTCGTTTACGATAACGAAGTGAGCAAGCAGGGATTAAAGTCGGGATGGGGTTTTTCGGCTCTCATTGAGACGGAGCATGCATCACCTATCCTCTTTGATACCGGCGATGACGGTTCAGCGCTGCTGTACAACTTGCGGGAGCTTGGCATTGACGCCAGACGAATCGGGACAATCGTAATTTCCCATGCCCATGGAGACCACACCGGTGGTCTTCAGTCCATTCTGGAAGTTAACGATGATGCCGAAATCTATGTGCCGTCTTCTTCGTGGAGACAACTACCGGGAAGAAAGGTTACCGCAGTTACCGGGCCGGTTCAGATTTGCGCCGGGGTCTCCTCCACTGGCGAGCTTAAAGGTATAGAGCAGTCTCTAGTTCTGAGAACAGACAAGGGAATTGTAGTGTTGACAGGATGTTCCCACCCCGGGGTGGGCGAGATTTTTCGGGTAGCCTCAGGATTCGGCAAAATATCCGGCATTATCGGCGGCCTTCACGGATTTCATGACTTTGATCGGCTCAGGGGTCTATCCTTAATATGCCCCTGCCACTGCACGCAGTACAAGTCAGAAATTCTGGGACTGTTTCCGCAGCAGTGTGTAAGATGTGGGGCTGGATTAGTCCTCGAGCTCTGACCTGAACAAGCGGTAGGTGGGAACTACAAGATACTTTGGTTTGACATAAAAGAAGTAATAGCGTAATATAAATTATGGTCATATGACCATTATAATTTAGTAGTTCCTCTAATTTGATGGGCATATGACTTAAACGATAAGGACGAGGGTTCATGGGCAGGCAACCACTTTGGCGTCGGGTAGACTTTCTACCACAGGTAACCTACTTTAAGCCTGCTAGCGTGCCTCTGTCTCATCTTCAGGAGGTGCGGCTCTCTATCGAGGAGGCTGAGGCAATCCGGCTAAAGGACATAGAAGGCCTCGCCCAGGATGACTGCGCCCAGAAGATGAGCGTGTCACGCCCCACCTTTGCTCGGATACTGCTCTCAGCGCGGCAAAAGATGGCTGATGCCCTGCTCAACGGGAAGGCGATAAGAATTGAAGGCGGGAACTATGAGATGGCAGTGCGCCACTTCCGTTGTGGTAATGGTCATGAGTGGGAAGTACCTTTCGAAGTAATGATAAAGGAGCCGCCGGAGCTTTGCCCTACCTGTGGTACGCCAGACATCATGTTACTCCGGCCCTGGAGGCCCGGTTGGGGTATGGGTGGCCAGGGCAGGCGGTTCAGGGGTGGATGAAGTTGGTAAAAGAGCTTAATGAGGCGGTGGCAGCAGGGAGCAATAAACCGACAGATTAAAGGAATTCGCAAGCTAACTATGGTGAACTAGCTGCGGAAGGAGGCGAGAATATGTATGACAGATCAGGACGAGGACGAGGTTTGAGACGAGGTTCGGGTGGTGGTATGGGCTTTGGTTTCCGGGGCGCCTCCCCTCCCTGGCCGTATGTAGGCTTGGGCAGAGGTGGGCTACCGCGGTGCGGCTACTTCCTCAGTGGTGCAGGTGCGCCGGCACCGTGGTCATATCAGCCGCAGTCCTTCTACGCGGGAATACCAGCTACTCCTGGGTATGCGCCATATGCGCCTCAGATAACCAAGGAGGAGGAACTCAACTACCTGAGGGACCAAGCGGAGGCAATAAAAGGGCAGCTGGAGGAGATTGAGACCAGGATGCGTGACCTAGAAGCTGAAGAGTAAAACACAAATAGGGCATGAGGTAAAGGAGGTGCATTATGCCAGGATTTAATGGTACCGGCCCTCGTGGGATGGGCCCAATGACTGGAGGCGGCAGAGGTTTCTGCGCTATCCCACTAAGCTCAGGGCGGCCGGCATACGCCGGGACGCGATTCTACAGGCCATACACTCCTCCCTACCAAGAGGCGTATGGTTTCAGGCCTTTTGCTCCAGGAATAACCCGTGAGCAAGAACTGGAGGTGCTGAAAGCACAGTCACAGGCACTGGCGCAACAGCTAACCGATATTCAACGAGGGATTGATGAGCTGGAGAAGAAGAGGAGGTAATAGCCATGCCAATCTATGAGTACCAGTGTACGCAGTGTGGGGAGAGGTTTGAAGTCCGTCAGTCTATAGGTGAGGATGGCTCCAAATTAGATTGCCCTAAATGCAAGGCGCAGAATCCGAAGCGGCTGTTTTCCTCATTCTTCAGTCCTGGCTCAAGTGCATCTGAGCCTTCGGAGATGAGCTGTCCTACCTGCACTACGGGTACCTGTGGACTACCACCAATGTAGTAGGAATGCAAACGGCTTTTTTCTAAGGTGAAGTATGCCCAGGGGAGACGGAACTGGCCAGGCTTTGTGACGAGGGCGATATCGAGCGCTATATATTGTAAGATTGTGATTACCCTGGGTAAGACTTTAGTTCAGGCGGTATCAGCCGGAGTTAAATGAGATAGGAGTAAAGGCAGTGTCTTCATCATGGGAAGAGTTTGAGGAACTAATCAAGCAGGAGATGAGAAAAAGAGAGCAGCGAACAACCGATGTCCTAGCATTCGATAGTTTATCGGTTTGAGCCCTCTACCACCCACCACTCCTCCCCACGGTTAGGAACAACTGAAAGCTGGGCGGAACCCTTAATATTTCCAGGTAACGAAACAAGCAACTGCAACCTAAACTGCCACAATCTGGACAATTGTAGAATCTATCGAGTCTTTAAAACCAGCCTATCTTCAGGTTATCATGCAAACCCTTAATACCTTGAAGCGCCTATCTCCTTCATCTTCCCCGTCACCATATAGACTACCCGTTCGCAGATATTGGTCACCCTATCGGCACTGCGTTCCAGATTGTGTGCCACCCAGATGAGCCGGGTGGCCCGGGTAATAGTCTTGGGGTCTTCTGCCATAAAGGTGAGCAACTCACGGAAGACCTGGTCGTAAAGGTTGTCAACTTCGTCATCTTCGGCAACGATTTTGCGGGCGGTATCGGCATCACCCTTAACAAAGGTATCCAGGCTGCGGTGTAGCATATCTACCGTTTTTTCCATCATGCGCGGTATGTCTATGAGCGGCTTTAAAGGCGGTTCATCGCCTATCATCAGCACAATCTTGGCGGTGCCCTCGGCATGGTCACCGATGCGCTCCACCTCGCTGACGATGTTAAGCGCCGAAATAATGGTTCGTAAGTCGCTGGCCATCGGTTGCTGGGTGGCAATGAGTTGGATACACTTCTCCTCGATTTCAAACCGCTTACGGTTTACCTTCAGGTCGTCGGTGATTATCTGCTGCGCCAGCTCAAGGTTCCTCTCCTTGAGGGCTTTAACCGAGGACATGAGGGCTTTTTCGGCCATGCTGCCCATGACCAGAACCTCGTCCTGTATCTCCCTCAGTTTCTTGTGAAAGGTTGTTCTTATCTCCATGGCTGTCACCTCCCTTGGCTTTTAGCCGAAGCGCCCGGTGATGTAGTCCTCGGTGCGCTTATCTTTAGGATTGGTAAATATCTCGGAAGTAGGGCCGTACTCCACCAGCACGCCGGCTCTATCCTCTTCCATCATCAGAAAGGCGGCCATATCCGATACCCGTGCCGCCTGCTGCATATTATGGGTAACGATGACGATAGTATAATTATCGGTCAGGCTTCTCATCAACTCCTCAATCTTGAGGGTGGCTACCGGGTCGAGGGCGCTGCAGGGCTCGTCCATTAAAATTACCTCCGGCTCCACCGCCAGCACCCGGGCGATACAGAGCCGCTGCTGCTGACCTCCGGAGAGGGCTAATGCCGACTGTTCCAGCTTGTCCTTGACCTCGTCCCAGAGAGCCGCCTGGCGGAGGCTCTTTTCGACGATTTCCTCAAGCTCGCCGCGGTTTTGCCGGCCGTGCCGCCGGGGGCCGTAAGCCACGTTCTCGAACACCGATAACGGAAATGGGTTGGGTTTCTGGAAGACCATGCCCACCCTTTTACGCAGTTCCACCACGTCAATAGACTTATCATAGAGGTTAATGCCGTCAAGCTCAACCCGCCCTTCAACCCTGGCCCCGGTGATAAGGTCGTTCATTCGGTTGAAGAGGCGCAGGAACGAGGACTTGCCGCACCCGGAAGGCCCGATGATGGCGGTGATAGCGCACTCGGGTATCTCCAGGGTGATGTTGCGCAGCGCCTGAAAATTGCCGTAGAAGAGATTTACCCCGGTAACGGCTAACCTTGTCTTTTTAGAGGCCAGTGTTGTGCCGTTCAGTAAATCAGGGCTTAACTTCATGTTCATGAGCTGTACCTCCGCTTTCGGGCCCGCAGTCTGATGACCGTGGTGATCTGCCCCCAATAACGATACCACCTTTTAGGTCAAAGCTTCGGCAGGTTAGGCAGAACTAGGCCTATCCCGGCGCTGCCAATAAAGGTGCATACAGCTCGTCGGAAGACGTAACTTTCAATACGGCTTAAGGTGGGTTAATGAGTGCTCAAGTTGTTGAATCAAAATGATTGCTGGTAAACTAACACTTTGCCTCAATTAGAAGCGATGTTCCTTCACCAGGCTTGGAATGGATTTGGAACGTTCCACCAAGAAAATCGATTCTCTGTTGCATGCCAATTAGTCCCAATTTACCTGTAGAAGCAAGCCTATCAAATTTTTTTGGTGGATGAAACCCTTGGCCATTGTCCTCTATTGTTATCTTGACGCACTCTGCGGCGAATTCTAGGATAACACCTGCCTCCTTGGCCTTTGAATGACGCCTGATATTGTTTAAAGCCTCTTGCGCTACACGGAATATGGTGCCTTCTGCTTGAGGGGATAGCTTGCGCTTTACACCATTTATAATAATCCAGGTATTAATATCAGACTCTTTATTCATACAGTCCGCTAACCATCTTAATGCTGGTACCAGCCCAAGATCATCCAGGACGCTTGGTCTTAAGTCAAGACTCATCCTCCGCACATCTTCAACTGCTTCAAGAGTTGCGTCCCTAATCCATTCTGCATTTTTTTTTGCTTCCCTTGTGTCATTATCGCCGGAAGGAATCAAAGTTTGAGCACGATTAGCTATAACCAATAATGTCTGTATGGTACCATCATGGAGTTCTTGAGCAATACGTCGTCGTTCATTCTCTTGGGCCTCGAGTACTTTCGACGTGTATATCCTACGTTCTTCTTCTCGTTCAGCAAAAATTTTCCTCTCCTTACGACGCCACTCTAGCTCAAAAGTAGCTAATGATATAACTAAAAACGGTAATAGCAACAAAGCTATGTTGGTTATGAGGACATCAGTAGACTGCACGCCTACTATTATCGGTAGCACCCCTCCAAGTGACAGTAACGAAGCAGCCAAAGCACCTCGCCATGAGAAAATAACAGCCGCGTAAATAATTGGTACCAAGAAGAGGATACCAATAATATGATTTATAATCTCCACTAATGCCAACCTGTACAAAGAAGAAAGCCAAGGAACCCATTGCCATACACCATCGGTAAATTTCCACTCTCGCCATGGCCAGGCACTATAGATAAACAGTAGAACTAAGATAATAACGGCAATCACCCAAAAGTGAGGGCTATTTACAATCTTTCCTTTAGTTTTTACTTGGAGAATGCTTGGCATTGGTTTGGTAATAGCCTCTTTTACTCAAGGTCGTTGAGAGTAAGAATACCTTTCCGCAAGCTGACAATGGCGGCCTCAGTGCGCGATGCCACCTGTAACTTCAAAAAAAGGTCAGTTAAATAACCTTTCACAGTACGCAGGCTTAAGCCCAGTCTGAGGGCGATATCTTTATTGGATATGCCTTTAGCCATTAGCCTGAGTACTTCCAACTCCCTAGCAGTAAGTTTATCACCTACATCCAAACTCAAAGGTTTCGCGGGTTTCGCGATATGTTGAAAAGCATATTTGAGAATTTGTTTTGAAACTGAGGGAGACAATATTGTTTCTCCGCAGACCAGAGCACGTACCGCAGTAATGACTTCGTCGCCGTATACGCTTTTTGTCAAGTAGCCGCTAGCCCCAGCCTGGAGTATGCTAAGTACATACTCACTATCGTTGTGCACAGTCAGTACCAGTATGCCTATCGTAGGACAGTTCGCTTTGATTTGCCTAGTTGCCTCCAGCCCATTGAGGTTAGGCATACTTATGTCCATAATCACAATGTCAGGAGTCAGCTCGATGGCAAGCTTGACCGCTTCTTCACCATCACTAGCTTCGGCAATAACTTCACAATCATGTTGTTTTTCTAGCACATTCCTCAGTGCCTGACGCAACAAGGGATGGTCGTCAGCCAACATTATTCTGGTCTTGCTGGACTTGTGGTGTTTTGAACCAAATTCTGATGCTACCTCAGCCAAATCTTACCTCATAGCGATTATAGCACAGGTGAAAGTCACATGTAACGAAAGTATCTCCCTTTTACCCCCCAACGAAAGAGGTACTTTAGGACGTGACCAATAGTTCCTTGTCAGTCAGAATAGGATAGAGTATATTTTTCAATAATTAATTGATATGTTGCTGGATTGCACCCCTAGCAGCAATTGTAAAGTAATATGGCGAGAGGGGTAGCCTAGCGGTGGTGTATATTTTACTCAATTGCTAGGTTTTGTCTTTGGTTATTCGGCTCAGGAGTGGGAGTTAAAGTTTAATGTTAGCTCGCCCGAGTTAGTTATTTAAAATCTGGGTAATTAAATTAAGGGGGGTATCGTGGAAATAGAAAAGAAGCAATGCGATGTTTTGTGTGTGGGTGGTGGCATAGCTGGCCTCATGGCAGCTATCCGGGCAAGTGAGCTTGGAGCCAAGGTTATTGTGGCGGAGAAGTCAAATACCCTTCGTAGCGGTGGAGGTGGCGTAGGCAACGATCATTTCCAATGCTATATACCCGAGGTGCATGGGGATTTTGACTACTTCTGGAGGGAGCTTTTTTATGGTCAACTCGCCGGTATGTTTCTAAAGATGGATACGGAATACGCGCGATATTGGTTCGAGAATACCTATGATATCTTAAAGAAGTGGGGAAGCTGGGGCATCCCCATGAAGTATGAGGGCAAATATGAATTTGCGGGACACGGTTTCCCGGGAAAACAGCTTAACCACTTGAAGTATTCCGGACAGAACCAGAAGCCTGTGCTGACCCGGCAAGCCCTGGAAAGAGGGGTTGAAATAGTGAACCGCGTGATGGTCTTTGACCTACTCAAAGACCAAGGTGGTAACATTATTGGAGCCCTAGGTACCAGTACGAGAGAAGATAAAGTAGTAGTCTTCGAAACCAAGAGCGTAATTTTGGGAACTGGCAGCTGTGGTTACTTGTATCCCCCAGTAACGGCTGGGGCCAATAATAATAGAGGTTGGCCGATGTCGCTTACCGGGGATGGCCGAGCCATGGCATATCGCGTTGGGACTGCGTTAAAAGACCTGGAGCTGACCGACCGTCATGCTGGCCCAAAATATTTTACTAGATATGGCCAGGCAACATGGGTCGGTGTTCTTAAGGACCGCTATGGCAAACCAGTTGGCCCTTTTGTTACCAAGCCAGACAAGCGCTATGGCGATATGACCATAGAGGTAAGCAAAGGCATATTTGACGAGTATAAAAAATCAGGCAGGGGTCCTATTTATATGGATATGACCGGCATTTCAGAGAAGGACCTGAAATATATGCTTTACTGGATGATAAACGAAGGAAATCCCGCGGTTTTAAACCACTTGGAAGAAGAAGGTGTCGATCTGAGGAAAGCATCTATTGAATTCGGGACTTTTGATATGACTGTTAATGGGGGCATAAGGACTAATTACAGAGGGGAGACCGGATTAAAAGGGCTTTATGCTGCCGGCGATGATGTTTGGGTTACTATCTCCCACGCCGCCACATTTGGCTGGTCAGCGGGGGAGAACGCTGCCAAGTACGTGAAAACGGTAAAAGTACCGGATACCGATAAGGCAAAGCCCCAGATAGAAGCAAAGAAAGCCATGCTTGAAGAAATCAGAAATCGCGAGGATGGTGCCAAGTGGCAAGAGGCTCTAGCCGCCCTGCAGCAAATAATGCTTGACTACTGTGGCTATGTTCGCTCCGAGAGCCTGCTAAGTGCTGGTATTGATATCATAGGGAGATTGAAAAATAAGGCGCAGACCTCTCTGATTGCGGGGAATGCCCATGAGTTAATGAACTGTCTGCAGGTATTGAATCTAATGGATCTTAGCGAGTTGGTATTTATTAGCGCTTATGACCGCCAAGAAACCAGAGGTTGGCATGTCCGCTCGGATTATACGATTACCAACCCGCTGCTGAGTGATAAGATCCATCTTGTCAAGCAGGTAGATGGTAAACCAGTTACTGAGTGGATAGAAGTCAAGCGTTAACTGAAGTGACTAAACAAGTCGTAGGAAACTAATAAGCAAAAGGAGAGCGTATAATGCCACCAATTATAGATAGGAATCTATGTAGTGGGTGTGGGAAGTGTGTTGAGGTTTGCCCAACAGATGTTTTCTTTGGTACCAAGAAGAAGCAGATTCCAGCCGTAACATACCCTGACGAGTGCTGGCATGGGAATGCCTGTGTACTGGATTGCCCTATTAAAGGAGCGATTAAATTAAGGATTCCACTAACGATGATGGTAATCTACAAATAGTACTTAATAGTAAGGAGGTTAAAACTATAAGGAATTAAAGGTGGTTAAGTTAAACACACATTTAAGAGAGAGGAGCAAATGATGAAAAAGCTATTTTTTATTTCAGTCATTTCAGTTGTGGTTGTGAGTGCCTTGATCTTCGGCGGCTGCCCAAAGCCGGCACCCACTGAGGTCATAGAGCTTACCCTTAACCTACCCACACCACCCACGCACAGTCGATGGCTTAAGGTAACGGAACCATTGATAAAGAAGATAGAGGAAGAGACCGGCGGCAGGGTAGACATAGTGCCTTACCATGCGGGGGCTTTAAGCACTCTTCCAGAGAATTATGACTCGATTGTTAATGGCCTAGCTGATATGGGTGAGACCTTCATAGGAGCGAAGGTTGGGCGCTTTCCCTTGATTGAGAATCTTCTTTCCACTAGTCCGGTGAGCTTAAATCTGGAAAACACAAGCACTCTGATGTGGGAGCTTTACGAAAGTAGTCCTGAGCTTCAGGATGAATTCAAGGAGACCAAGGTGTTGTGCCTGCATGCTGTTCTTCCCCAGGGCATTTGTAGCGTTGAAAAGCCGATAACGTCACTAGAGGATATTAAGGGGCTAAAATATAATGTTACGGGTGCCCCCATAGGAGTGCAAAAAGCAACAGCTCTTGGAGCGAGTGTAGTTTCTATACCCATGGCTGATGTTTACATGGGAGCGGAGAAAGGGGTAATAGAGGCAGCCATAGGAAGTTGGTCACTCTTCCTCTCACGCAATTGGGGAGATGTCTTCAAGTATTATACCCCTTTAAGCATTAATCAAAGTACTTTCTATTTTGTAATGAATAAGGACAAATGGAATAGCTTACCCGAGGACATACAACAAATATTTGAAAAATATACCGGTGCCTACGCCGCAGATATGTACGGGCAGGTATGGCTCCAAGAGGAACTAGAAAGCAAGGAAGTGTGGGAGAAAGAGATGGGAGGCACCACTGTATATTTTTCAGAGGAAGAACTTGTCAAGGCGGATGCGCTGGTCGCGCCAGCGATTGAAAACTATATAGCAGAGATGGAGTCCAAGGGATACCCATACAGAGATCTCTACCAGAGATATCTTGAGCTCGCGGAGAAACAGATCGCTCCTTGGCCATAAAATGTATTAGGTTACTTGCTGTGTAAGCGCGCCAGTAAGTTAGTATGATGCTGCTTATTGGCGCGCTTTATAAAATACCCAAGAGATATTACGCAGTTCTTTGCGGGGTTATTCTCTAGAGTTCTTAGTTTATTCTAATTGCTACTGTAAGGTGACCAATGGGGTAATTAGGGATTGAGCTTATTCAATCAGGGGAATATGATGACTACAGATGCAGAAAAGTCTGAACTAGCGGAATTAGCCGGCTTCAGGGCGTCAGTGTCAGGAGTGTTAAATTCCGCCATTTGCGGATTTAATAAGCTCAATCCCTTTGTTCATGGAATCGGCATTGCTGCTATGGCAATATTCATACTAATGGTCCTTTTTACCTTTACTGACGTTATCTTACGATACGTGTTTAATCGCCCCATAGCAGCCTCAGTTGAGCTAACCTCGATGATGATGGTAATTGTTGTCTTCTTTGCGGTGGCCTACACCCAACTCAGCAAAGCCCACGTTGCCATGGACCTAATAACGGACAGATTACGCCGAAAGCCGCAACTAGTCCTTGAGGGGTTTGCCAATTTAATGTCCGTAGCCCTATTTGTTTTAGTTATCTGGCAGCTTATCTTGAACGGCATCAGCTCACCACAATTAACCGTGGTTTTAGGGATTCCCTTCAAGCCCTTCATCCTAATTGCAGCCTTTGGCTGCACTCTGCTTATTCTTATGCTCATACGAGACTCTCTCCAGAACATTTTTGAGAGCTTGAGGTACAAAGGGAAATTGTGGCTATTGATGGTCGGCATACCTGTATTACTTATTATTGCGGTTGGCTACCTGCTGGCTACTACGCCAATAAATATGAGCCTACCCGTAATGGGCATAATAGGCCTGGTAGTCATGCTTTTATTATTTTTCACTGGAACGCCTGTAGCGTTTGTCCTTATGGCAGTTGGGCTTGTGTTTCTGATTTATATACGGGGTGCCCCGGCTGGGTTCGATATACTTGGGAAATCGTGGTTTGACACCGTAAGTAGCTACGGGTGGTCACCTCTCATGTTCTTCCTGCTGATGGGATACCTTTCTTTCTATAGCGGGTTTGGTGAAGATCTTTTCAGAATAGGATACAGGTTTCTTGGGCATGTGCGGGGGGGACTGGCAATGGGCACCGTTGCTGCCTGTACCGCCTTCGGTGCCGTGGTGGGAGACACCTTATCCGGCTCAATAGCCATGACCGCCATCGGCTTGCCTGAAATGAGGAAGTACAAGTACGATGACAAACTAGCTATCGGGACTTTAACCTGTTCCGGTACCATAGGTATGTTGATACCTCCGAGCATAGGTTTTATCCTCTACAGCATTCTTGCCGAGCAATCCATAGGCGAGCTTTTTATCGCCGGTATTATACCTGGCGTCATGTGCGCCATAATGTTTATGTTAATAATATATATACAATGCCGCCGAAATCCCACCCTGGGACCATCTGTCCCCAGTTCAAACTGGATAGAAAGGCTAGGATCTCTAAAAAGCGGCGGGCCTATAGGAGCGCTGTTTCTCCTTGTCATTGGTGGCATATATGCTGGTATCTTTACCGCGACTGAAGCTGGTGGCATTGGCGCCTTTGGTGCTTTGCTTTTTGGTTTTTCTATGAGGCGGCTGAACTGGCAGAGATTAGCCCATGCTCTTGCTGAGGCAGCAAAGTTCACCGCCATGGCTTTTACCATATTAGGTGGTGCGACAATTTTCGGCTATTTTGTAGTAGTTAGCCAGCTCCCGATAACAATGGCTGAGGCCGTTGCAGCAATAAATGTGCCACCTATTATTGTACTAATAATCATAGCAATCATCATTTTCATCCTCGGTTGTTTCCTGCCTGCCCTTCCTTTGATTCTGATTACTACACCAATTTTCCTTCCCATAGCTAAGACTTTAGGTTGGGACCTAGTCTGGTTCGGTGTAATAATCGTGATGCTGATGAGCCTGGCATGTATCACACCACCGTTTGGCATAAACCTATTTGTAATGAAGGGCGTAACTCAAAAGCCTATTGACATCATCTACTTGAGTGTCATACCTTTTGTTCTGGCATTTATTGTGGTTATTGCCTTCATAATTGCTTTTCCTGCTCTATCAACCTGGTTACCCTATCTACTGCACTAGTAACTTTAAAGGAGAGGGGGTGGATTGTGGCTAAGCAACTAGTGGAGAGGGCAGGAAGTCTCTCATTGTAGGCGGTACTAAAATTGGGGGCACCCCACTATGATTTCCCATTTTATTATAATAAAGGGGTGCAACATACTCGTTGGAACAGTTTTTTAAACGACGAATACCTAAGCTGGAGACATTACAAATTGAGATCACATCTCGTTGTAATTTACCGGGCTGTATAATGTGTCCACGAACAGCCTTTCACAACAATTGGCAAAATGAGGATATGACGTGGTACACCTTTGAAAATCTGAGCCGATCATTCACCAGATTTAACACAATCTACTTAAGCGGCTGGGGCGAACCCCTCATCCATCCAAGAATATGGGACATGGTTGCTTTGGCAAAAAAGGCAAGAAAGAAGGTGGGATTTACCACTAACGGACTGCTGTTAAACGGTACAACCTTAGAGAAGGTGTTGGACCTAATAGATATTATTGGCATTTCCATTGATGGAGCGAGTACTGAAACCTACGGGCAAATACGTCCCGGTTCGGTATTTAAGGAGGTTATCGAAAACGTTAGGCAATTGATTCAGTTGAAACAGAGAAGACGACAATCCAAGCCAAAGGTTAGCATCGTTTTCATGAAGATGAAACTCAACATTAGTGAGTTAATATCAATAATTAAGCTGGGTGCTGAGTTAGGCGTAAATAAAGTGGTAGCAACCAATCTTGATTATCTAGCAAAACCACGTGACGATTCGCTCAGGATATTCAGTGAAGGTGAAGTCGCTGAGGAATATCAAAACATAG
>Ga0315553_10002017_pt1 | contig 16520 bp, 13 predicted proteins | sample SalMarSW160140MG_FD_203099 | JGI IMG/M metagenome (GOLD analysis project Ga0315553, IMG submission 203099) | Salt marsh sediment microbial communities from the Plum Island Ecosystem LTER, Massachusetts, United States - Salt Marsh Sediment SW1601-40 ... | reverse complement strand
CGGCGACGCGGAAGTCGTCCTCCTCGCCCGCGGTGATGCCGCGGCGCTCGCGCAACAACCGCTCGATATCGGCCTGAACCTTGGCGGTGTCGACGCCGTCCATGGCCGACACGTTCAAGGCGTTGATATCGGTGTTGCCGACAATGCGCCGGTGGAACATGCGGAGCGGCATCAAGATGATGTCGTCGCGATCGGTGCCGAAGCCCGACTCGCCCTTGGGCGTGAGCACAGCGATGACCTCGCAGGACACCTTGTTGATCCGGATCCTGTTACCGACCGCCGGCGTCGAGCCGAACAGCTTGTCGCGCACGGTTTCGCCGATGATGCACGCGGCGCGGCCACTCCTGATCTCGCTCTCCAGGAACGGGCGGCCTGAGGCAAGGTCCCAATCCTGCGCGATGAGATAGCTGTTGTCGGTGCCGATAGCGCCGACGGAGCGGTTCTCCGAGCCATAGACCACGGTGACCGTCCCTTGCGCCATAGGCGCCACGGCCCGCACGCCGCGCAACTGCGCGCGCAACTCGGTGATGTCACGGCTATTGAACGGCTTTGCCGTACTGCTCGACCGTCCCGGACCGAATTGCCCCGGGCGCACAAACAGCACGTTGCTGCCGAGTTTCGCCATCTCGGCCGCGACCTTCGCCGTGGTGCCGTTGCCGATGGTGACCATGGCGATCACCGCCGCAACGCCGATGACGATGCCGAGCAGGGTCAGGAACGACCGCAAGGCGTTGCGCCGGATCGCCTGCACCGCGAGCTTGAGGGCCTCGTACAACATCAGGCGGCTTCCTTGCTCGGCACGTCCCTGGCGATCCTGCCGTCGAGGAAGTGCACGACGCGGCCGGCATATGCGGCCATGTCGGGCTCGTGGGTGACCATGACGATGGTGATGTTCTGCTCGCGGTTGAGACCGACCAGGAGGTCCATGATCTCGTTGCTGGTCTTGGTGTCGACGTTGCCGGTCGGCTCGTCGGCGAGGAGCACATAGGGCTTGGTCACGATCGCCCTGGCGATGGCGACGCGCTGCTGCTGGCCGCCGGAGAGCTCGCCCGGCGTGTGATCGGCCCGCGCTTTGAGACCAACCCGCTCCAACGCTTCCAAGGCGAGCGAACGGCGCTCCCGATAGCCGATGCCGCGATAGATCAGCGGCAGCTCGACATTCTCGATCGCCGTGGTGCGGGCGAGCAGGTTGAAGCCCTGGAACACGAAGCCGAGATAATGCCGGCGCAGCAAGGCGCGCTGCTTGCGGTTGAGACGTCCCACCTCGATGCCATGAAAGAGGTAGCTGCCGCTCGTCGGCTGGTCGAGGCAACCGATGATGTTCATGGCCGTCGACTTGCCCGAGCCCGATGGGCCCATCACCGCCACGAACTCGCCTTCGCCGATGCGGAGGCTGACGCCGTCAAGCGCGCGGACCCGGCCCTCGCCGTGCCCGTAGATCTTGGTGACGTTCCGGAACTCGATCAGGGCTGGCGCTGGAGTAATGGCCTTCTGCATCACGCCATCCGCCGTCACTTGACCGTTGTCGAGTCCACGATCACCGCCTGCCCCGGCTTGAGGTCGCCTTTGACGATCTGGGTGCGCTTGCCGTCGCTCGGGCCGACGGTGACCGCGACCTCCTGAGGCGTGCCGTCGGCAGCCAGCACCCAGACCGTGCGCTCGGGACCAGTGGCGGCATGCGGACTGCTCGGCCTCCGCAACCGCGGCATGCCGGGCAGAATCTTCTGCAGGAAGTTCCTCTTGTCCGCATTCTCGCTGCCCGTCGGCGGCGAGAACCGCAACGCGGCGTTCGGAATAGTCACCGCGTCGTCGACCTTCTCGACCACGATCTCGGCGGTGGCCGTCATGCCCGGCCGCAGCAGCAGCTCGGTGTTGTCGGTGGTGAGCACCGCCTTATAGGTGACGACGCCCTGCACCACCTCGGAGCCGAAGCGCAATTCCCGGATCGTGGCGGAGAACTTCCGGTCGGGATAAGCATCGACGGTGAAGGTCGCCTTCTGGCCTTCCTTGACCTTGCCGACATCGGCCTCATCGACATCGACCTGAACCTCCATCTTGGCGAGATCCTCGGCGATGGTGAACAGCACCGGGGCCTGGAGCGAGGAGGCCACGGTCTGCCCAGGCTCGACATTGCGGCTGAGCACGACGCCGGTGATCGGCGAGCGGATCACCGCCTTGTCGAGATTGGTCTCGTTGAGGGCAAGGTCAGCAGCGGCAGCAGCGACATCGGCCTTCGCGCTTTCGAGCGCAGCGAGGTTGCGCTGATGCGCGGCCTCCGCCGATTCCAGCTCCTGCTCCGAGCTCACCTTCTTGGCGACGAGCTTCTCCTTGCGGTCATATTCGAGCCGTGCTTCGACCACGCTCGCTTCCGCCTCGGCGACCTTGGCCTCGGCAGACTGCAGCTTCGCCTTCGAGCTGTCGACAGTCGCCTTGAGCTTGTCGGTATCGAGCTCAGCGAGGGTCTGGCCCGTTTTCACGGCGCTGTTGTAGTCGACGAGGACGGTGCGGACGATGCCGGAAAGCTCGCTGGAGACCTCGACCTCGTTGGTCGGCTGCACGGTGCCGGTAGCGGTGACGGTGACGGTGACGTTGCCCTTGGTCACAGGCTCGGTGACGTAGTTCACCCCGTCGCCCGACCCTTCGTCGCGCCACAGCATGAACGCCGCCACCGCCGCCGCGGCAATGACAAGAATAATAAGCGGGGCCCGGAAGCGCTGCAGCCAAGACCGCTTCCGATCGAGACCGAGCACGGCCTCGATATCGGCTTGCACCTGTTCCGACTTGATCAGTTCGTTCATCGCCGCCTTCGACCTCATCACATGGCGCTCGTGCCATTGCCCTGCCGCGGAAGCGCATCATGCGACCGTGGCGGATTAGGGTCACGCCGATGCAAGAGGCCCCCCTGCCCATCCGAACAGCTATGCTGTCACATATGAATTTTACCCGCCGCGACCAACCGTCCAAAGTGAGCTTTTTGTAATGAAGGCTGACGGAGGGGACTTGAGCAATGTTCGGACACAAATCTCCTCGCCTTTGCCATTCCCAATTGCCAACCGTCGGGATAGCAAACGGTCCGAAAGGATCACTGCATGGACAAGCTCAGCCGTTATTCGCCGTACGCGCTCGCCGCGCTTCGCATCGTCGCCGCCCTCCTGTTCATGCAGCACGGCACCGCGAAGCTGTTCGGCTTTCCCGAGATGGGGGGCCACGGCGCCCCGGGACCGAGCTCGCCCGGCGGCCTTTCGCCTCTGATGTTCGTCGGCGCCCTGCTCGAGCTGTTTGGAGGCCTCGCCATATTCGCCGGCTTCCTGACGCGACCGGTCGCCTTCATCTTGGCCGGAGAGATGGCCTTTGCCTATTGGTTCATGCACGTGCCGCGCGGCGGCTTCTTCCCGCTGGCCAATGGCGGCGATTTGGCGGTGCTGTTCTGCTTTGTCTTTCTCTATTTGGTATTCGCCGGGCCGGGCGCCTTGAGCCTTGACGGCACCCGCGCACCGGCCCGCGGCTCAAGCTGACTTCGGCGCCACGTCCGGTCAGGGCTCGCGCAGCGGCGTGTGCGCGGTGAGGCCGCGCCGCATCATCACCTCCCACGCCTCTTCGGCGGTGTCGACCAAGTCGAACAGCGCAAACTCGTCGCGGTCGATCATGCCCATCTCGGCCAGCGCCTCGAAATTGACGATGCTCCGCCAATAGTCGCGCTCAAACAGAAGCACCGGCATCTGCGCCGACTTCCGCGTCTGTTTCAGGGTCAAGATCTCGAACAGCTCGTCCATGGTGCCGAACCCGCCGGGAAAGACCGCGAGCGCGTTCGCGTGCATGGCGAAATGCATCTTGCGCAGGCCAAAATAATGAAAGCGGAAGGTGAGATCTGGCGTGGTGTAGCGATTGGGCTCCTGCTCCTCGGGCAGAACGATGTTGAAGCCGATGCTCGGCGCCCCGGCCTCGGCCGCACCGCGATTGGCGGCCTCCATGATGCCTGGGCCGCCGCCGGTGACGATGACGTTCTGCCGTGGGCCATCGGCCGTTAGCGCGCCGCCCCGCTCGGAGACGATGCGTCCGAACTTGCGCGCCTCCTGATACCAGAGCGAGAGGCGTTGTTGCTGCTTGGCGCGGGTCAAGGCTTCCCCGCCCTTTGCCAGTTTCATGGCCGCTTCCGCCTGCTCCGGCGACGGCACGCGGTGGCTGCCGAATACAACCACGGTGGAGACGATGCCCATGGCCGAGAGCGCGCGCTCGACCTTGCGGAATTCGAGCGCGAGGCGCAGTGGACGCATCTCCTCGCTCTGGAGAAACTCCTTATCCTCGAAAGCGAGAAGGTAGCTTCGTGACTTCTTCTGGGGCTCTTTTGCGTCCACGGCGGTCACGCCTCTTGCCTTGCTGCGGCGGGAGGATCGGAACATAGTCGAGCCATGCGCTCCACACCCGCGATTTTCGCGCTCCGGCGCGCCCTCGCAACCTTGGCGCTTGTGGCCCTCTGGCCTTGGCCGGCCCTTGCCACCGAAGGCGCCGCGCCCGCAGCCGATGGCAAGCTGCTTCTAGAGAAGAACACTTGCGCGCGGTGTCACGCCATCGAGGCCACCGGCGAGAGTCCCTTGAAGCAAGCGCCGCCGCTCCGGGACGTTTACCGGAAATACCCGGCGCAGGAGCTCGAGTTCGAGTTCGCCGAAGGCATGGGTTCAAGGCACAAGGACATGCCGCAAGTCCAGTTCTCGAGCGAGCAAGTCGACGCAATTCTAACCTATCTCAGCGAGATTTCGGGCGAGCCGCCTCCGAGCGAGCAGCCCGCCGTGACCCCAGACACCGGCGGCGGCGAACCACCGTAGGTCAAACCGAGACCCCACCGGAAACTCTGCTCACATTTTGGGCGCAGCGCCCAGCGACGTGGCACCAAACGTGTCGGAAGGCCGAAGACCGGCGCCCCGACCCTCCTGTTTCTCACGGCCGAAGCGAATGGCACGGAGTATGCAGAACCCCTGGCCATAACGCCTCTAGGGTTCCGGCTTCGCTGAAGCGTCAGGTCCGAGAGAGGCTCTCCCGCCTCATGCCTCGAGGCGGAGCCACGGCGGGATAAAAGCCCGGGAGACCTATACCGCGAGGTGCTTCGGCACTCGAACGGAAAGGCCTCCTGTCTGCTCCTTCGAGGTCTTTCCGCTCCCGTATCGAAACCCGTCGCGGCCGCGAATGTGGTCAATGCAAGCCCTAAGGGGGTGTGGATGCGCCGTTCTTTCAAACAAATCTTCCAAGGTCTGATCGCTGCGATGGTCCTCGCCGGCCTCGCATTCTCGCCGGCGCTCGCCGCCGAGAAGAAAGACTTCAAGGTCGCCTGGTCGATCTATGTCGGCTGGATGCCGTGGGGCTATGCCACCGAATCCGGCATCGTCAAGAAGTGGGCCGACAAATACGGCATCACCATCGACGTCAAGCAGTTCAACGACTACGTCGAGTCGATCAACCAATATACCGCCGGCGCCTTCGACGCCGTGACCATCACCAATATGGATGCGCTGTCGATCCCGTCAGCCGGTGGCGTCGACACCACCGCGGTCATCGTCGGCGACTTCTCCAACGGCAACGACGCGGTGATCCTGAAGGACAAGGACACGCTCAAGGACATCCTCGGCCAGAAGGTCAACCTCGTCGAGTTCTCGGTGTCGCATTATCTCCTGGCCCGGGCACTCGAAAGCATCAACGCCCAGGAAAAGGACCTGAAGGTCGTCAACACGTCTGACGCCGACATGGCCGCCGCCTTCAAGACGCCCGACGTGACCGCGGTCGTGACCTGGAAGCCGATCGTGTCGACCATCCTGGAATCGCCCGACGCCCATAAGGTGTTCGACAGTTCGCAGATCCCCGGCGAGATCATCGACCTCATGGTCGTCAACACCGAGGTGCTGAAGGACAATCCGAAATTCGCCAAGGCGCTCGCCGGTATCTGGTACGACACCATGACAGCAATGAAGTCTGGTGCCGCGGCGAAAGAATCGATGGCCAAGGCCTCGGGCACCGACCTCAAGGGCTTCGAGGAACAGCTCGCCACCACCGAGCTGTTTTCGGATCCCAAGGATGCCGTCAAATTCACCACCAGCGGCGACCTCAAGACCACGACGGAGCGTGTCTCGAAGTTTCTGTTCGAGAAGTCGCTGCTCGGCAAGGACGCCAAGAGCGAGGGCGCGATCGGGGTCGAGTTTCCCGACAAGACCGTGTTCGGCGACAAGGACAACGTCAAGTTCCGCTATGACGCGACCTTCATGAAGGAGGCCGCGGACGGAAAACTGCAGGCCTCGGCGGAATAGCAGGGCACAGCGAAGCGGCGGCCGGGCGGAGTTCCATGCGCGCGATCAATCTGCGTCCAAGCGGAAGCTGGCGCTTGGGCCTCGCTCTGTTGCCATTCGTGGTGCTGCTGATCGCTTACGCCATCGGCTCGCACATCAGGCTCGCCGAGAATCCGAACGACAAGCTGTTGCCGAGCTTCGCCGCCATGGGCGACGCCATGTACCACTATGCCTTGCAGCCCGATCCACGCACGGGCGATTACCTCTTGTGGTCGGACACGGCGGCGAGCCTCAAGCGCCTGCTGATCGGGCTCGCCATCTCGGCGGGGTTCGCGCTTGTCGTCGGCGTCTTGATCGGTCTGTTGCCGATCATGGGCGCGATGTTCGGGCCATTCGTCGCCGTGCTGTCGATGGTGCCGCCGCTCGCGCTGCTGCCGATCCTGTTCATCGTCATTGGGCTCGGCGAAGCGTCGAAGATTACGCTGATCGTGATCGGCACCACCTTGAAGCTGATCCGCGACATCGCGCTCAGGGTCGGGGAAATTCCGCGGGAGCAACTCATCAAGGCCCAGACGCTCGGCGCCTCCACGGCGCAGATCGGCGCGCGCGTCGTGCTGCCGCAGATCATGCCTCGGCTGATCGATTCCGTTCGCCTCGAAATTGGCCCTGCCTGGCTGTTCCTGATCGCGGCGGAAGCCATCGCCGCCGACTCCGGCCTCGGTTACCGCATCTTCCTGGTGCGGCGCTATCTGTCGATGGATGTGATCCTGCCCTACGTCGCCTGGATCACCCTGCTCGCCTTCCTCATGGATTTGGCCCTCCGCCTTCTCCAGCGCAAAGCCTATCCCTGGTTCGAGAAAGCGAGGGCGGCATGAGCGCGATCGTCTTCGACAAGGTGTGGAAGGAATATGGCGACCACATCGTGCTCGAGCAGATCGATCTCGAGATCGAGCCGCGTGCCTTCTTGGTCCTGGTCGGCGCTTCCGGATGCGGCAAGACGACCTTCCTGCGCATGCTTCTCGGCGAAGAGCAGCCGTCGCGGGGCGCCATCCTTCTGGAAGACAAACCGCTGAAGCCCGAGCCGGATTTCGACCGCGGCGTCGTGTTTCAGCGCTACTCGGTGTTTCCACATCTCACGGCACTCCAGAATGTCACCATCGGCCGTGAGTTCGAATTGTCGGGCGCTTGCGGCAGGCTGTTCGGAACGAAGCGCCGCGCCGCGCGCGAGGATGCGCTCGAGTTGCTCGCTGCCGTCGACCTCACCGGCCACGAGGACAAATATCCGTCAGCGCTCTCAGGCGGCATGCAGCAGCGGCTCGCTCTGGCGCAAGCGTTGATGCGCAAACCCAAGGTTCTGTTGCTCGACGAGCCGTTCGGCGCGCTCGATCCCGGCATTCGCGCCGAGATCCACGTGCTGATGAAGCGCATCTGGAACGACACCGATCTAACCGTGGTGATGGTCACGCACGACCTGCGCGAGGCCTTCGAACTCGGCACGCGCGTGATCGCTTTCGAACGGCCCCGAGACCGGCCCGAGGAACGCGAGCGCTACGGCGCGCGGCTCAGCAAGGACATCGAGCTGTGGCCGAAGAAGATCGCGGGGAGCACCGCGGTGTGGACCCGCCACGGCCCATCTGGCCCGCAAGCCTGACGGGCTTGGTCCCGCGGGAGGACGACCTTTCGCGGTTGCTCTTGCTTCCGGGACGACCCGGGCATGCCGCCGGCGCGGTGGTCGCGGGGGGAGAGAGGCTAGAGACATGACACTGATCGCAGCGGACACGCTTCCCGGCGCCAAGCATTGGTCATTGACGCTCGCGCGGAACAGTCGCCTCAAGCTGACCGACGTCGAGGGCGGCGCCAATGTCGGCATGCTGTTCTTCAACCCCATCAATCTGCTCGAGCGCTACAACACGCCCGACACGCTGAAATGCCAGCACACCTTCAAGCTCACCCAAGGGAACTGCCTCTACTCCGACATGGGGCGAATCTTCTGCTCCATCGTCGACGACGACTTCGGCTGGCACGACACGGTATGCGGCAACTCGACCAAGGCCTCGGTCGCGGCGAGATGGGGTGCGTCGAGCTACCAGGCCGATGGCAACGACCGCTACCAGAACGGGCGCGACAGCTTCCTCATCGAGGCGGCTAAATACGATCTCGGGCGCCGCGACCTCCCCGCCAATGTCAATTGGTTCAGCAAGGTCACCGTCGCCGATGACGGCACACTCACCCTCGACACCGATGCCGCGAAGGCCAGAGCCTCCGTCGAGCTCCGCTTTGAGATGGATACCCTCGTCCTGCTTCACACCTGCCCGCATCCGCTTGATCCGAGTCCAAGCTTTCCCCGGAGGCCGGTGCGCTACGAAATCTTCGACGGTCCGCCCGCTTCCATGGACGATCGGAACCGCTTGTCGGCGCCGGAGAATGCGCGCGGCTTTGAGAACAACCGCCTCTATCAGTTCGGCTGCTGCGAGGGGGTGCACTGATGCTCACCGAAAGCCCCCTCGATCCCGCCGACGCGCAATACCGCAAGGTCGTTCCCGCCGGTGAGTACTGGATCCACCTCGTGCGCCAGGGAGAGACGCTCCGCCTCCTCGATCTCGAAGGCAACCAGGCCGTCGATACGCTGTTCTTCAACGCCGACGACCCGGCCGAGCACTATTCGGCATCCGACACCATCCGCGAGCAAGGCAACATCTATCTCACTACCGGCTCGGCGCTGATGTCGGATCTGTACCGGCCGTTGCTCACGATTACCGCCGATACCGTCGGGCGCCACGACACCCTTGGCGGCGCCTGCTCGACCGAGAGCAACACCGTGCGCTACGCCCTCGACAAGAAGTCGATGCACGCCTGCCGCGACAGCTTCCTGCTCGCGGTGATCGAAAACGAGCAATACGGGCTCACCAAGCGCGACATTGCCCACAACATCAATTTCTTCATGAACGTGCCGGTCACGCCCGACGGCAAGCTGGAGTTCGCCGACGGCCTGTCGGCGCCAGGTAAATATGTCGAGATGGTCGCCGAGATGAACGTGATCGCGCTGATCTCGAACTGTCCGCAACTGAACAATCCCTGCAACGCCTACAACCCCACGCCCATCGAGGTTCTGATCTGGGGCGTCCGACCCTGAGATGTTCCGCAAGGTCCTCATCGCCAATCGCGGAGCCATCGCCTGCCGCATCCTGCGCACGCTCGAGCACATGGAGATCGGCAGCGTCGCGGTCTATTCGCAAGCCGACCGCCATGCGATGCATGTGAGAATGGCGGACGAGGCCATCGCCATCGGTCCCTCGCCCGCGGCCGAGAGCTATCTCAACATCGAGGCCATTCTCGACGCCGCACGAGAAACCGGCGCCGAGGCCATCCATCCAGGCTACGGATTTCTCTCGGAGAACCCGGAGTTTGCCGAAGCCTGCGAACACGCCGGGATCGTGTTCATCGGTCCGAAGCCCCTGCATATGCGCGCCTTCGGCTTGAAGCACAGAGCGCGCGAGCTTGCGCTTCAATCCGAGGTGCCGGTGGCGCCGGGCTCGGTCATCATCCGCGACGTCGACCATGCGAAGAGCGAGGCAGCCCGCATCGGCTATCCAGTGATGATCAAAAGCACGGCGGGCGGCGGCGGCATCGGCCTGCAATTGGTCTCCAGCCCCGATGACATCGTGCCGACCTATGAGCGCGTCGAGCGTCTCGCCCGCAACAACTTCAAGAACGCCGGCATCTTCATCGAGAAATATGTGGCGCGGGGGCGCCATATCGAGGTGCAGATCTTCGGCGACGGCCAAGGCAACGTCGTTTCGCTCGGCGAGCGCGACTGCTCGGCGCAGCGTCGAAACCAGAAGGTCGTCGAAGAGACGCCCGCGCCGAACCTAACCGAGGCGACGCGGGCTTCGCTGTGGGAGACCGCGCGACGTCTTGGGCAGTCGGTCAACTACGAGAGCGCTGGCACCGTCGAATATCTCTACGATACCGCAAGCGACGAATTCTATTTCCTCGAAGTCAACACCCGCCTTCAGGTCGAGCATGGCGTGACCGAAGAGGTCAACGGCGTCGACCTCGTCGAATGGATGGTGCGCCAGGCGGCCGGCGACATGCCGCCGCTGGACGAGGCCAGCATCAAACCGAAGGGCGCCTCCATCCAAGTGCGCCTTTATGCCGAGGATCCGGGCCACGACTTCCGCCCAAGCGCTGGCCTTCTTACCCATGTCGTCTGGCCCAAGGGCACCCGCGTCGAGACCTGGGTCGAGCGGGGCACCGAGGTCTCGCCGTTCTACGATCCGATGCTGGCGAAAATCATCGTGACCGGTGCGACGCGAGTCGAGGCGCTCGAGATGCTGCAAGCCGCGCTCGATGCCATCGAGATCGGCGGCGTTGAGACCAATCTCGACTATCTCCGCCAGCTCTCGCGCCTCGACGTTCTCAAGCGCGGCGAGATCCTGACGCGGAGCCTGGAGAGCGTCCCTTATCGCGCCAACACCATCGAGGTGCTGGCGCCGGGAACCCAGACCACGATCCAGGATTGGCCGGGGCGTGTCGGCTATTGGGCCGTTGGCGTGCCGCCCTCTGGGCCGATGGACTCGCTCTCGTTTCGCCTTGCGAACCGCCTCCTCGGCAATGACGAAGGCGCCGCCGGGATCGAGACCACGCTTTCGGGCCCGACGCTCAAATTCAACAGCGATACGGTCATCTGCCTCGGCGGCGCCGAGCTCACTGCGACGCTTGACGGTGTTCCGCTCTCATACTGGCAGGCGATCCCCGTCAAGGCAGGACAGGTACTGAAGCTCGGCGGCGTCAATGGTCCCGGCGTCCGCGCCTATATCGCCGTCCGCGGCGGCATCGACGTACCGCTCTATCTCGGCAGCCGCTCGACCTTCACCCTTGGCAAATTCGGCGGCCATGGCGGCCGCAGCTTGCGGACCGGCGACATCCTCCATATCGGTGCGTCCCCCGAGCGCGCCACTGAACCCGCTGCCCTTGCGAGAGAGCTGAAGCCCCGCCTCACGCGCGACTGGGACATCGGAGTCCTCTACGGCCCCCATGGCGCGCCTGACTTCTTCACCCCGGACTCTATCGACGCCTTCTTCGCCGCGGTGTGGGAGGTTCACTACAACTCGAACCCGACCGGTATCCGCCTGATCGGCCCGAAGCCGATTTGGGCCCGCGCCGACGGCGGCGAGGCCGGGCTTCATCCGAGCAACATCCACGACAACGCCTACGCGGTCGGCACCATCGATTTTACCGGCGACCTGCCGGTGATCCTTGGCCCCGACGGCCCGTCCCTCGGCGGCTTCGTCTGCCCGGTGACCATCGCCCAGGCCGAGCTGTGGAAGATTGGTCAACTGCATCCGGGTGACAAAGTCCGGTTCACGCGCCTCAGCCCCGCGGAGGCAGCGAAGCGCCTCGCACGGCAGGACGCCGACATCGCAACGCTTGAGCGCGCCGCTTCGCCCAAGCTTCCCCACAGCAAATGGGGCAGCGAGGGCTGCATCGTCGGCGGCCGCGACGCCACGGCCAAGACGCCGAGCGTCGCCTACCGCCGCGCCGGCGATGCCTATCTCCTCATTGAATACGGCCCCATCGTTCTCGACTTCGGCTTGAGCTTCCGCGCGCACGCGCTGATGCAGGCGGTGGCCCGCGCCATGGAGCGCGGCGGCCTCCCCGGCATCATCGACCTGACGCCGGGCATCCGTTCACTGCAAATCCATTACGACCCGCAGGCGTTGCCGCTCGAGGACCTGATCGCCGCGCTGCAGGCGATCGAAGACGAACTCGGCGACCTGTCGGAGATCGAGGTCGACTCGCGCCTCGTGCACCTGCCGCTGTCGTGGAACGACGACGCCGTCCAGGCCACCATCGACAAATATATGCGCGGCGTGCGCGCCGACGCGCCGTGGTGCCCGTCCAACATCGAATTCATCCGTCGCATCAACGGCCTCGACTCGATCGAGGACGTGAAGCGCATCGTCTTCGATGCGACCTATCTCGTGCTCGGCCTCGGCGATGTCTATCTCGGCGCCCCGGTGGCGACCCCGATCGACCCACGCCACCGCCTGGTCACCACCAAATACAATCCGGCGCGCACCTGGACACCTGACAATGTCGTCGGCATCGGCGGCGCCTATCTCTGCATCTACGGCATGGAGGGGCCCGGCGGCTATCAGCTGTTCGGGCGCACCTGCCAGATGTGGAACACGTACCGCACCACTGCGGCGTTTCAGGACGGCAAGCCTTGGCTGCTTCGCTTCTTCGACAGGATCAAATTCTATCCGGTGTCGAGCGCGGAGCTGCGCGACTTCCGCGACGGCTTCCTCGAAGGCAAGCGGGAGGTCGAGATCGTTCCGGGCAGATTCAAGCTCAAGGACTATCTCGCTTTCGTCGCCGAGAATGCCGAGAGCATCGCGGCCTTCAAGACGCGGCAGCAGGCGGCGTTCGACGCCGAGCGGGGACGCTGGCAAGAGACGGCCGACGACACGAGCCTCCCGGAAATCGAGGAGGCGCCAATCTTCGAAGCTGACGGCGCGCTGCCCTTTGGCGCCACCGCGGTGGAAAGCCCCGTACCGGGAAGCGTCTGGAGGGTGCTGGTCGCGCCGGGTAGCGAGGTGAGCGCCGGCGAGACGCTGATCATCGTCGAATCCATGAAGATGGAGATCGCCGTCACCGCGCCTTCGAGCGGCCTCGTGCGCGAGGTCCGTTGCGCCGAAGGGCGGTCCGTCCAACTCGGCCAGGCGCTGGTCATCATGGCGGAGCCAGGCACATGACGTTCTCACTCGACATCGCCACTCTCGCGCGCCTCTATGCGTCTGGCGAGGCGACGCCCGTGGACGTGGTACGGGAAATCTACGCCCGCATCTGGGCGCGCGGCGTCGAGCCGGACTGGATCACGTTGGTCGAGGAGGACACCGCTCTCGTCATGGCGCATGCGGCGCCGCGAGGGTCCCTTTACGGCATCCCCTTCGCGGTGAAGGATAATATCGACGTCGCCGGACTGCCGACCACCTGCGCCTGTCCCGCTTTCGCCTACGTCCCGGAGCGGTCGGCGACGGTGGTCGAGCGCTTGCAACAAGCCGGCGCGGTCCTGATCGGCAAGACCAATCTCGATCAATTCGCGACCGGCCTGAACGGCACGCGCTCGCCCTACGGCATCCCGGCCAGCACCTTCAACGCCGACTATATTTCCGGCGGCTCGAGCTCGGGCTCTGCGGTCGCCGTCGCGGCGGGCCTCGTCTCCTTCGCGCTCGGAACCGACACTGCGGGGTCGGGCCGCGTTCCGGCCGCCTTCAACAATATCGTCGGGCTGAAGCCGACCAAGGGCCTCATCAGCGCCCACGGCGTGGTCCCCGCGTGCAAGACCCAAGACGCCGTCTCGATCCTGGCGTTGACGGTGGCAGACGCCGCCAAAGTTGCCGAGGTCGCAATCGCCTTCGACGCCGAGGATGCCTACGCCCGCGGCGATGCTCCGCCCTTTGCCGTCGATCGGGCGCCAGAGCCGCTCAGGGTCGGCATCCCGAATGGCCCGATTCCATTCTTCGGTGACGGCGGCTACGAGGCGCTCTACCACGCGGCGATCGAGAGGATGAATGCGCTCGGCGCCGAGATCGTCGCCATCGACTACGCCCCCTTCGAAAAGACGGCGGCGATGCTCTACGCCGGACCCTGGGTTGCCGAGCGCCTCGCGGCTGTTCGCGGCCTCGCCGAGTGCAATCCCGAGGCGATCCAAGAGGCCGTGCGCAGTATCGTGCTCGGCGCCCGCGCGAAGACCGCGGTCGAGACCTTTCAGGCCTTCTATGATCTTGCCGATCTGATCGCTGAAGCCCGGCGCGAATGGGCGAAGATGGACGTGCTGTTGTTGCCGACCGCCGGCACCACCTACACCATCGCCGAGATGCTCACCGATCCCATCACCCTCAATACCCGCCTCGGCGCTTACACCAATTTCGTCAATCTGATGGATCTTGCCGCGCTCGCCATCCCGGCCGGCTTCAGACCTGACGGCATCCCCTTCGGCGTGACGCTGATCGGGCCCGCGCTTTCAGACAGCATGCTCGCCTCGGTCGGCGACGCCTTGCATCGGTCGCTTCCCGATGCACGGCTTGGCGCTACGAAGGTCGCCCTGTCATCGACGCCGACGGTGACTGTGGAAGCGCGCGGGGACAAAACCCTCAGCATCGCCGTGGTCGGCGCCCATCTCAGCGGACAGCCGCTCAATAGCCAGCTCGTCGAACGCGAGGCGAGGTTCCTCGAGGCGACGCGCACCGCGCCAGGGTACTCGCTCTTTGCACTTACCGGCACCTCGCCGCCGAAGCCCGGGCTTTTGTTCGACGGCGCCGGTGACGGCGGCATCGAGGTCGAAATCTGGGAGATGGACGCCGCGGCCTTCGGCTCCTTCGTCGCCCTGATCCCGCCACCGCTCGGCATCGGCACCGTGACGCTTGCCGATGGGCGCAAGGTGAAGAGCTTTCTTTGCGAGGCCCACGCCACTCGCGACGCGGAAGACATCACCACTTTCGGCGGCTGGCGCGCTTGGCTCGCCCGCGCGACCTCGACACAGACAGTGTGAATTGCTGCCACCAGCATCGGCACTCGTTCAGGATGGAGAGGTAACGAGAAGAAAGCCCCGGCAGCGGGGTGCGCGCGGGGCCTTGGAGTTGATCTGGAGTTCAGATGTTGTAGCTGGCTATCGGCCGCCAGATCCGAAGCCTAACCCGACTTGTTTCCTGTAGGTGTATCTTCTTTGCTACAGTGAAAGCCTAAACGACATGTGCTCCTAGGCCGGGCCTTTGACCTTGGCAATGTCCAGGAGCTTCAGCACCGCCCTCTCGAAATAAGGCTCGGTGGTGCCGACCTTGATCTTGTGAAGGAAGTACTTCTCGAACGCGACCTTGGCAGCGTGGACCCAGCGTCCGCTCGACGCCCAGTTGACGTTGCGCGGCGGATTTTGCGGGATGGCGATGAAGGCCACGCCGGAATCGCCGAAATCAGCGAGACAGATCGCGTTCCAGGTCGCTTCGTGGCTCGGCTGCACGCCGCGAAGAAGCTGCCCGATGTTCAGCGCCGCGGCCGTCACCATGGATTCGATCATGTATCCGGTCTTGGGCACGCCCACCGGCACCGGCGTTTGCTCGAGCGGAGCAATGGCGATACAGACTCCGACGCCGAAGATGTTGGGGAACTTCGGGTTGGCTTGGTACTTGTCGACGATGACGAAGCCGCGCGGGTTGGTCAGCCCGTCGATGCCGCGCAGCGCCGGAATGCCGCGAAATGCCGGGAGCATCATCGAGAACTTGAACGGCACCTCGTGGCTCTTCTTGGGCTTGCCGTCCTCATCGACCTCGGTCGCATACAATGTGTCGGGTTCAATCTTGTCGACCTTGGCGTTGATGATCCACTTGATGTGGCGCTGACGCATCTCGGATTCAAGCAGGCCCTTGGTATCGCCGACGCCGCCGACACCGAGATGGCCGACATAGGGCTCCGGCGTCACGAAGGTCATCGGCACCTTGTCGCGGATGCGCCGGCGGCGGAGGTCGGCATCGATGATCATGGCAAATTCGTAGGCCGGTCCGTAACAAGAAGCACCTTGGACAGCGCCGACGACGATCGGGCCGGGATCCTTGCAGAACGATTCCCACTGCTCATTGGCGACCGTGGCATGATCGACGTCGCAGACCGACTGGGTATTGTGCGCCGGACCAAGCCCCTCGATCTCGTCGAAGGCAAGCTCAGGCCCGGTGGCGATCACCAGATAGTCGTAGGCGAGCGATGAGCCATCGCCGAGCTCGACGCGGTTCTCCTCCGGATGGACGCGGGTGGCGCCGGCCGCGTTGAAGGCAATGCCGTGCTTCGCCAAGGTCTTGGTCAGATCGATGGTGATGTTTTCCTTCCGGCGCCACTTCACGGCCACCCACGGATTGGACGGGGTGAATTGGAAGAACGGCTTGTCCGATACGAGCGTGATGTTGTCTCCCTTGCGGACGGTGTTCTTCAGCTCGTAGGCGCAGGACACGCCGCCGATGCCGCCGCCGAGTACGACAATGTGAGCCATTTGTTCCTCCAAACTATTGGCGTCAGCTTCCGGCTGACGTGCACTCAAATGCGGGACCGGCCTTCAGACCGAGCTTGCGGAAGACGATTGCCGCGGGACAGAAGCCGGTAAAAGTCGCCTGGATCAGGTTCAATCCGACAAAGGCGGTGAGAAGCAGCCAATACGGGCTGACCAGCCAGCCAAGCGCGAGACTGATGAGCACCATG
>Ga0315553_10002016_pt1 | contig 16524 bp, 9 predicted proteins | sample SalMarSW160140MG_FD_203099 | JGI IMG/M metagenome (GOLD analysis project Ga0315553, IMG submission 203099) | Salt marsh sediment microbial communities from the Plum Island Ecosystem LTER, Massachusetts, United States - Salt Marsh Sediment SW1601-40 ... | reverse complement strand
CAGCCCCAAGTGCAACGCCTCCACGATGGGCAGTCCGAACCCTTCGATGATCGACGGGAAGACGAGCGCCTTTGCGTGGTGGTAGCAGTACTGCAATTCGGCGTCGCTCAAATCGTTGAACATAAGCAGCGATCGACCGAACCGCGGATGATTGCGTATGCGTTCGAGGGTTTTCTCGCAGTTCCAGCCGATGGCCCCCGCGAGACACAAGCGAACCCGCGGATGCCGCCTCCAAACGAGGTCGAATGCATCCAGCAGATAAGAGTGATTCTTTCGCGGCTCGATCGTGCCAACGACCAAATACGGCCGCGCGGAGACGTCGCCGCAAAACGCCATTGCAACATCGCGGCGACAATGGCCATTAGCAGAATGCGGAGAGAAATCGGCACCCAAGCGGAACGAGCCGAAGCAATCGCTCCGCCGGCGCGTGCCACGATCCGAGCTGCGCACGTAGTCTTCCACGTCGTCGCGAGTCGATTCCGAGATGGCCAGAAGAAAGTCTGCGTGATCCGTTGCGGCATCTAGCCAATCTTGGAACTTGTGCAGGTGGGCCCCGCCGCAAAACTCCGGATAACGGATCGGGATCAGATCGTAGATGATTGCGCCGATCTTGCATCCCTGGCGTTGGGCTTCGACCAGCGCCGGCCAGATGTCGTACATCCACGAAGCGTCCAACGTGATCAGAATGTCGCGTGGGCTGAATCGAATTCGTTCCCCGTACGTGCGCCAATAGTATGCGTCCCACTGGCGCATCAACGTTGCTGGATAGAAGATCTTACGGAGACGAACCATCCCGCGTTGTGGCAAACTTCCCAACGACGGATGGACTTTCGAGCTGAGGCTCGCGGCGGCGCGCGTGATCCGTAAAGCGGTTGCGTGACGCCGAAGCCGACCCTCGCACCGCGACAGCCACGCCCGCGCGTCATAGAACTCGCCGTCGCGAAATACAACCGGAACGCATTCCACGGGCCAATCAAGCTTGGCGGCTTCGCGGATCACGCTGCGAACCACGCGCTGGATTCCCGTGTTCAGCGTGGTCGTCAAGGAGTTCGTGGCCTCGATCAGGATCCGCGTTCGCTGGCCATCGGGCGTCGGGCAACGCGGGCCAGCGCCGGTCAACCGGCGAGAGAGCGCGGCATGGAACGATTCGTCGTCGAGCATTGCGTCGGACGAAATAACGTCGTCGTGCAATTGTTCGGTGCCTCGAATCACCTGCCGGCCTCCGCGCGCAGCCCAACGTGGCAAAATCCGTAAAGTTTATCGGTTAGAAAGCTTGTGACCTTGAATGCAGTCGAAGGATAGGACGTGCTAGCAGACGCGGCGCGCTAGAGCGGTGGCATGCACGCAGCGCCGCGCATGCGGGCACTCAGCGACGTGCTAGCGAGGTGCCGCTGGAAGACTTCGAGGCGGACGTGCGCGACAGCGCCTAGGATTGAGGAGTGCGGCAGCGCCTAGGAACGAGAAACACCGAGCCGCTACCACCGCTGCTGGAACATCAGGTAGAGCGACTCGGCGTCGGCCGACTGGTTGGCGCCGGTGGTGGCTTGCAGAAAGCCGCCGCCGTACAGCTTGTTGTAGCTGACGAGAATGTCCGAGTACCGCGTCAGGTGGAAGTTGAGCACCAGATCGATTTCGTCGCCCACGTCGGTGCCCGCCAGCCCCGTCGCATCGCGGCGGTAGGCGACTCCGCCGGCGTTGTAGAGCGCGTCGCGACTCTGGTCGAGCCAGAAGTGGTGGTATTGTGCCCAGAACGTGACCCAAGGTGTCGGGTAGAGGTACAAGTGGGCGTTGAGGTCGTTGATGTTCTGACGGCCGACCAGGTCCATCCAGCCCAAATAGTAATGCCCGAACGGGAACAGTTGGTTAAACGTGTTCACGTCGCCGGCGGTGGGGTCGCTGTCGCCGCTGGCGTAGTCGTAATACACCCACACAGTCGGCGATAGACAGGCGTCTTTCCAACTTCGTCCCAGGCCGGCTGTCGCCATTCCGGCGAACACGTCGGCGTCGCCCTGTTCGCCGAACTGGAGGGCGCCTTCGAAGTCCCACAGCCAGCCGCATTCGTCGCCCGCATAGCGGCCGCCGATCGTGTGAAGCTGAAACGGCGAGCGGACGATCCCCTGCTGCGTGGCGCTATTCCCGTTGTCGAACAGGAGATAGTACAGGTCGGCGGTCTCCCCTTTCTCGGGCCGGTAGGTGAGCCACGCGCCGGCAAAGTTCTGGTTCTCGTCGGCGGAGTCGAACTCGTCGGCATTGGGCGGCACGAACTGCGCCCAGAACAAATCGAAGTCCCAGTTCTCGCCGTGGCGGAACACTTTGGCTCCCTGGAACGTATGCCGCTTGTTGGCCCAGGGCAAAGGGGTAATCAACCGCTGCGAGCCGTAGAGCAATTCCTGGCGGCCGCCACGAACGTAGACGGGCTTGCCATCCCACTCGAAGAGCTTGAGATCGACGAACAGGTCGAGGATGTCGCCGCGATCGACGTCGGGGGGGACCGGGGCGAGCGTCTCGCCGAAGCTGTCAGCCCAAACGTATTCGCCATAGACGCGCAGCCAATCGCTGTACCACACGTCGCCGAACACGCGCACGTGCTGGAGATTGTACTCGTTGTCTGCCTCGGTAAGGCGACTATTGTGTTCATCCATGTAACGTATCCAATAGCAACCGCCGGTGCTGAATAGCCAGCAGTCGCCCAGGTGGATGCGCTTCATGCTTTCGACAAACGTGCGATCGATGGGGTCGACCCCATCGACGTACCGCCAGTCGGCGTCGAACAACGGCCAGGCATTGATGGCGAACGGCGCGTAGCCCGACTTGGGCGGCGCCGGGCGAGCTTCGCCGGTTACCTGGTCCCACAGCGAGAAATACGCCGGTCCTTCGGTTGGCGGAATGGAGAAGATGCCCGGCCGCGGCATCGGGTGGATCGTGCCGGGATACTTCGACCAGTCGAGCGTCTTGCCGTGACAGCAGGTTTCGCAGCCGATCGGTGGGTTCGCCTGCGCCGCCTGACATGCCGGGCAGTCGCAAGGCTGCTGCGCGTCGCCGAAGTCCGCCATAGACGTACCAACGGCAGGTGGCGCGAAGAGCGGTCCGTCGTTGAGACTCGTCTCGTTGCCGAAGGGACTCAGAGGCGGGCCGTAATAATCCTGCGCAACGACCGGGCTGCCGATGGCAATCGTAGCAACGAGAAGGGCGGAGAGACGCAAAGTCCGTGACCCAATGGCGACCATCATGAGCACAACTCCCTTGGGGAACGCTCCATCGCACCAGAAGTCCTGCTCGACGCGTACGGTACCTCATCGACACCGCGACACAACAACCTGGAGCGGCGTGTCGTCTCTGGCGGCCGGGCAAGGCAGGCGGGCTTTACAACTTGGACCAATTGACCGGAAGAACGCGGTCGCGCGGCGCGGCCCACCTTGGGCCCTAGGCGACGTTTGTCCTTGCTCCTCGAAAGGCAGTTTCCGTGCGTCCGCGAGAGAGATCAGAGGCGAAAAGCGGGTGGTGAAGAAGCCGGGATTCTCGTATTCTATTGGTTTGTGGGCCCGAGGCCCGAGCAACGGGCTGAGGGCCGACGAGACGTAAACCCTGCCAGACGCCGGAACCGCGTAAGCCGCAAACACGACGCAAAGGGGAGGAAAACTAACGTGCTCTCCATCACCGACAGTGGTTTGGCCCATTGCTGTGCGGGATACACCCGCCGCGACTTCCTGCGGATCGGCGCGCTGGGCGTCGGCGGGCTGACGCTGGTCGATTTGCTGCGCGCTCAGGCGGAAGCCTCTTCTTTGGCGGGCGAGTTGGTTCGCGGCAAGTCGGTTGTGCTGCTGTTTCTGAGCGGCGGCCCGTCGCACATCGAGTCGTTCGACCCGAAGATGACGGCGCCCTCCGAGATACGGGCAATCTTCGGCGAAGTGCCAACGAAGCTCCCGGGCGTTACGTTCGGGGCGCACTTTCCGAAGCTGGCCGAACGGGCCGATCGGATCTCGATCGTGCGGTCTTACGGTTCGGGCAACGCCGGCCACACGTACCGGGAAGTGGCCAGCGGCGACAATCCGACCAAGGCCACGATGGGGGCCATCTACTCGCGCGTCGTCGGCACCAACGACCCAAAGAGCGGCATCCCCACGAACGTGCTGGTGCTGCCCGAGGCGATCAACCCCGACCTCAAGCTCGAGAACAATTTTGAAACCGACGCGCTGCCCACGCTGACGTCGGCGGGCGAACTGGGCGAAAGCTACCGCGCGTTCAACCCGCAAGGCGGCGGGCAGCTCACTCAGAACATGGAGTTGACGCTGCCCCGTCAGCGCTTCGACGACCGGCGGCAACTGCTGGCGAGTCTCGATCGGCTCAAGCGAGCGGCAGACGCCGGCGCGCTCGAAGGGACCGACCAACTCCAGCAGCAGGCGTTCGACATTATCACTGGCGGCATGGGCGACGCCTTTGACTTCTCGAAGGAAGACCCGCGAACCATCGCCGCCTACGACACCAGCCACCTGTTCGACCAGGAAGAAGTCAGCCGCTGGTTCGATATGCGACGGGCCTCGAATCTGCTCGGCAAGCAGATGCTGCTCGCGCGGCGGCTATGCGAGGCGGGATGCGGCTTTGTGACCGTAAGCGATTGCGGCTGGGACCATCACAGCAACAGCAACAGCCCGAAGGGACTGGGCGGTTTCGCCTGGCTTGGCCCGCAGGTCGACCACGCGGTAGCGGCGTTCATCGACGACGTGCGCGAGCGAGGACTCGAGGACGACATTCTGCTCGTCGTCACCGGCGAAATGGGTCGCTCGCCGCGGATCAACAAAAACGGCGGCCGTGAACATTTTGGCGAGCTGACGCCGCTGTTGTTCTTCGGCGGCGGCTTGCATATGGGCCAGGTAATCGGCCAGTCGGACGGACACGCCACCCGCGCTGCCACGCGACCCTATCGCCCGCAGCACATGCTGGCCACGGTCATGCACGCGCTGTTCGACGTGGGCCGACTGCGACTGGAGCCGGGCGCGCTGGGAAGCCTGCAAAAGGTGATTACCGACGGCGAGCCGATTGCAGAGCTCCTGTAGATTCGGGTTTCCTCAGAAGCCGCCTCAGCCGCCAGGCGCCATCCGATCGCGGACGTGCACCACCGCATCGTGCTCCTACGCGGCGTCTCTAGGGTACCGTTTGACCTTCTCGATCTCTTGGTCTTTCCGCGTCGTGCTCCACTCCGAGTCGAAGAGAGTTCGTCGCAGGTAGGGCGAATCGCCGTCGTCGGCGCGGTCTGGGCACGACGCTCGCTGTCAAGGGAATCACCGGAGCTATGCGTTGAGTGGCATCTATTTTGCCTACGATGGATCGCTCCAGGGCGACTGGGTGTCGCACTACGCGGTGAGGGCGGCGGCGGGATGCGCGGAAAGGAAGCTGCATCTCGTTCATGTCCGCGATGACCGAACGAGCGATTCCGAGCGAGACGTGAAGCTCGGCCGAATCCGTGCCGAGTGCCGGCGCCGGGGAGTCGAACTCGAATTGCACGTTCAGCCGCCGGCGAAATCCGCGTTCCAGGCAATTCGTGCCAGCGTCCCGGCAGGCGTCGATAGCTTTCTGATCTGTGGCACGCGCAGTCGTGAACACAAGCGCGGGCTGTTGAGCGGCACGGTTTCCGAACGGCTACTTCGCTCGGGCCATTGCCACGTGCTGGCCGTCCGCGTCATACAGCCGGGCCTTCTGGGGCTGCCGCGGCAGTTGCTGCTGCCCGTATCGGGGCACCCGCGCGGCTTTCGATCGGGGCTGCCACTGCTCAAGTTGCTTGCCCCCGACATTTCGCACCTGCAAATTCTGTACGTCGAGCGAGTCAGCCGTTGGCAGTTTCGCCTGCTCTCTCGCGAGTCGGCCGAACAACTGCGGCGTCCGGGGCAGGCGTACTGCGACCGAATCGAGCAGGAAATCCGCGATCAACTCGGCCTGGTGCCGTCCGTGGTCGACTCCCACGTTGTCGTGTCGGACGACGTGCCGAAGGAAATCGTCATTGCCGCCAACAAGACGAAGTCGCGGTTGATTTACCTGGGGGCGTCGGAACGGAATCTGACCGAGCGGTTCTTTTTCGGAAATCCGGTTGAACAGGTGCTGCGCGACGCAACTTGCGACGTGGCGATTTACCGAGGTCGGGTATGAATGCCGCGGTGGGACAAATCCACGAAGTTGCCGCCGACGAAGTGTTCGATCTGCTTCGCAGCCGACCGGCGGGGCTGACCGACGAGGAAGCAGCGGCGCGCCGTCGCGAGGTCGGCCTGAACCGGCTGGAGCCGCCCTCGCGTCTACGCTGGGTGAGGTCCCTTGCCAGGCAATTCATCAACTTTTTCAGCATTCTGCTCGACGTCGCCGCAATCGCCTGCTTCATCGCCGAGTCGATCCAGCCCGGCGAGGGCATGCTGGTCCTCGGCTGGGCACTCCTGGCCGTGTCGGTAATGAACGCCCTGTTTGCCTTCGCGCAGGAAATGCGGGCGGAGCGGGCCATGGAGGAACTACGTAAGTTCCTGCCCCCAATTGTGCGCGTGCGGCGCAGCGGAAAGGAACGGCAACTGCCGGCCGACCAGCTCGTGCCGGGCGACATTGTGCTTGTGGGTGAGGGCGACCGCGTTCCGGCCGATGCGCGTCTTATCGAATCGATGGAACTGTTGATCAACAATGCGCCGCTAACCGGCGAATCGCGTTCGCAGCCGATGACCAGCGCCGCGGCGCGAGGTCGGCTGGTCGACAGCCCGAACATCGCCTTTGCCGGCTGCTCCGTGCTGCGCGGCCATGGAACGGCGGTTGTCGTCGCGACGGGACATCGCACCGAGTTCGGCAAGATCGCCGCGCTGTCGCGCGACGTGCGCCGTCCGCCGTCGCCCATCGAGCAGGAAACGACCCGCATGATCCGCGTGCTGACGGTGATCGCGGTCGTGATGGGAGTTTTGTTCTTCGCATACGGCGTGGCAACCGGCCGGTCCTTGTGGGTCAACATTGTTTTCATGCTGGGGATCATCGTAGCCAATGTTCCCGAAGGCCTGTTGCCGACGTTCACGCTTGCCCTGTCGATGGCCAGCCTGCGGATGGCCAGGAAACAGGTGCTGGTCAAGGGTTTGGAAGCGGTCGAGGCGCTGGGAGCGGTGCACGTCATCTGCACGGACAAGACGGGAACGCTGACGAAAAACGAGCTGGCCATTGCGGCGGCGGTCGATCCGACGCGTGGCCAACCTCTAACCGAGACCCAAGCGCTGCGTTCGTTCCTCACGGCTGCCTTGATCGCATCCGAAGTGCGCGAAAACCCAGCCACCGTTTCACAAGCCGAACCTTCCCCCCACGGCGGGAGCCGGCCACGCTGGTTGGGAGACCCGCTGGATGTTGCCGTCGTCACGCGATATGCCGAGCTGTTCGGGGAACCGACGGAGATCATCGCGGAGACGCGCCGCCACTTTCCCTTCGACTTGCAGCGGCGGCGCGAAGCCGGCGTGTACGCCGACGGAACTCAAGTGTTGTTTTCCGTGAAGGGTGCCTGGGAATCACTCCGTCCGTTGATCGGATTCGTTGAGACGCCGGGAGGCGGCGAAGTACCATCCGCGTCGCCCGATGCGCTTGCCATAGGCGACGACATTGTCCATCGCCTATCGGCTCAAGGCCAACGCGTGATCGCCGTTGCCGGTTGTCGGTTGACGGCGGTCCCCGACGCCGAGGCGAAAGAAGAATCCCTGGAACGGTCGCTCGTGTTGAAGGGTTTTCTGGCCCTGGAGGATCCGATTCGCGAGGAAGTGCCCGCGGCGGTGGCCAACTGCTCCAGCGCCGGTATCCGGGTGTTGTTGATTACGGGGGATCATCCCGACACGGCGGAAGCGGTCGCGCGGAAGTGCGGAATCTTATCGGCTGACGAGCCTGCCGCCGATCGCGTACTGCTGGGCACCGAGCTGGAAACGCTGCGCGAAAAGCAGCTCGTCGAGCGGCTCCGCGGCGGTGCCACCATCTTCGCACGCACTACGCCCGAACAAAAGATGAAGATTGTTTCGGCACTCAAGCGTTTGGGCCATGTTGTCGCCATGACCGGCGACGGCGTAAACGATGCCCCCGCGCTGAAGGCCGCCGACGTAGGCATCGCGATGGGGGTCGGCGGAACCGACGTGGCCCGCGAAGCCGCCGACATCGTGCTATTGGACGACAACTTCGCGTCGATCGTAGCCGGCATCCGAGAAGGTCGCTCTGTCTTCGCGAACATGCAAAAGTTCACCACGTACGTATTGGCCAGCAACATCCCGGAGATTGTGCCGTTCGTGCTGTACATTGTGTTGCCCATTCCTTTGGCCCTGACGGTAATCCAAATCTTGTCGATCGACCTGGGCACGGACTTGCTGCCTGCGATCGGCCTGGGCCAGGAACCGCCGGAGCGCGACGCGATGGCCCGGCCTCCCCGTCGCTCCAACGAGCGGCTCCTCTCCTTGGCTTTGATGCTCACCGCCTACCTGTTCCTCGGCGTCATCCAAGCCGCCTGGTCGCTGGCCATGTTCTTTGTGGTGCTGTGGGAGGGCGGCTGGCAGTGGGGGCAGGAGCTGGCCGCAAACGACCCGTTGTATCGTTCGGCGACGGGCATCACGTTGTCCACGGTCGTGCTGATGCAGATCGGAAACGTCGTCAGCCGCCGCTCGTTACGTTCCTCGGGGCTCGACGCCGGCCTGTTTCGTAACAAGCTGGTACTCATGGGCGTGGCCCTGGAGATCGCTTTCTCGTGGGCCATTCTGTACTTCCATCCGTTGCAGGCTTTCCTGGGCACGGGCGCGGTCGCGTGGCACATCTATGCACTGTCCTGGCTCGGAATTCCATTGCTGTTCCTGCTCGATTTCGCACGCAAGAAGGCCTTGACGGCTTATGAACGCGGGGAGGTGATCCGATGACGAACCGACAAAAGTCCAGCATCGAATGTTCCGTCTGCGGGCAGAGCAAGCACCGCGGAGAATTCGCCGTGGGCGAAACCGTGCGCGAACCCGTGGTGGTGGAAATCCGGCGGGAGCATCCGGACTGGACGGCCGACCGGCCGATCTGTTTCGCCTGTTTGAATCGCTTCCGTGCCGAGCACGTCCGGCGGCTACTGGAAGAAGAGAAGGGCGAATTGTCCGTGCTCGAAGAGCAGGTTATCGACAGCTTGCGGGAGCAGGAGTCCCTCTCGTCGAACGTGAACGAACAGTTCGAGCGGCAACTGACCTTGGGAGATCGGCTGTCCGATCGGATCGCTAGCTTTGGCGGAAGCTGGCGGTTTCTGATCCTGTTTGCCGTGGTCATCGCCGTCTGGATGATCGTCAATACGGCGATCCTCGCGCAGCGACCGTTCGATCCCTACCCCTTCATTCTGTTGAACTTGGTGCTTTCGTGCCTGGCGGCGGTTCAGGCTCCGGTGATCTTGATGAGCCAAAACCGGCAAGAGGCCAAGGACCGACTGCGTTCCGAATACGATTACCGCGTCAACTTGAAAGCCGAGCTGGAGATTCGCATCCTGCACACCAAGGTCGACCAGTTGTTGACTCACCAATGGCAGCGGCTTTTGGAGATTCAAGAACTGCAGGTGGAAATCATGGAGGAAATTGCCAATCGGCGATCCCTTCGTGGTCCCGAGCCGCGAAAGCAAAGTGACACGGGCAAAGAGGGTAAATAAAGAGATAGCCGCGGCGGTCCTTGCCGCCGCCATCCGCGAAGATCGTGACGGCAAACGGCGTCGTATCGGCAGCCAGCATCAGAGTCGCGAACGCAACGACGGCTGGGAGGAAGCATCAACGGCCGACGGGTTAAGGCTGCTCCATCGGCGGCATCATTGCCATCGGTGCTTCGGTGCGCTTCAGTTCCGCGCGAAGCGACCTGCGAAGACGTGCGAGTCGCTCTGCGTGCTTCGGGTCGCCGGCCAGGTTTTCGAGCTCGTCGGGGTCGTCGCGGAGGTTGTAGAGTTCTTCGCCGACGCCGGGTTGCACGTAGTTCACGTACTTCCAGCCGTCGACGACGACCGCCGCATACCACGGAACGTTTTGATAGATGGCCGAGTCGGCTTTGTCGTTTAGTACCTCCGCCACGTCGTCGCCGTAATCCCGTCCGGTGTTCTCGTACAGGCAGGGGTGCGGCCAAGGGGCTGCGGGGTTGTTCAGAAGTGGCGACAGGTCGCGGCCGTGGAGAGCGTGCTCGCCGTGCGGTGGCTCTACTCCCGCGAGCGCGAAAAACGTGGCGATCAGATCGGGGGCGTTGGCGTTCTGCGGGCACACTTTTCCCGCGGCGACGGTGCCGGGCATGGCGAAGATCAGCGGCGAGCGGTAGGTGGCATCGTAGGGCGCGATCTTCATCCGCATTCCGTGCTCGCCCATCGCAAACCCCTGGTCGCCACAGTACACAACGAGGGTGTTTTCCAGTTGACCGGTTTCCTTGAGCGCGGCCATCAGGCGGCCGACCCCTTCGTCGATCGCCGGAACGCACTCGTTCACCTGCCTCACCCAGTCGGCGAACTCGGTGCGCTTGTCCTGGGCCGCGTCGCCTACCAATTCGCCGCTGCGGCCAGCGACGATTCGGCCGTCGGCGGTTTTGCTCCAAGCCAGCGTATTCTTCAGGTAATCGGGCTTCCCCGGCCAGGGGCCAAGCAGGTCGGCTGGTTCGGGCACGATCGCGTCCTTGTACAATCCCTTGTGTCGGGCCGCGGGCTTCGACGGGCCGTGGATGCTGCCGTAGCACAGCCACAGAAACCACGGCTTGGTCGTGTCGCGGTATTCGCCCTGGATGTACTCGACCGCCCAGTCGGTGTAGTTATCGGCTGGGTAGCCGTCGACCCTCGCCTCCAGGTCGTTGACGGCGATAATCTGCTGTTCGTAATACGCCCCAGCGTTGTCGGGATGCCGCGGCCTATTCCATACAACCTGATAATCCCAGTCGCGGCCGAACCCTGTGTCGGTGCCGGTGTGCCACTTGCCGATCTGGGCGGTGTGGTAACCGCTCGCACGGAACCGCGCCGGCCAGAATGGGCATTGTTCCGCGTCGTAGGTGCTGCCGGGGTATGGCCCCTCCATCCGCATCGACTGGATTCCGTGCGGATGGCGACCCGTGAGAATCGAGGCGCGGGACGGCATGCACCATCCGCCAAGATAGGCTCCGCGGAATCGCACGCCCGAATTGGCCAACGCGTCAATGTGGGGCGTCTTCACCCACGGCCACGACTCTTCGTAACAGCCGACCGTCTTGTACGACTGGTCGTCGGTGTAGATCAGCAGGATGTTCGGTCGTCGATCGGGCTCCGCGGCGTGAACCGCCGAAGCCGCCAGAAGACACGCGAGCACGACGCAGAATCGCATCACTGACTCCTTGATTGTTTCGACCCGCTACTCGACTGGCTCGACCGACTACCGCTCGTTGATCGGCCACGGTTCGACCATTGCCCGCTTCGCCCACGATGCATACCGGGCGGCAAGCTCCTTCACCTTGTCCGGCGTTTTCGCGGAGAGGTCATTTGCTTCCGCGCGATCCTTCGAGATGTCGTAAAGCTCCCACGCACCGTTGTGCTTGGCGACCAGTTTCCAGTCGTCCACGCGAATGGCTCGGTTCCCCTCGTGCTCCCAGAAGATCGCGTCGCGCTCGATGGGCTTGTTGGCAAACGCGGGGACGAGGCTCTTGCCTTCCAGCGGTGTGGCATCGTTGGGATACGCGGCGCCTGCCAGGTCGTAAATGGTGGCGGCAATGTCGATCAGGTGACCAGGTTGTGTGCGGAGTTCGCCCTTGGCCGAGATGCCTTGGGGCCAGTGCGCGATGAGCGGCGTGCTGATTCCCCCTTCGTGAACCCAGTGCTTGTACTCACGGAACGGCGTGTTCGACACGTTGGCCCAGCCGCGGCCGTAGGCGACGTACGTGTCGGCCGCGCCCGGCATTACGTGATTGCCCATTCGCACCGGAAAACCGTCGCGGGTCTGCGCCGGCACGCTGCCCCGCGCGGCAAAATCCTCGGGCTTCATCGGTGCAAAAACCGGCTGATCGGGCCGCGGGATATTCGGGTGGTTCTTCTGTTCGTTGCGGCCCATCCCTTCCGCGCAACCGCCGTTGTCTTGCAGGAAGAAGATCAGCGTGTTGTCGAACTGTCCGGAGTGCTTCAGCTCGGCGACGATCTTGCCGATTCCCTGGTCCATGCGGTCGACCATCGCGGCGTACACCTCCATGCAGGCCGCTTCCCACCTTTTGTCGGCGACCTTGTCCCAGTCTTCCGCCTGCGGACACATCGGCTGCTCGGGGTCGATCAGGCCCAGCTTCGCCGCTTTCTCGAAGCGCGCCTTGCGGATGGGCGCGTACCCGCCGTCGTACTTTCCCTGGTACTTGGCGATGTCCTCGGGCAGCGCGTGCATCGGCCAGTGCGCCGCCGTGTAGGCCACGTACATAAAGAACGGCTGATTGCCGTGGTCGCGGGCATGATCGGCGAGAAACCGCACGGCGTGATCGGAGATGGCGTCGGTGTAGTAGTACGTCTCCGGCTGGTACTCGGGGTCGGCGTAGGCCGAGATCGCGGTGTTATCGTGTACCAACGACGACGGATCGTAGTAGCTCCCCGCGCCGTGAATGGTGCCGTAGTAGCGGTCGAAGCCGCGGTTCAGTGGCCAATTGTCCTTGGGGCCATTGGGGCCAATGTACCGGGTTACGTGCCACTTGCCGACGGCGTAACAGCGGTAGCCGGCGGGTTTGAGCACCTCGGCGAAGGTGCGGCACGAGGTGTTCAGGTTACCGGTGTATCCGGGCTTGCCCTTGTCTTCCATCATGTGGCCGACGCCGGCCTGATGCGGGTACAGACCCGTGAGCAGACATGCCCTCGTGGGGCAACACCGCGAGGTGTTATAGAACTGCGTGAAGCGAAGCCCGCTGGCGGCCAACTGATCGAGGTTGGGCGTTTCGATTTCTCCGCCGTAGCAACCGATGTCGGAAAAGCCCATGTCGTCAGACAGAATGACGATCACGTTCGGCCGCTCGGCGGCAACCGCGACGTGAGCGATGTATACCGAAGTCAGCGAAACGAGCAGTGCGGGAAGGAGTTTGGCGTTCATCGCTGCTCCTTTGACTGTTAGCAGCACCTAACAAATTGAACCGCCAAGTGCGCAAAGAGCGCCAAGTCGGCAGAAATCAACTACGCTTCTTCTTGGCGATCTTTGCGTTCTTCGCGGTTGCGTTCGTTTTGATAGCGGCACTCAGTCCTTCTCGCCCCACACTTTGGGAACAACGAAGTCCTTCGCTTTCGGCCTGGCTTTCGGCGGCACGGCTTGTTTGGCGAATTGGTCGAGCTTGTCTTGCAGCTCTTTGCGCTTGTCGGGGTACGTGTCGGCGAGATTGATCGTTTCGTAGGGGTCACTATCCAGGTTGAACAGCTCGACGCTCTTGCGACGGAGATTTCGCACCGGGCCGCCGTCGGGATCGTCAGCGCCGTTCTTCACTACCAGTTTCCAGTCACCGACGCGAATGGCGCCGACGCGGGGTGTGGTGTTGAGCAGAATCGCGTCGTGGGGCGACGGCTTGCCCTCGGTCAGCACCGGCCAGATATCCCGGCCGTCGACCGCTAGCGATTGCTCGGTGCTCGCGCCGCACAGTTTCAACAGCGTCGGGTACCAGTCGACCATGTGCATGGGCTGCGTGATGGTGGTGCCGGCCTGGATGTGCCCATCCCACGCGACGCACGCGGCGACCCGCACGCCCCCTTCGTAGAGCGTGCCTTTGCCGCCGCGATACTTGCCGTTGTCGGTCACGACGCCCGGTCGCGGTCCGCCGTTGTCGCTCGAGAAAATGAAGAGCGTGTTGTCGCGGACGCCCGCCTCATCGACCGCGGCGACGATTCTTCCCACCGCCTCATCCATCGCAGCCAACATGCCGGCATACTTGCGGCGCAGCGGTTTGAGATGGGAGTACGGCTCCATGTACTCGTCGGGAGCCTGAAGCGGATTATGCACGGCATTGAACGGCACGTACAGGAAGAACGGCTTCTTGCCCGCGTTCTCCTGTACGAACCGAACCGCGTCGTCGGCCAACAAACGCGTGGTATAACCATCGTCGCGGCAGACCTGGTCGTCCTTGTGCCAGTCGAGACCGCCGTCGCGCATGTGCGTAAAGTAATCGAGCGCCCCGTTGTAGTGGCCATACTGGTGATCGAACCCGCGGCGCGTCGGCAGGTACTCGGGCGCAAAATGCCCCAGGTGCCACTTGCCCACGATGGCCGTCGTGTAGCCGGCATCGTTGAGCGCCTGGGCGATCGTGCGTTCTTCCAGCGGAAGTCCGTACTGCGCCCACGGACGCACCACGCCCACTTGCAGCCCGTGCCTCATCGGGTAACGGCCAGTCATGAGCGCGGCCCGCGTGGGGCTACACACCGGCTGCACGTAGAACGCATCGAGCGTCGCGCCGGCCGCGGCAAGCTTGTCGATTTGGGGCGTCTTGATCTCTTTGCCGCCCATGAAGCCGCAATCTTCCCGCCCGAGATCGTCGGCCAGGATGAAAACGATGTTGGGCCTGGCGTCATCGCACTGCGCGGGCTTTGCCGCGAGGCCGGAGCACAACAGCCACGACGCAACAAACAGTGAAGCCGATAACGCCAGTTTGCTATATCTCATGGTCTTGCTCCCGCGCGTTTCATGGGAAGCGTCGCAGTGATTACTTCAGAAGCACCAGCTCGATCGCCCGCACGTCGGCGACCTGTCCGCCGGCGACTTTGGTAGCCCGAAGTGTCAGGGTGGCTTTGCCCGCCGGCAGCTCCGCAATCCCCAGCGACATCGGCCGGAAATCCTTCACGTACGATTCCGCTCGACGCGGCACACGATCCGACTCGCTGCCTCGCAGCGGCGGGTCGAAAGCGTCGGCGATGGTCCCCTTCCACGTAGCATCACCGAAACTCAGCTCCACGGACGAACCGACATCCGCCTTTGCGCAGGTGTAGCGGACAATTGCCTCGTACCGTCCCGCCGAGTGTACCTCAACGTCCCACGTCATGCGGTCGTCGGGGCTGCTCCAGCCGGTGAAGAAGGAGCAATTCGGCGCGGGGGCGCTCCGCCGCACCTCGCCGCGCGGAACACCGTCTCGCGCCGGCAGCACGGTCCGCGGAAACTCGGTATAGCCCACGAGAAACGGCCGCTCGTCCGGTCCCGAAATCTGGGAAAGCACGTCGGCTCGATACCGCGCGACCGCGCGGGAAAGCCCGTCGGCGACGTCGGCATACTCCGCGGCGACGTTCTTCGTTTGCCCCGGATCGCTGGTGAGGTCGAAGAGTTGCCCCGTCGCGTCCAGGCGGAAACGCTGATTGCGGGCGCCGACTTTCCCTGCCCAATGATGAAACAGCACGCGGTCGGGAAGCGGGGGATTCTTGCCCAAAAGCCACGGCGCAAGGCTGATGCCATCCAGCGGCAGGTCGCCCACGCGATCGACCTCGGCCAGATCGATGAGCGTCGGGTACAGGTCGACCGCCCCGCCCATGGTCGCGACGACGGTTCCCGGGCGAATCCGGCCCAGCCAGCGGATATGCAGCGGCGAGCGGACTCCTCCCTCGTCGGTGCTCCCCTTGTGCCCCTTGAGCCCGTCGTTCCAGCGGGGACCGTTCGGTCCATTGTCGCTGAAGTAGACGACGATCGTACTCTGATCGAGCTTGCTTTCCCGCAAGAAGGCGAGCAGGCGTCCGACGTTGTCGTCGATGTTTTCGCACATGGCGAGCGCGGCGCGTGTGTGATCGAGGTTCTCGCGTTGGCTGCCGGTGAGCTCGAGCGGCTTGTGATCGAATCGCTCCCAATATCGGTCGGGCACCTGCATGGGGGAGTGGGGTGTGTTGAAGGCCAGATAACAGAACGAGGGCTTACCTGCCGCCGCGTTGTGCTTCAAGAACTCGATCGCGTGGTCGGTCAGGTCGTCGGTGATATAGCCGTGGCCGCGGACCGGCTGACCGTTGTGGTCCAAAGGCGGATCGAAGTATTCGCCCCAGTGGCCCGAGGTGAAACCGTAGTACTCCTCGAACCCGCGTCCGTTGGGGTGATAGGGATACTGTGTGCCGTTGTGCCATTTGCCGAAGCAACCTGTTGCGTAGCCCGCCGCCTGGAATGCCTCGGCGACGGTCCGCTCGTCCAGGTCAAGGCGCTCGCCGCCGCTCGACACATCGCGCACACCGCAGCGGGGGTGCCAGCGGCCCGTGAGAAACTCGGCCCTTGTCGGCGAACAGACGGGCTGGACACAGAAGTATCGAAAGCGGGCACCGTCGGCGGCGAGCGCGTCGATGTTGGGCGTGTGCAGGTTCGTATTTCCATTGAGACTCACGTCGCCCCAGCCTTGATCGTCGGCGAGGACGACGAGCACATTGGGCCGCTCCACCGGCTCCGCCGCGTGAGACCGAGCCACGCAGTTCAGGAGAGGAGCAAACGCCAGCAACACAACAGTCGCGATTCGATACATGATGGCCTCGTCGTGCGTCAGCGGTTCGCCGGCAATGCGTCTGTGGGAGTCCTAGATAGCAACGCGGTGTAGGGCGCCTTCGCGGCAGTGGATCGGCTTGCGTTCAGAAGTCGC
>Ga0315553_10002014_pt1 | contig 16526 bp, 12 predicted proteins | sample SalMarSW160140MG_FD_203099 | JGI IMG/M metagenome (GOLD analysis project Ga0315553, IMG submission 203099) | Salt marsh sediment microbial communities from the Plum Island Ecosystem LTER, Massachusetts, United States - Salt Marsh Sediment SW1601-40 ... | reverse complement strand
AGCAGCTGCCTCGGGCGGTTCCCCGCCGGGGGCTTCGGCCTGCGGTTCGCCCTCGGGAAGTTCGATGCCCTCGAGGACATCCAGCCCGGTGAGATCCTGATCTCCAAACAGATCGGATAGATCGACCTCCCCCTCCGACGGCTCCGCCGGGAACGGCTTCTGCTGCTCTTCGGCCCCACCTTCGGGGCTTTCCAGCAGATCGCTCAACCCTGCGGGCAGACCCTGGTCAGGGGGAAGGACGTCCTCTATCTCCTCATCGCGCTCGGCGAGGATCTCCGGCTCGTCCCCCAGTTTATTGAGGACATTTTTGAACTGTTCGACCTCTTCTATACTGGGCATTTAGTTTCTACCCTTGAATTTCGGTTTTTCTGAAGCCGAGGTTAATATTCCTGTGCTCAAGTTGACATTTTCGAATGTCGAAGCACTAGAGTGTACCCAGAGGACAGGAACATCTGTGACGAACGAAGAAAAAACGCGCCGCTTCATAAAACTAATTCATTTGAAGTATAGCAGACCTATGAGCAATCATAAACGTATAATTTATCTGGTATCGGCCCTTCTGCTCTTTATGACCGCCGGTGCCGTGTCCGCTTTGGACGCCCACCTCATGGAAGTCCGCATCCGAGGTATCGAGCACGCCGCTGCTCCGCAGTATCTGGATCGGCAGGTCCTGCTCACCTACAAGCCAGACAACCGGGTTCGTCTGGTCGCAGCGCGTTTTGCCCATGAAGAGTACAAGGACTTTCACATCTACTCTCGAAACGACAACGGTGTGTACTTCCTGCTGCTCGATGTGCCTGAAGAGGTCGAGCAGCTGCGTTATCGGCTGGTTGTGGATGGATTGTGGATAAATGATCCTTATAATCCCCATTCCGAGGAGGACGCCTTCGGCCGCGTTTTTTCCCTGTTCGACCTCCGGGACCGCCCGGAATGGGCGGTGGTGAGTCCTGAGATCGGTGGCCAGGGAAGCGTCACCTTTCGCTTCCGAACCCTTCCGGACAGGGCGGTATCCGTGGCGGGGGATTTCAACAGCTGGGATCCCTTCTGGCACCGAATGGTGGAAACCGAGCCCGGAGACTATCGTCTGACCGTCCGCATGCCTCCGGGAAAACATTACTACTACTATATCGTGAACGGCCAGCGCGTGCTGGATCCGATCAATCGGGATACGGTCCGGGACTTCGAGGGTTTCCGGGTCTCCACATTTTATCTGCCCCCGCCTGATTCCCGCTGACCGCCGCCCCGCCCGTCGCGCCCCCTCGAGGGGTAGACAATTCGCTTTACTGTAACCCCTGCACGATATTACCTTATAGAAAGAATTAGATACAACAGGAAAGGGTCATGTGGGATTATACGAAGAAGGTGATGGAGCACTACGAGAATCCCCGCAACGTAGGGTCTATCGAGGATGCCGATGCGGTAGGAGAGGTCGGCTCGATCGTATGCGGCGACGCTCTCAAGCTCACACTGAAGATAGATGACGGGAAGATCAAAGACGCCAAGTTCAAGACCTTCGGCTGCGGCAGCGCTATCGCCGCGGCCAGCGCCCTGACGGAGATGATCAAGGGCAAGAGTCTGGAGGAGGCGGCCAAGATTACCAACCAGGACATCGCCGACTACCTGGGCGGACTGCCTACCGAGAAGATGCACTGCTCGGTGATGGGCCAGGAGGCGCTGGAGGCGGCGATCGCCGACTTCAAGGGCATCAAGCTGCAGGCCCATGAGGAAGACGAGGGCGAGGTGGTCTGCAAGTGCTTCGGGGTCACCGATACCAAGATCAAGAGGGTGGCTCTGGCCAACAACCTCCACACCGTGGAAGATATAACCAACTACACAAAGGCCGGCGGCGGCTGCGGGGCCTGTATCCCCCGGATCGAAGACCTCCTGGAAGAAGTTTGGAGAGGGGAGACTGAGAAACGCACAGCCGGAACGCGCCTGACAACGGTGCAGAAGATCAAGAAGATCGAAGAGGTCCTGAACGAAGAGGTCCGTCCGATCCTCAAGCGCGACGGCGGAGATGTGGAGCTGGTCGACCTGGCGGACAACCGGGTGGTGGTACGGATGATGGGCATGTGCCGCGGTTGTATGGCCTCGGACCTGACCCTCAAGGGGCTGGTTCAGGATAAGCTCCGCGAGCTGATCGATCCCACCCTGGAGGTTGTGGAAGATGAAAGAGCGTAGCGTCTACTTTGACAACAATGCGACCACCCGGGTCGCCCCGGAAGTCCTGGAGGAGATGCTGCCCTTCTTCAAGGAACGCTACGGCAATCCCTCCAGCATGTACAACTTCGGCGGGGACGTGCACAGAGACCTGGATCGAGCCAGGGAGCGGATGGCCGCCCTGCTGAACTGCCACCCGACCGAGGTGGTGTTTACATCCTGCGGCTCGGAGAGCGACAACCACGCGATCCGCGGTCTGGTGGACGCCTACCCGGAAAAGGGGCACGTCATCACCACCAAGGTCGAGCACCCCGCCGTCAAGAACCAGGTCCCCTACCTGAGGCGAAAGGGGCTGCAGGTAACAGAGCTGGGCGTCGACACCAGGGGCAATCTCGATCTGGACGATCTGCGGGGCGCGATCACGGCGGACACCCTGCTGATCTCGGTGATACTCGCCAACAACGAAACAGGGGTGATGTCTCCGCTTGCCGAGATCTGCCGGGTCGCCAAAGAACGGGGCGTGTTCGTCCACACCGACGCGGTCCAGGCAGTGGGCAAGGTTCCCCTGGACATGCAGAAGCTTCCCGTGGACCTGTTGTCCTTCTCCGGGCACAAGTTCCACGCTCCCAAGGGGATCGGAGGCCTGTTCATCCGCCGGGGACTGAAGATCCGCCCCTTCATCATCGGGGGTCATCAGGAACGAAGCCGCCGGGGCGGAACCGAAAGCATGCCCCTGATCGTGGGCATTGGCAGGGCAGCCGAACTGGTGGGCGGCAAGCTGGAAGACGAAAATACCCGCGTGCGCGCACTTCGGGACAAGCTGGAAAGCGGCATCCTGTCGAAAATCCAGGACACCGAGGTGAACGGAAATCCGGACAAGCGGGTACCCAACACGACCAATATCGGGATCCACTTCATCGAGGGGGAAGCCCTGCTGCTGGCCATGGACAAGCACGGGATCTGTGCGTCCACCGGATCGGCCTGCGCCTCAGGAAGTCTGCAGCCCTCCCACGTGCTGCGGGCCATGGGCGTTCCCTTCACCAGCATCCACGGATCGGTACGCTTCTCCTTGAGCACCTACAACACGGAGGAAGAAGTGGATTACGTGCTGGAGGTCCTTCCGGGGATCGTGGATCACCTGCGGGATCTTTCCCCCTTCCACTCCATGGCCGACGTGGAGGCCTTCGGGGCCTGATCAGCGTCTATGCGCAGCGCCCTGATTGTTCTATCAATTGTTACTATGACGATTCTTTCGGCATGTTCCGGGTCTTCCCGTTCCAACGGTGCATCAGGAGCACTCGGCAAGCCAAATCCGCTCTGGTCGGAAGAGAAGCTCGAGGCGGCCGCAGCCTATGCGGAAGAGATCGGTTCGGCGGCCGTGCTGGTACTACACGACGGCGAGGTTGTATTTTCCTTCGGGGACACAAAACGCAAGTACATGTGCCATTCGATCCGTAAACCGTTCCTCGGTGCCCTGTACGGCATATACGTCGAGAAAGGCATCATCGATATAACTGCAACCCTGGAGGAGCTGAACATCGACGACATCCCACCGTCGCTCACCGCTTCCGAAACGAAGGCCACGATCCGTGATCTGCTTCTGTCGCGGTCAGGGGTCTACCACGGGGCCGCCGGAGAAGTTCAGAGCATGAGCGATGCTCGCCCCGAACGGGGCGCTCATCCCCCTGGAACGTTCTTCTACTACAACAACTGGGATTTCAACGCGCTCGGCACGATCTTCGAGCTTACCACCGGAAAAAAGATCTTCGAGGCTTTCTACGAGGATATCGCCAAGCCGATCGGCATGCAGGAGTTCAGCGCTGCCGATGGGACCTACAAGTTCGAGCGCTCCAAGTCCGAACATCCTGCCTACTTCTTCCGAATGTCCTCCCGCGACCTGGCCCGTTTCGGATTGCTGTATCAGAACTACGGCAGGTGGGAAGGTGAACAGATCGTACCGGAGCAGTGGATCAGGGAGAGCACGACAGTCTATCCCGTAGAAAATCCCGGGGGCGATCCTTACGGCTATCTGTGGCGGATCATCCCGGCAGAGTCCGGATTGGGATACGGTTTCTACCACACAGGACTCGGCGTCCATCTGCTGAGTGTGTTACCGGAACAGAAGCTTGTCCTGGTTCACCGCGTTGATACAGATCAGGATTTCGATATCAAATGGTCGGAAATTCGAACCCTCATGGAGATGATCGTCGGTGCCCGCCAAGATACGTCGGGCAACACCCTCCAGCGGTAGCAGGTCGCAGAAGCTGAAGCGCTCGTCCCTCGAGTACACCCTCTCCCCGATAGAACCTCAAGCGGTGCACTCCGTGCATGCTGATTCGTTCAGAGCCCTCGGTGATGGTGGAGTGACCCGGGGTACAGCAGGATCAGGAGCAGCCTGTGGTTGAACCGCAGGTCAGGCATTTGAGGCAGGTGCCGTTTCGCACGAGGGTCGAATGGCCGCAGACGGGGCAGGGGTCGCCCTCATAGCCCTGCATGCGGGCCGTCTCCCATGCCCGGGCTGCCGCTTCTGCGGCTTCCTCCCGGGTGACGGCCTGGGATGCTGGGGCGGCTTCGCCGGTTTCCACAGTTTTCGAAGCCGCGGAGGAACCGGCATCTGCCCTGCGGGTACCGGCGGTCACGGGAACGTTCGCCTGCCTGAATCCGGTGGAACTTCCATTGCCCCCCGACGACCCGCCGGCAGACTTGTGCCGCTGCTTCGACTGCTGAGCCCCGGTGCGCCGCGCCGCCGGCACTTCGTTGCCGTTTTCCCCGGCATCATCCTGCCCGTCGGACTCCCGGGTGCCGTTGGTGGTGGTAGCGATCAGATCATCCGGTTTGACCTGCACCAGATCGGTTCGCCTGAGAAAAGCCAGGGCCAAATCGCGGAAGATGAAATCGAGCACCGAGGTGGTGATCTTGATGTTGTCATGCCCCTGCACGATGCCGTTGGGCTCGAATCGGGTGAACACGAAGGCATCCACGTACTCCTCCAGAGGCACCCCGTACTGCAGGCCCAGGGATACGGCAATGGCGAAGCTGTTGAGCAGGCTGCGGAAGGCCGCTCCCTCCCGATGCATGTCCAGGAAAATCTCACCCAGGCTCCCGTCCGGATACTCTCCGGTACGCAGGAACAGGCTGTGTCCGCCGATCTTGGCTTTCTGGGTGTAGCCGCTGCGGCGGCTGGGCAGGGACTTGCGCTTGTGCCGTGAGGAGGACACCTCAGTATCGGCACGAGCGTCCTCGGCTCCGGCAGCAGGTCGGGACGCGGCTCGTTGCTCAGCCGGCTGCTCAATACTCGGTCGATCAGCACTCAGCCGATCGGAGCTCGACTGAGCACGGCGCTGCAAGGCCAGGATCTGTTCGGCCAAACGCTCTCCCGCCGAGCTCAAGGAGGACAGCGGCTGGCTGAGCTTCGATCCATCCCGATAGATGGCGATGGCTTTGAGCATCCGCTGCCAGGACAGGAAGTAGGCTCCCTTGACGTCCTCCACACTCACAGTGTTGGGCATATTCACGGTCTTGGAGATCGCCCCGGAGACGAAGGGTTGAACCGCCGCCATCATCTCTACGTGGGCCTTCCAGGGGATGCAACGCGTTCCGATGCGGCCCACCTTGCTGGCCGTGTCGAACACGACATAGTGCTCGTTCTCGAGGTGAGGAGCGCCCTCCACGGTCATGGTGCCGCAGGCATGACGGTCGGCCTGCTCGATCTGTTCGCTGGTGAATCCCAGGTGTGGCAGCAGTTGGAAGCCGGGTCTATTGTAGGTTTCAGGGTCCAGGCCGAGGGTGTTCTTCAGCAATTCCTCACCCACGACGACCGGCGTGAAGGCGGAATGAATGGAAAAGGCGCCTGACAGTGCCTTGTCGACCCGTTTCAGCACCGCATCTGTGAATCCCTTTGCTTTCAGATCCTTCCAGGATACTCCGGGAGAACTTTTCAGACTTCCCCGCCCCACACAGTAGGCGGTGATCTCCTCGATCTGGCTCTTCTGGTACCCCAGCCGCTTCAGAGCCGGGGGGATCGAGGTATTGATGATCTTGAAGTAGCCTCCCCCGGCGAGTTTCTTGAACTTCACCAGAGCGAAATCCGGCTCCACTCCGGTAGTGTCGCAGTCCATGACCAGACCGATGGTGCCGGTCGGAGCAATCGCGCTGACCTGGGCATTGCGGTAGCCGTGATGCTCGCCCATCTCCAGTGCCTGGTCCCAGACCCGACGGGCGGTTTCCAGCATCTCTTTTGGACAGGATCGGGGATCGAGGGTTTTCGGGAATACTGTCAGCCCCTCGTAATCCTGCTCGGCAGCACTGTGGATGGCTCGGCGATGATTGCGGATCACCCGCAGCATCTGCTCACGATTGGCCTCGAAACGGGGAAAGGCGCCGAGCTGTTCGGCCAGCTGAGCGGAGGTCAGGTAGGCCTGCCCGCTCAGCAGGGCGGTCAGACAGGCGGCCAGAGCGCGCCCCTCTTCGCTGTCGTAGGGGATGCCCATCACCATGAGCAGGCTGCCCAGATTGGCATAACCCAATCCCAGGGTGCGGAACAGGTAGCTCCTTCTGGCGATCTCCGGGGTGGGAAACTGAGCCATGAGAACGCTGATCTCCAGCACGATCGTCCAGATGTGGATCGCGTGCAGCAGCGCCTCCACGTCGAAGCGGCCAGTGTCCGCATCGTAGAAGGTCATCAGGTTGAGGGAGGCCAGGTTGCAGGCCGTATCGTCCAGAAACATGTACTCCGAACATGGATTGGAGGCCCGGATCTGCCCGTCCGCCGGGCAGGTGTGCCACTCGTTTATGGTCGAGTGGAACTGGATCCCCGGGTCGGCGCAGTTCCAGGCCGCATAGGCGATCTGTTCCCAGATCTTGCGGGCTTCGGTCTCGATCTTGAGGGACGGATTCACCCGTCCGGTAAGGGCCCAGGGTCCATTTTCGATCACCGCCCGCATGAACTCCGAGGTCAGGCGGACCGAATTGTTGGAGGATTGGCCGCTGACCGTGCTGTAGGCCTCTTCATCCCACTCCGTTGTGTATTCTTCGATGTCCAGGCTGCGGACCCCCTGGGACAGGAGCTGGAGGATCCTGTAGATGTAGCCCGGCGGCACCTCTTCGACCAGGGCGCCCCGGATCGCCTCCTGCAGGCGGGGATTGCGCTGCGGATCAAAAGCATGCTCGTCCGGGGTGTCGGGGTTGTTGTTCTCCCCTTCCCCGCTGCCCTGCTTCCCGCCGGCCTCCGCGCCGCTCACCGCCTGCTCGATCAGCCGGGTGTGCTTCTTCAGCACCTTGCTGCCGATCACCATGGACACGACCTTCTGCTCTTCCGCCACCTTCCAGTTGATGTACTCTCCCACATCGGGATGATCAGCATCCAGGGTCACCATGCGGGCGGCCCTGCGGGTCGTCCCCCCGCTCTTGATTGCCGAGGCGGAACGATCGCCTATCTTCAAGAATGACAGCAGTCCCGATGATACGCCGCCGCCGCTCAGCGGTTCCTGCTTGGCTCTCAAGCTGGAGTAGTTGGTCCCGGTTCCGGAACCGTACTTGAACAGCCGGGCCTCGCTGGTAACCAGGTCCATGATGCCCCCCGGATTCACAAGGTCGTCCTTCACCGAGATGATGAAGCAATTGTGGACGAGGATGTTGTTGGACAGGTACTGCCCGCTCTCAGTCTGGATATCGTAGACCTGCATGAGCCCCAGGAACTCGATTCGCTGCACCGGTTCTTCCCGGAGGGCGGGTATTGCTTTCTCCATAATCAGACTGCAGTTGCTGCCAGTAGCGTACTCACCGACAAAACCATCGCCGTGTAGCCAACCGACTAGAGCTGCTTCGTCAACCATCCGGGGTTCCAACGTTTCGGAATCCCGAGTATCGGTGACCGTGGAAAGACACAGGCGCATACCCGGTTCGAGTTCATCTACCCGCAGCCAATCTCCCTGGCCTCGTCGTTCGGCAGCTGTAAACACCAGGTGGTCTCCCGTGGCTTCCAGGGTCGATCCGTTCTTGAGCACGACCCGGAAGACCGGCTTCACCCCGTTCTCAGCAACTGCTACAATTCTGGTAGCTCCTCGTCCGTTTTCAGTACCATCGAAGATTTCAATTCCCGTAAGTCCTTTCTCCACAATCTGCCCAATAGGTACAGGTCCGTTTGGAGTCGAAACCGGCGCGTCATACGGCTGGCAAGCGTGGGGTTGGGGACGCTCGTAGGCACTCTGGGCTTTTTTCAGATCCCCGCTCTCAGGATCCACGTAGTGATGACCCTGGGCGGGTCCTTTGATCCCGTAGGCGGCGAACAGCCCGGTGTTGAACCACTGGGGTGAGTTGGGAGCGCCCATCTGCCGGGCCAGCATGTAACGCAGCTCGTCGTAGAAGCTCTGGGCGTCATCCTCAGTGTCGAAATAACCGAAGCGCTTGCCCCAGTCGGTCCAGGTGAAGGCCAGGCGGTGGAATACCTGGCGGGCATCCGTCTCCCCTCCGGTTTTGTCGATTTTCCGGGGTACCCCGGTCTTGCGGAAGTACTTCTGGGCCATGATGTCGGTTGCGATCTGAGACCAGAACGAGGGTACCTGTACATCCTCCTGACGGAAGATGACCTTCCCGTCGGGATTGCAGATCTCGGATTTGCGTTCTTCGAAGGTGATTCCCCGATAAGGGCTTGCGCCGGCGCGAGTAAAACGGCGGTTGATCGTCACTTTCCCCTCCCCAATGACCCGACGGGCGAACCTAAAAAAGCTCCTTCAAGGGCAAATAAGGTTGTTTCGGAGCAGCGACTACCGTGTCGCAGGCGTGTCGAGTAACTAGAAAGGTAATACAGCTCCGTTCCAATGTTCAATAGAAAATCGGCGGAAAGGGGGAATTTATTTCGATTCTGTGGATTCCAGCTCGATCACCCGGCCTCCCTCCACCCCGGCAATCTCGATCAGAGAGGTCTCCAGGCTGTCGAACGCCCGGGTGAACGTCTGCGGATCGCTGCGGACCAGCTCCCGCACCCGGGAAGCCTGGTCGGGGTAGCTCGAAATCAGCCGGGAGGCGGTGAGATCGGCGAAGTAGTAGCGCAGACCCGATCTGGGCTGCTGGAACAGGTAGGCCTGATACTCGTTGACGACCAGATAGGGATCATCGGTGTCGTAGCCCATCCAGCGGAAGAACAGTCTCCAGAACTCCTGCTCCTGCACAGAAAGACGGTCCCAGGCCTGAAAGCTCGCCTCTCTGAACTCGGGAAGGCTGAAAAACAACCCGTGGGCGCATTCGTGGGTCAGCAGATGGCTGCGCAGGATCGGATGGGAGCTGCGGGAGACAGAGAGGATTCCACCCCTGCCCGGGCTGAAAACTCCTTCATCCCGAATGATGCCGTTGGCCAGGAGGATCCGTTTGAGCAGTTCCTCCTCCGGATTGAGGTCAAAGAGCTGTTCCCGGGCTGCCTGAAAGAAGCGGGCCAGGTCTTCGGCCCGGTAGTCGTGGGCATTGAAACCGTGCAGACCGGCAAACTCCTCGTCACGAACCAGCCGTCCCCGATAGCCCCGCTTCTCCACGAAGAAGGCCAGCCGTTTGAAAAAGCGGGACTGCACGGCGTACGACTCTGTATCCATGATCAAAATCCCGGGAAACCTGCTCCAGGCGAACAGTTCGTACTGGCTCTGGCGCCACGACCCCTGATCGTAGAGCAGCACCGAACCGGGGTCCGCCGGCAACGGCTGCAGAGCCGCGGCAGAACCTTCAGCCGCATCTGGGGTGAGCCGCACGATCTCGAAGCTTTCCAGCCAAACAGCAGCGCCCCCCGCCGGCTCGATGACAAGAATCTCCGGGACGAAGGGTACCATCCCGTGGTAGAGAAACAGGGTGCGCCTAGCGGGCAGGGCGGAGTGTCGGAAAGACGCGGACCTGTCACCGGATTCCAGTCGGAGCAGGATCGAGGTTCTCGGCTGGTGGGGTTCCGCCGCCGGATCCGATGATGTTCCGTGAAGCTTCGATCCCTCTGCCTGGTCCGCCAGGGATTCGCGCAGGCGAAAATCCGCGTAGTCGAAGGGAGGGGCGGTTTCCAACACGAGGGCGATCTGCCAGCCCGTCGCTGCGGGGGTTTGCGCTGCGGGCGTTCCCGCTGCGGGCGTTCCCGCTGCGGGAGTTTGCTCTGTGGGCGTTCCCGCTGTGGGCGTTCCCGCTGCGGGCGTTCCCGCTGCGGGAGTTTGCGCCGTAGCGGACCCGGTGGCTGCGCTCCCCGCCTGTGGTGCGTCACCCGCACTGCCGATGTCGACGCCGCTGGCGTCGGGCCGCCGCAGCGGCCAACTGTCCGGCCTGCCGACAGCCAGGCGGACGGATCGGCCGTCGCGGTGCAGACGCTGAACCGTGGTGCCCACCGTCAGAAGACCGCCGGTGTGGTCGAATCCGCTGACAGCGTCGGTGATCCCTGCTTCCACCAGCTCCACGCCCGCGGCTGGAGGACCAGCCAGCCGAAATCCCCTGACGACCTGGCCGCTTTGCAGCGGCAGGTACACAACCCCCTCCTGCGCGCTCGGAAGGCTCTTGGCGGCGATCTCCCGATTGTCATCGCCGAGGACCCGGACAGCGGCGCCTGAGCCGCCGCCCCGATAGCGCAGGCGGAAGGCCCGATCGATTCGGCTCACCACAAGCGGCTCTTTGAGCAGGTAGCGTCCCGGCTGATCCGGGTCCAGCCGCAGATCTACGGGATGGTTCCGCTGCCCCACGGTGACGAACATGGGAAACGCCTGCCTGTGATCACATCCGATCAGGCTCAAGGACAGGAGGAGAAAAAAAACGGAGAGCTTCATTCCATCGGCAGGATGCTCTTGACCAGGAGCTCGGCAACCTCGAGCTTTCTCTCCGGGGACAGCTCGGGATTGTCCCGCAGCATGCTCTCGAAACGGCCGCCGAAACCGTCGGGCAGTTTGGGAAGTTCCTGGACCCGCTCGGCGATAAGCCGGTCGGAAGGCTCAAAGGTGCTATTCAGGGCAAAGAGAAAGCTGCAGAGGCTGCGCAGAAAATGGCTGAGGGAGAATGCGTAGAAAAGCCGGTCACCCCTATACACCGCAGCCCGAAGATCGTTCAGATAGTAGGCGGCAGCGATCCGGGCGCCGTTTTTGACCATCTGCCAGAAGTGATCGGCCACCTCGGAGAGCTTATCCCGGGTCCGGCCGAGCCACTCCGACTTCTGATTCAGCACCTGGCCGTGAAGCAGCCTGTAAAACAGATAGGTCGAAGCGTCATGAAAGATCCACTCCTTGTCGGCGATGCGTTTGAGCATGTAATCGACCCGCTCCGTCGACTGATACCGGATCTTTACCGGCAGCTCCTCCAAAAGAAAGCGATCCTCGGTCAAGCCGGGAACCGTATCGAAGGCGGTCGGATCACCGAACAATCCTTTGCGTTCCTGAGACGGCGGTACCCCCGAGTGGTGGTACACATCCAGAGAGATCGTGAAGTAGGGATCGAGTATCCCTGTCTCAGCAGCTTCCCCCAAAACGACCGCCTCGATGCCCGGCCAGGCGGAGATGATCTGATTCAGTTGTTGGCTGACACGCCCGACTTTCTGTTGCATCATGTCATCATAGCACAAACCATTTGAATGACAAAGGTTTTTGTGCCATTGTAGAGGTCATTGGATTTTTTGCAGAAAGCAACGGCCAAGAAAAAAGAATCAGACCCTGGAAAAGCATCGGGTCGGAAAGCAGAGAGTCGTAAAGCTGACGATCGGAAAGCATCGGCAATGAAGAACAGAACAATGCGTATAGAGAAACTATGGATACCCCTCATCCCGATCTGGGCCTCCGCCCTCGCCTTCCTGGTAATCGTGCTGCTGAACGGCTCGATCTCTCTCACCTTGCGCCTGGCCGCGGTTGTCTGTTTCGGGGGAATCAGCGTGGTCCAGGGCCTGCTGATAGCCTTCAATCTGCCCCGGATCAATCGCATCGGCCGCCGAGCTCGGGCGCTGGAAGCGATCTACGAAGTTATACACAAGGCCGGGGGCTCCCTGGATCTGCAGGAGGTCCTGGATACGGTCACCAGGATCACTGTAGAGGTCACCGGGGTGCGGGGCTGCTCGATCAAGCTCTGGGACACAGACAGCGGCACCATGCGGGTGCGTTCCATGGCGGGCATCGCCCGGGAGGCGGCGGATCTGTCCATCGATGTGGCGGAGAACCTCTACCACAGAAGCCTGATGGAGGGCAACGCGGTTCTGGTAGAAGACGCCTTGGAGAAAGACTTTCCCGAGGTCGACGACGAGACCGAGAGCCTGATCTGTGTACCCCTGCGCCGGGAAAAGCAGATTCTCGGCGCCCTGTGCGTCTACGGCGAGCGGGGCAGGAATCTCAGCCACGAGCAGATCTCCCTGTTTACCACCCTGGGCGACCTGATCAGCCTTTCGATCGCCAACGCCTCGGTGTATGAGAATCTCAAACGCCTGAACGAAGCCAAGACCTGGTTCCTGCTGAAAGCCTCCCACGAGCTGCGTTCCCCCCTCAGCTCCATTCTCTCCATCGTCCGCACCCTGAACCAGGGTTTTCTGGGAGAGCTGCAGGAGAGGCAGCAACAGATGCTGGAGCGTATAGAGCTCCGGGCCCAGGCTCTGTCCAGCAGCGTGAGCGACCTCCTTGTTTTAGCCCAGGGGAGAGCTCAGCTGTCCACATCCGAGCTGGAGAAGATCAATTTCTGCGTCCTTCTGTCGGAGAACGTAGACTTCTATCGAAGCGCGGCGGAGGAGAAGCAGATCTCTCTGGAAGTCCAGTGTCCCGGGAACCTCAACAGCACGATAGTCCACGGGCGCCGGGAGGGCCTCCAGTCGATCATAACCAACCTGCTGTCCAACGCCGTCAAATACACCCCGCGAGGGGGCACGGTACGTACGAAGCTGAGCCCGGAGAAAGAAAAGGTAATCTTCGAGGTCAGCGACACCGGCATAGGCATCCCCGAAAGCGAGCAGAAGCAGCTGTTCAGCGAGTTCTTCAGAGCGAAGAATGCAAAAAAGTTGGATGAGATCGGAACCGGGCTCGGGCTGGCTATCGTGAAAACTACCGTAGAGCAACACGGCGGCAGCATCGAGGTCGAGAGCCGGGAGGGAGAGGGCACCACCTTTCGGGTCCTGCTCAACCGGGTTGGGAAGTAGGATCGTGAGGTACGCTCTGCTGGCTTTGTCCGGACCCTCGAATATCGAGAAAAAGGTCCGGGAGCTGCAGAGCTCCCTGTACCGGCAAGACGGCCTGGCCTCCGCCCTGGCCCTGCCCGCCATCATTCCCCTGTGCTTCGTAGAGCCCCGCAACATTCCCGCCAAACGGGGGGAGCTGCGGGACAGGCTTCGCCGGGGCGTCGGGAAAGAGGCTCCCTACCTGAGCACCGGATCGATTACGGAGTGCGACGGTTTTCTGTTCTGGGATCTGGCCCCCCGGCGGGAGCTGCAACGGCTGGCGCGGAGCTGCGAAGAGGCCTTCGCCTCGGCGGACGAACAGAACGCCGACCGGAAAGAGGCCCGACAGCCGGATCCGCTTCCCGTGGCTCGAGGGTTTCTTCTCTGCTACCTGCAGGGGAGATCCCGGGACTCGATACCTTCCCTTACCGTTTCCAGGCCCCTTCGCTTTCCGGCCTGGAGGGCATTCCTGCTTCAAATACATCCCCTGGACTTGAAACCCGGAAGATCGCAGCCGGAGCGAGGTGATAGGGCTTCGGCGGGCAGGATGTGGTGGAAATCCCTTTACTGGGAGAAGCTGGAGGAGATCCCTCTGCGCAAATCCAGGGCAGCGGGCTGAAGCGCAAGCGGACAGAGCAGCCTTTGGCAGAGCAGCCTTTGGCAGAGCAGCCTTTGGCGGAGCAGCTGTTGGCGGAGCAGCTGTTGGCAGAACAGCGCTCAATCCAGCCGAAACAGCTGTTCCCTCACCACCGGCTCCAGGCTCTCCATAACATCCTGAACCGACAGCTCATAGCCGGCCAGACGCAGATTGGTGCAGAAATCCAGATGGCCTCGCCCCTCGCGGTAATCCGGCACCCTCGAGGGAAAGCGCAGATAGCGGTCGAATAGGGACAGATCGTTGTCCACTAATAGGCTGGCCTGGTAGAAGAGGATTCTGCGCCTCCTGTACAGGGAGGTGCCAAGGATCTTCCTGGTTCCGATCGCCAGATCCGAGATGCCCCGATCCTCGAGCCCTGCGACTCCCAAGGCCTGGAGGGCAAGACGAAACCAGTGATTTATAGCGCGGAAATAGGTGAGGTTTTGGAATGGCGAGGAAACCTCGGTTACCAGAGCCAGTACGACCTGACCGGGAGAGAGAACGACGGTCCCCCCGCCCCCCCGCCTGCGCAAAACAGGGACCTGATCGATCTCGGCCTGCTCGGCGAACACGTCGGCATCCTCCTTGCCCGCCGCTCCCATGACCACGCAGATCTGTTCCGGTTCGTAGAGTCGATAGAGGGGGCGGGGATCGCCAACGTAGCGATCCAGCATATCTTCATTTACGGTAGCCGAGCCCGGGGTCGTGATCAGGCTCCGAATTTGGCGAGTTTCTCCGCCGCGGACAGGGCAAGAGGCAACAGCGCGACCCCAGGTATCACCCCCCAAAGGCCCCGGGCGCAGCTGCGTTCACCGAACTCGCCGGCGGCATCGGGACGCAGGTTCTCAGCGTGCAGGAGAAAGGGCACCGGATGAGCCGAATGGGCGCGCATTACCGCCGGGGTGGAATGATCTCCGGTTATCAGCAGCACATCCGGCTTCAGCTCCAGGATACTGGGAACGAAACGGTCGACCTTCTCGATCTCGCCAACCTTGGCTTCGAAATCGCCGTCCTCTCCCTTGGAGTCGGTGTACTTGTGGTGCACGAAGAAGTAGGTATAGCGATCCCAGTTTTCCCGCAGGGCTGCCGCCTGGCCGTCCAGGTCCTGGAGATCCTCCACCGCGTCCATGCCGACCAGTCGGCTCACCCCCTTGTAGTCGGGATATACGGCCAGAGCCACCGGATCCAGACCGAAACGCTCCTGCATCGAGGGGATATGAGGCAGCTCGGCGAATCCCCGCATCAGCAGGGCATTGGCCGGATGGCGGCCCTCGAGAAGCTCGAGGGATTGAGCGATGAACTGTCCGGCGATCTGAGCGGTTTTTTCTCCTTTGGGAGAGCTGGCTTTGGGATCGTGGGGTCTGACCCCCGTAGCCTGGGGGTCCGTGTCTTCCACGTGGTCGCTCAAACCCTCGCCTCTGAAAACCACAACGGCCCGGTAGTCCTTTACCGGCTGGATAAACAGCTCGACTCCGGGGATCGAAACGGCGGACAGCACCTGGCACAGCTCGGCACATTTTTCCGTGGGGATGCGGCCGGCCCTCCGATCCGTGATCCGCCCTTCCTCATCCCGGGTAGCGAAGTTCACCCGGGCTGCGACATCCCCGGGCTGGATCGGGAACCCTATCCCCAGAGCGGCCACCACGCCGCGACCGATCGGATAGTCGGTAGGCGGGTAGCCGAACAACGCCAGATGTCCCGGAGCCGACCCCGGGGTAATCCCGAAACCGATGGGCAGGTGCAGCCCGCACTCTCCCTCGGCGGCCAGGGCGTCGAAATTAGGGGTTTTCGCCGTTTCCAATTCGGTTTTTCCCCCTTTTTCCCGGGGAAGCCCCCCCACCCCATCCATGACGAGCAGTACGATTTTCTTTTCGTTCTTGATGAACAGGTCTTTCAGGATATCCTGCATTGTGCTTCTCCTATCTGTCTGTCCTACGCCTCACAAAGTAATCCCGGCTTCTGCTTTGGTCAAGATGAGGAGTTTATGCCAATCGAACTAAATTTAGTTGCAGCCACGGTTTACGACATGTATAATAATGCAAACAGGGGATATTCTGTTATTGCGAGAGCCGCATGGAGTGCGGATCGAGGATTAGATCACGATAATGATCTCATGAAGGAGGCGCCTCTGACCAGCCAGGAATCTCGACGACGACTGATCGTCACCATTCTGAAAACCGAAAAGATCCACAGTCAGGAAGAGCTTCAACAGCGGCTGAAGCAGGAAGGGAAGGACGTCACCCAGGCAACCTTGTCAAGAGATCTGAAGTTCCTCGGTATCGCCAGGATCCCGGATCGCCGGGAGGGGTACGTATATACAATCAAGGAAGACGTGGAGACTACACCGGAACCCTATCTCCACGACGACATCGCCCGGGGAATCGTGGATATCCAATTCTCCGGCAACCTGGCAGTGATTCATACGAAACTCGGTCACGGCCACAGCGTAGCCTTCGCCATCGATCGCCTGGAAATAACGGATGTGTTAGGCACGCTGGGAGGCGAGGACACTCTGCTGGTCATCTTCCGGGAAGATGCGGACAAGGCCTCATTCATCAAACGATTGACAGGAGAGGACACCCTCCCCGACCGCTGACA
>Ga0315553_10002013_pt1 | contig 16526 bp, 14 predicted proteins | sample SalMarSW160140MG_FD_203099 | JGI IMG/M metagenome (GOLD analysis project Ga0315553, IMG submission 203099) | Salt marsh sediment microbial communities from the Plum Island Ecosystem LTER, Massachusetts, United States - Salt Marsh Sediment SW1601-40 ... | reverse complement strand
CCCGATATAGTATGGCAAATAGACCTTAAATCGCAAATCAATACGATAGAGATAGGAGATGTCACGAACGATGGATATTATGAAATCGTAGTTGGAACTGACGATTCATTTGTAAGAATTTTTAATAGTGAAGGAGAAGAGTTAAAAGCTATAAAGATCGAAGAAAGTCGGCCTATTTCTTTAAAAATACTTGATATCGATGCAGATAACGCTAAAGAGATAATAGTTGGATGTGCTGATGGTTCGCTTTATGTATACCATAATCCTAACTTGAATTCATTAGATATTGAGTTGAAATGGAAAACTTCCGCATCAAATTCTATTAAGATTGTTTCATCCATTGTAAATCATGAGGATGCTATAACAAACATTTTAATTGGTGGGTATGATAGAAGTATTAGGTGTCTCAGTGATTTTGAATGCGGTGAGAAACCTCCTTTAGAGATTCCTTATAATATAAAAATTCCAGAATCTCAACCTACAGAAATGGAGGCAAAAGACGCGAAACCCATTATATTCGAAACAGTTCCAACTAACATTAGAGAATATATTTTCAAATATTTAATAGATAATAGGATTATTGAGGGAATTGGTGCAGAATTAGAGAAAAAAGGATACCTCACTGATAGTGTTGTAGAAGAATTTCAGCGAATGATTTCGGAAAAATCTGATTCCTACAATAAGATAACATATTCAGTGTGGACTCTGCCAGAAGATAAAATAAGTTTAGGTGGTACGACTGGAGCTCCCGTTATAAAGGGAAAAAAGATAAAACCAATTGTAATAGAGCAAGAGATTACTCCTCAAAAAGGAGAGGCGTTAATCGATGCTTTGAAGCAGGAGGGTAAAAAAGAAAACGCTATAAAAAGTACACCCTCTACAGAAACAGTAGCTGAAAAAAATTTAAATACTATTATTATCACTCATGTAGAAAAATTCAAATTGATCCCCTCTAAAAACAAATTAATCGAAGATGTTGTGATTTTGGGATATGATAGGGATGTTGTGGAAAAGCAGATCGATAAATTGAGAATAGAGGGAGTCCTCATTTATTCGCGTTCAGAGCCTAAAGGATGGAGTCTGGGGACTTATTAATTCCTTCAATTCAAGATAAAAGCTTTAATCTCGTTCTGAAATGGTTCAAATTGATTAAGTTCTGTTAAGTCCTTATTACTATATCTCGTTATAAAAAGGTTCAAGATGGGGTCAATTTTTTCAAGGAATTTTTTAACAAACTTATCGGTATCTTTCTTTTTTTTGTCTACTAAACCATATAAAATGACAGGTTCCTTTAAATCGCAATTTTCAGCTAGCATTTCAAGGGCTTTAAAAATAAATAGGATGTTCCCTGATTCTAAATATTCTAATGAAAGATTGTTAAAAGCGGTTTTGGTAAATATGTTTATTGCTGAAATAAATCCCCCTCTCAAATCCATGCTTGCTTTGCTAAGATTTTCCTTTTTTTCGATTTTCTTAAACTCGTAGCTTACCAGAATAAATCCTCGGAATACGATACCTATTTCGTACAGTTCTTTCATTTTTCTAATTTGATATTTCTTAGAAAGAGTTCTATATTAACCTTATAATTCTTATAAAAACTTACATATTTATTATTACACAAAAAATTCACAAAATCATTCTTAGGTTACACAATTGAAAAAAGTATGTAAGTGGTATCAATGTTGCCCGATTAAATATTTTGTAGATCACGGAATGCTTGAAAAAAAATGGGTTGAAGACTACTGTTTAGTAGGAAATAAGAAGTGTATTAGATATTTGAAAGAAGAGAGTGGGGAATTCCATCCCGATAATTTACTTCCTAATGGAGAGATTCGAGAAGAATTAAAATGAATAAAGATTGCCAACACATATATGCTTAAATTGTTCAGAGAATCTTTGCCTTATTTCCCTAATTTTTTGCGTACAATGGCAAGCTCCTATAAATTCAATTCCTTCTAGGAAAGATAGATCCCGAAATCCATGGAAACCCCCAATAACAGCTTCTATTTTTTTTGACAGCGTTTGACCCTTTAAAATAAATGCTTCTAAACCGGGATGTGCGCAACCTGAGATTATGATTAAACTATTATTATCAGTTTTTAAAAACAAAGCTTGCTCTTTTAAGGACATACTTCCAAATTGACCAGAAGAAAAAATATTCTTGTCAACCTCAAACAGCTCAGATATACCTTGTACTTGAGCTTCGGGGTAAGTCCTTATAAAAGAATTCATATCTTGGTGTGGTACATAAATTTCGATTTCATGATTAATCTTATAAATTTCTTTTAAACCTCCAGCATGGTCGTAGTGGTTATGAGATATTATAACTTTCTTTATATCTGAAACTTTAATGTTAAATTTGTTTATGTTGTGAACTAAAATATCACCTTTACTTCCTGTATCAAACAATAAGTAAGTTTTTGAAAGAGAATTATAAATTAAGGCTGAAAATCCAAAACCCATCAAAAAACCCGGTTGTGCGCAGAGATCGTCATAAACAATTCTAATTTCAAAAGAAAAGTCAGATTTCATAATTATAAAAAGATTTTACCCATTATTAACTATTAGTATATGGATAAATATCTTATTGTGATTTTTTGCTTAAAATAATAGCTTCTTCAGGACATTTAGAGACACAGACTCCACATCCAAAGCATAAATCGGGGGAAAATGTTAATTTTTCTTTAAGGAGTTTTCTTGCGCCAAAGTAACACCAATGTTCGCATAATCCACAATTATTACATTTTACTAAATCCGTAACAGCAATAAAATCAGATTTTATCATCTGAGGAGAACCGCTTGTTAAGAATTTATTCATAATTACACAACAGCATGGACAACAATTACAAACAACATAATAGAACATAGGATTAGGAAAATAAATAATCTGGTGGACTAATCCCCGTCTGTCACTTTCTTCCAAAAGTTGTTTTATCTCTCTCTTTGAAACTTTTACTAGATTTTCCGATTTATAGGGAATTTCGCGCAATGATTTTCCAAACCCTATGTGAATACAGGTTTTAATAGGGTGATCACAATTTGGTGAATCTGAATGCTTTCTTTGCGTTTCTCTACAATAGCAATTAGAGATTCCAGTTACCTTTGATCTGCTTAACAGCGCCAGAATCTCTTGGGAAGGAAGAAACTTGGTCTCAATGTCTAAGTTTATATACAATGGAATAACCTTTCCTCCCCACCTACTCTTAATAATGTACCGATTAAATATTTTAATCGTGTTAATGTTTAACTTAATGTCAAGAAATCTAAAAACTTCGAGTATTAAATATTCAAATCCTCCGAATACAAACGACAGAATTTTACCTATAATGGGTACTCTGTCTAAAAGCATATCGAATTTTGCGTGAAAAAGTCTGTAAGGAAAAGTTGCCATGAAACTGAATCGAATCTACTTTTAAATTAAGGGAGAGAATTATGTAATCAATTTAATTATTATTCTTTATTGATTTATACTAATTATAATAAATTTGAAAAAATCAATAGAATAATGAAAGATTATGAGTAATACCGAAAAAGAAGTTTTAGAGAAAGCATTTGCGTTAGGGAAAAAATACGAACAAGAATGCACTGGATGCGCTCAAACAGCAATTGCAGCGATATTTGAGGCGTTAGGAATATGGAATGAAGATATATTTAAAGCAGGGAGTGGTTTAGCAGATGGGTTGGGATTAACAGGCGATGGTTCTTGTGGAGCGTTAGTGGGAGCATCTATGGTAATAGGATATCTCTTCGGAAGAAGTCGTGAAGATTTTAAAGATATGTATAAACCTATGAAATCTTATACACTTGTAAAAAAATTGCATGATCAATACGTCAAACAATATGGTTCTTGCCGTTGTTACGATGTTCAAGAAAAATCGATGGGTAGAACGTTTAATTTATGGAATGCCGATGAAATGAAGGAAGCTTTCAAGTCGGGAATGATGGAAAATTGTTCTACCCTTGTAGGGAATGTTGCTAAAATTGCTACCAAAATTATCTTGCGTAATGGATTTAAACCGAAATAGATAACGGCGATTTCTGAGATTAAAACAATAATGCGAAAAGAATTACATAAGATCTGGCAAAATGAGAGAAATCAAGTGTTTTTATAATAAAAACGCTAGGGATTCTTTGGTTGAAAAATCGTCTGTTAAGTTTATGTCTAAAGAAATTGTTAATAGAGTTAGAAATTTTCATAAAAAATTTAGTCATTACAAATCTACTCCTCTTGAATCTTTAGATAACTTGGCCAACAAGTTAAATATCAAAAAAATCTGGATTAAAGACGAATCCTTTAGGTTTGGACTAAATGCATTTAAGGTGTTGGGGGGGTCATATGCAATTGGAGTTTACCTAAGCCGTAAGCTCGGTATTGACATTAATAAACTGTCATTTGAAAAATTGAAATCACCTGAATACAAAAAGAAAATTGGTGATATCACTTTTGTCACTGCTACGGATGGTAATCATGGAAGAGGAGTTGCATGGACTGCTAGAGAATTAAACCAGAACGCTGTAGTTTTTATGCCTAAAGGTTCTTCGAAAACCAGAGTAGAAAATATTGAGAAGGAAAAAGCAAAGGTTATAGTAACAGACAAATATTACGACGCTACAGTTAAAATAGCAGCAGAATTTGCCACTAAAAATAACAGTGTATTAATTCAAGATACTTCGTGGGAAGACTATACTGACATTCCAAAATGGATTATGCAGGGGTACGCTACTCTGATTGATGAAGTATTAGAGGAGCTAAAAAAAGAAGGGGAATCCGTTCCAACACATGTTATTCTCCAAGCGGGTGTTGGATCATTAGCTGCAGGAATTCAAGCTTATCTAATGAATAATTTTGGTAGTAAGAGACCCACTACAATTATCATCGAGCCCCACAATGCTGCGTGCCTTTATAAATCGGCACAAATAGGAGATACCAAACCTCATGCGGTTGGTGGTAGTTTATCTACGATAATGACAGGGTTAGCTTGTGGTAAACCAAGTATAATTGCTTGGGACATACTCAGAGATTACTCTGATTTTTTTATCTCGTGCTCAGATAGAATTTCTGAAAATGGTATGAGAATGTTCGCAAAACCTCTGTTGGGCGATCCCAAGATTGTTTCTGGAGAATCGGGAGCTGTAGGTTTGGGACTACTTATAGAAATACTTAATAATGATCTTTATAACGATCTTAAAGAATCTTTAGGTTTATCAGAGGATAAAATAATTTTAATTATTAATACTGAAGGTGATACAGATCCAGATCATTATAGAGAAATAGTGATGGATGGAGACATTTTTACTTTTTAGTATTTACTTAACTTTTGTTCTGTTTATTTTGGAATTGTATATTTGAAAATTGATAATTTTTTAAACATATAGTATTTTATTAACTTATAACACAAAGATTTATTTTTCACTTATAAAGGTTAGATCTATGTCAGCTCAAAATGATGAGACTCGTTTTTGCCCGTATTGTGGAATTAAGTTAAAACATCCTTATTGGGAGCATGTTCAATCAGTTCACGCTGAAAAATACGCCCAGAAAGAAACTTGGGTAAAACTTTATCAAGATTATAGAAAACTAGGAATGGACGAGGATATTTCTTTAACAGTTATTTCAGAACTATTTAATTCTACAATTGATGAAATAAAATCTTTCTTAAAGAGCAAGAAGGCTCTTTAGTTTTAAATTTCTTATTAGAGTTTCGATACAATAAAAATGAATATAAAAATAGTTATATTTCCTTAATTTTAACTTAATAAAATTAGAAATCTTCTTCGTCCTCTTCTAAGAGACCCGCTTGTTTTAATAAATCCTCAACGCTATCTCGCATTTTCATTACTTGGTCGTTTTCTGTGAGCTTAAGGTTGTCGAGAACTGAATCCGAGAATTCCATAAATTTTTTAATTGACTGAGAAGAAAAGTCTTTGATTTTTTCTGAAGTATCCTCAATGAAATCTTTCCCACTTTCTCCAAAGGCATTGCCAACGAAATCTATAAATGAGCTATTTAATTTATCCAATATATTTTCTTTTTTTCCGTTTCTTTCTTCACTCATAGTTTTTTACCTTCTATTTTTTTGATTCAAATTAATTTTTCTTTTAATTAATGATTATGCTTTATTTAATTTTTTCAAACTCTTATAGATATAGGTTATATTTTAAACAAGAAATGAAATCCTTTTTATTTAGAGACTCTCATATTCTATCAAAAATAAAATCAGAAATCAATATCTTGACCAATTCCTTCTTCGAGGGCTCTGTCATAAACTAATTTTCCGACTGCTACGTCTTGCGCACTAATTCCAACAGATTTAAATACAGTAATTTCTGATTCAGAAGTACGGCTATGTTCCTTTCCAGTTATAACGTCTCCTATTGAAATAATATCGTCTTCAGAAATAATTCCTTCATAAATCGGAATTATAAAATCACCTGCTTCAGCTAAACAAGCCTCCTTTAATCCAGCTACGAGTAATGATGCTCTTTTAATTGTTGTTGAATCTAATTCCCGAGCATCCGGGGCATGGGCACCAATAGAAGAAATTAACGAAATTGCTAATAATTATGGAAAGCGGTTTATTGATCTAAATTGCTTAGGTTTGTTTAATAATTGCCTTTAAAAAAAAGAGGTAATCTATGTCCATAAATGTCAAAATTAAGCTTTATTAAGGAATTAAACATAATTAATAATACAAATCTAATTATGCAAAAAACAATAAAGGAAAAAATAATATGAAATCGACAGATAAGCGTTATCTTATTACAATTTTGATATTTTCATTGTTGATGATTTTTAATTTTACTTTTCCCAAAATCTTTTACTCTTCAGAAGTTACATTCAACGGGGAATCACTAGATTCAGAGATCAATAAAACCCTAAAATCTTCTGTTGCGAGTGATTGGCAAGAGGATGGTGTTCCCGTGTGTACAGAATTGGAAACCCAAAGCAGCGTTGTGTTGTGTAGTGATGAAGAAGGAGGTACCATATTAGCATGGGAAGATTCAAGAGTTAGTGGACCAGGTATTTATGCCCAAAAGCTCAATTCTACAGGAAACTTTTTATGGGGTCCTAATGGTACAGCAATCTGTACAGCAGATGAATACCAAGGACGGATTCAAGTTTGTAATGACGGAGCTGGAGGAGCAATCATTACATGGCAAGATCAACGTGATGAAGGTTCTCCTTATGGGGATATTTACGCACAACGAATTAACTCCACGGGAGATGTTCAATGGGATATTAATGGTGTGCCTATATGTACAGAAATTGATACTCAGTATTACCCTAGGATTATAAGTAATAATATGGGTGGTGCGATTATTACATGGCAAGATAGAAGGGACGGGAATTATGATATTTATGCTCAGAGAATCGATTCCTCCGGAAATTCATTATGGAGCGCTAATGGTACTGCAATTTGTACAGAAGCAGGGAGTCAAGATACTGCTTATATGTGTAGTGATGCTGCTGGCGGCGCAATAATTGCTTGGAGTGATGAAAGAATATGGTCAAATTATGAGGTTTACGCTCAACGAATTAACTCCACGGGAGATGTTCAATGGGGTACTAATGGTACACTGATTACTACAGAAACAAATGATCAAATATTTAAAGGAATTAGTGTTGATGGAACTGGGGGGACATTTTTAGCGATTGAAGATGATGGTGATTTCTATGTTAAGCGCATAAACTCAACTGGTGGTTTGGAATGGGGGGGAAATTGGACTCCTATATGTACCGATAGTGGTTCAAACCAAGATTTTAAAATTTCGAGTGATAATAATAGAGGTGCGATTATGGTCTGGAGCGATGCAAAACTGGGCTATAATGCTTATAATATATATGCACAAATGGTAAATTCTACAGGAGATATTCAATGGGAGATTAATGGAAAATTAATTTGTAATGCAATAAGAGATCAACGTGGACCAGAAGTCTGCCACGATGGTAATGGAGGGGCGATTATTACGTGGAATGATGAAAGAAACGATCCAACCGAGAGTGACATTTTTGATATATATTATCAAGTAATTACTAAAGAGGGAAAAAGCTTATTAGAAGCTAATGGCTCAGCCGTATGTTTAGCAATTGATCGACAATATAATCCAAAGATCATAAGCGATGGTGAGGGAGGGGCCTTTATTGCTTGGCAAGATCAAAGAAATGCCGTTATTACGGAAACGGACATTTATATGCAACACCTAAATGGATTTGATATTCCTATTTGTGTCTCTCACGCATCCGATCCCTTTGAAATTCAAATATGTAGTGATGAAAATAACGGCGCGATTATCGCCTGGAGAGGAGACACTAGCGGGCTTGGAAGGACGATTTTTGCTCAGAGAATTGATTATGAGGGTAAACTCATGTGGTCTAAAAATGGCGTTGCGTTAGCAACAGGTAGTAATCATAAAGATTATCTACAAATATGCAGCGATGGCAACGGAGGTGCGATCGTCACTTGGGAAGATTATAGGAGCGGGGAGGGGGATATTTATGCTCAAAGGATTGACGCAAGCGGAAATATAAAATGGCTTATAAATGGATTAGGTATAAGTAACTATACAAATATACAAAAACGACCTCAAATATGTAGCGATGGGAGTGGAGGTGCCATAATTGCATGGTGGGATAATAGGACTGGGAATTGGGATATTTATGCTCAACGTGTTAATGCAGATGGAACCATGCTTTGGATGCTTAACGGTACAGAAATAAGCACAGAAGATGACATGCAAATAGAAATAAGTATTGTGAGTGACATGAATCATGGAGCGATAATTACTTGGAGCGATTACAGATATGGTGGTGAGGACGTGTTTGGTCAGCGTATTGATGCAACTGGAAATACTTTATGGACGCCTAATGGTACAGGAATATGTACTTACACAGGATCTCAAATATTACCACATACAATCAGTGATGGCACAGGAGGTGCTATAATTACCTGGAGAGATAGGCGGAATTTTAATTACGATATTTACGGGCAACGAATTAATTCCACAGGAGATTTTCAATGGAACCCTGATGGAATTCCTGTATGTATAAAACCAGACACTCAAATACCAACCAAAATATGTACTGATGGAAACGAGGGGGCAATCGTAATATGGGGGGAAGATACTGGAGTACCGACCGGAGAAGATGTTTTTGCCCAGCGAATTAACGCAACTGGAGATAATGTATGGGATTCTAACGGTAATATCATATGCAATGCTTCTGGTGATCAAATGTTTCCGGATATTTGTGAAGATGGCAACGGAGGAGCTATCATTACTTGGCAGGATTCTAGAGGCTTAAATAATGATATTTATGCTCAGCGAGTAGATTCAGAGGGCATTATACAATGGAAGGAAAACGGTATAGCTTTATGTACCGCTATGGATGATCAACGAACTCCACATATAGTTAGTAATGGAGATGGTGGGGCAATCCTGGCTTGGCAAGATGAAAGGTATCTGATCAGTAACGATGATATTTATGCGGGAATTATATATAATAAAAAACCATCTTCGAGCAATCCTGGAGACATAATTACTTCTGAAATAGGTGATGAAACAATAGATTGGGTTCTTCATGATGACGATGGTAAAGGTGGTCAATATCAAGTTATAGCAGAGAATATCCTAGGTCATTATTATACTTGGATTGATTGGACTCCATGGACTTCTGATAATTCCATTATTATCCCAATAAATCGATCTGCTACCGGCACTTTCAATTATACAATAAGATACTCTGATGATCAGAATAAATCTGGAATCGAAGATACTGTTATCGTTTCAATCAAGCCAATACCAGGAGATATTTTATTAAGTAGTGATGCAGGAATTCCTGATGATGATGGTATATTTACCTTAACCTGGAATGAATCACATAGTTCAAAAAATTTCACTATATATGAATATCATAGCTACATTTCTGAAATAAATGGATCACTAATTTCTCTACTGGAAGGTACAACATCTCTCTCACTTCCACGTTCTGGTTATATCGATGGTACTTATTATTTTATTGTAGTTGCTTACAACGATTATGGGAATAAATCATCCAACTGTCTACGCGTGGATGTCTTATTCCCAAATCCTCCGGGACCACTTACATTATCAGCTATAGATACTATTCCCAACGATGGAAACTTTACTCTCGTATGGGATGTGTCTGATCGAGCAGACAATTACTCGGTATATGAACATTCGAGTTATATTACAGGAATCAATGGAAGTTTAACAATCCTAGCTACTGAAATTTCGATTTTAAGTTTACATTTAGGGGATTATACAAATGGAACTTATTATTTCATAATTGAAGCAAAGAATATTAATGGAACTACTCTTTCGAATTGTTTAACTATTGTTATTAGCATTCCACCACCAGGACCACCAGGTTCATTTACATTGTCTTCAAATGCAGGAACTCCTGATAATGATGGAAACTTTACTCTCGTATGGGAAGGTTCTAATCAAGCAAATAATTACTCTGTATATGAATATTCAAGTTTTATTACTGAAATTAATGGAAGTTTAACCCTCTTGGAAGGAGATCTGAATATTCTAACTCATTCTTTGAGTAGTTATGCTGATGGAACGTATTACTTCATTATAGTGGCACATAATGATTATGGAGATACATTATCAAATTGTATAGAAATTATCGTTCAAATTCCCCCGCCTAACGGTTCTACAAATCCAGTAATTCCGGGATATAATGTTCTTTATTTCATAGTGGCTTTAAGCCTTGGTATTTATTTCATACTGAAAAAGAGATTAAAAAGAATTAAATAAATTCAACTTTTTTTTATTACTTTTTTTATTATTTATCAACTAAAATACAAAATCTAAATTTATATATTTAAATATTAAAAGAATCAAATATTTTTTGTTATAAGTGAAGATTTATGAGTAGAGATCATTTCCTCCATGGATTTTTAAATCCTAAAAGTGTCGCTTTTTATGGTGCTAATAATAAAGGAGGTTCTTTAGCAGCAATTCAAATCATGAACCTAATAAAATCCGAATATTCCGGAAATGTCTACCCGATCCATCCTAAATTAGAGACAGTTATGGGTTTTAAAACTTATAAAACCATCTCAAATGTTCCTGAGATTCCTGATCTTGTTGTTATTGTGTTAACAGCCAAAATCGTTCCTCAAGTGTTTAAAGAATGTGGGGAAAAAGGCGTGGATAAGATCATATTAATCTCTGGGGGCTTTCGCGAATTATCCGGCGACCGCAAAAACACTCTCACAGAAGAAATTAACGAAATTGCTAAGAAGTATGGGATACGATTTATTGGTCCAAATTGTTTGGGCGTCTTTAATAATTGGTTTGAGAAGACTAACAGCAACAGTGCGTTTAATATAGCTATATGGGAACATTTGAAAAAAGGAAATTTTTCTATTGCGTCTCAGAGTGGAACGCTTTCTTCACACATCTGGTTTGATCCAGAAAATTTAGATTTAGGATTAAGCAAGTCCTTATCCGTTGGAAATGAAGCAAATATTGACATCGTAGATTGTTTGGAATACTATAAAGATGACGAAGAAACAGAAGTTATAGGGCTTTACATCGAAGAGTTAAAACGTGGAAAGAGATTTTTAGAATTGGCAAGAGAGATAACCCCTAAAAAACCGATTATCGCGATTTATGTTGGGGGTTCTCAAGGAGGCAATAGAGCCTTACAAAGCCATACTGGGTCACTCGCAGGCGACTCAAAAATGTACAACGCCGTATTTAAAGAAACGGGCGTTATCAAAACGGATTATGTTCAAGAATTCTTGGATATTGCTTTAATCCTGTCAAATAAAATTTTACCTAAAGGAAATCGAATAGGAATTATTACAAATTCAGGAGGACCAGGAGCTATGATTGCCAATAATGCAGAAAAACATGGACTTGATGTTCCTGAATTTTCTGAATCGCTCCAAAAGGAATTGAAAACGATCCTACCCACGACTGCTGGTTTTAATAATCCTGTCGATTGTACGTTCGATATGAACCTTCCGTATTTTTATATATATCTCCCTGAAATTTTAATGAAGTCGGGTGAAATTGATGCTATTTTTCAGTATGGAGTTGTTGGGTTTCAGGATGTAATGAATGATTATTTACTGAACGAAAAGATTGCAAAATGGGCAGAATTTGAGAATCCATCCGAGGAACAAATGGATAAATTAGCTGAAAAATTACTGAAGCCAACTATGAAAAATAGTCGAGAATATTCCGTACCGATCTTCTATATCAATCCTATGAGTTTTACGAGCCCTTGGTCAAAGAGACTAAGAAGAAACGGAGCGTTGCTTTTTAAACTGTGGGATCGACCCGTAAACGCCCTAGCTAAAGTCTGTGAATATATTAAATACAAACAAAAACAGGAATAGTTAAAATATTTTTTTTGAGATAGAGAGTGCACAGTGTTTACCACACATAGTACAAATTTCTTCATCAGTTAGATGTCTCTTTTTTGGTTCATCAGGGTCTATACAATATTTAAATTGCTCTTTCCAGTTTTTTAAATACCGGTTCATAGAAAGCTCCAAATCGTCGTTAAAAAGGTGATTCAAACCAAATTTCATAGAATCTCCTACGTGAGCTGCTATTTTGCAAGCAATTAATCCATTCTTGATATCTTCAAGTGTAGGTAAACAAAGATGCTCTGCAGGTGTTATCGCACAAATATAATCTGCGCCAAACCCAGATGCAAATGCACCACCGATAGCAGCAGCAATATGATCGTGCCCTGTAGCCGTGTCAATCGGAAGTGGTCCTGATACGAAAAGCGGTCTATTATTGGTTATCTTCTTATGTAGTTTTACCCATTTGATTATATTTTTTGCGGTTATATGACCTCCCAAGCTTTCTAAAATCACCTGAATTCCGAATTTATTTGCCATTTTTGCTAATCTGTTATTCGTCTTTATTTCAGAAAGCTGAAATTCATCAACTTCATCGTGAATGCAACCACTTCTTAAAGCGTTTCCTAAATTTAATACTACATCGTATTCTCTAATTAATTCGAGAAGTTTCTCAAAATTCTGTAGAAAAGGATTTTCGATTTCGTTAGATTTCATATAAGAAGCAGTCAAGCTTCCTCCTTTTGAAACCATTTTCATTATTCTTTTTCCTTTCATAGTGTTTAATGTGTCAAGAGTAAACCCAGAATGTAAGACTATCGAACTTACTCCATCTTTGAGTTGTTTTTCTACTACTTTAAAGATCAAATCTTCTGTTATTCCCGATACATGTTCTGCTTCAATTACTACTTGATAGATTGGGACAGTCGTTATTGGAACGCTTGAAATTTCCATTATTTTCTTCCTAATTTCATCAATTTCTCCGCCCATTGAAAGATCTGAAATGGTATCAGCGCCATATTTCTGTGCTATATCTACCTTTTGATATTCTTCATCTAGGTTTATAGCTGAAGAAGATGTTCCAAGATTAACATTAATTTTAGTTCTCAAAGGATAACCTATACCCACAGGTTGGTAATTATCTCTTTTCATTATAACTACTTCTCCTTTTAAGATATTTTTCATTAACTTTTTAACATCAATTCTTTCTTTTTCAGCAATCTGGTGCATTTCTTTAGTGATATTGCTGCTTGAAGCATCTTCTAAAATAGTCATTGTATAAGAAAATTATTCATATAATTGGTATAGGAGTAATAATGGAGAAGATCAATTATATTTTACTTTTGCTTAAAAAGAGGTAAAGAGTCTTTTTGATGAAATATATCCTAATCTTAAGAAAATTCTATAGAATATAGAGATATCCTTTAAATTTATTCAATTAAAACTAATCGTATGGATTCGTATGATAAATTACCTGATGCCGAAATTAAACCATTTGGAGAACTTTCAATTAAGTTTTTAGACTTAGGAATAAAAACCTTTGGGGAAGCTTGTGACTATGTGCATAAGATTGATTACGGTTATAATACAAATTATGAAGATAAAATCATAATCTTTAAAGAAAGAAAAGGATCATGCACCTCCAAACATGCCGTTATCGCAGGTCTGGCGCAAGAACTTAATATCCCGCTTTATAAACACGTCTGCGTGTATAAATTTACGGAGGAGATAACGGCCGGGGTTAACGAAATTCTAAAAAAATACGAAATTCCTTATGTACCTATGGTTCATTGCTTTTTAGTGTATTATAAATATAAATTTGATCTTACAGAAGGTAATCACAACGGGAAAAAAAAACCTATAGACGAATGCATACACTCAGAAAGAGTCGATCCATTCATTAGTAGAAAAGACGAATATTTACTTTTTAAAAAAATATTAAAAGAAAAAGTTCTTCCATCCAAAGAAATGGAAGGAATAGTAGAAAAAACGCTACTAAAAGCAAGAGCGAAAAGCATCACTCTGTTGAAAAACTGCATTTCAGTGAAACCTTAGTAAGTAGGGCAAAGTAATTATAAGTTATCTTATTTTAATTATTATGGAAATGGATAGAAAGGCGGAAGCTGAGGGTATCGTTGTTAATTATACGACAATGCCTAACACAATAACTTCTTTAAAACGCGATTTTGAAGCTCTTGGTGTGAAACCGGGGGCTATAATAATTATGCATAGTTCACTAAGTAAAATTGGCTGGACTGTTGGAGGACCAGTATCAGTTATTAGAGCTTTACTGCAAATCTTAACTCCCGAGGGCACTTTAGTAATGCCGACTTTTACCAGCGGCAACTCTGAACCATCTCAATGGCATCATCCCCCCGTACCTAAGGATTGGTGGGATACGATTAGAAAAGAGATGCCCGCTTTCGAACCAAGAATTACCCCCACTTTAGGAATGGGAAAAATTTCTGAAACTTTTAGAAATTGGCCTAATGTCCTAAGGAGTAATCACCCAACATCATCTTTTGCAGCATGGGGTAAAAATGCAAAAAAAATAACTAAAAATCACGAATTAATAGGAGATCTTGGCGAAGGATCCCCCATTTCGCGCCTATACGAACTTGATGCACAAATTTTATTGATAGGAGTTAATCATGAGAACAATTCATCCATACATCTTGCTGAATATAGAAGTGATTTTCCTGGTAAAAGATATAAAAAAACTGGATGCGCAATGCTAATAAATAATCAGAGAAAATGGGTAGAATGGGAAGATTTAGACGTCGATAGTGATGATTTTGCACAGCTTGGAGGAGACTTTGAATCAAACATCAATTACAAACCAGGCAAGATTGGATTAGCAGAAAGTCGATTGATTTCACTCCGTGCTATAGTAGACTTTGGAGTTCAGTGGCTAAAACAGAACCGAAAAATTCTTTAGTTTTACTATATAATTAAAAATTATGGTGTTTTTTAAATGAAAATGATTAATGAAACTGCAATCATAACCGGTTCCACAAGTGGGATTGGGAAAAAAATAGCTGAATTATTCCTTAAAGAAGGATGTAAAGTAGCGATTTGCTCTCGAAATGAAACTAGTGTAAATCAAACTGTAGCAGAATTTAAAAAGCATTTTGGCGACTCAGTTATCGGTATGCCTTGTGATGTTTCTGATCCTATTGCCGTTAAAAACCTTATTGACAAAACCATTGAAGCTTTTGGATCCATTCGTATCTTAGTAGCTAATGCTGGTGTGAACTTAACTTATGGACCCTTTCAATGTTTAACACTTGAAAAGGTTAATTCAGACGCTAAAACAATCATTGGAATTAATTTAATTGGAGTATTAAATTCAATTTCAGCAGTATTACCCCAAATGATTAAACAAAAATATGGGAGGATAATAACATTATCAGGTGGTGGAGCCGATAGACCAATGGAAAATATGACTATTTACTCTGCCTCTAAAGGAGGGGTTGTTGCATTTTCTCGATGTTTAGCAAAGGAGTTGGAAATGGGTGAAAATGATATCAAAATTAACATATTTCAACCAGGAATGGTATTGACAAATTTATATAATGTAAAACTGATTGAAGCTTGGAAGGATAAGGAAACATTTTACTCTCAAATGGAATTATTGAAGAAATATGTTATGACGGATGTTGAAAAGAGCAGCATGACAGTCATTCCATACGCATTACCAACATGCAAAAAAAATGGTAAATCTTTCAGGGGTTTTCCGCTTGCAAAGATGATTAGAGGATTTATGAAAGTATCAAAAGAAATGAAACACAGTAGTAGCACATGAAATGCGTAATTTTAAAACGGACTAGATATTTTCAAATAAATTAAAAAAAAAAAGATAAGGTTAGATAACAATCGCAAAAAGAGTTTTTTACTAATTATTATTTACTACTTATTTTATTAAATTACATTTGTAGATTTATACTAACTCAGTTAAACTAATAGCGATTTCGTCTGCCGCCGCCTCCGCCTCGATTATACGAGTTAAATTGAGGAGGAGCTTTCTCAGTTACGACAACATTGGAAGCTTGAGGGCCTTTTTGACCTTCAGTAACTTCGAATTCAACCTTATCGTTTTCGTTTAATGTTTTGTATTCGTCATCTCCACCTGCTAATGCAGAGAAATGAACGAAAACATCGGTACCATCTTCA
>Ga0315553_10002012_pt1 | contig 16540 bp, 8 predicted proteins | sample SalMarSW160140MG_FD_203099 | JGI IMG/M metagenome (GOLD analysis project Ga0315553, IMG submission 203099) | Salt marsh sediment microbial communities from the Plum Island Ecosystem LTER, Massachusetts, United States - Salt Marsh Sediment SW1601-40 ... | reverse complement strand
AAGGGGTTGAAAGAGCATTACGGGAAGTTTCACCATGTAACCTACACCTACGAAGCGCTGGAGGCTTCCGCAGCTCTGTCCCACCGCTACATTTCCGATCGATTTCTCCCGGATAAGGCGATCGATCTGATCGATGAAGCGGGCAGCCGTAAGAAGATAGACACCAGTGTACGGCCCAAGGAATTGGCTGATATCGAAAACAAGATCGAGAAGCTGAGTACGGAGAAGAGCAATCTCGTCGCCCAGCAGAACTATGAACGGGCAGCGGCGCTTCGGGACCAGGTGAAAACCCTGCGCGGGCGCATGGACACGATCAAACAGGACTGGGAAGCGAACCTGCGGGTGGAGGAAAATCTGATCGATGTGGAAGACATTCAGACGGTGGTCTCCGAGATCACGGGGATTCCCCTGAATCGAATCGCCCAAAGTGAATCCGAAAAGCTGCTCAAGATCGAGGAAGAGCTGCACAAACGAGTGATCGGTCAGGACGCGGCAATCGGCTCGATCGCCGCGGCGATCCGTCGTTCCCGAACGGGATTGAGCTCGCCGAAGCGGCCCTTGGGATCCTTTATCTTCCTGGGTCCGACCGGGGTAGGAAAAACACTGCTGGCCAAAACGCTGGCTGCCTTCCTTTTCGGAAACGAAGATTCCCTGGTCCGCATCGATATGTCCGATTTTATGGAGAAGCACAACGTCTCCCGATTGGTCGGTGCTCCTCCGGGATATGTGGGCTACGAGGAGGGCGGTCTTCTGACCGAGAAAATCCGAAGGCGTCCATACAGCGTTATCCTGCTCGATGAGATTGAAAAAGCCCATCCGGACGTTTTCAACCTTCTGCTGCAGGTCCTGGAGGAGGGACAGCTGCAGGACAATCTCGGTCATACCGTCAGTTTCCGCAACACCGTGCTGATCATGACCTCCAATGCCGGAGCGCGGGAAATCAGCAAGGATTCATCTCTGGGATTTCACGTGGAAGAGGGAATGATGCGCTACGAGGAGATTCGCACCAGTGCCTTGAGTGAGATGAAACGGCTGTTCAACCCGGAGTTCATCAACAGGGTTGATGAAACCGTCGTCTTCCACAGCCTGAGCCGCGACCATCTTCGGGAAATCCTCGAACTGATGGTAAGGGAAATCCAGGGGCAGCTTACCGAGCAGAATATCAGCTTGCAGATTACCAATCCGGCCCGAACCTTCTTAATTGAAGAGGGTTATGACGAAAAGTACGGTGCCCGGCCGCTGCGCAGAACCTTGCAGAGGTTGGTTGAGGATCCCCTGTCCGTCGATATTCTGAAAGGACGATTCAAGCAGGGCAGTACGATCGTGGTCGACCTGAAGGAGAAGAAGATCTCCTTCCGTGCCAAAAGAGAGCGTAAGATCTCGGATAAAGGGAATCAAGGCAAGCGCGGAAAAGGCGACTCCTCTGGAAAGGATTCTTCCCAGCTGCCCCAGGAAGTGGCGGTACGCTGACCAGCCGCTGGGGAGTAACTGCTGGAGAGAGATTTGCATACCAGGTGAAAACATGCAGATTCAGATGAGAACAGGGAGCCTTGCCTCCCTGTTTTTTCTTGTGTTCCTGCTGCTCTGGGGCGCTCCCGCACCCGGCGATGCCCAAGGTGTGGAGAACCTGTTCGAGGCCGGGAAAAAAGCCTTCCAGGACGGTCTATATGTCATGGCCGGGAGAAATTTCCGTCAGCTGGTCGATCAGTTCCCGGACAGCCCGCTGGCCGACGATGCGGATTATCTCAGTGGTGTATCGGATTTCTATCTCGGCGAGTTCCGCAGCTGCATAGCCGCCCTGGGAAATTACGGCAGGAAGTATCCCCGCTCCGCGAACAACAGAAGGGTGTCCTACTGGCTGGGGAGTGCCCACTTCCAACTCTACAACTATACAGACGCTCTTACTCACCTGAACGACCAGGTGGAGAAATATCCTGACGAGCAGCCCTATTTCGACCATTCCCTTCTCTTGAAGGGTATGGTCGAGGAAAACCTGTCGAAATGGGCCGCGGCCAAGAGCAGCTATGGCCGGCTTTTGGACAGAGAATCGGCACGGGATCTCTGGCCGGAAACCTTGTATCGAGTCGGCGGTATAAACCTGCGTTTTTCCGATTATTCCGCTGCTCTCACCGCCTTTACCCGGATTCTGATCGAGTTTCCCAACTCGCAGTACGCGGGGGAGGCCGTGTTTTTCGTCGGCGAGTGCAGTTTCTTTCTCCACCGCTACTCAGAGGCTGAGCGAAGCTTTCGGTCCGTTCTCGCCGCCGAACCGTCCTTGGAGCAGCGGGAGACCGGTTTGTACCGTTTGGCGATCATTCTTGCCGAACAGGGACGCAACGACCAGGCTCTGGAGATCTGTAATGAGTTGGAACTCCGTTTCCCCCGCGGCCAGTATCTCGATCTCCTCATCCGATTGAAGGCTGATCTGCTGTTCGACCTCGGGCGCTACGACCAGGCCTTCGCAGCCTACTCGGAGGCTTTGGCCGCGGCCGCAGGAAAGGAGGAGCGACAGGTTATCTACTACAACATGGGACTTTCGGCATTTTTGGACGGTGATATGCGAAGATCGGTCGAACCTCTCGAAAAAGCCCTGGAGGGACGTCCGGAGATCTCCGAGCAGAGCCTGTTCCGTTTAGCAGCCGCGCTGACCGATCTAGGGTCGAAGGATCGCGCGGTTATCCGTTTTGAAGAGTTTCGGAAGCGCTTCCCGGCTTCGCAAGCACGGGAGGAAGCCACCAGAATGCTTGCCTCCCTCTATCAGGATGGGGGAGATCTGGAACAAGCGGAAGGGATGTACACCGAGCTGATTACCCGTTATCCTGACTCCCCCTATCAGGACGAGTACCTCTTCAAGCGGGGCAGTTCTTATCTCAAAAGGGAAGCCTCGGCTGTCGCACTCGGAGATTTCTTCTCCTTGACGCAGATGTGGCCGAACTCTCCGTATATTGCCGAAAGCCGGTACAACATCGGCTACATCTATTCCCGGCGGGGAGAATACGCAAGGGCTTTACCATTTTTCGAGCAAGCCCTGAAGGCTGACCCATCACCGGAGCTGGCGGGACGTTCGATCCTAGCCGCGGGGGTTTGTGCCTTCAATGCCGGTGAATATTCCCAGGCTATCCGGTTGTTCCGCAGGAATACCGCTTCCGGAGCCGCCTGGGCCGGGGAGAGTTGGTTCTATCTGGGTAGAACCCATTACAAGCTGGAACAATTGGAAGACGCTTCGGGGAGCTTTGCCCGGGCGGCGGAACTCCTTGGAGGCACCCCCCAGGGGGAAGAGGCGCTTTTTTGGATGGGACTTTGTCAATTCAGGCTCGATAAGCTCATCCCTGCCCAAAAAACCTTCCTCAAGCTGACTGAAATGTATCCGCGGGGCCGGCGAGTCGCAGAGAGCTACTACCGTGCCGGGATATGTGCATCCCAGTTGGACAGCTACCCGGAGAGTATCGACTATTACGACAAAGCGCTTCAGGCAGCTGGATCCCAGACGGCGGAGTACCGGGACGACCTGAATCAGGAAATCCTCTACCAAAAGGGTTTTGCACTTCTCCGGTCGGGAGAGCGGGATCGAGCGGTTGCGACCTACGAAAGCTTGAGTCGGGAATACCCGAACAGCACCCTGGCCTCGGAAGCCTTCTTCAAAATAGCCGAAGAAGATTTTCGGGTCGGCAGCTACAGAAGTGCCGAGCGGGGGTTCTTGCTGGTTAAGGATCGATTCCCGGCAAGTCCCGCCGCCAGATCAGCCCTGTACTGGGCGGGGGTGAGTTCCGCCCGGGAGGGGGACAGGGTGAGCGCTCTGGAGTACCTGATCGGCTACCTCGAAGAGAATCCGGGGGGCGGCGAGGCATCGGCCGGGGGTCTATCCGATGTGGCGATCCGGGAGATCCGTACAGTACTGTCGGGCATCGTCAGTGCAGGGACATCCGCTGAAACAAAAAGCAGCGGAGGGAGAATCTTCGAAGATTTTTACAGGCGGGTCGATCGCAGCCCTTCCCTCGGGGAAGGATTCAAGAACCTGGTGCGCTTCGAATACGCCCGTTTTATTTTCCCCGACAGGCCTGAAGGGTCGATGGCCATCCTCCAGACCATGAGAACCACAGACCTGGTGGAACCGCTGCGCAGCGAGGTGAGCTTTCTGATCGGGGAGTACTATAGAATCAATGGCGAGCTGGACCGGGCGTACGATATCTTCACCGGAATCATCGCCGCCAGCTCCGGACAACCCGGTGCCGCGTCACAGCTCGCAATTGCTCGAATTCTCGAAGACAGGGGGAAAAAGCAGGAAGCGGCGGAGGAGTACCTGAAGGTGCATTTTCTCTATCCCGACCAGCAGGATCTTGCCGCCGAGGGTTTGTACAGTGCAGGCAGACTGTACTGGGATCAGGGCTCAAGAGACCGGGCGGAGCAGCTTTTCGAGAAACTGTCTGAAGAATATCCGGACAGTCCCTGGCTTGAGAAGCTCCCGGAGGGATAGGGGGAAGAGGCTTTCTGAAGTCATGGAAAAATTTGTCGAGTTTATGGACACCACTCTTCGAGACGGGAACAAGCTTCCCTTCGTGGTTCTGGACAGGCACGATCGTCTGGTAATTGCCCGGCAGCTGGCCACCCTGGGGGTTGATATTATCGATGCGGGTTATCCGGCTGCCTCGGCCGAGGAAAAAGAGAGTGTCGAGGCCATCGCCGAGGAGGTTCGGGGGCCTCGGATCTCCGCGCTGTCCCGCGCGGTGCCTGAGGATGTTTGTGAAGCCTGTGAACTGCTGTCCAGAAACGACAGGCCCTGGCTTCACGTGTTTCTTCCCGCCTCCCCCTATTTCCTCAAGGAAGTACTCAAGCTGAAAACCGATCAGGTCTTGGATCTCATAGGACGTTGCCTGGAGGCGGGCTCGGAGCTGCCGCTTCAATTCTCTCTGGGAGAGATCGCCGAGGCGGAGCCCGGATTTCTCATGGAGGCGGCCGCGAGTATCGTCCAGGGGGGTGCGGAAGTCCTCAATTTGGCCGATACCAACGGCAGCATGCATCCGAGCACCGCTGCCGACTTGGTGCGCAGGATCAGGTCGAGCCTCGGACAGGAGCCGAGTGTGCGAATCGGGGTCCATTTTCACAATGACCTTGGTCTGGCTACGGCCAACTCGCTGGCTTGCCTGGAAGCGGGAGCGCGCCACGTCGAATGCACGGTAGGAGGTATCGGGGATCGGGGCGGCATTGCGGCTCTGGAGGAGATTGTGTTCGGTCTGGAAGCATTCCGAGAGCGCTTGAATCTATCCCATCATATACAACTGGATCAGCTCTGGCGTACGTCAACCCTCCTCTCCAGGCTGACCGGCATTCCTCCCCATCCCAACAAGCCGGTTTTAGGAAAATGCGCATTCCGGGAAACCCGGGCTGGGGGAAGCACGGATATCAGGGACGCACTTCCGGAGCATCTTCGGGAGCTCCTGCGGGAGAAGACGATCGGTCGATCCGAGGATGCCCTTTTCGGAGATCAGGAGATGAGTCGTGCCGGATTCAAACAGCAGCTGAAAAACTACCGGCTCGCTGTGGAAGGGGTGGACTTGGACAAGGCCTACGGGCTGTATCAAACCCAAGTGCGTCGGAAAAAGACGGTTTCCTTGAGCGAAGTTCAGTCGATTGTCGAGCAGGCTCGATTGGAGGAAGATCAGAGGGTATACACCCTTGTTTCTTTCAACGTGATGACCGGGAACCAAACCCTGCCCGTAGGTAGTGTCGAGCTGACCAGAGAAGATACGCCGCTTGTGCAATCCGCCACAGGCACGGGACCGGTGGACGCCCTGTGCCGGGCCGTTGACATGGCGGTCGGGCTAAATCCGCGGCTGATCCTCTACTCGGTAGATCACCTCACGGAGGGTAAGGATGCCCGGGCGGAGGTGACCGTTAGTCTGGCTTACCTGGGGAGGCGTTTCCACGGCCACTCAGGATCCACCGATGTGGTGGAGGCCAGCCTAAGGGCGTATCTGGACGCGGTAAACAGCATCGAGACCCACCGCCGTTGCCACCCGGCGGAGGAGTTTTATATAAACGGCGAAGAGCTCTGGTGGGAGTAGCGGCTTATTCGTTGACCCGTTCCACATACTCACGAGTCTCAGAGTTCACCAGGATCTTGTCCCCCTGTTTGATAAATAGAGGGACCTTTACGACCAATCCCGTTTCCAACGTGACCTGTTTGGTCGCCCCGGACACGGTGTCCCCCTTCAGACCCTCTCCCGCTTCCGCTACCGATAGGGCGACTTTGTAGGGCAGTAGGATATCGATCGGTCGTTCATCCCAAAAGGAGAGCTGAACCGTATCTCCCTCCAGAACGAAGAGCTTTTTGTCTTCGTGCCCCTTAATGGCTACGGTGAACTGCTCGTAGGTTTCCAAGTCCATAAAATGATAGTGTTCACCGTCGGCGTAGAGATACTGGGCGTCTCGAGTTTCGACGTTGATGTCCTCGAGCATTTCCTGACTTTTATTTACCTGTTTCAGCACCTGTCCGCTGATCAGGCTTTTCAGTTTCAGGCGGACGAAGGCGGAGCCCTTTCCCGGATTGACGAATTCCCGTTCGACCACTACGTAGGGCTCGTTCTTCACGAGAAGAAAATTTCCTTTTGATATAGCCCCAGCTTTTATCATGAACTCCTATACTAATCACTTCCCTTTCGTGTTGCAAGCCGCAGGGCAATACACCGATCCTGTACCCTGTGTGAGCCTCGTCACCCGGACAGGTCCGCACCGTAGGGAAGGACGCCGTGAATAGAATCTGATTTGAGAAAAAAGAGCAGGAGGCGTTCCAGGCCGAGAGCCACGCCGGAACACTTCGGCAACCCCTGTTGGCGGATGATCCGCAGCAGCTCCCAGTCGCTGGGGTGGACCTCGAGTCCCTGCTGTTTCTTCTTCTCCTGATCTGTGAAGAAGGTTTCGATGCGTTCAGGGTCGGTCTCTTCGGAATAGCAGTTGGCGACCTCGACCCCGGCCAGGTAAAGCTCCCAACGCTCCGCCCATGGAGTACCGGGTTTGTTGCGGGCCAAAGTCGGTATCAGGGCGGGATAATCGTAGAGGATCACGGGTCGGGAGCGGGGTAGGTTGGGTTCAACAGCGGTGAGAAAGAGTTTGTGAAAGAGATCCTCTGAGCGGTCCTCCGGGGTTACCGTAATCCCGCGGCTTCGAGCAGCATCTCTGAGGGCTCCGCTGCTGCCCAGTTGCCGCAGGTCGACCCTAAGGTGTTCAAGGAACGCTTCGGCCATGGACAGACGTAGAAAAGGTGGGGAACAGTCCACCCGGCGGTCCCCCAGGGTAAGAACAGGATCCCTGCCCGCTTTCTCGAAAAGGTGGGCGTACAAATCCTCCATGGTGTCCATGGACTGTAGATAGTCCGCGGCCAGGGTGTACCATTCCAGCATGGTGAACTCAGGGTTGTGTAGCGGGCCGGTGGGCTCACTGTTGCGAAACGACTTGCAGATCTGGAAGATGCTTCCACTGCCCTCAGCGATCAGGCGTTTCATCCACAGCTCCGGCGAGGGGATGAGAAACAAATCCCGGTCCCTGCCGTGGGCCGAGCGGTAACAGGTGCGAAATACTTCCAGGCTGCCCTCCGGGATCAGAGTCGGGCATAGCAGGGCTGTGTCCACCTCTAGATAACCCCGATCCAGGAAAAACATTCTGACCAGCTGGAGGAGCTTTGCCCGTTCGCGGAGGGTCTGCAGGTCCGCAGGGGTCATCTTGACATCGCTTTCAAGTTTTTTCCCATTGCCCTGTACCCAATGGACGGAGGCGCCATGGGATGACTATATTCTCAAAAGTATCGGTTCGTGAAGGTGCCGGCAACCGGTTTTTATTCAGCCATGAAGGAGACCATCTTGAATCCAGACAATATTTCCCCCGGCTATCGAAGCGCGGGTTTCGAGGCGATATCCAACAAGGACATGCGGGAATACAGCTCTCGGGCATTACATTTTCGTCATGTAAGCACGGGGTGCGAGGTGTTTCATCTTTGGAACGAAGATCCTGAGAATCTGTTTGCCTTTGTCTTTCGCACTCCCCCCCAGGACGATACAGGGGTGGCTCATATCCTGGAGCACTCGGTTCTCTGCGGCTCGAAACGGTTTGCCCTCAAGGATCCTTTCGTTGTGCTGTTGAAGAGCAGTTTGCAGACCTTTCTCAATGCCTTCACCTTTCCGGATAAAACCGTGTACCCGGCCAGCAGCATGGTTGAAAAGGATTTCTTCAATCTCATGCTGGTGACCGGAGACGCCGTTTTTTTCCCACTCCTTCAGCGGGAGGTGTTCATGCAGGAGGCTCATCATCTGGAACCCTCCGCGGCGGAAGATCAGGCCGATGGGTTGATACGTACCGGAGTCGTTTTCAACGAAATGAAAGGAGTATTTTCCAGCCCCGAATCGATCGTGGCCTATGCCTCGATGCGCAGTCTCTTTCCCGATACACCCTACGGTTTCGAATCCGGCGGCCATCCTAGAGCGATCGCTTCCCTGACCCACGGCCAGCTGCGGGCATTCCACAACCGGTTCTACCATCCGGGGAACTGCCGGATTTTCCTATACGGAAATATCCCCACTCCTCGAACACTCGAATTCCTCGAGGAAAATTTCCTGAAATCATTCGCCCCGGCGAAAATCGACTCTCACCTTGTTCTTCAACCCCGCTGGCAGGAACCGCGAAGGGTGGAGCAGACCTTCCCCGTCGAAACGGGCACAGCGGAAAATCTAAAGAAGAAGTCTTCAGTCACACTGAACTGGCTGACCGTGCCGGCTGGCGATCCGCTCAAACTCCTGTCCTTCGAAGTGCTCGCCGAAGTCCTGATCGGCAACGAGGGTGCCCCTCTGCACAGGGCCCTGCTGGAATCGAAGTTGGGGGATGATCTGTCCCCGGCGGCAGGTCTGGAGACGGAGCTGAACGAGCTCACTTTTTCGGTAGGCCTGCGGGGCACGGATCCGGATTCGGCTGAAGGCATTGAGTCCGTAGTATTCGAGACCCTCAGAGCCCTGGTGGATCGGGGAGTGCCGGAAGAAGCGGTACAGGCCGCGCTGCACCGAGTCGAGTTCAGCAATCGTGAGATAACAAGGGGAGGGCGGCCCTACTCCTTGACGCTTATGCGGCGGGCATTGCGGGGTTGGTTGCACGGCAGTGATCCGGAGACCACCCTCGAGTTTCAGCACTGGATGGATGTGCTGAAAGCGGAGGTCGCCAAAGGCGGATTTTTCGAAAGGCTGGTGGAAGGGTATCTGCTTGCCAATCAGCACAGAACGACCGTAGTAGTTCGGCCCGATCCGGATCAGCAGAAACGGGACGAAGAGGAGGAAAAGAAAGAGCTTTCGTCCCTCAGAAACTCCATGGGACGGGAAGGCCTCCGACGGTTGCAGGTTGATCTGGACAAGCTCAAAATCTTTCAGGAGCAGCAGGATCCTCCGGAGATCCTATCGCGGATTCCGGCGCTGCACCTCAGCGATCTCCGTCGCGATGTGGAAAAGATCCCCACGGAACGGATAGACCCTGGTCCGGTCCTCTTCCACGATCTGCATACCAACGGCATCGTCTATCTCGATCTGGCCTTCGACACGTCGGGAGTCGAAGAACAACTGCGGCACCTCTTGCCTCTTTTCAGCCGAGCGGTCCGAGGCAGTGGTCTGCCCGGCGTGCCGTACTACGACGTCGCTCGCAGGCTTTCCCTGCACACGGGGGGCTTCGGCGCTTCCTTGAGTGCCGATACCAGAGTTGTTTCGCCGGGGGACGTCGAGGAACGGTTGATTTTTCGGGTAAAGATGCTCGAACAGAACCTGGAAGCGGCGGTTGCCCTCGTGCGGGATCTGCTCCTGTCGGCGGACTTTCAAGACCTGGAGAGAATGCGCACGATCGTCCTGGAGATGCGCAATGACCTCAAGGCGTCTCTGGTGCCCGCGGGCAGTCATTACGCGGCCCTGCGGGCCGGGGGACGCCTTTCAGCGGCACTGGCGATCGAGGAACAATGGAAGGGGATCTCCCAGTACATCTGGCTCGATGGGGTCTGCCGGGAACTGCAGCGGGATCTTCCCGAATTGGCTTCCGGCTTGATCACACTCAGAGCATCCCTGCTCTCCTCCTCCGGGCTTGCCGTCAATCTGACCTGTGAGCGAAGCGCCTTGGACAGAGTCATTCCCGTTGTCGGGGAGGCGGTTGCCGCCCTAAGCTATCCCCACTCCCGGCAGGTAGAATCCGGCAAGTCCGAAGGCCCGAATTCGGTCGGTCCGGAGAACAGCCCGGCTGTGGAGACCCTGGTCGGGTCGATGAACGTGAACTTCGTCGCCCACACAATTCCCGGCAGTTCCTTCGGAAGTGAAGAAAATGCGCACGAAACGGTTTTAGCCCACTTCCTGGCTACCGGATTTCTCTGGGAACGGATCCGCATGCAGGGCGGTGCCTACGGCGCCGGCGCGTCTGCGAACGGGCTGGAGGCATTGTTTGGATTTTCTTCCTACCGGGATCCAAACACGCTGGATACGCTGGAAGCTTTTCGGGAGGGACTCCGCTCTGCCGCCAAAGAGCAAGTCGACGGTGATGCTTTTGAAAAGATCGTCCTGGGTGCGGCGGGAAAAGAGGAGCGGCCTATGGCTCCCGGAGAAAAAGGGTTTGTCGCATTGAAACGGGAACTGCTTGGAATCCGGGATGACCAACGCCAGGCGCGGAGGGATGCCTTGATCGGTTGTACACCAGGGCAGATCGCCGCGGCGGCCGAACGTCTGCTGGCCCGCTTCGACAGCGGGGTTACGGCGATCGTCACCCATCCTCGGGCGGTGCAGAGGGACAAAGAGCGCCTGGAAAAGTTGAAGTCCGTCTCGGTTCAGCTTCCGGACTGATCCCCGGCAGCCACTGCGGGGATCGTCACGGTGACCGTGGTTCCCTGACCGACGACGGATTGAAAGCGCATCGTCCCCCCATGATCTCGAAGGATGCGTTGAGATACCGAAAGCCCGAGCCCGGTTCCGCCTTTCTCCCCGCGGGTGGTAAAAAAAGGATCGGTCACCCGAGTCAGGCTGTCCGGAGAGATTCCGACTCCCTGATCGGCAACCTCGATGCAGACGGCTTTTGCAGCGTTGTCGAAGCGGGTGGAGATCCGCACCTGCCGCTTTCTGTCCGGAAGGGACTGGCAGGCGTTGTGCAGCAGATTCATGATCACCTGCTCCATCCCGATCCGGTCCGCGGGAATCTCCGGAATATCGGTCCGGAGAACAAGCTCGAAGCGATCCGTTGCTCTGGCGATCATGTGCCGCGACAGATCCACCACCGTTCGAATCACCTGGTTCAGGTCTGTGGATTCACTCGTGCCCTTCGCGCCTCCCCGAACGAACCTCTTGAGCTCTGAGACGATGTGGTCGATCCTCGTGGTGCTGGCCTCGATTTCAGATAGCGCCGATCCGGCGGCCTCTTTGAAATCCTCGTAGCTCATCCCGGACAGGCGGATATCTTCATCGAATCTTTCAGCGGATTCCGCCAGGGAGAACAGACGGGGCAGGCCATCCAGGAGGAAGCGGGAGTTCAGGCCGATTACCTGATTCGGATTATTCACTTCGTGGGCCACTCCGGCGACCAGGGCGCCGAGGGATGCCAATTTATCCGTCCGCATGAGCTGCTGCTGCTGGATCTGGAGGCGTTCCTCCGCTTCCTTGCGCTCGGAGATGTCGCGGATGATCACGACATCCGCCGCTTCATTCTGCCAGGTGGTGCGCGCACCGGTAATCTCCACTGGGATCACCTTGCCGTGGCGGGAAACGATACAGGTCTCGTAGCAGCGGGGGGCATCCCGTCCGGCCATTCTTTCGCCGAAACGTTGGCTGACGGCTCCAATTTCATCCGGGTGAACGAATCCTGTGAAATGCATTCGTCTCAGGTCGACGGGGCTGTATCCGGAGATCTCGGTTGCGTGCAGATTGGCATAGAGAACCTGACCTTGCTGGGAGAGGATCAGGATGGCGTCGTTGGCGTTTTCAGCAAGAGCTTTGAAGTTCCCCTCCGCAGCCCGCAGGTAGGAGACCATCTGGTTGTATCCTCGGGCGAGCTGTCCGACTTCATCCTCCGACGGCACGGGAACGAACATTTTGTAGTTCCCCGAAGAGACCTGCTGAACAGCCTCGAGGAGAATACTGAGGGGTTTCAGCAAGCCGCGACGGAAGGCCACCGGAAACCCGAGCACTACCAGGACGGTGGTAGCCAGAGCGATGAGGACGATTTTGGAGCAGAAGCGATGAATCCCCAGACGGTACTCGGTGTAGGACAATCCCACCCGGTAGGAAACCCCTCGATCTGTGATCGTGTAGTACATGTAGAAACTGTCGGTGTCGTGAAGATCGAGATACAGGAAGCGGGGGACCAGTCCTCGACGCTCGGGGATCAGTCCCCTGCTGCCGGGTTCGCTTCCCAGACGAAGGATCGCCGTATCAGAGAGCTTCTGAGCGGAAAACTTGAGTGTAGCCGGAGAAGCACTGGCCGGAAGAATGAAGGCTATTCCCGGGGACAGTCCCGTTAGATTCTGATCCCGGATCGACATCTGGGCTTGGTCGATCTCTTTCCGGTAGCTGTCCGCCAAAGAACCGCGGACAACCGGCATCAGGGCGCTGGCGGTAATACCGAAAGCCACCATGATTACGGCCAGCGGGATGCCGACCAGCTTGGTTAGGTAGCTCGTCGGTTGTGGGGAATTGTTGACGTAGACAATAAAGATGAGAAGACATACCAACAAGGAGCCGGTATTGAAAACCAGAGCGTAGGTACTGCGGGGGATTACCTCGGTTTGAGACAGCGTATACGCGACGGCGATTACGGTGGTCGCCAGGGCCAGGAGAGCGAAACTGCGGGCCGACAGGGCCACTGTTCCTGCGGGACGGGCCATACATCGAAATACGCCGAACAAGCGGTTGAAAATACCTGAATCGACCCGTTTCCGCTCATGCTTCGAGGAGCGGTGGACTTTGCGAAGCAGAACCACGATCGACCAGAAGTACCCGACCAATACCAGGAAGCTGACCCTGGGCCCGTACACGTAGGTGAAGTATTCCGCCGTGAAGTCGTACACCACTTCAACGTTGGGGGCTGCAAACAGGGAACCCCAGACGCCGAAGGCCGCCGCTGAAGAGAGTATCAGGACGATGCGGGATTCCCGTGGGTGGTGATTCACCCCGTAGTGATAGGCGAATTGAACGAGGCAGACGACCCCGAATACGATGAGGTTTGAGAATTGTCCGGTGAGCACCGAAGCACACGAGAACACGGAGTAGCGCACCGTGTAGGAAAGGAGAAGCACGAACAGAGAGCCGAGATATCCCGCCAGATACCAGGTGTCGGGATGTTTTACCTTCAGAGAGAGCAGGTAGCCGGTTATGACGGCCAGGAGCAGCGTCGTGGTCAATGATCCTATGGACAGGGTGCTGAATCTGAGCCAGTTCACGCCGAACCTCCTTCGGATCTCATGACGGGACTCGACCCTTTCTATTCCGGATTGCAGCCTTTTCGCCGCTTGAGCCTTTTGCTGAGTGCTTGGGGGGTGATTCCGAGCAATCCCGCGGCGATCGCCTGGTTGCCCTTGGCCCTAGACAGAGCCTCTTCGATCAACCCCTCGGTAAGTCCTTTCAACGTGGGCAGCTTTTCCGGAAAGGAGAACGCATCTTCGGCAGCGGGAGGATGGATCTCACCACCCGTGTATCCCATGGCCTCGCGAAAGGGTTGGAGAGACAACATTTTTTCCAGCTGGCGGCTTACCGCGTTGAAAATCATCGAGCGAAGCTCCCGAACATTGCCGGGAAAGTCATAGGTTTCCATGAGAGTGAGCAGCTCGGGGGGTACCGCAAGTTTCTTTCTGCCCAGATGCTCTGCGGCTTGATCGTGGAAATGATCGATGAGCAGCGGTAGGTCTGCCTTTCGTTCCCGCAACGGCGGGATGTGGATCTCGTAGGTCTGCAAACGATAGTAGAGATCGCGGCGGAAACGCTCCCCTGCAACCAGTTCGGGGAGCGACCGATGAGTGGCGATGACGAAGCGCGCATTGGTTGTGCGGGGCAGGTCCGACCCAAGGGGGTAGAATTCCCGAGATTCAAGGAGCCGCAGCAGCTTGATCTGGCTGGCCGCGGAAAGATCCCCGATTTCGTCGAGGAAGAGTGTGCCGGAGTTCGCCTGCTGTATCAGTCCTTTGCGGTCACTGTCCGCGCCGGTATACGCACCCTTCGCGTGCCCAAAAAGGGTATCGGCAAATACGTTGTCGTCTAATCCGGCGCTGTTCACCTTGACCAGAGGTCCTCGCCGGGCACTGGCTGCATGGATCGCCTCGGCAAAGAGCTCCTTGCCCGTGCCGGTTTCCCCGGTTACCAGTACTGTTTCCGCTGTCGGCGCGATGGATTCGATGAATCGGAAAATGGCGTGGATTCGATGATCGCGGCTTACGATCGAGCGAAATACCTCCGGATGGCTGATCTTGTCTGCCAATAGACCTTTCCTGAGGGAGTTGTAGCGCCGGGAGAGACGCCGCATGTCGATGGCCCGCCCGACGCCGCTGGTCAGCCTGTTCGGTTCGACAGCCTTGACCATATAGTCAAAGGCTCCCTCCTTCATGCAATCCACGGCCATATCGATGTCTTCTGATGCTGTGACGATGATTACCGGGATATGGGGGTATAACTCGTGGATCTTTCGCAGAAGCTCATCTCCGGTAAGGTGAGGCATGGAGATGTCCAGCAGGACGACCTCCACCTCCTGCTTGTCCAAGAGGGGGAGAACATCCCGGGGATCACTGCAGGTCAGTAGATTGTCGATACCGGCAGATTTCAGCACTTTTCCCATGCTGGAGAGAACTGCCGGTTCATCGTCGACCAGGAGCACGGGTAGCTCGGGGTTCCCTCCGCTGTTCATAACACCTCCCTGCCGTAGATCTCCCCGGTGCATACGGTTTTTGGAATAAATCTTTCAGGGGGTCCGTTGGCTACACAAACTATAGCCTCAACTTCATTGATAGGTCAATGTCGCGGTGGTCGATCGATCCGCACTCCGGCACTCCGGTTTTCAGGGGACTAATACACCGTCCCGGGCCTTCCTAAATTCATCCTTCTGTGCTACTAATGACAGAACTCAAAAGTTTTCGCTTATGAATATGGAATTGTTTGTACTCGGAACAGGCGGCATGATGCCTCTGCCGTCTCGAAGTCTCACCTCGGTGTTGCTGCGGCGCGAAGGGGAGCTGTTTCTCTTCGACTGCGGGGAAGGAACGCAGGTGTCGTTGCGCCGCCTGGCTCTGCGCTGGAAGAAGATATCCGTCATTTTTGTTTCTCACACCCACGCCGATCACGTAACCGGTATTCCCGGTATATTGATGCTCTCCTCCCAGGTGGAGAGGGACGATCCCCTGTACATCATCGGACCGCCCCGGATCAAGGAGTACATTCAGGCCAGTCGGAAAATTCTCGACATGTACATCAACTACGAGATCATCGTGAAAGAGGTTTTCGGAGAGGAGATTGTATTTGAAGGCGACGGGTTCAAAATCCGTTCGTATCCCTTGCATCATACAAAACCCTGCCTGGCCTTCTGCCTGGAAGAAGATATGCGCCCCGGGGTGTTCGATCCGGAGGCTGCCGGCGCTCTGGGCATCCCCAGGGGACCTCTGTGGTCCACCCTCCAATCCGGTACTCCGGTTCGATTAAAAACAGGCGTTGAAGTGGAGCCGGAGCAGGTTATGGGTCCCAGGCGAGCAGGGCGTAAGTTCAGTTTCGTCACCGATACCACGTGGGTTCCCGGCGTGCCGGAGTTTGTACGGGATTCGGATCTGCTGATCTGCGAAGGAATGTTCGGTGAAGAGCTTACAGAAGATGCCGGGGACAAGAAGCACCTTACCGCTGTTCAGGCTGCTCAGATCGCCCGCCAAGGTGGGGTAGCTCGGCTCGGTCTGATCCATTACAGCCCCCGCTACACAGAACGGGACCTTAGGAATCTGCTCCATCAGGCCAAGAAAATTTTTCCCCGAACCTTCCTGACCCGAGACCTTCAGATCATCGATTTGCCCTACGGGGAGTAGGGCGGCTTGCGGTAAAAGCGGTTGCCGATCCCTTGACGTCCTAAGACCGTTGACATTATTTTAAGCAGAAAAGAAAGACAATATCCGGATTTTAGAAAGGTAGATGCATGATCGAAGCAAGTAACCTGGGCAAGCGTTACGGAACCCTGGAAGCGGTTCGGGGAGTCAACTTCTCCATCAACCCGGGAGAGGTGGTGGGGCTGCTCGGCCCCAACGGAGCCGGGAAGACCACAATTATGAAAATACTGACCTGCTACATGTTTCCCAGCTCCGGAAGCGCCACAGTCAACGGCTGGGACATCTTCGAAAGACCGTTGGAGATCAAGAAGCTGGTCGGTTATTTGCCGGAAAATGCGCCGCTGTACACTGATCTGAACGTTTTGGAATACCTCAGCTTCATGGCTGAATCCCGTTCCCTGAAGGGAAATGCCAAGACTGAGAGGATCGAATGGGCGGTGGAAGAGTGTGGTTTGAAGAGCGTTGTCTATCGAAGCATCG
>Ga0315553_10002010_pt1 | contig 16543 bp, 11 predicted proteins | sample SalMarSW160140MG_FD_203099 | JGI IMG/M metagenome (GOLD analysis project Ga0315553, IMG submission 203099) | Salt marsh sediment microbial communities from the Plum Island Ecosystem LTER, Massachusetts, United States - Salt Marsh Sediment SW1601-40 ... | reverse complement strand
CATTAAGAGATCCTAAAGATTCTTTAAACGATTTCAAACATAAATGAGCTAATTTATATTTATTATTTTGAAAAATAGGTGGTGATTTTGAAATTTTTGGAAATATTCGGTAAGCTACTGCGAGATCATAGATTCTTTTCTTCATATCTTAAAATGATACAAGATACAGGATTATATTGCAATTTAAAATTATTTTATTGATTTAAACATATCTAGTTTTACTTTAAATCCAAAATCCGAAGGGAAAAAATTCATAGATTTATTGATTTTCTATTTAGGATATTTGATATTAATCGATTATATTAATTCATTGAAAAAATGAAAAGAATGAATCTGGTAAAAACGGATAATCATGAAATGGGTGAAAATAATGATCGTTGAAATCTTTTCCTTTTTAACATTTCTCTAAACAATTTCCGAATAATCTGGCTCCAATAATAATTTTTTTCAGCATATTCAAGTATTTGAGGATATTTTTCCTTCAAAAATTTATCATCATCAATAATTTGTTGAAGTTTTTTGGAAAGATCATCGGTATCGCCCCGTTCATAAAGAACTCCTATAGTTCCATTGTTAGTAATATCCTTAGCAGATGGTAGATCAGAACTTACAATATAATTTCCATTCGATAGTGCTTCTACTAATGTAAATTCAAAACTTCCAAGTACTGATGTTAAACAAAAGATTTTAGCTTTTTGATAAATCTCATTTAATTCTTTCCTTTCTTTTATTTCTCCAACAACTGTAATCTTATCTTTTAAATCAGGGTGCTTTCTAAAAAATTCTTCACGAATTTTGTGAAAACTCCTTTCTATAGGTCCAACATAATTAACCCGCCAATCTTTTAAGTCTCTAAGTTTTCCTATTGCTTCCATTAATATTTCAGAAGCTTTATATGGTGCCCCAATTCTACTTACATTTAAAATGATATTCTCTCTTTCATGAAGGGGAATTTTCTGTATTCCATTTTGTTCCAGAAAATTGTCAGCAACACCATTTGGAATAAAGATAATTTTATCTCTAAGGAGTGGATATTTCTTTTTTAGAAAATTGACTAAATCTTTGCTCTCAGCACTAATTAAATCTACTTTTTTATAAAAGAGTTCAATTATTTTTCTTCTTATATAAAAGTATAATATCTTCAAAAGCCCATGAAATTTAGGGTTTGTACGATATCGATGATAAAAATCTCTATTCTTAAATAATTCATGTATGTCCATCTTTAAATAGAGAAAGCCTTTTTTATTTAGCAGTTTATAAAAAAGCCCAAAAATAAAGTTGTCATCATGCGGGTGGACTAAATTTAAAATATCAATATGTTTTGCGTTTTTAAATAAATATTTTAAAACTTTTCTTTCGCAAATTTTACTGTGTTTGCTCTTTTTGATAAATTTTAATTTCAACCCTGGACAATATTTTTCTAAAAATGGATACTCTCCATTCTTATAAGTCAAGTTCGTACTGTTAAAATTAAAAATTTTGTTGAAATAATATGGAATCATCCCTGATTCTTTAATCAAATGAATATTTTGAGTTGTTAAAAACAAATATACGTAATTTATATTTCTTTTTTTAATCTTTTTGTTCAAGAGTTCACTTTTCAACAATTAATTAATATCTTACTTTTAAAAATCAATAGGAATTAATAATAATTATTTTTTGTTAATTCTTTATCATTTCCTTAAAATTTATGCACTACTTTTTGTATATGAAGAACCAAATAGAAAGTTATTAAAAGAAAATTGCGAATAAATTTTAGCTTAATGCCATAAAGATTGAATGTAAGAAGCTTTCAATATCGTGAGATATAAAATTAAATTTTCGTAAGAGAAATCAATAAATTGAAGCATTTAATAAATCTAAATAGTCGATAGATATAGAAAATTTTAAATCTTTTAATTCTCTTACTATTTAATATTTCAATTAATTACTTTTTACACAAATTTGAAAGGTATTTTAAAATGAAGATAATGATTGTAGGTGCTAGTGGTGGAATTGGAAATCTACTCACAAAGCACTTTGATTCTGAAGAAAATAAGTTATATCTTACATATAACAAATCAAGAAATAAAATCTTTTCTCCTCGAAATGCAAAATCTACTATTATAAAATCTGATTTTACAAATGTAAATGATGCAGAAAATGCTTTTTCCGATATAGAGCCTTTAGATGTATTAATTAATGTAATTGGATGTGTTGCAAATAATTTAATATATAGAATGGAAGAGCAAGAATGGGACACTGTCATTAATACTAATTTAAAATCGATTTTTCTATCTTGTCGATATGGCATTCCAAAAATGGTTGAAGAAGGCCACATTATAAATTTTTCAAGCGTTTTAGGAAGAATGGGGATGGTAGGTGCTACTAATTATGCTGCTTCTAAAGGGGGAGTTGAATCGTTTAGTAAATCTCTAGCGTTAGAATGTCTTCATCATAGAAAAATATATGTCAATGTTATTGCTTTAGGATATTTTAAAATTGGAATGGGTTTAGATTTAAACGAAAAAATTGTAAATACCATAAAAGAAAAAATCCCTTTAAAAGATTTTGGAGAACCAGATGAAATTGTAAAAGCGGTAGATTATATTTTATCTTCAAAATATCTAGTGGGTCAAATAATTGAAATAAATGGTGGTTTGCTCCTATAGATTAAGACTTAAAAAATATCATTATCTCCCATCGTAAAATAGTAATCATGTATATTATTCATCTTATTAATATCCACAGTTTTGTTATTTACATGCACGATCGGAATGAAATATCTCTCTTGACTAGTAAAACCATTCGATTTTAAAAAATTAAAGAATTCTAATTTTTCATTGACAATAAGTGTTATTACATTAGCCTTTTGCTCAGAAGCAAATAGGATTGTGTAATTTAGTACTTTTTGATAAACATCTTTATTTTTAGGTAAAATAAAATCAATGATATGTAATATTTTAGCATGTTCATCTTCATAAATTTTTAAAATAAAAAAACCCACTAAACTATTTTTAGTATCAACTATTTCAAAACAATAATATTTATATCCTTTTTTGTTCAGATACCTCCAATTTAGATAAGCTCCTGTTCGATTTAACATGATAAAGGCATCATCTTTATGTTCTAAAGCAAGTAAATCATATCTATCATCAAACTGATTAACTTCCTTTATTGTAAAACCATTTAACTGTTTTAATTCATGTGCATTTAAATTTTTTAATTCGTAAATTTTAAGTTCGCCTAACAATGTCCAACCAACTTTTTTATGACCTGGAATAGCAATTCCTTTAACCCAAGGATACCCTAATGTAAACGCAATATTCCGTTTACCTGCTTCTTCTAAAGAATGAAACCCAAGTTTAGTAAACATACCTTGGTATCTATAATCGGGGTGAGTAGCAAGATCAAAAGCTAAAGACCCAATGACTTTTTTACCATAGTAAAAGTATTCTTGTCTCTGAATAGTGTATTGCCCAACAATTTTTTCCCCATCATCAGCAACCCAAGTATCTACGGGACCAAATGGATTATCAAAATATTGCCATTTAAAAAAATCGACAGTGATAACTCTTTTATCAATCAAGTTTCTCCAGTCAACTAAGTTCTTACGATCCGATTCAAAATAATCTCGTATTTTCCACTTCTTTTCCATGAACTCACCAATTATTTCATAGTTATTATATTATTACCAATATATAATTTGAATATTCCAATAAATATCTGATCTCTTATTTTCTTGCTTATTTTAATATTCATAACTATTTTATGTATTAATTTATAATTAAAATATCATTTAATAAGATTAAAGAATCAAATCTACATATATATTAAAAAGTATTATTTGAGGAAATTAATAAATGTCGATATTATTCATCGGAGCACATCCTGATGATATAGAATTAGGTTGTGGTGGAGCTATTTGTTATTTTGTTGAAAAAAAGCCAGAGCTTGAATTAATTTGTTATCATACTACAAATGGAGTTTATTCTGACATTAATGGGCAGAGCGTAAGAAATTTTGAAGAAATTTTGGAAGCTTCTAATAAAAGTCTATCTTATTTAGGAATTAAAAAGAAAAACATTTTATTTACTAATACTCCAGCAACCCAATTAAAGGTTAATAAAGAAAGTGTTTCAGAATTACAAAAAGTAATTATTAATCAAAATGTAAAATATATTTTCACACATAACAATCCCGATACATATCATCAAGATCATAGAAATACTCATTTCATTTCAATGGCTGCTGTGAGAAGATATGTTCATAACATATTCCTCTTTGAATTATATTTTAATTATGCTGGAGGCTTAATGATTCCAAACTCTTATATTGATATATCTCAATATATAGATAAAAAATGCGAAGCGTTAAGATATCATAAACCTGAATACATAAAATTTGGCAGTGAAAAATGGATCGAGGATATTAAAAGTTTAGCAAGATATCGTGGTATGCAAGCTAATGTTAATTATGCAGAGGCATTCCATGTTATGAAATATTTATTACAATAACTGATAAATTAAACTAAAAGGGAATATTGATTTTGGATTTTAAAGATAAGAGAATATTAGTAACTGGTGCTGCTGGATTTATTGGAAGTAATTTAGTTGATGCTTTATTAAAAATTGGAAGTGAAGTTATTGGTATTGATAATTTATTTAATGGGAAACAAGATAATTTAGCAGATGCTTCTAAAAATTCTAACTTTATTTTTTATAAAGCTGATATTAGGGATTTCAGTTTTTTATTAAAAATTTGTAAAGATATTGACATAATCTATCATATGGCTGCCTTTACAAGTGTACCCGATTCTGTCAGCATGCCACGTTCTTGCAACGATATAAATATAACAGGAACTTTTAATATTTTAGAATCTGGAAGAATATGTAATATAAAAACCATAATATTTGCGTCATCAGGAGCTGTTTATGGGGATACTATCACTTTACCTATGAAGGAGGATATGCCTACTAATCCAATCTCTCCCTATGGTGTTTCTAAATTAACGGGAGAAAAATATCTTTATCAATATTCTAAAAATTATGGATTAAACACAATAGCATTAAGATATCAAAATGTTTATGGCCCCAGACAAGATATGTCTCCTTATAGTGGAGTCATCTCAAAATGGTTAGGAAATCTTCAAAAAAATAAGAATCTCCTTATTTATGGTGACGGAGAACAAATAAGAGACTTTGTATATATTAAAGATGTAATAAATGCTAATTTAAAAGCAGCAATTTCTAAAAAAGTGGAGGGCGAAGTATTTAATATTGGTTCAGATACTAAAATATCTATTAATAAACTGGCAAAAACAATAAAAGAAATATGGGGATCTAAAAATATTGAAATTGAATATACTGAACCAAGAATAGGTGATATTAAAAAAGGTTATGCTGATATTACTAAAGCTAGATCCTTATTAAATTATGAACCAAATTATGATATTCATTCGGGTCTTTTGGATTATATTGACTGGATTAAATCAGTAAAATTGTAAAATTAATAATACATTACTCAATTGTATGTATTTAGGCTTCTTTAATTAGAGGAATGTTTAAAAAATAAAAATTTATAGAAACATTATTATTTTTGAAGGATGTTTTTTTAACATTTAATATTTATTTGATTAATTTAAAAAAATAAAAGAAGTTGTTTGAGAAGTTTTTTGACGATCAGTAAAAAATTCTTTATACCTACCTTTATAATTGCATTTATTATTCTCTACTTTCTTTTTCTCATAAATATGATATTGTCTCCATTCAATTATGAAGTTCCAATTTTAATAATGATCGGTTTCGCCCTTTTTATAATTGGAATATTCTACTTTTTTATAAACATGAAAGAATTTGAATATTCAAGTATTTCGTTAAAATTTAGAGTCATAAATGAGAATTCAATAAATTTCATAGTAATAATATTAATGATTATAACATTTTTTATTCCTCCAGTTCCAAATTCTGAAATGATCATTGAATGGAGTCGAATTTCCCTTCTCAATTTATTTAGGGCGATTATATTTTTAATTGGATGCAGTATTATTCCAGGATCATGTATTTTTAAAATATTTTTTCCTAATAATACGATTCACCAACGGTTTGGTGTTGACCCTATAATTGTTAAATTAGTTTTTTATCCATTACTATCATTTGGTATGCTTGGAAGTCTAACTTTGATCTTGGATCTATTTGGATTACAGAGAATGTATTTTTCTATGATATTATTTTTATCCATCTTAATTGCATACAGTTTGAGCCTAATTCTTCAAATTAGGCGGGGGAAAAAAATCTTTCTTAATAATACAAAAGTAATTTTGTCAAAAAGTTCACTCTTGATAATGTTTTTAGCAATTAGTATAATAATTATCACACTTACCATTCATTTGAAAGCGAAATATCATATTGATGAAGATCTCTATAGAATATTAGATTTCACTGATTTTATCGGACGCCAAGATACAGAGCTAGGAGATTATTTTTATTATTATACACCATATTGGAGCTATATTACATTTAGTATTAGTACATTAAGTGGAATTCCTGCAATTAATATAAGTGTGATGTTATCTCCTCTTATATATCTATCAATTACATCTCTATATTTATTAATGAGATCACTATTAATTGATTTCAAAAAGATTTATGCCATTCTATCAGTTATTTTTGCTGTCTCATTTTCATACTTATTCTATTTTATTAATCCACAAATCGAAGGAGAACTTACATCTCTTTTCACTTACGACGCATTTTTGGTATTTCGTTATAAAAGTTTTGCTACTATATTATTTACAATTTCTATAGCTCTTTTTCTTGTCTTAATTAAAAAAAGAAATGATACACACGTTAAGATTTTAAAGCAAAAAATTGAAAATTTACTCTTAATCGCATTAGCAGCTTTTTTCTTAATTCAAAGTTTAATGATATATTATCTTCCTGTAATACCTGCGCTATTATTAATTCTTATCCTTTTAGTAGTTAATGGTCGAAACATCCATTTTCTTAAAACCTATCTTATTTTTATTTCATTCCTAACAATATTCTTTATTTTTTTTGATATAGTAGCAAAAAATGTCTTCAGCTGGAAAATTATATCCCAAGTTTTTTATTTTCTTAACGAACCTAGGTATCTTTCAGAGCTAAATTTTGAAACTAGATTATTTATTAATTCTTGTTTATGTTATTTACTTTTAATTGGATTTCTTTTTCTCAACTTATTATTTTATAAAATTAGATTAAAATTTGGCAGCTTAGTAGTAAAAAGAAATAAGAATTCTAAAAATAATGCAAAATTTATTTTTTTTCTGATTTCACTAATCTTCTTGGGCTTTTTAGTTTTGGAAATAATTCTTAATTTAATAAGAACTATTAGAGGATTGAGTAATTTCACATTTATTCTCCATCTTTTCTTTTACAATTTAGGTTTTATAGGCATTTTTGGGATTTTTATGATGTATTTTTGTTATAAAAAAAGGAGAAAATTGTTCTATATATTATTTAGTTGGTTTGTATTCTTAATGGGAGTTGCTTTCAGTTTATTTTTCTACTATTATGTTAAGGATTCTTTTATAAATCTATATAATTTACCTAAACATGATTTCTTTTTGATGACATATTGGTTTAATAGAATATGGCATTATACTATTATCCCTCTCTCTATTTTTGCGTCTATTGGATTAATTAAAATAATAATTTATTATAATTCTCGAAATTTTAAAATTCGATATAAGGTTTTAAAATCATTTCCAATCGCGATTTTAATATCGACAATAGTGTTCTTCTCAATTTCTAACACAATAATCGCGAGTGTAAAATTGTATAATTATTTTCGCATTTTAACCGATGAAGAAGCTCATATTATTAATTGGGTTTCTCAAAATACCCCCAGAGATTCGAAATTCTTATGTGACCGAGACCTCTTAGTAAGACGCATAAAAGACATTACTCGACGAGATACAAATCGAATTCATCGTGTAATGGAAGAGGGGTTGCAATATTTGGAGTGTCCAGATGTAATATCAACGGCATCCTCCAATTGCTCTATACAATTGATTGAAGAAATATTTAATCGTAAAAATGTGTTAGAGTTTGTAGATCACAATCCTAACGGAAGTGCTGAGGTTCAATTCAAATTTTTTTCTTATCAAAATAAAGGCTCTATTGAATTTTATATGCAAACATCCAATAAAAGTAAGAGTCTTTGGTTAAATTTTTCTTCTTATGAGTATGCTCTTGGTTTTTCTTTACAAATAAAGAATGGAGGATTTTATTATTTTAACGGAAGTACTTTTAAAAAAATATCGGAGATTACCGACAATGATTGGTATAAAATGAAATTTGATTTCGAATGTTCGGATAGTTCTTATTCTGGATTAAATCAATATCATTGGAAAGTTGCAATAAATCAATCTGAATTTGGGGAATACTCCTTCGTAAATAATGTATCAAATATCGGATTTTTATCTATAGGAACTTCATTGCTTCATTTTGATTACAAAGTATTAGTAAACGACTTAAATGCTAATTGGAATCCGGATTTTAAAATTGAATATTGTTTGTTTGATTATTTAAAAATATTTGCATATTTGAAAGTATCTAACTATAGATATTTAATTCTTTCAAAAGAGAATACAGAATATAAGGAAAAAGCTGAAGAGTATATTGATATTAATAACGATTTGATCTCAAAGTTTTACAAGAATAAACTATATGAATACCAAGATTTGGTTATCTATTCTAATAATTTTTAAATGACAACAATCTATTTTTTATTTATACATATGCAATATCAGTCTGTAATGGAAAAAAAAGGATTATGAATTTTTATAAAAAATTTAATCTTAGTCAATTCATTATTAAATTAAATGAAAAACACCCTATAATTGGAAAACCTGTTTTAATTGGGGGTAGAATACTTTTCCATATAAAGTTAATTTTATCTACAAGATGTTTACAGTATAGATATCGATTTAAATATGGAAAATTAGATTTAAATAAAATTCATTTTGTAAGTCCTAAACGATTTCAATTTCATTTAAGTAATAATTTATTTTTTAAATGGAGTAATTCTATGCGCATACTAGATGGTGATTGGGATTTCACAAAGATATCTTATGAGGAATTAATAAGTTATCAAACTATAAAAGAGATATTTAAAGAAGGAAAGAGATGGGATGAAACTGAACTTTATTATATCCTTCCAGATAAAATAAAGAATGGAAAGAAAATATGGACATTTAAAAACGAAAAAGCTAGAGATAAATGGTTTGATATAACAGAACAATTATATAAAAGAATTAGAGATTATGGTTATAAATCTCAGCAAGAGTTATATTCTTTTAAAAACAGGCTTGTTCCAAAAAAATGGGTTCCTGTATTTGATGAGATTACTGCTGCTATTGATAGAGATGGTCAGTTTTTATTTATCAATGGAAAACATAGATTAGCTATAGCAAAAGTGCTCGACATTCCAGAAATACCCGTTGTGGTATTAATAAGACATAAAAAATGGTTAGAATTTCGAAAAGAATTAATTGAGTTTTCTAAAAAATCTCCACAAAAAAAGTTAAATTTTAGTTTTACTCATCCCGATCTTCAAGATATTCCTTCTCTATATGATGATTCTTGTTTTCAAATTATTAATCAGAATAAATCTGTTACTCAAGGAACTTTTCTAGATATAAGTCCAAATTTGGGTATTTTTTGCCATAGATTTGAAGATAATGGATTTAATTGCTATGCAATAGAGGAAGATCAGAGTTCCGATTATTTCTTAAAAAAAATTAAAAAGATTGAAAATAAAAATTTCACTATAATTTCAGATGAATTTCTCAACAATAACACAAATAAAGATTTATTTTTTGACATTGCGTTAAATTTAAATTTTTCTCAAATGATTGATGAAAGAGATGAACTTCTTAAGAAATTTATGAATACTATTAATAAGATTAAAGTAAAAGAATTATTTGTTGGTTTCTCTGAATCTAGGATCTCTATAGATAAATACAATGATCAGAACTTTAATCAAGAAAAAATTGTTAATTTAATTAAAGAGCATTCTTATTTTAATGCAGCTACATTAATTGGAAAAAGTAACAATAAAATAACAATATACAAATTATGTTCATAAAGATAAGTAGTAATTCTCTATAAGTAATTTAATCCTACAAAAAATTTATTTTATTTGTCTTTTTATCCTATTCTATTGTTATGAAGGTAAAGAAAATTGAAAAAAGGCTTAGGGAACTTATATTTGATTTCTATGAAAATTATCCTACATTTGGTAAAATTTTTGTCATAGGATGGGGAGTTCTTCATAAAACTAAGTTTCTATTGAAAAAAACTATTTTTAAATCGAGATATAAATTAGAATTTGGCTCTTCTCAAATACAATTAAATAAGATTTTATGGGTTAATCCGAAAAACATATTATTTAAATTAAAAACGGATATTTCAAATAATTCTACTGCAATATTAGATGGAGATTGGGATTTGTTAGTAGAAAATATTGAATCAATGCCTATTTATCAAGCATTTAAACAGAGATTTCATGAAAATCAAGAATGGGACAAAATTAAAAATCTTAATCAGGTAAAAAATCAAATTTCTAAAGGAGAAGAAGTAATAGGTTGTAGAAATATTGAAGATTTTAATAAAAAAATTGAAATTCTTGAGATTCTCTATAAGAAACTTGAAAATACTAATGATTATCTCAAAGAAATATATGTCTTAAATAATAACGATATAGCATCTCCAGCTAAAATAGATGAAATCTCTGTTGTTATCAATAGAAAGGGGCATTTTATACTATTAGGTGGAGAATTTGGATTTTTCATTGTCCACTTATTAGGTAATGCAAAAATTCCTGTTAGAATTGTTTGTAGACATAAACAATGGGCTGAATTTAAAAGAACAATGTACCATTTTACCAATAATTATAAAGATAAAAAGATATATCAACGTCTTACTCATCCAGATCTAGAAGATATTCCTTATAAATATGGTGATGAACGTTTTAACTTAATTAAAACAAACCTTTCAACAAAACAAGGAAAACTTCTTGATATCGGTTCAAATTTGGGGTATTTTTGTCGAAAATTTGAAGATGAAGGATTTGAATGTTATGCTACTGAAACAAATCAGTTATATGTTGAGTTTTTAAAGAAATTAAGAGATGCAGAACATAAAAAATTTAAAGTTTTTCCAAAATCAATTTTCCTTTTTAGAAAAGATGAAGAATTGGATTATGACATTATTCTTGCACTATTCATTTTCCATCATTTCATAGTTAGAAAAAATACCTTTGAAAAATTAAAGAAATTGTTAGGAAGAATTAAAACTAAAGAGCTATATTTTGGAGTACATAGTTATGATGAATATAAAACTAACAAGCATATTTATATGAATTTCAATCAAGAGCAATTCGTAAATTTCGTTCTCGAAAATTCTTGTTTAAATCATGCTGAGCGTCTCATCGTATATGAAAACGGAAGAGCGTTATATAAACTTACTTCAACTAATTAAAATCTTTAATAAAATTATTTTAATTTAATAATATAAAGTAAAAATTTAGTGAAAATATATGTCTAATGAAGAACATAAAGTGAATATACAACGGTTTCTATTCCCAAACCTTTAGCAGATAAGGTAAAGGAGCAAATGAAAGGATCTGGCTTTTCTTCAGTTTCTAGTTATGTAACTTATGTCTTAAGGCAAAGTATTAATCTCAAATTTATACTTCTTCTCGGGAGTCACATACAAATAGTCATAAAAGGGAGTAATAATATCAGAGACTTTCCAAAAATAATTCAAAAAGCTATAAATTAGAAGAATGTGTAATGAATTTCCTTAGGATACTTATAAATTCATTGACAACTAAATGTATCTAACAAGTTAAAATAAAGAGAAATAATTTTGACTGTTTCAAGAAGTGTAATCAAAAACAAGTTCATTATTATAACAATTATAGTTTTGACTGTAATGTTTTTGACATCATTAACCTCTCTAGTTATAAATCCAACTAATTATGAAAATATAATCCTGACGCTTATAGGGTTTAGTTTGTTCATTTTTGGTATATTTTACTTTTTCTTCTCGTTAAATAATAATAACGACAAAGAAATCCAAGTTAACTTCAAATTTCTAAGTGAGAATCAAATTATTGTCTGTTTATTTATATTAATGTCACTGACATACTTCATCCCTCCTATTAAATTTTCAGAGATGATTATCTCTTGGGAAGAGATTAATATCTTCAATTACATTAGAGCGATTATTTTCTTATTAGGATGCGCTTTCGTTCCGGGTTCATGTTTTTATAAAATTGCTTTTCCAAATAATTTTTTGTGTAAGAAAATCAATGTTGAGCCTTTTCTATTTAAAATTACACTCTACCCTCTCATTTCTTTTACATTTTTAGGGAGTCTTACATTACTTATGGATTTTATCAGAGTGAGTCGAGCATGGTTTTCCTTCTATCTTTTTTTTTCAATTTTAGTATGTCTGATTCTAAATATAACAACTCAGAAAAAACGATTAAAATCCTTCAATTTAATAGATGTATCAGAAATTTCGATTTCAAGATACTCATTGTTTATTATTTTTATGGCATTTAGCATTATAGTCATAGTTATTGGTATCCATTTAGACTCAAAATACTTATTCGTCATTGATAGCTATAGAGCAATGAGTTACTCAAGTTATATTGGATTAGCAAACATCGAGCCCTCTCAAAAATCTTATGTTTATGCGATATACTGGTCATATATCTCATTTTCTTTAAGTACATTAAGCGGACTTCCCGTAATAAATATTAATGTAATGTTAATACCCTTCACATATCTCTCCATAACATCTCTCTATTTATTTATGAGAACCCTTCTAAAAGGTTCGAAAGAGAAGTACGCCTTATTATCGTCTGTTTTAGCTATCAGTTTCGGTAGTTTGTTAGATTTTAATTCATCAATTCCAGTGTATGATCGCGTATCGCAATTTGTATTCTATTTGCTATTTTCCTTTAGATATAAGAGCTTTTCAATTTTGCTGTCCATAATGGCAATGACCTTATTTTTAAGAGTTATGGATCAATCTATAGAACATGCTCCAACAAAGCATAAATCAAAAACTATTCTGATAACAGTTCTTTCTTCTTTTCTACTAATCCAGAGTTTTATGATATATTTTCTTCCGATTATTCCCGCTTTTTCTCTTTTTTTTCTAATGTTTATTTTTTCTAAAGGAAAGAAAAGAGGGACTATGCTAATAAATGTGTTAATTGCTCTTTTCCTAGCTTTCTTTATTTTTTTTGATATTATTAATGATTTTTTCTTTAGTTGGATGACGACCTCTCAATTTATTTATTTTACTCCACAGGAATTATTTCCCTTTTCTTCTTCACCATCGATAGAATTAGTTTTTAACGCTCTCTTGATATATCTTAGCATCAGCAGCTTAATAGCTGTTGTTTATTTCATTCAATTTTTATCGACTAAAAAAGTTGTGAAAATCGTAAAACTCAAATTGAAAAGAAGAATAAATACAAGAGATATTTTTATTTTACTCGCTATTGGTGTTTTAAGTTTTTTAGTTTTAGAGATTATTCTGAATTATTTTTATACAAAACGGAGTTTGTACTATTTTACATTCATTCTCCATCTATTTTTTTTTAATATCGGAATAATAGGAATATTAGGTCTTTTTTTTTGTTATTTTTTCTTTTTGTTCAACAAAACCCTATTCTATATAATGATGGTATGGTTTATTTTCTTCTTCGGATTATCTATAGTTTTATTTATCATTAACTTCATTTACTATCCTAATTTATCCCCTATTGAAGTTCCAAGTCAAAATTATTTGTCATCAATATACTGGTTTGATAGGATATGGTACTATTCTATTTTTCCATTATCTATTTTTTCTTCATTTATTATAATAAAATTTTTAAAGAAAATCCATTATGCAATAAATAGAAAGATTACTAAAGCGTTCTTTCAAAGTTTTTTAAAAATAGCCATTATAATGTTTCTAACTTTTTTACCATTAACTAACACTATAATAGCAGGCATTAGGTACTCACAATTTGCTGTAAAGTTGAATAGCGTTGAAGCTCAAGTATCTGGTTGGGTAACTCAAAATTTACCTAAAAAATCTAAGTTTTTAGTTGATACTAAAAATCTGTATATTTACTTGGACGATTTAATAAGAGGAAGGACATATTATATTAATGATAAAATAGATGAAGGTTATTCAAGTATTAAGCATATAGAGCTTGTGCAAAGTTATGAAATAAATTGTAGTGTTGAAATATTACCCATCTTAGATTCGCTTGAGAGAGTTTTAGAATTTTACGATATGAGCAAAGTTGGAAACACCTCTGTAAAAATTGAGCTTAGTGAAATTAGTAGTTACGGTTCAATTAGTTTTTCATTCAAAATTACAAATAGTTCAAAAATCTTTTCACTACAGCTCTTTGGGAATCAATTCGAAACAGGCATATCAATGATGGTTAAGAATGAGTATATTTTAATAAGTAATGGCAGTAATTTTCAACCATTGATCCCTATTGAAAATAATTATTGGTATCAGATTCAACTTAATTTTGAATCTACGACAGGTAGTTATTTAGGATTAGATAAATTCTTTTGGAATATTGAGATCAATGAGACTAATTATGGGGTGTTTATGTATTGGCAAAACATATCAAATATCGAGAGGATACATCTTTCAACTGATACCAATAATTTCAATTATAGTTTCTATATATCTAACTTTAGACTTTCTTGGGATACAGATTTTAAGCTTGAAAATTCCTTATTTCAATTTTTATTCATTTTAGATTTTATAGATAACGAAGGGATTCCCTACTTGATTGTTTCAAAAGAAGAAACCATTTACAAGACCCTCGCAAGTGAAAAAGTTAAAGTTTTTACTGAATTAATCCCATTTTTGTTTAAACATAAAATTTACTCTTATAGACACATAGAAATATATAGTAAATGAACTTGTACGTATATTTTATTTTTTTATTAGCTAAAATCATAAAAACTTAGATTTGAATATTATTATTTTATAAATATCCGATTTTTTTCATATCATTTAAGCCTTCCAGTAAAGAGAAACATTTTAGTTCAGAGCCTAAAAAACTCTTTAATTTTGTAATATTTAAACTCACATTTTTTGGACGGATAGCTATCTGGTTTAAAGATTCAATCGGATTTATTAGATTCTTGTCGTGTTCGAAAACTTCAGCACATTTAATTGCCATTTCATATCTGCTCAAAGCATCGTCTCCCGCAGTGTGATATATTCCTGAAGCTTTTTTTTCTATTAATTTTAAAATGATTTCAGCTAAATTTCTTACATATGTAGGACTATTAATTTGATCAGTCACGATGTTGATACGCTCTTTATTTTGTAAATTCTTTAATATCCAGGTAATAAAATTCAGCTTTTCATTATTCCATCCATATAGTACTGCAGCTCTACAAATAAGATGATCAATATCAGAATTAATTATAGCTAATTCTGCGTCATATTTAGTTTTAGCGTAATGATTAAGAGGTTTAGGAACGTCTTCTTCGGTATAATGACCCCTCTTTCTCCCATCAAAAATAAAATCGGTAGATAAAAATATTAATTTGGAATCTATCTGTTTACATGCCTTTATTACATTTTTTGGACCTTCTACATTGATTTTTGTTGCAAGTCGTTTGTCTTTCTCGTTTTGATCTACATTTGTCATAGCAGCTGTTAGAACAATGATATCAGGAGAAAGAACAACAATTTGTTTATAAACATCCTCTTGCTGTGTAATATCTATATGATAGAACGAAACTGTTTTATCAATATTGTTATTATGAAGATCAGCAGCTATGAAAGTAAAATCTTTATTTAATAATTTATTTTTACTACGAATTTGGATAATATTTGAACCTAAAAATCCATTAGCACCAAGAATTAATAACTTATTTTTTTTTCTATCGGTTTTTGTACTGATTTTCATAATAAGTTAAGTAATCTTTAGTAATTATGTTGTTCATCCAATCCCTATTATCATTATACCAATCTACAGTCATTTTTAACCCTTCATCTAAATTTATTTCTGGATTCCAATTTAATTCCTTGGTTATTTTTCTGTGGTCTATCGCATATCTTAAATCGTGGCCGAGACGATCCTTAACAAATGTAATTAAAGAATCAGGTTTGTTTAAAATTCTTAATAATTTTTTTACGAGATTTAAGTTTGCGACTTCAGAATCAGCGCCAATATTATAAATTTCACCTGAGCTTCCATTTAACAAAACTTTTATAATTGCCCTACAGTGATCTTCTACGTAAATCCAATCTCTTACATTTATACCTTTACCATATATCGGAAGATCCTGATCTTTTAAAGCATTGTTTATCATCAACGGGATTAATTTTTCGGGAAATTGATATGGTCCATAATTGTTAGAGCAGCGCGTAATGTTTATAGGAAGATTAAAATTTTTTCCGTATGCTCTTACTAGAAGATCTGCTGAAGCTTTACTTGCAGAATATGGATTATTAGGAGATAGTAAAGT
>Ga0315553_10002008_pt1 | contig 16552 bp, 13 predicted proteins | sample SalMarSW160140MG_FD_203099 | JGI IMG/M metagenome (GOLD analysis project Ga0315553, IMG submission 203099) | Salt marsh sediment microbial communities from the Plum Island Ecosystem LTER, Massachusetts, United States - Salt Marsh Sediment SW1601-40 ... | reverse complement strand
GCCAGGCGGGCCATGTGCACGTCCTCGTTGACCTCGGCCTTGACCGGCTCGTGCCCGCCGATCCGCTCGTAGGCGTCGCGACGGATGAGCATAAACGCCCCATTGGCGTAGGCGTCGGTGCTATGGGGGCTGTTGACCCGCTCGGGGCGAAACCAAAAGATCAGCACCGCCCCGCAGGCCGGCTGGATGATCCGCTCCCACATCCCGTGCGTCTCGAGCACGGGCAGCACGCTGAGGAAGTCCACGTTCTCGGTGAGGGCGTGCCGCATGGCCACGGTGAGCAGCCGGGGCGAGGTGTAGCGGCAGTCGGCATCGGAAAAACAGAGCCAGTCGCTGTCGGCCTGCTCGACGCCTTCACGCATGGCATTGTTCTTGCCAAACCAGCCGTCGCGTAACTCTTTGATATGCAATACTTTAAGGCGATCGTTACCGGCCGCCAGCTCGTCGACGATTTGCGCGGTGCGGTCGACGCTGCGGTCGTCGATGACGATCATCTGGAAGTCGGGGTGGTCCTGGGCCAGCATCGTGCCCACGCACCGGCCGATGTTGTCCTGCTCGTCCTTGGCGGCCACCAGGACGCTGACACGGGGCAGCCGCTCGGCCTGGTGGGTGTATAAACCCGGATGCAGGACGGTCTGGCTGCGACCCCCGCGGCTGACCGAAACATGGCGTGAAAGCCAAATCAGCCCGACCAGCACCAGAAAACCGCTCCATATCGCCAGCACTGCTTTACCGCTCCGAACGACCACAAGTTCGCTTGCCAGCGATGATTATGGCCGAAAAGCCCTGGCGCCACAACGCCGGCAACGCCGTTTACCGTCGAAGCCGCGTGCTGGGCCGACTTTAGGTTGTGACGCGCATGACCTATATTATTAGTGGGGCTTGTGAAAGGTATGGGACGGATGCACGTACGATCTGGAAAGCTGCTGACCTTGCTGACCGTGTGCGGTGTGGCAACCCCGTGCCTGGCACAGAGCGGACTGTACTCCAGTCGGCCCTCTTCCCCGAGCAGGCCGAGTGATTCACTGGGCCGGGTCGGCGGTAGCAACACAGGGGTACGGCAAAGTCCTTTGATGGGTCTCAGCCCCCGGGCGCCCCAGGCGCCGAGCGCCGGCGTCGGCGGGCTGTATGGGCAACCGGGCGGGTACTTCCATGGTAGGGGAGGTAGTGTGGGCGCGCCCAGCGGATACGGGACAGTGGGAAGCGGCATAGGTTCGATCTACCAAGCACCGAGTGCGGCGGGCGGCGGCAGCGGCTACACGCTTCCTCGGGTGGCGCCGCCGACGGGTATGAGCGGGTATTCACTGCCGTCTCTGCGCGCGCCTGCGCCGGCGATGCGGCCAGGTCTGCCGCGCACCGCGCCTACGGCCCAAGCATACGGAACCGGACGGTCGTCACTTTCTTTGCCAGGGGCGCTCGAATCAGGCTTGCCGGCTTCGTCGGAACCGGCGACGGCACCCGGCGAGGAACCGGCGAACGCACAACCATCATGGCAGCCCGGCCAACAGGCGTCACGTAGTGCTTCAGCGATGCTGGAAGCACGGTTGGCGCAACAGCAGGAAGAGTACCTGAGACGAGCGGTCAGTCAGTTTCGCGAGGGCGACTACGAGTCGGCACGCGCCATGTTCAAGATCGTGGCGACGATGGAAAAGCGGCCGGGCACCGGTCAACTGGGCATCGTGCACGCGTCATTGGCCGGCCAGAAGTATGCCAGTGCCGCAGCCGCTATGGGGCCGTTGCTGCGTGTCCGGGCGAATATCTTCCAGGCAGGATTCGTGGGCATGCTCTACGAGGGCCCGGAAGCGTTCGCCGAACACGTCACTGTATTCCGCAAAGTCATGGCACGAGACCCTACCGACGCACGTCTTTGGGCGCTGGCAAGCTACGTATATGGGGCAATGGGGCAGCGCCAGCAGGCTGAAGCGGCAGCCAGGAAGGCCGTCGATCTGGCCCCGGACGATGCCAGCTATCGCGCCCTGTTAACGATGGTGTCGGAACAGCCGCCGGCTGCCGGCCCGTCGTCGTGACGGCTTGGCCGGCGGGCGCAGGCGTGTTGAGGCCGTCACGGCGGAGAATCGCTCCTGTTGGCGGCTCCCTCTTCCGCATCCGAACCAGCCGATTCTTCGACCAGTTGGGCATCGATCGAACGAGGCAGGCGAGCCACACTCTCATCGGTCAACCGGGAAGGCGAGCCCGGGCGGTGCAGCCTGAAACTCAGTGTGATCAGCACCAGATTAAACCCCAGCACCAGCAGGATTACGAGCGAGTAGCGCAGACGGATCCGCACCATCAGCAGACTCATCGCGGCGAAGACCATCACCAGAAGGTAAAGGACGCTGACAGCCTGCCGCACCGTCAGGCCCTGACGGATCAACTGATGGTGGAGGTGACAGGCGTCGGGCGCGAAGAGGCCGCGACCCGCGCTTAGCCGGCGGAAGAGGGCTAACAGCAAATCGAACGCCGGTAGACCCATCACGACCAGCGCCGCCCAGAAGTATCGTTGCGTGGGCACCCGCTCACCCAGGAGCAGGATCATGACGGCCGCACTGAAGCCGAGCAGCATGCTTCCGGCACTGCCCATGAGGACAGAGGCTGGGTTGTAGTTGTAGGGCAAAAACCCGACGATGGCGCCGAGTATGGCAAGACCGACGATCATCCTCGTGGGGTCGTAGACTATATCCCCCCCTGCCATAGTGAGCGAGACGGAGATGACCACGAGAGCGGAGATCATAATGACGGCCGCCCCGGAGCAGAGCCCGTCGAGGCCGTCCAGGAGACTGGCCGCGCTGCACACACCCACCACCAGCAGAGCCGACAACACGATCGAGGCGACGGAAAGCACGGCGGGATCGGGCCTGAACTCGAACGGCCACGAGGTAACCAGGATGTCGGTGCCGACGTGACCAAATCCCATCATGACGAACACGGCGGCGAGCTGTCCGGCGATCTTGCGCAAAGGGGATAGCCCGACCAGATCGTCGAGCACACCGACGGCAACGAGCACAAGGGCTCCGAGCACGATGCCCTTGACCGGGTCAGCCATGCCGGGCGTGCCGGTCAGGTGGAGCTTGGCACCGACGACCACGGCCAACAGCCAACTGGCGAGGATGGCCAGCCCGCCGAGATAGGCCACCTCGCGACGCTGTCCGCCGCGGTCGTCTCGACGCTCGACCGCGCCCAGAACGCGGGCAATCCGAGCGAACAGCGGTGTGGCCACAACCGAGACCACCAGGGCAATCACGAAGACCAGACCGTAGCCGCGCAACACGTCCCAGGCGGAGAGCGCGGCGCTGTCTGGGGTTTGTGCCACGGCGGCAAGTATCACGACAGACCCTTTTTCGCAGATCGGGAGATAAGCGCCATTCCACCGTGTCGCGACAACATTCGAAGTGTCATTCTACGTCGCCGAGTGAACCAACACCATACTCGTATGGCGCGCCTGGTCTGCGCTAACCCAGGTTACGGGACTACAGACGACCTTCGCGAGCGGCGGTCTCATACAAAGCCAGGATGTTCTCGGTCGGTGTGATGGGCTGGATGTTGTGACAGGGCGCGAGAATGTACCCGCCGCCGGCGCCGAGTATGCGAAGATTGTCGATGACCTCCTGCCGCACGTCGCCGGGCGTGCCGAAGGGGAGAGTCTGCTGATTGTCGACGCCGCCGTGGAAGACGAGGCGGTCGCCGAAGTCGCGTTTGAGACCCTCGCGATCCATGCCCTTGCAGCGCCACTGGATGGGGTTGAGCAACTCGATGCCGATGGCGATCAGGCCCTCGATCAGAGGTCGCCGTCCGAATGGTAGAACACCGTGATGCCGAACTGATGGGCCAGGTCGATCATCTTCTTCATCTTCGGCTTGAGGAAGCGGTCGACCATGGCTTCACTCATCAGCAACGACTCCTGCGTGCCGAGGTCCTCGGCCACATAGGTAATGTCGATGCGGCCGGGCCCGATGGTTTCAAACATGCGGCTGTTCAGTTGGTAGTGAAAGTCGAACAGGTGATCGAGGATGGCGTCGACGATTTCGGGCGCGGCGGCCAGATCCATGAACGCCTGCTCGAGGCCGCGTAGTTGGCAGTAAGTCAGGAACGGCTCGTAGTGGCCGGCGTGGACGGGATAGCCGCGCTTCAGCACCTGGTCGGCCTGCGCGGACAGGTCGGCGAAGTCGTACCACTCGATGCGGGGCCAGGGGTAGGCGTGGACCTGCTCGACAGTGGTGATCCGGGCCATGGGGTTGTCGGCCACCTCGCTGTAAAGGCCGGCGCCGTCAGCGTACTCGATGCTGCGGTGGGGAACGCCCCAGATATCGTTGCCGCCCAGGTCGGGGCCGACGTAACGTGGCCCGACGGCGATGAGTCGGTCGATCTGGAGCTTGTTCCAGAGGGCCCACTCGTCGGGGCAATGCAGCTCGCGTTTGAGTCGATCGGTGACTTCGGAGGTGGCCCAGTAGTCGGTCGGTACGCGGTCGGGTTTCTGGCGGCTGAGAACGGCGTGCCATCGCTGGCGAGGGGTCATGGTAAGGCTCCTTGTCCGCTATTAGGTAGCCGAAACAGCGGTTCGCAAAGGCGGACTGGTGAGTTTATAATCGCTCGCGGTCTACCGAGCCAGAATAATCGAGCTAAATGGGAGCCGTATCATGCTCATCAAGCTGGGACACTCGCCCGATCCGGACGACGCGTTCATGTTCTATGCGTTGGCCAAGGAGCTGATCCCCACCGGGCCATACGTGTTTGAACACATCCTCCAGGACATTCAGACGCTCAACGACTGGGCGGTAGAGGGTCGGCTGGAGGTAACGGCCATCAGCATCCACGCCTACCCGTACGTGCAGGATAAGTACGCGCTGCTCGACTCGGGCTCGAGCATGGGCGACCGGTATGGGCCTCTGGTGGTGGCGCGTCGGCCGATGCAGCCGGACGAACTGGCCAAGATGACCATCGCCGTGCCGGGTAAGATGACTACGGCGTTTCTGGCGCTGTCGCTGATGCTGGGCAAGGACGGGTTCACGTACAAGGTGATGCCGTTCGATGCGATCCTGGGGGCGGTGGCTTTGGGCGAGGCCGACGCCGGACTGATCATCCATGAGGGGCAGTTGACCTTCGAGCAACAGGGGCTGGTGCGGGTGGTGGACATGGGGCAGTGGTGGTACGAGCAGACGCAACTGCCGCTGCCGCTGGGCGGCAACGTGATTCGGCGAGACTTGCCCCAGCAGGCCCTGACCGAGGTACCGAAGCTGCTGACCGAGAGCATCCGCTACTCGCTGGACCATCGCGCTGAGGCGGTCGAGCATGCGCTTCAGTTCGCACGCGACATGGACATTGCGCTGGCCGACCGGTTCGTGGGTATGTACGTCAACGAATGGACGCTCAGCTACGGCGAGGTGGGGCAACAGGCCGTGCGCGAACTGCTGCGACGCGGGCACGAGGCGGGGATCACGCCGGCGGGCGAGCAGATCGAGTTTCTGTAATGCGACCGGGGCGGGTATTGGGGCTTTTCTACATGACAGGACTACTGGCTATTGGCTGCTGAGCGGCTTGGTGAAATCACACCGTTGGGCAGTCGAGGTTTGCCTGGGGAGAGCAGCAGCAGTTGCACGCCGGGGCCGGGCACGGAGAGGCTGAGCCGAATCGATGTCGATGAGGCGTCGGACCGGATAAGGCGCTGCTCGACGCACTCGAGTTCGCCGGTAGAGCCCGGCTTTTCCCAGAAGCTCGAATGGTCGGCGTCGACGGCGAGGCGCGTCAGGTGGGCTCGCCCATCGGCAAACGAATGATTCTCGATGGTCAGGTCACACATGCTGGACTGGTCACCCGTGTTGTAGAGCATGACGGCGACAGTGGAATCGTCCTTGCTGGCCAGGGCCTTGACGGGGCCCGCCTCGCGGCAGGCGATGCGCGGGACGGGCATCATGGCGTACATCAAAAACACGTTGTAGACGGGCTTGGGCTTGCCCGTTTCGATGTCGATCACACCCAGGTTGCCCCACTTGTGCGTGCTGCCGGTGTCGAACAATTGCGCCCACTGAACCAGTGTGATGCGTGGATGTTCGACGAGGACGCGAAAGACATGCGGCAGGTGGGCGGCGGCCTCGGTTCGGTCGGCCGGACCGCCGTTGGCCGGTTCGGGGAAGAAGCTGCACTCGCCGATGTGGACCTCTGTTTCGGCGAATCCAGGGTACCTACCGAGGTGCTCGAATACGAACTTCGAGTTCTCGACGATCCACTGCTCGGCCAGGTCGTAGCCGCGCCCGAACTCGTGAAACGCGAAGGCATGAAGCGGCAGGTTTTCACGATCGACGAACTGGAGGAACGGCTCGGTCCACTTGACGATGCCGCCGCTGGTGAACCCGGGGCCGACGAACCGGGCGTCTGGATCGACCGTTGAGACGGTCTCGACCATGATCTTGTACAGGTCGAACAGGTCCTGCCGGGAGCCCTCGAAGAACAGATCGTAGTTCGGCTCGTTCCACACTTCGTAGTAGACGCAGCCGAAGCTCTTGGCCTGACGCGCCACGGCCGTCAGCAGCTTTCGCCAGGCGTCGAGATCGGTAGGCTTGAGCCGTCGGCGCCCGCGTTCGAGGACATTCGGGTCGAGGCACAGATAAGCAGCCGCACCTTCCCGTTGGAGCAACCGCAGCACCTCCGTCAGCAGCGGCTGGCCGCCCTGCGTCCTGTGCAGCAGCGCCCCGACGATGCGTATGTGCCTCAGCTTGAGCGGCTCGATCCGCCCGCGGGCGGCTTTGAGCCAATGGTCGACGCCCGAGTGGCCTGTCTGACACATGTCGAACTTCTTGACCAGGTCGGCCGGGCCGGGCGCCTGGCAGTCGACGACGATCGTGGATTGGGCTGTAGGAGAATCAGTACCAGTGAGCATCGCGGCCGCACACAAGAAGCAAGTTACCATGATCGTCTGCTCTCTTTTGAACGTACGGGCCACGGGCGGGCCGGCGACGAGCAGTAACGACTACCGCGGATCTACCAGATAGCCCTGCCGACTGCGCCGCCGCGTTGTATTCGGCTATTGTACAGTCCGCCGGTGCGCCTGACACTTCTTCGGGCTGTTTGCCCGCTGCGTGGGTCGTCAGGGCGCTATCGCGGGCGCTTGGATGGCCCGGTCTTCGCCGAAGATGAGGGATGGAGTGCTACTGGTAGGGCCATTGCGGTTGGCTTTTGGACGGAGTACATTTGCGAGGTCGGCCATAGGCGCCGGGCGAGCAGTTCGAGGATGGGGCTGGTAAGAACTGGGGACAACTCGATGGCAATGGAGGATCCAGACTGCGTTGCGTTGGAGCCTGGGCCGTGTGCGCATGCACCGGTATCGACGTGCCGTGTCAGGCGGCAGATCTGGCGTCCATAGGGGTTACCGGCAAACCACATAAGACGCAGTCATATGGAAGTTCGGCACAAGCAACACTAATTTCAGAAAGGCAGAAAAGCAATGTATGAAGATGCCAAAATTCGCTGGGCCTGGCTCAAGGGAATGTATATTTACACTATTGTGGGTGCAGGAGGATTCGGATTGGGAATGATTGCTATTCCTGACATGATAACATCCATGTTCAAATGGCCTGTTTCAGAGCCCATAGCTTTGGGAATTGTTGGCAGCGTCTATGTTGCATTCGCGCTTCTGTCTATATTGGGCCTTCGATCTCCTCTGAAATTTGCTCCTATTCTGCTGCTGCAACTCTGCTACAAATCGATATGGTTCGTTGGTGTTATCTTGCCACTCTTGATTGCAAAAGAGTTCCCAGCCTACGCCCTATGTACTATGATAATCTTTGCGACCTATATTGCAGGAGATCTGATCGCGATACCTTTTTCATATGTCTTTGCGAAGCAGTCAGATCGCTAGATTGAATCGAGGTTTCACGTGACAAGGCTCTTGCAGCCGGCCGCCAGTTGCGGAGGCTCAGGAGCGACGTTAGTGCAAAGGATCACCTTTGATGCACGTGAGGAAAGCCAGAGTTGAGGAAGCCCAAGGGATCATCGACCTCCACGTCGACACCGTGCGCCGAGTCAATTCCACGGATTACTCGCCGGGGCAGATCGATGCCTGGTTGGGCAGGCGCCGCGTGGAGGTGACCGAGGCGATGATTCGTGACGGGCAGTATTACGTGTGCGTTGACGATGCCGGTTATCTTTTGGGCATGGGTAACATCAAGGGCGACGAGCTCTTCGCGCTCTACATCTCGGCGGACGAACAGGGCGAGGGCGTGGGCTCGGCCATCCTGCGCCGGATCGAAGAGGACGCGTTTCGCGATGGAATCTCCCAGATCAAGACAGACTCAACCGTGACGGCTGAGGGATTCTATCGTCGTCACGGATATGTTGCGGTCCAGAGGAAAGTGCTCAAGATCGCCAACAGGCAGACGCTTCAGGTAGTGGCGATGACAAAGAAGCTGAAGTCCGAGGAGTCGCGCTAACCAGCCGACGCAGGCGACGGCCCGGACACGTCACCTGAAGGGCACGTGTAGGCGACAGGAAAGAGATGATGGATAAGCTAGGCCACGGCAAGTCGTGTGAGGCTGCTTTTGGCAATTCGTTTGCCGCGGTGCACGATTTCCTGGATCAATACTCGAAGGCCTTCCCGCGTCAGCATCGAAAGGTGTACCATCACCGGCAGGGATTGGCTGTGATCGCCGAGCGGTTCGGCCCGGAGGCCGTCAAGGCGGCTGAGAGACACATTACCGAGGACGAAGGTTTCGTCCCTGAAGATCACACGCACTACCACACCGAAAGCGAAGAGCTTGTCCGCATCGTGCAGGACCTGTACGACCCGGGCGATGAGCGGGGTGCGGGCGACGACCCTTAGCCACGTGCGACGGGCAGCGCCACGCTGAGCGCTCGCGTCATCGGTGGGTCCGACTGGCCGAACTGTTTGGACCAAGCATTAACTTGCGCGCGGGGTACCATCGGGCACCCGCGGCTGGCCAGGATGTAAGTAACTATTATAAAGGCACTTATAAGTTTCCGCGGTGCCGACTTGACTACGAGGCTTCCAGGCTGCATAATTGTACGAGTCGTACGGTTCGTACAGTAGCTGGAGGTTACCATGACTACGTTGAAAGCATCCGATACTCGCATCCCGCCGCAGATGTTCAACCGGGTCGTCTACCAGGGCGAGCGCGTGCGCGTGGAGCACCGTAGCGGGGAGGCTGTATATATCATCTCGGCCGACGACCTTGATTTGCTCACGGCGATTGAGGATCACCTCGACGTGGAAGCAGCGCGTGAGGCCATTCGCCAGATGAAGGCTGCGGGGCAGAAGTCCATACCGTGGGAGCAAGTCAAAAGCGAACTGGGGCTGTAAGCGGTGGCGTATCGCATCGAGGTGACCCCGAGCGCTCGAAGTGAACTGGCTTCTCTTCCTCGGCAGGTTCAGCGACAGGTAGCGGCGCGGATTGATTCGCTTGCCGAGAACCCGCGCCCGCGTGGTGCTCAGAAACTGGCGGACGACTGCTACCGCATCCGTTCAGGTGACTATCGTATCCTTTACAGTGTTGCGGACGACGTGCTTATCGTACTGGTCGTTCGAGTTCGGCATCGCAAGGATGTGTATCGCGGGGAGCCGATTAAGCAGATTCTTCGTGCCCTGGATGAACTCCTTAGACGCCGCAGGCAGCGGCCCTGACTTTAGGCGTCAGGAACGAGAACAAGGCATGGTGGAGCCGAACAGGAAGAAATGGGCCTGGGGGTTGCCACTCACATGGGGGCTGCTTGTTACTGCCCTGTGGTGGCCCTACGCTGAAGTGCTTACCGGATGGGGGACGACCAGATACGCACTTTGGGTGTTGTTTCATGTTGTATGGTCGGGCCTGGCGACCGTCCTGCTCGTACGACTGCGGCAACGAAGCACAGCCTTACTCTTGTCTGCCGTTGGCGTGTTCCTGGGGATACCGATGCCGTCGATGGCCGGCGTGGATTTTCGGCTCAGCAACGCGACGGCGGACGATATTGAGGTGCTGATCTGGCGGACAGATGCGCCGTCCCGATGACAGTCCCGACACAGAACGGTTCTTGTCCCAAACGGCCAGACGGTCCGGCTGCGGACCGCGCCCGGCGACTGGCCAGCGGAGGCCGGTCTCACGTTGAGGGCCGGCAAGGCCGAGCTGGAGGACGACCTGAGCAGCTTTCGATCGACAACGGTGACGATCGGAAAAGACAAGATCACGAAGGAGAAATCCTGACGAACGGGCGCAACTGACCGCTGATCCACGCCGGCGGTCGGGCAGGCCGAGTCTCTGTAGCGCGGCTGGGGCGGGTATTTAGAACGCAACCGTCATCCGTTATACTGATGCTGACGGCAGACGGGGCCGCGGCGGCGAGGGTCGGTGGTTCGCGGCGGTCCTGATGCAGTCGTGTGTTTGCGGGGGCTAGCAAGGAAGGGAAAGATTCTTGTCGCGGCTAGTGGTGTTGGTCGTAACCGCTATGGCGTGGTGGTTGCCTGCACTCGTGTGGGCATCTGAACCGGCGGCGCCGAAAGACGGCGCGGTATTCGAGGGCAAAGAGCTGGAGCTTTGTTCGCGCGCCCGAGCGTTGTCGGCTGGCGGGCTGGAGGTATTCGCCGCAGACGGGGCGCTGGTGGGCGAAGCGGGGGATACGGACGTAGTTTCGTATCTGCTCGACATCGAGATCACACCGGAGTACGACGGGGGCGGGGCGCTCGTCGACACGCTGGTGACGGGGACGTGCACGATCACGGCAGAGGCGACGATCGACGGGCTGTCGCAGTTTGACGTCGATTTGCGGGCCAACATGACGGTCAGCGGCGTGACGGGCGACGCGGCCGGCTTTGTGCACGTCGGCGATGTGATCGAGATCACACTCGACAGAACCTACAACACGGGCGAGTCGTTTCAGGTCGTCGTCGATTACCAGGGATACCCGGACGATACGGGATTCGGCGTGTTCCACCAATGGACGCGCAACGGCAGCCCGGCGATCGCAACGCTGTCGGAGCCGTACTACGCGCATTACTGGTGGCCGTGCAAGGATGCGCTGGGCGACAAGAGCACGGCGCAGATGCACCTGACCGTGCCGGAAGACCTGGTGGCCGTCTCGAACGGCACGTTGATGGGCGTGGACGTGCTGACGGGCAATCGCAAGCGCTATCGATGGCAGGAGAGCTACCCGATCATCCCCTACCTGGTGTCGATGGCGATCACCAACTATCAGCAGTACGACCTGGTGTATGAGTACGACGACGGCGGGCCGCAGACCATGCCGGTGAATTGCTTTGTCTATCCGGATCACTGGGACTTTGGTCTGAACGAGCCCAAGGCGGCCTACAAGGCCGGCTGCGACGAGCTGCTGGATATGCTGACGACGCTGTCGGAGGTGTACGGACAGTACCCGTTTGTGGCGGAGAAATACGGCGTGGTCGAGACGGGCGGGCTGATCGCCAGCATGGAGCACCAGACGATCAGCAGCATGGCCCGCGTGGACAACTACAGCGACATCATGTGTCACGAGTTGGCCCATCAGTGGTGGGGCGACGAGGTGATGTGCGGGACGTGGTACGACATCTGGCTGAACGAGGGGTTTGCCAGTTACTCCGAGCCGATTTATCAGGAGCGACGGCCGGGCGGGGGTGTAAGTGCGTGCTGGACGCGGCTGAACCAGCGGCGGCCGGCCAATCCGGACGCACAGGTGTATCGCACGGACATCAGCTCGGTGTGGTCGATCTTCAGCGGCAACGACGTGTACAACAAGGGCTCGTGGGTGCTGCACATGCTGCGGCACGTGATGGGCGACGCGGCGTTTTTCGACGCGCTGGCCGACTATCGCGCGGCCTATGCGCACGGGTCGGCGACGACGGCCGACTTTGCAGCCTCGATATCGGCCAGCTTCGGTGAGGATGTGACGTTCTTCGTCGATCAGTGGGTGATGGGGCCGGGCAGTCCGCGCTATCGGTGGAACTATCGCAGCAGGACGATCGGCGGGCAGGAGTATCTGATCCTCGAGATCCGGCAGGTGCAGGATGCGGCGGGATACGGGTTGTTTGTGATGCCGCTGGACATCCGCGTGACGACGGCGGGCGGGTCGACGGTCGAGACGGTGTGGAACGACGGGTGGACGGAGTATTACGTGTGGCCCATCGACGGGTCGCCCACGCTGGTGGAGGTGGACGAGGACGGCGGCGTGGACGACCGCAACTGGGTGCTCGTGCCGGCGGGCGAGAAGATGCACGATGCGTTTGTGGTAGCGGCGCCGCCGGTGATCGTCGAGGCGGCGATCGACGTGTTCGGCGGCGCGCAGCCGGGGACGACGACGATTGCGCTGACGTTCAGTGAGGACATCGGCGAATTGTCAGCCGACGACGTGTCGCTGGTGGGCGAGTCGACCGGCGGGTACGCGGCTGCGAGCGTTGATTACTCGTCGGTCACGCAGACGGCGACGGTGACGTATGAGTCGCTGCCGAGCGATGCCTATGCGTTTGCGGTCTTTGACGATGCGGTGTCGGCCAACGGCAAGGCGCTGGATGGGGAGATCAGCAATGGCGATTGGTGGGACGATCGGCTGCTGCCATCGGGTGACGGCCAGCCGGGCGGCGATGCGATGCTGGGGTTCGTGCGGCTGATCGGTGATGGCAATGGTGATGGCGGCATCGATTTGTCGGACTTCGCGGCGTTTGTCGGGTGCCTGGTGGGCCCGGATGCGGGGTACAATTCGAGCTGCGATATGTTCGATTTCGACTTTGACGGGGACGTCGATTTGATTGACGCGTCGCAGTTTGCGGAGGCGTTTGGGGGATCGCTGTAGCAAGACGGCGGGTGGTCTTCGACAAGCCTTCGTCCCGAGCTCAGGCCGAGGGGCTCAGACCAAGGAACCCGTGCTACGTTCGGATCGCAATACCCCACCCTTTGCCTTCGGCAAAGGACGGGGCACCCAACTCAGCTTGGCGGCGCGTCGGCGGCGACGGGGGTGGGCACGTCGACGGTCTGGTTGGTTTCGGCGGACTGGTAGGCGGCAAAGACGGCGGCGAGGGTGTTGAGATTGTCGCGCCCGGAGGTAACGAAGTCACGGCAGCCGGCATCGAGCTGCTCGATGAAGTGGCTGTGCAGCAGGCAGAACGAATCAGCCTGGGGCAGAATCGGCAGCGGCTCGGCCATTCGCGAATCGAAGCGATTGAAGAAGATTTTCTGACTCTTGTTGTGGACGCTCAGGGCGCCGCGCTCGCCCTCGACACGAAGGGCCTCGCCGGGCGAGATCACGTCTGGACAGGCCCAGCTCACATCGATCAGGGCCGTCGCACCATCGTCGAAAGTGAGCATAAGCCGCGCCAGGTCCTCACCGGCCAGGGCGGGGTTCACCCGGCGAGTCTGGGCGAACACCTGGCGGACGTTGCCGAACATGGCCCGCAGGCAGTCGATCCAGTGAATGCACATCTCGAAGATCACCAGCCGGGGCATCTCGGCGAAATAAGGCTGGGTGCTGGAGACGGGGTTCTCGCGCCGCAGCATGGCCGAGGCGAGGATGCGGGCGGTGTAGGGCCGGCCGATCTGCCCTTGCTCGATATAGTGGCGGGCTGAGCGGTACATGGGCAGCCACCGCCAATTGTCGGTGACCATCAGGGGCACATCGTGCTGCTCGGCGATGCAGACGAGCTGTTGGGCCTGCTCCATCGAGTCGGCCAGCGGCTTCTGACAGAGAATCGCCAGCCCTCGCTCGGCGGCCTTCTGCACGAGCGGCAGGTGCGAATCGGGGCGTGTGGCGATGTCGACCACGTCGAGCTGCTCGGCGTCGAACATCTCGCCGGCATCGCCGTACACGTTATCGATGTTGAAGTGCTGCGCGGCCAATTCGGCCTGGGCACGGTTGGCGTCGCAGACGGCCGCCAACGAGACCCGCGGTTCGTCATGCCAGGCGGGCAGATGCGACCGCTGGGCAATGTATCCGCATCCGATCACACCTACGCGATAGGTCTTCGACATGACCGCTCATCCTCGTCAAAACAACGCAGCACTAGAGACTGTCAAACCGGCATACCACATCGAAAAGCTTGCCGCCGACCCGCTCGGCGACGGCCTGATCCTTGAGAAGACAGATTTTCAGACAATCGCAGTCGAACCTCGCGTCGAAGTTGCTTTCCACGGAGCGGCCCATGCCCTCGAGGATAATCAGATCGACGTCGCGGGCGGCGAGGTTGCACTCGTCGCTGACCCGCGCCAGGTCGATCAGCGGCGCGCCGCAGCCGGAGGCCACTGCGGTGAGCCGCCCCTTCCCTACCAGATCGGCCACAACGGGGTCGATTCGACACACCTGATCGAGCACCTGCCGCAGTTCGGCGGCGGTGATGTCGTTGAGCGAAGGGGTGGAGTTGGCGGCCAGCACAACGTCCGTGCCCCACAGGCCGATCTGCCGGGCCAGTGGCAGGCAGCCCAGGATCAGGTCGGCCCCGGCATTGTCGACGAAGAACAGCAGCTTGTGGTAGGGGCTGCGGCCATCGGCGAAGCGCTCGGCGAGGGCGTCGAAGTGGTCGACCAGCCACGGATGCGGCGGCTGCGAGGAGCGAGTGGCGAAGAAGTCGAGCCCGTTTTCCTCGTAGGCCTGGATGGTGGCCATCGAGCCGAGGTCGAAGATGTTGCCCGCGAAGATGCCGCGGATCAGCAGCTCGATGAGTTCGCGTCCCTGGTGGGTGGCCAGCTCGTCGATGACGCGAGGGTAGAGCGCCATGGCCGCGTCGTCCTCGCGGCGTTTGACCTCACGGTAGGGGTCGTCGAAGCCGTGGCTGCGGAGCATCGCCTCGCGGTGCTCGTCGAGCGTGAGGATGGTCAGTTGGCCGAAGCTGGCCGGCTCGTTGCGGATCCGCTCGAGGAGCCGATTGAACTCTTCGCGAAAAGCGTCGATCCGACGATCGGCGTCGTCGCCGAGGCGATCGCGGATCAGTCGCAGCGGCGTCTCGCTATGGGTGGCGAAGTGGCCGAGCCAATAATCACGGCCTTGAAGATCTGCGATTAGGTCCCAGGGGCAGGCAACGTAATTGTCCGGATCGGCCAGACGACAGAGAACGGCCACAACATCCTCCACGGACGCTCATCAGCGCGTCGCTTCGAGCGGCACAGGCTAGCCGGGGTACCCACCGGTGGCAAGGGCTTCAGGCAAATGAAGCAGCCGGCAGGCTGCGGGCCTCGGGCGCCCTGTCGATGACCCGGCCCTTTGCTTGACCGATCTGACGCTGCTGGGCAAACTCCAAGCCGATGGCCGGGAGACACACGGCATAGAATGACCGGATACCACAGTCGAGGGCACACGCAAGAAGAGTCGCCGTGGAAAAGATCAGAATCGGGCTCATCGGCGCCGGGGGCAACACGCGAAGCAGGCACATCCCGGGCTTTCAGGCCATTGGCAGCGTCGAGATCGTGTGTGTGGCGAACCGCTCGGTCGAGTCGGGCAGGAAGGTGGCTGACGAGTTCGGTATCGGTCGGGTGCATGGACACTGGACCGACGTAATCGCCGACACGCAGGTCGACGCGGTGTGTATCGGCACCTGGCCGCATTTGCACGCGGCGGCAACGTGTGCGGCGTTGGAGGCGGGCAAGCACGTGCTGTGCGAGGCCCGTATGGCCGCCAACACCGACGAGGCCAGGCAGATGCTCCAGGCCGCCCAGCAGAGCGGACTGGTGGCGATGCTGGTGCCCAGCCCGTTCGGGCTGAAGGGCGATCGTGTGATGCGGGAGTTGATCGCGGCGGGCTATCTCGGGCAGGTCCGCGAGCTGTACGTGCGGGCGCTTTCGGACGGGCTGATCGATGCGTCGGTGCCGTTGCACTGGCGGCAGCGGGAGGAGCTCTCGGGCGTGAATATCATGGCGCTGGGGATTCTCAACGAGACCGTGCAGCGATGGTTCGGGCGGACCGAGAGCGTGACGGCCCAGACGTCGCTGTTTGCCCCGCGACGCCCCGATCCGGAAACAGGCGACTTACAGGACGTGGACATCCCCGACAGCCTCGCCGTCGCAGCGCGGATGGCGACCGGGGCACAGTGCGTGTACCACCTCAGCGGGCACGCGCCGCACGGCGGGAGCATGCGGCTGGAGGCGTATGGCAGCAAGGGTGCGCTGATCTATGACTTCGGTGACGACACGATCATGGGGGGCAAGATCGGCGACAAGCAGCTTTCGCCCATCGACATCCCGGCTGGCAAAGCTGGCTCCTGGCGGGTCGAGGAGGACTTCGTCGAGGCCATCCGCAATGGACGCCCGGTGACCATGACCGGCTTTGCCGACGGGCTGAAGTACATGCGCTTCACCGAGGCGGTACGGCTTTCAGCCGATCAGGGCCGGCGCGTTTCGCTGTCGGAGGTGTAGGCGGTCCGGTTCGGATCGGATGGCCCACATGTGGGCAAACGTACATGTACCTCGGCAGTGTTGTCTCGACCGACACGGCCCGCCTTCACCCGCCACCTCGCAAGGTGGTCTTGCCGCCGGTCGGTCCTCCCACCACCTCGGCGCGAACGACCATGGCGATGCCCTGGCCGACGTCGGGCGCGACCGGCCCGGCCGCCAGGACGACGTACTCGCCGAGCGGCAGGGTGAGGACCGTTTCGACGCGGAAG
>Ga0315553_10002005_pt1 | contig 16563 bp, 20 predicted proteins | sample SalMarSW160140MG_FD_203099 | JGI IMG/M metagenome (GOLD analysis project Ga0315553, IMG submission 203099) | Salt marsh sediment microbial communities from the Plum Island Ecosystem LTER, Massachusetts, United States - Salt Marsh Sediment SW1601-40 ... | reverse complement strand
GAACCTCTGACTGCTTGTAAGCACAGGGTTTCAGATTCTATTTCACTCCCCTCCCGGGGTGCTTTTCACCTTTCCCTCACGGTACTGGTTCACTATCGGTCATCAGCAGTATTTAGCCTTGGAGGGTGGTCCCCCCTGGTTCCCACAGGATTCCTCGTGTCCCGTGGTACTCAAGAACACAAGCAGAGACTTTTCCTTTTCGCCTACCGGACTATCACCTTCTACGGTTGCCCTTTCCAGAAGCATTCGACTAAGGAAAAGTTTTGTCACTCTGTGGCAGACCTTGGAATCTGCCCCCTGCGTCTTACAACCCCAAAATAGCTTAGGATCCAAGCCCACTTAGCTATCCTGGTTTGGACTGTTCCCCTTTCGTTCGCCACTACTCAGGGAATCTCTGTTGATTTCTCTTCCTCAGGTTACTAAGATGTTTCAGTTCACCCAGTTCCCCCTCGCTTTAGCGAGTGCTTGGATCTTCACCCAAGCAGGTTGCCCCATTCGGGAATCCCCAGCTAAGCTAGCTAGACAGCTCACTGAGGCTTTTCGCAGTCTTGCCACGCCCTTCTTCGGCTGCTGATGCCAAGGCATCCACCCTATGCTCTTTCTCCCTTGACCCACGCCAGGCAGAACACAAAACCTATTCAATTGTTAACGTACGAAACTATTCTCCGTTCAGGAGTGTGCGTTTATTATATAACACGGCACTTTTGCTGTCAAATAAACCCAAGGGTCTGAAATTTAATATTTTGGTTTTCCGAGGATAAAATCTGCCAGTATGCTAATGAGAGCCCTCGAAAAGTGTTAGGCAATCCACCGGTATTGTGGATCCTACGATAGTGCTATACCGGATATCATCGAGTGAAGCTAATTGGCTTTATCCTATAGCTTCCTCTTTTTACCACTCTGACGCTTGGCTTTGGGAGTGGAGGACGAATTGTACTTGGACGCCTGTTCGATAAACTGCTTCATTTTCTTGGTACCATTTACCTTTACTTCCTCTATAACTCCGCCAGGCTCGAGATAATCATATGTTCTGTCTCTAATCGTCTCGAGCAGCCTGATCAAGGCACGCTTATCCTCATTCGATAGTGGTGACAGGATTTCCTGGATGAGCTCCCAGCCTGCTGCGGTTGCTGGCACATATGTATCCTCCGCCTTGTTGGTCAGAGTCACAAATACTGTCCTGCGGTCCTTCCTGTCTCTTGTCCTTTTGACCAGCCCAGCCTTGACCATACGGTCGATTATCATACTGACGCTGTTCACGCTACGGTCTAACCACCGTGCTATATCAGTTATTCTTACAGGCCCACTGATGTTTTTTATAGCCATAAGCACTGTGTGCTGCTCCGTAGTGAGGTCGTATTCACCAAATACTCGGTCTTCACACCTGAAAATCAGGTTGTAGGCTTGACGCAACAGGATCCACGCTCCCTTATCCACATTTTCAAATTTGAACTTTATAGACATATTTATTTCCTCCTACTATTTCATTCGACCTATGCTCGACTGCGCTGCGATGTGGCAATCCCAGTCGTCATCATGCGCCCTTTTTCTTTTTTGCCACTCTGAAGTTTGGCTTTATAACCGGATGGAAAAATGTTCTTTGTCATCCGTTCATATAAGCCAGGCTGGTTTGTGATACTGTTTTTAGTGATCTCCGTCATATCCATTTCGGGATTCAGGTACCCAAATAACTCACATTTTAGTGTCTCAAGCTGATTGGCAAGGGTATATATGTCCTCGTATGGCATTGGTGACAGGATTTTCTGGATGAACTCCCAGCTCGCCGGCATTGCTGGTTTAAGGGCGCTCTCCCCTTTACTGGTTAGATACACATTCACCACTCTGCGGTCCTTCCTGTCTCTTGTCCTTTTGACCAGACCGGCTTTGACCATACGGTCGATCAGCATACTGATGCTGTTCGGGCTACGTTCTAGAAGCTGGGCCAGGTCAGTCGGCCTTAGAGAACCATCCCGTGATTTCACAGCCGCAAGCACTGAGAACTGCTCCGTAGTAATCCCGTATTCCGCAAATATTGAATCCTCGCATAGAACAAGTATGTCGCGGACCTGGTGCATTAGACGCCACAGTCTCAGAACTGCGTTCCCTGCTTCAGAATTCATCGTCATATTTAGCCTCCTGATTATTTCACGACACGTTTTTTCATATAGGAATATACGGCATCATAACACCTTTTAGTATTTCTATCAAATCGACATGATTTAGTGGAGACTTTCTCCGATCCGCGCAGTCCGGCATTGGGTAAATGATTCTGCACTGAAGACCTGTCTGAAGAAAAATTCGCAATGATAGTTAAGAAGTGGCTCATAACGGCACACGAGGCTACTCCAAGGGCATGTTATCTATCAACCTCGTTTTGCCTATCCTGACAGCTAAGGAAGCCAATGCCGGGCGATCGATCAAGTTCAATTCTTCCAGTGTTTCAGCATCAGCAATGCTGATGTAGTCAATTTGGGCTAGAGTTTCTTTTTGAATAAGTGAGGTCATTTGTTCGCGGAGCTTGTTGGCGTCATTCTCGCCACCCAGCCTTAATTGCAGGGCTAAAGTAAGAGCCTTGAATAACGTGGTGGCTGCCTGGCGCTCCCCGGGGCTGAGGTAAATATTGCGACTGCTCATGGCCAGGCCATCCTTCTCCCTGACCGTAGGCACAACCACGATGTCCATCCCCAGGTTGAGGTCAGCCACCATCCTCTTAATAACCACCACTTGCTGGGCATCTTTCTGTCCGAAGTAAGCCCTGGTTGGCTGTACAATGTTGAATAGTTTGGCCACTACGGTGGCTACCCCCCTAAAATGCCCCGGCCGAGATGCTCCTTCGAGCCTCTCGGTTACCTTCTCGACATCCACCCAACTGCTATGTTCAGGTTGGTACATCTCATCATCTGAGGGGACAAAAACGATATCCACTCCCTCTTCACGCAATAGCTCCAGGTCACGATTAAGCTCTCGAGGATAAGCGCCGAAATCTTCCCTGGGGCCAAATTGAGCAGGATTGACGTAAACACTCACAATAACGTTGGAATTGTCCATCGTGGCCTGCTTTACCAGAGCCAGATGGCCTTTGTGAAGATAACCCATGGTGGGAACGAAGCCCACCGTGCCGCTAAGTTGCTGCCTTAATGCCCTTATCTCAGTGATAGGCCCTACTACCTGCATGCCACTAGCTTTCAGCTCTCAGCTGTTTGATAAGGCTTGCATCCATGGTATAACTGTGTTCCATAGTGGGGAAACTAACAGACTTAACTTCAGATATGTAATCTTCAACAGCAGTCTTAATTTCTCCGGCCAACCTGGCATATTGTTTGGCATGCCTAGGTACAAAGTCGGTATAAATACCCAACATATCGCTGATTACCTGGACTTGACCATCACAATCAGGACCGGCACCGATGCCGATCGTGGGGATAGCCAGCTTTTGAGTAATCAGTTCGGAAAGAGGTGCTGGAGTGCATTCCAGAACGATAGCAAAAGCACCAGCTTCCTCCAGAATACGGGCATCGCTGAGTAACTTTTTGGCTTCCTCCATTACCTTACCCCTCGCCTTAAATCCCCCCAATTGATGCTGCGATTGTGGGGTAACGCCAATATGCCCCATAACGGGGATGCCGCAGTCAACAAGGCGTTTGACTTGCTCGGCAACAACCTCACCTCCCTCCAGCTTCACCACCTGCGCTCCCCCTTCTTGAATAAACTTTGCCGCATTATGTAAAGCATCGGAGACGCTGCTATGATACGTCATAAACGGCATATCTCCTACTATTAGGGCTTTCTTAGCTCCTTTCACTACAGCTTTGGTATGATGAATCATCTCCTCCATGGTTACCGGGATGGTGGACTCGTAACCCAACATCACCATCCCCAAGCTATCTCCAACTAATATCAATGGCACACCAGCTTCATCAACCATCTTAGCCGTTACATAGTCATAAGCGGTAAGCATTGGTATCTTCTCTTTCCTGTGCTTCATCTCTTTTATCTCGGTAATAGTAACCCTCATTGTTAGCCTCTCTATAGTTTAAATCCTAAATCCAACCCATTTACCTCACCGGGGGTTTCGGGCTTTGATATTGTTTAGCATTTCGTATGCAGTGTTTGAGATTTTCTCTTTTTCCTCCGCACCCACTGCTTCACTCCGCCATTTACTGATATGAGCTACAGATAAAGGCTCGATGATCCTGTTTTGGCTATCCACACGAACTATGTATGGGGTCATGTTGATTGCCTCGTCGTCAGGAACCTGGCAATAAGAGAGGATAAGAACTATGTCGCCCTTTGCCACCAGTCTAGCGGCAGCACCATTGATACCAATAATCCCCGAATTTGCCACGCCTTCGATAGCGTAAGTGCTGAACCTAGCCCCATTATTAATGTTTAGTACCTCCACCCTTTCGAAGGGCAAGATATCACTGGCCTCCATAAGAGCCCTATCGATAGTAATACTGCCTTCATAATCTAAATCGACCTGAGTAACCCGGGCCCGGTGGATTTTACTTTTCATCATAGTTCTCATTCTCTGTCTCCCTTCCTACTTTTTCAAAGAAAGTAACGCTTTCATCTCTTCTGCTTTCTGTTCACTGACCTTGCCTTTAGCTAAAGCAATAGGAATAGTCTGAAGCCCCAGCTCCTTGTAGGTAGTGAGCAAAGCGGGATTCCTGGTTTCAAGAGCGCTCAAGTGCCTCTCTATAGTGCCTGAATCCCCGCGGGCAACAGGACCGGTGAGGCAGTCAGGCAAACCGATATTATCAATATTGTTTATCGTTCCCTCAAGTAAAGGCAGCAAAGCCCTGGTCGCTTCCTTTGGCGATACCCCAAAATTCTGCCACAGGTCCAGAGCCATCTTAACCAGAGTTACCAGATAATTACAGGCGAAAACGGCTGCCGCATGATACAGCACCTTGTCCCCCGGCTTAAGTACCACCCAGTTGCCGTTCAGGAGGCGCGTCAACTCCTTCTGCGTTGTTAATAGGGGCTCCTCAGCTTCCAGGGCGAAGGTAGAGCCGGGTAAATTTTGTATGGCCTGGTCAACATCCGCAAAAGTCTGCAACGGGTGAAAAGACCCAACAGCAGCCCCGAGCCTTTTGGCTGACTCCAGGATATCCATGGAATGAGCGCCACTGCAATGCACGACGCTCTTTCCCTCACACCACTGCACTTCGCCGCATACCTGGGCTATAACATCGTCAGGAGTGGTGATGAAGACCATCTCAGCAGCCTCTGCCACATCCTGAGCTGTATAGCAAACCCGGCAATCGGGCACCAGTCCTGCTAGTTTCTGTGCCGAGGACAAGGTCCGACTGGATACAGCCACCACCGGGTATCCTTTTTGAGAAAGCCTCACCGCCAGGGCAGTGCCCGTCGTTCCAGCGCCAATAAAGCCTGTCTTTAGCATGTGATTACATCCCTAGCTGCTGGCAAACCAGCCAAAGTTTCTGCATTTCTAATTGCTCTGATTATGGCTTCAGCGACAACCTCGGCAGCCGCTGCCCCCAGAGCATTAATATCAGCTTCCTTGTCATCACCCGTGGAAACAACGAATAAAGCATCGCCATCGTACATGGTATGGCATGGGTCGATAGTGCGAGCGATGCCGACCTGAGCCACGCGGGCCAATCTGCTTGCCTGAACTTTACTAAGTTTGGCATCCGTAGCCATTACACCGATTACGGTATTAAAAGGCGGAATTGATTCTTTGAGTTGGCCTTTCAATAGTTCGGATGTCGATAAGAATCCGCTTTCGTCGGGCTTTCGGGGTCCCGCCAGAATTTTGCCAGTCCCGGGTTCAATCACGTCGCCAACAGCATTTACCACCATGAGGGCGGCTACCACAACTTCTCCGGCTATTTTCTGACTGGCAGTCCCCAAACCGCTTTTAACTGCTTCCTCCAGGCCAAGAACCTTGCCCACTGTGGCTCCGGTGCCGCCGCCAACACATCCTTCAACCACTTCGGTATCAGTAGCAGCCAGGCAAGCTTGATAGCCTTCGCTAGCTCCTGGTCTAATTCTAGAATCACCTATATTCAAGTCGAAAATAATGGCGGCAGGAACAATTGGTACCCTCCCGGCGCTAGTCTCATAACCAAATCCTCGCTCCTCCAAATACCGCATTACCCCGGCAGCAGCATCAAGACCAAAGGCACTTCCTCCACTGAGAACGATAGCTTGAACCATATCCACCAGATTTCCCGCGCGGAGCAGGTCTGTTTCCCTGGTTCCCGGCGATGAGCCACTGACATCAACGCCGGCTACAGCCCCTGTCTCACAAAGTATCACAGTACAGCCGGTCGCTGCCTTTTTATCGGTATAATGTCCGACTTTAACTCCTGAAACGTCCGTTATAGCGCCATACATAACCAGAAACTAAAAAACCTCTCGGCATAACCGAGAGGATCATCGCTACAACTGCTATTGCCCGTCTCGGTCAAGACCGATCCAAGCGGACTTTTAACTACCTAGTCCACTAGCTCACTGCCTCAAGGGTCAATGGCTATTCTATATGATAACAAATTCGTACTACTCTGTCAATGATTATGTTATGTACTGCGGCTAGAGTCAGCAGTTTGGTCAATCTCGATGACCTCGTTTAGCGCCGATATGGCAGCTTCTATTTGACCGTCGTCGGGTTCCCTGGTGGTCATGGTTTGCAACAGGAGCCCAGGAGCCAGCAGAATTCGGACTATTTTGTTATTGATGTGGGCCGCGCCTAATTTCATAATTTCATAGCTGATAGCGGCAATAACCGGGATGAGGGCTATGCGTGACACTATGCGTATCCACAAGGTTGGTTGACCGACCAGAGCAAAGACGAAGATAGCTACTACGAGAACGATGAATAGAAAGGCGGTGCCGCAGCGAGCATGGGCAGTAGAATAGTTCTTAACCGACTCCACATCTAGAGGAATACCAGCTTCATAAGCATTGATTACTTTATGCTCGGCTCCGTGGTAAGCAAAGACTCTCCTGATATCGGGTATTAGTCCTATTACTCTGAGGTAAGCGATGAAAATGCCAATACGGATAAGACCTTCAAAAATATTGCTCAATATTGCAGAACTGATATAAGGGTCGACAAGATAGCGGGTGGCGAAGATAGGAACCATGAAGAAGAGGGCTACACCTAAAGCAAGGCTCACTGCTACCGTCCCCCATAAAGCCGCTGTAGGTATTTTCTCCCCCACTTCCTCTGCTGCTGCAATTTGAGCAGAGTGCAGCAATGACCGCGTGCCCAAGACTAGAGTTTCAACCAGAACTATTACTCCCCTTACTACAGGAATTTCTCTGAGACGCCCCTTATATATACTGGCGAGCGGCTCCCTGATTACATTTAATTCCCCATTAGGCTGGCGAACAGATATAGCCACGCCTTCCTTCCCCCGAATCATCACCCCCTCCATGACTGCCTGGCCACCGTAATGAAAAGATTTCGCCATTAGCACCTCAATCCCTCCAGCTGCCTAAAGCAGCGGCCATAATTTTGTCTCACCGTAAAAAATCCTTAATTGTATTATGATAAAAACTGCTGAAAATATAAAGTTTGTCTCTTAAAGAAGCAGTGATGGATGAATTTCTAGTTTCCCCAGGTAAGCTGAAAAGTAGACTTTTGCCGTTTTGTATTTAGCCACAACGAGAAATCACAGACCTCCGGGCTTCCGGCCTGACACAGATGAACAGGAAGAAACAGGGAGTTGACATGGGGAATTGAATGTATTCCGTCATTTCATCTTGTATCGCTTCTTAAAGCGCTCCACCCTGCCCATAGCGTCGACTATCCTTTGTTCACCTGTATAGAAGGGGTGGCATTTACCGCATACTTCTACCCTGATTTCTGGCTTGGTTGAACCAAGGGTGAAGGTATTACCACATAGACAAGTTACCTTAGCATTCTCATAATACTTAGGATGGATTTTGTCCTTCATTTGTAAACGCTCACCTTCTTTTTATATCTGGTTGCCGGTTCATATTTAACATAGCCGTCTGTTAAGGCAAACAGAGTATAATCTCTACCCAGGCCGACATTGTTTCCCGGCAATATACGAGTCCCGCGTTGCCTGACCAAGATAGTCCCGGCCCGAACTTGTTCTCCCCCGTACCTCTTCACTCCCAAGCGCTTAGCTTGACTATCCCGCCCATAAGCTGTGCTGCCACCGCCCTTTTTATGTGCCATGCCTACTTTCCTTTACCTTTAATGATTTCGTCTATTAATAGCTTAGTATAAGGCTGACGATGCCCTGTTTTGCTTCGATAGCGAACTTTCGACTTATACCTAAATACGATAACTTTTTCGCCTTTAGTCTCTCCTAAAGAAGTGGCCACAACCTTAGCCCCCTTAATAATGGGATTACCTACAAGCGTATTTTTATCTTCCCCAATAAATAATACTTTATCGAGCTCAACTTTGTCCCCTTCAGGGACAGCTAAACGCTCAACTTCCAGTGTTTGTTCTGGGGTTACCTTGTACTGCTTGCCCCCTATTTCAATAATAGCGTAAATCTTGTTACCCCCATACAGAAAAGGGAATTCTAGCACCGTAAATGGCAGGTGTCAAGCTAACGAGGAGGGTTATTGGATCTTCCAGGGACAATTAGAAACATTAAAAGGAGAAACGGAAACAGAATTTTATGCCTCACCTTACATCATGTCAGGAGATGAAAAGCTAAAAATGCAGACTGCGACTCACTTGAGCAAGGCTTTCTTACCAACAACTTCACGCCCAACGTACCACTTCCGAATAGCCTCAACTACCTCGTCGGGACTATCCAAAACTCTCAACAGGTCGAAATCACTCTCGGAGACATACTTCCTGTATAAGACGGAACTACGCAGCCATTCCAGAAGCCCCTCCCAGAATTCGCTGTTAAACAATATTACGGGAAAAGGTTTTATCTTGTGGGTCTGCATCAGGGTTAGTACTTCCGTCAGTTCATCAAGTGTGCCTAAGCCACCCGGCATTATGACAAAGGCAACGGCATATTTCACCAGCATGACTTTGCGAGTGAAGAAGTGATCGAAAGTTATGGACATCGTGGTGTAGGCATTACCTACCTGTTCTTCAGGAAGGGAGATATTCAGTCCGACGGATTTAACCCCGGCCTTCAATGCACCTTTGTTGGCGGCCTCCATTACGCCCGGCCCACCGCCAGTTACAATTGAGAAGCCCAGCTGTCCAATCCGATAGGCTATTTCCTCTGTCTCTGCATATAGCTCAGCGTCCACTCCCAACCTGGCCGAACCATAGATGGTCACTGCCGGCTCGATACCGGAGAGGCTATCGAAGCCCTCTACAAGTTCGCCCATTATTCGAAACATTCGCCAGGATTCTTCCTTGGCCAGTTCATTTATTTCGTATCCATACGGCATATCAACCTCCCTTAAAAAGCACCCCGGCACCCAGTTGAACCGAGTAGACCGACTGGTGTAACCTTGACCTTGAATTCTATCATCGTTTGCTTTCTACGAGCAAACTGCTATGAGGGACTCCATTGTATAATGGTCGTTTCTGGCTTGATTTCTTTTGTTAATGCAGGATATAATTCCTCGCTTGGAAATGAAAATTGCCGTCAGTGGCAAAGGGGGAGTAGGGAAAACAATGTTAGCCTCTCTCCTCTCTACTATACTTACTAAGTTGGGCTACTCTGTTCTGGCCATAGATGCGGACCCCAATGCTACCCTGGCGACTGCTCTCAACTTTCCTCATCCGGAGAAGATAGCTCCTATATCTGAGATGGGAGACCTGATTGAAGAACGGACAGGAGTACGTCCTGGCCAGGCAGCACCTTACTTTAAATTAAATCCCAAGGTTGATGATATACCGGAGAAGTATTGGGTGGTGCATAATGGAATCAAATTAATGGTGATGGGGCGATTAAAGAAAGGTGGTAGCGGTTGTTATTGTCCCGAAAATGCCTTACTGGAAGCTTTACTTGCCCATATACTCTTGCGGAGAGATGAAGTAGTCATAATAGATATGGAGGCTGGGATCGAGCATCTGGGGCGGGCGACAGCTAGAGCCGTGAACAAGATGATTATTGTGGTAGAGCCAGGCAAAGCAAGCATTGAAACAGCCTACAGGATAAGAGAGCTGGCAAAAGATATAGGTTTGGAAAACATCGCTGCGGTAGCTAACAAGATCCGCAGTGAACAGGACAAAAATTTGCTTGCTTCTGCCATGCCGGATTTTGAGTTTCTAGGATTTATTCCCTACGACCAGAGCGTAATAGAGGCTGGTCTTGGCAATTCCCTCCTCATCAATTCAAATCCAGCGGTCATCGACCGAGTGCAGGATATAGCGGCACGTCTTAGTGCTGATAAGGTGTGAATTATCGATAAATCGACAAGCTAAGATTTAGGAAAGGAGGTTCAAATGACGGCGAAGATAATCTCGGGAAGCGAGATAGCCAAGGAGATCAGGGCTGAACTGACGGAGCGAGTATCCAGGCTCAAGAAACAGGGCGTAACACCGGGCCTCGTCATGATCCGTGTGGGAGAGGACCCCGCATCCGTTTCCTATGTCTCGGGCAAGGAAAAGGCGTCCGAAGAGATAGGCATGTGGTCACAAACCATCGTCCTGCCTGAAAGTGCCTCAGAGGAGGAACTCCTCTCTAAAGTAGAAGAAATGAATAAAGCAGAGCACGTTGACGGCATACTGGTTCAATTGCCATTGCCGAAACACATCGATGCGGATAAAGTGCTAAATCTCATCGACCCAGCTAAAGACGTGGATGGCTTCCATCCTGTCAATGTGGGCAAGATGCTCATTGGAGACCCCTACTTCATGCCATGCACGCCGCATGGCGCGGTGGAGTTAATGGTCCGCAGCGGTAATCCTCCGGAAGGCAAGCATGTGGTCATATGCGGTCGCAGCAATATAGTAGGCAAGCCTCTCATGGCTATGCTGGTACAGAAAAACAAGCGTGCCAACGCCACAGTGACCGTCGTGCATACAGGGACTAAGAACATGACCGAAATCACCAAACAGGCGGACATCCTGGTTGCAGCAATGGGCTCCCCGGAAGTTATTAAGGCAGACATGGTGAAAGAAGGGGTCGTTGTAATTGACGTTGGGGTAAACCGGGTGGGATGGAAACCCAGCAAGAAGGATCCTAGCAAGCAGGTCCCTGACCTTCGGGGGGATGTGGATTTTGAGACGGTCAAAGAGAAAGCCAGCGCTATTACCCCGGTACCCGGAGGGGTTGGCCCCATGACGATCACCATGCTTATGGTCAACACCGTAGTAGCGGCCGAGCGCAGGGCTGAACGCAAGGGAAAATAATCACAAAATAAATTGGATAGGAGGTAATTATGGCTTACGATGCAACAAAAATGAAGGATTGGCAGATTGCAGAAGCTGCCGAAGGAAATATGCCGGCGTACGATGAGTGGCGGGAAAAACTGAACTTGCAGAAAGATGAAATTATTCCTTACGGGAGACTATGCAGGCTCGATTTCCTGAGGATTATTGAGCGCCTCAAGGGCAAGCCGGATGGCAAATACGTCGAGGTAACCGCCATTACCCCTACCCCGCTGGGAGAAGGGAAAACGACCACCACCATGGGTATATTGGAAGGCATAGGTAAGCGGGGTAAGAATGTCGGTGGCTGTATACGGCAACCTTCCGGTGGTCCGAGTATGAATATCAAGGGTACTGCTGCCGGCGGTGGCAATGCGCTGCTTATCCCCATGACCGAGTTTTCCTTGGGGCTTACGGGCGACATTAACGATATAATGAATGCCCACAATCTGGCCATGGTAGCGCTTACCTCCAGGATGCAGCATGAGCGCAACTACAACGACGAAGAGCTAGCCAAGCGGAGCAGAATGCGCCGCTTGAACATTGACCCTACCAGAGTCGAAATGGGCTGGATCTTGGACTTCTGCGCCCAGAGCCTCAGGAACATTGTCATCGGGCTTGGAGGTCGCATGAACGGATATACCATGCAGTCCAGGTTCGGCATTGCTGTGAGTTCAGAGCTTATGGCTATGCTATCTATTGTCACGGACCTGGCGGACCTGCGTAAAAGGATGGACGAGATTACCTTAGCTTTTGACAGGGACGGCAAGCCTGTTACTACCGGCGATCTGGAGGTGGGAGGCGCCATGACTGCCTGGATGCGCAACACAATCAATCCCACCCTGATGTGCACCGCGGAGTATCAACCGTGCCTGGTGCATGCCGGCCCCTTTGCCAACATTGCCGTGGGACAATCCTCCATTATCGGCGACCGCATCGGTCTGAAGATGTTTGATTACCACGTCACTGAGAGCGGCTTTGCTGCAGACATAGGATTCGAGAAATTCTGGAATGTCAAGTGTCGCTATAGTGGTCTCAAACCGCATGTGTCAGTACTTACTACCACTATCAGAGCACTAAAGATGCATGGTGGCGGCCCCAAAGTAGTGGCTGGTTTGCCCCTACCCGAATCCTACACCAAAGAAGACCTGGGACTTCTGGAGAAAGGTCTTCCCAACATGCTGCACCACATTAATACCATCAGGACATCAGGTATCAATCCCGTGGTATGCATTAACTCCTTCTACACCGATACTAAGGAAGAGATTGCCATGGTGCGCAAGGCAGCCGAAGCTGCCGGGGCACGTTGTGCGCTCAGCGAACACTGGCTAAAGGGTGGCGATGGCGCCCTTGAGCTTGCCGACGCGGTTATGGAAGCCTGTCAAGAAAAGAACGACTTCAAGTTCCTTTATCCCTCAGAAACGAAGCTGCGAGAACGGGTAGACAAGATTGCTAAAGTTGTATATGGAGCTGATGGCGTGTCATGGACACCTGATGCCGAGGCCAAAGCCAAGATGTTTGAGGCCGATTCTAAATATAATGAATACGCTACCATGATGGTGAAGACCCATCTGAGCCTGACGCATGATCCAACCCTGAAAGGTGTTCCCAAAGGATGGACCTTGCCTATACGCGATGTGTTGATTTATTCCGGAGCGAAATTCCTCTGCCCCTGCGCCGGAACAATCAGCCTTATGCCAGGCACCAGCTCCGATCCAGCCTTCAGAAGGGTAGATGTTGACACAAAAACCGGCAAGGTACAAGGACTCTTTTAAGCTGTAGTAAGCCAGTTTAGGAAGATAATTTCCGTGCTGGGATTTGCTCTCCCCTGGGGAGAGAACAAGGGGAAGTCTACTGGCAAAAGTTAAAAAAGTCTCTCTAACGATTGATGGCAAGAAAGTAAAAGCTGCCCCAGGTGAAAAGGTCCTGTGGGCAGCTCTGGATAATGGCATCTATATCCCCAACCTTTGTGCTATTCGGGAAAAGAGCGAGCCTTTTGCCTCTTGTCGTCTCTGCTTTGTGGAGATAGAAGGTCAAGATATCCCAGTTACAGCCTGCACTACTCCTGTGGCAGAGGGAATGGTGGTTACTACCAAAGGGGCAAAGGCATTGAGGCTAGCTCGCACTGCTTTGGAATTGCTCCTGGCCAGTCATCCTGTGGATTGCGCCCATTGCCTCAAAAATGGCTCTTGTGACCTTCAGAAGATAGCCAAGCATCTCGGAGTAAAGCTCAAGACCAAAAGGTTTAGAAAAATCCTGCCTGAGTTACCCATAGACTCCAGCAGTTCCTTGTTTATTTACGATCCTAACAAATGTGTTCTCTGTGGCAGATGCGTCTGGGTATGCCAGGAAAAACTGGGCAGGGGAACCATCGGTTTTGCCCACCGGGGCTTTCGCAGAATGGTCACCACCTTTGGAGATGAGCCTATGGGTAAGTCTCGCTGCCAGGACTGTAGCGAGTGCGTCGCCGTTTGCCCTGTTGGTGCTCTGGTATTTCGTGAGGATTGTAATCCGTAGCGTTCCACAGACGCATAAAGCAAGGCCTAGTTGCCTAACCTAACCTCGTTAACTACTGTGGAGACCTCACTAACGGCTTTTCCTGACCTAAAGCTGGATGAATTATAATAACCTTCATCATCGAACAGTATCTTTTTCTTAGATAAATTGACACGTGCTATACTATTGGCCAGGATTCTGGAAATATAAACCGTGACTGTGCCGGATAGTCGGTGATTGTAACAACTGCCTATTAAAGCTAGAAAGGAGGAAGCAATGTTAGAGGTATTCTTAACTGAAGAGCACAAGAAATTCAGACAAGAGGTTCAGGACCTGGTCAAGAGCATACCACGACAGCTCATACTGGATATGGACGCTGACAAGGTCGAGTTCCCCCACGAATTTGTCAGGGAAGCCGGCAGGAGAAACCTGTTGGGTATCAGATTCCCCAAGAAATACGGCGGCAGGGACCTGAAATGGGTTGACGAACTCATCGAGGTAGGTGAGACGATGAAGCTCGGAGTACCTTTTACCTGTCTCGTCTCGGTTACCTCCATCGTTGGAGAAGGCCTGAATGTCTTCGGGACCGAGGCCCAGAAGGAGAAGTACTTGAAGCCACTAATCGCTGGCACACAATGGGCTGGGGAAGCGCTCACCGAGCCAAGAGGCGGTTCTGATTTTTTTGGCGCCACCACTGTGGCTAGAAAGAAAGGAAACCACTATTACCTTACTGGACAGAAGCGCTTTGTCGTTGGCTCTGAAGGCGCCGACTTCTTCCTTGTATTTGCTGTCACCAACCCCGGAGCTGGCCGCGACTCGCTCAGTGCCTTCATCGTCGAGAGAGATATGGGCGTGGAGGTAAAGCATGTCTACGGCTTGATGGGCTCCCGGGGGACTGGTACAGGTAGATTGGTCTTCCGCGATGTCCCTGTGCCAGAGGAGAATCTGGTGGGGAAGGAAAACGAAGGGGCAAAGGTATTCTACAAATTGATGGTGCCGGAAAGATTGCTCTCAGGCGGAGTGGCTGGCTCCAGAGCTATTCTGGAATTGGCCGCCCGGTATGCCAACAAACGGAAGGCCTTCGGCCAGACCATACGGAGTTTTGAAGGAGTGAGCTTCAGGATAGCCGACTGCATCACCAAGCTCGACGCTGTGAGTGCCCTGGCATACGCCGTGGCTAAGACCATTGATGATGGAGTGGGTACTTCCGCTTATCAAAGGAGATTGGTATCGGAGGCGAAGAAACTAGCTACCCAGACAAATTGGGAAGTGGTGAATGATGCCATGCAGATACTCGGCGGCATTGGGTATACCAATGTCTATCCGGTGGAACGTGCACTCAGGGAAGCCAGACTTGCCATGATCTGGACCGGTAGCAGCGAAATCATGAACTTAATAATCCAGCATGAATACTATAAAGAAATCCTGGCGAAAGGAATCGAAGGCAGAGATGTTGAAGGCGACGTTCCTCTCAGTGAGGAAGAGTTGGCAGAGGAAAGGATTTACGAATCAGAACTCATAACTGGCACCCCGTGATACGGGAAGGCCTCTGATCCAGGCTTTCAATACTAGTTAACTTCGATATATAGCCGAAAAATACTTGACAGGGCCAGGCTGGAGGATAGTCCAGATTGAGTTGTTGCACAAACTAAATCGTTACATAAAAGGAGTACATTGATGGATATTATCGAAGCCGTGAAAAAGCGTAAGAGTATCAGAGGCTACAAATCCGACCCTGTGCCTAAAGCGGTTTTACAGCAAATACTGGAATTAGCCAGCCATGCCCCGTCCGCTATGAATACCCAACCCTGGGAGTTCACCGTACTTACCGGTGAGGTTTTGGAAAATGTAAGACGGAGTTACGTGGAGTTGGTCAACTCTGGAGCACTACCTAACCCCGAGCACGTGGTTGTGGGTTGGCCGAGGGAGAGCGTCTATCGCCAGCGCCAGGTAGACCTCGCCAAGCAGCTTTTCCAGCTTATGGACATACCCAGGGAGGACAAGGAGAAGAGGGCAAAATGGCTGGAGCGTGGATTTCGTTACTTCGATGCTCCGGCGGCAATCATCATTTCCACTGATCGTTGTTTGAGTGAAAGTGGGCCATTGCTCGACATTGGCGCTTTGATGCAGTCTATCTGCCTTACCGCCCTGCATTTCGGCCTGGGGACCTGCATCGAAGACCAGGGAACGATGTACCCCGATGTATTAAGAAAATATGCTCACATACCCGAGTCCAAGCGGATAGTCATAGCCATAGCCATTGGCTACCCGGATTGGGACTTCCCAGCGAACAAACTGGAAACTGAGCGAGAGCCTATTAAAAACGTTACTACCTGGCTCGGTTTCGAATAAGCAGCGATTTCACAGGTGCATGGCAGTCTAATTAGCCTTCGCCGATTGTGCGCGGCTCATCGTTGCCCATAAGCCAAGGCAGGTTTTGTCGACACATTCATTGCTAGGCAAGAGGGAGATGAAATATGCTACTTCGAGTCATGAGCCCGGCGATGTATGCAAGCCCACTTATGAGGGATACTCAGAGAAGCGGTAACACCGTGCCGGTGCCCTCGTTTGCCAATCTGTTCATCATTTGTCGGTGTGCGCGAGCCGGAGCTGGTATGCTCTTCACGGCTGACCATTGTGTTGCTATGTTCGGGTTATCCCGCGCCGAAGCTATACCTCCTTAGCGCCTTTGCCATTCTAAAGCCAGCGATTTATAATCTGGCATCAAGCATACAGCAGAATCTAAGTCGGTGGTCTACAAGCAA
>Ga0315553_10002004_pt1 | contig 16564 bp, 13 predicted proteins | sample SalMarSW160140MG_FD_203099 | JGI IMG/M metagenome (GOLD analysis project Ga0315553, IMG submission 203099) | Salt marsh sediment microbial communities from the Plum Island Ecosystem LTER, Massachusetts, United States - Salt Marsh Sediment SW1601-40 ... | reverse complement strand
TCGATGCCATCGCCCTCCACACCTACACGCACGGCACCAATCCTGCGTTGGTGTCCAGCGAGGCCAAGATGGACGTGCCCTTTCAGCAGTACCGCTTTCAATTTCGCGCCTACCGCGATTTCATGGAGGTCATCCCGTCCGAAATGCGACACCTGCCCGTCTACATCACCGAGACGGATCAGGTCGAGCCCTGGGCCAATGCCAACTCGGGCTGGGTACAGAATGCTTATCGCGAGATCAATGCCTGGAACAACACCCTCGGCCGGCAGCAGATTCGGGCGCTGATCCTCTATCGCTGGCCGCGCACCGACCAGTGGTATATCCAGGGCAAGCACGGCATCTATGACGATATGCGCGCCGCCATGGAGCAGGACTATACCTGGCGGCCTATGCCTGCCCCGCGCGAGGTCAACGGCCACATCTTGCAGGGCGGCTTTCTCGACTTTTACGAGCGCATCAGCCTGCAGTGGATCGGCCAACCGATCTCCGACGAGATCGTCGAGGGCGAGATCCGCACCCAGTACTTTGAGAAGATGATCCTCCAGCAAGATCCTTCCGGCGCGGTCACCCTGGTCAAAGCCGGCGTCGAGGTCATGGAGCTGCAGGGCCAGGTAGCCGAACTCCAAGACCAGTGTGCCTTGCTCGAGGAACGGGTTCAGTACCTGTCGGACCGCATCGAGGAGCTCGAGGTGCAGGAGCCCGCTCCCTCCGCTCCGGCGTCAGACCCAACGCCAATCCCGGCGCCCGACGCGGAACCGATCATCGAGATCGCCAGGCCCCTGTGGGAGAATGTCGTCTACCAGCTACGCCGCCACGCCACCAAGCGCTATACGCAGCGTGACCTGGAAGGCATCCAGTACCTGACCATCACCCACAGTGCTGTCTCGCCGGACGTGACCGTCGAACAGATCGCTGCCTTTCACGTCACGCAGATGGATTGGCCCGGGATCGGCTACCACTTTCTCGTGGACGCCGACGGCGCCGTGGCTAAGACCAACGAACTCTCCACCGTATGCTACCACGTTCAGGAACGCGACCCGCTGAGCATCGCCATCGGGGTCGCCGGCGACTTTACAGAGAGCGTACCCACCGAGGCTCAACTCCAGGCCACCGCACACCTGATCGCCTGGCTGCTGCAAGAGCTCGACCTGCCGCTGGAGGCAGTTGTTGGCAAGTGTGAGCTCGTCGACACCCAGTCGCCAGGACAGCAGTGGTTGTCAGGCCAAAAGTGGAAAGAGAGGCTGCTCGCCGAGGTGGCGGAGGCACAGGTCGCACAGCGCATCGCTCACCTCCCCCTGCCCCTCTTTCACTACGTGCTTTCTGCCCGGCCCGAGAGCGGGCGCGCGTGGGAAGAATGGATGGGTACCCAGGCCTACATCAGCCGTTTTGGCGCCACCCACGGCTTTTCCACCTCTGAGGCCGAACTGGCGCACTATGTGACGGTCGTCGGCGACACGGCAGGCATCGACGAAGAGACAGAGGGCGAGTTGATCGTAGCCGGGTGCCGCGTAGAACGCATCGCCGGGCGGACAGCAGACGAGACGGTGGCGATCCTGCAGAGCATGGCCACGCGTGGGCAGCGCTTCCTCAGCCTGGTCGAGATCTAGGCGATGGCCCAGCCCTCCGAGTACCTGGTCCAGCTCGAGGTCTTTAGCGGGCCGCTCGACCTCCTACTGCACTTGATCGAGCAGCAGCAACTGGACGTCACCACCATCTCGCTGGCTCGCGTGACCGACCAGTACCTAGCCTACCTCGAGATGGTGCACGAACGGCGCGCCGACGACCTGGCCGAGTTTGTGGCCGTCGCCGCTCGCCTACTCCTCATCAAGTCGCGCGCCCTCTTGCCCAAGCCCGCAGCCGCGGAAGAGCCGGAAGAAGACGTCGGTGACGATCTGGTCCGCCAGTTGCGCGAGTATAGACGCTTCAAGCAAGCGGCCTCGCTCCTGCGCGAGCGTGACGAGGCTGCCCTCCACATGTACCTGCGCACCGTGCCCACTGCCAGGGTGCTCAACCTCGAACCGCGCCTGGATCTGGGCGAAACCTCACTGGGCGACATGATCGAGGCGCTGTGGGCACTGCTGCAGGAGGAAGCCGAGGACGAGGACACCTTTGCCGTCGAGCCGTACGAGGTGACCATCGGCCAGCGTATCGAGCACATCCAGGGACTGCTCTGCCAGCACGGCGAGATCCAGTTTCAGGAACTGCTGGGCGAGCACAGCTCGCGCCTCGAGCTGATCGTGACGCTCCTTGCCGTGCTTGAGCTGATCCGCAGCCGGTCGGTCACGGTGATGCAGCCGCATCTCTTTGGGCCGATCTCGATCACAGCGAACCATCTCGACGGCGCGCCTTCCGTGAACGACGCCACCTGAACGCCCCCCACCAGGCCAGCAGTGCCAACGCTGCACCGGCTGCGTCGAACAGCGCATCCACCGGATCGGGATCCCGGCCAGGGACGAAACTCTGGTGGTACTCGTCGCTGATCGCATAGACCACCGCTACGACCCACGCGAGCAAGGGCCTGCGCTGGCCCATGGCCAGCCAGAGGAGTGAGGCCAGGACGGCATACTCGAACGTGTGCCCCCCCTTTTCCAGGATCTTGTCCCAGAACGGGCTGGGTGGGCTGGGCAGTTGTGGCTGGGCAGAGAGGGCAAAGATCACGCCCATCCAAACCACGACCGGGATCCACCGGCACGCGGGGCTGCAGCCCCGGTACCACGTCGAGACCCGCCCCCACGCGTCACCCAGTACACTCATCTACCATCTCCTCGCCTGCGCCGTGTCGCCCGCAACATACTCACCGATCCGCCGCCGCGTGCCCGGTGAGGCATCCGCCGGCAGCGCATCCAGGTCATAGAATGCATATTGCTCGATCTCGCGGTCCGTCTCCCCGCTCACGGTGAACTCGTGACAGATCAAGACCACCACGTGATCCGTCTTGCCCTCGTACATGTTCGTATAGACGCCCAGCAAGGACAGCGGCCCGAGCGCCGCACCCACCTCTTCCGCCGCTTCCCGTCGCGCTGCCTCGACCAGCGTCTCACCCCGCTCCACACCGCCGCCCGGCAGGTACCACGCATCCTGGTAGGTGTGTTGCACCAGGAGCACCTGCCCCTCACGCAGCAGCAGCACGCGCACGCCCACCGTCGTCGGCCGGCGCACCTTCCACCACCACTGCAGCAAGCGATAGCCGAGTCGCCGCAACCGATCCACTCCCGCCTCCCTCGATACTATTCCTAACACATTTCATGATAGTACAACACGATGGGCGCCGTCAACCGCGACCATCCGACTTGGTTCGGTGCCTCGACCTCCGAGGTCTTGCCCTTGACCTCGGAGGTCGAGATACAGTACAATACGTACCAGGAGGAACTATGGCACCCTGGAGCCAACTTGGGAGACTGCTGCTGATTGCCGGTCTGGGCATGGCCCTGCTCGGCGGCCTGATCCTGCTCGGCGCCCGCCTGCTGCAGGGCAGAGAGATCCCCTTCCTCGGACACCTGCCCGGCGACATTCGCATTCACACCGGGCGCGTCTCCTGCTTCTTTCCCCTGGCAACCAGCATCCTGCTCAGCCTGCTGCTCACGCTGGTGCTCAACATCCTGATTCGGTTCTGGAAACGGTAGGACCCCGCCCCCGTGAAGACCGCCAATTTCGACTATGCCCTGCCCGAGTCCTACATCGCTCAGCACCCCATCGAGCCGCGCGACGCTTCGCGCCTGCTAGTCGTCAACCGGGCGACCGGCACGTTCAGCCATCGCATCTTTCGTGACATCGGCGACTATTTACGCCCGGGCGACCTGCTCGTCGCCAACGAGAGCCGCGTCATCCCCGCTCGCCTGCACGCTCGCAAGGTGCCCAACGGGGGCAAGGTCGAGCTGCTCCTCCTGGCGCGGCGCGACGAAGGGACGTGGGAAGCGCTGGTCCGCGGGCGCCGGACGCCGGTGGGCACCCGCCTGCGTCTCGTGCCGCCCGATAGCAGGGACACATCGCCGGTCGTGGAGGGCGAAGTGATCGCCTGGACGGAATCGGGTGGGCGTATGATCCGCTGGGATCGCCCGATCGACGATCTGCTGAATGAGCTGGGCATCATCCCGCTCCCGCCCTACATTCACGCCCCGCTTGCCGACGCGGAGCGCTACCAGACCGTCTATGCCCGGCAGCCTGGCTCTGTCGCCGCGCCCACCGCCGGCCTGCACTTTACGCCCGAGCTGCTCCTCTCCCTGCGCCAGCAGGGCGTGCGGTTTGCCTACGTCCAGCTCGACATTGGCCTCGACACCTTTCGTCCGGTCGAGGCCGAGCGCGTCGAGGACCACCACATCCACACCGAGCGCTGTACGCTGACGCCCGAGACCGCGCGGCAGATCAACCAGGCAGTGCTGGAAGGACGGCGCATCGTCGCCGTGGGTACCACGACCGTGCGCGTGCTCGAAACCGCCGCCCGCCTTGCCGCTTGTGCAGAGGAGCAAGGGGATAGCACACAGCGCTGCGGCTGGCAGACGGTGCGTGCTTTTAGCGGGCACACCGACCTGTTTATCTACCCGGGTTTCGAGTTCCGCGTCGTCGACGTGCTGATCACCAATTTCCACCTCCCTCGCTCCAGCCTGCTGATGCTGGTCAGTGCCTTTGCTTCGCGCGACCTGATCATGCGTGCCTACCGCGAGGCAGTGCGCGAGGGCTACCGCTTCTACAGCTTTGGCGACGCGATGCTGATCCTCTAGCCACCGTCCGTCGCTCAGATGACTGGTCCACCACGGCCTACTGGTACCAGGATGAGGTCGGGGCGATTCGTCGCCTACCACCGGTCGACGAGCGCTTCACCTTGCGGCGCGCAGTGGCGGCCTTGGTGATCTGGCCGCTGTACAGGCTCTTGACCTCGCAGTAGATGCACAGCGCCCGGCATGAGCTACTCATGCCGGGCGCTGTCGATCGGTGTGTTGCGAACCGCTACCTAGCCACGACGTTCACCAGCCGCCCGGGCACGACGATCACCTTGACGATCTCCTTGCCCTCGGTGTGCCGCTGCACGCTCTCGCTCTCCCGCGCCAGACGCTCGGCCTCAGCGTCGTCGATCCCTGCCGGCGCCTCGATCCGGTCGCGCACCCGCCCGTTGACCTGTACGATCAGCGTGATCGTCTCCTCGGCTGCGACCTCCTCGTCCCACCGCGGCCACGGCTGCAAGTGGATGCTCTCCTCGCGGCCGATGCGGTACCACAGCTCTTCGGCAATGTGCGGTGTGAACGGCGCCAGCAGGAGTAGCAGCATCTCCACCGCCTCCGCCCACGCCTCAGTGTGAGACACCGGCGTCTCTTTAGCTGCCTTCATCTCGTTGCGCAGCGTCATCAGCGCCGCGATCGCGGTGTTGAAACTGAACGCCTCAATGTCCTCGCTGACCTTCTTGATCGTCTGGTGCACGAGGCGCCGCAGCGCCCGCACCTCGTCCGGATCGGCCTCGCCCCTTACTGCAGGGACCGGCTCCGCGATCAGGCTCCATACATCCTCTACAAAGCGCTCCGACCCGCGGATGCCCTGGCTGTCCCACGGCCCACCCAGGTCCCACCGGGCAAAGAACATCAGGTAGGTACGCACCACGTCGGCCCCATAGCGCTGCACCAGCTCGTCGGGCGCGATCACGTTGCCCCGGCTCTTGCTCATCTTTTCGCCGTCTTCGCCCAGCACCATGCCCTGGTTGTACAGCCGCAGCATCGGTTCGTCGAACGCGACGATCCCCATGTCGCGCATAGCCTTGGTAAAGAACCGCGTGTAGATCAGGTGCATGGTCGCGTGCTCGATACCGCCGGTATACTGGTCGACCGGCAGCCAGTACGCCCCTTCCTCCGGGTCAAAGGGCATCGAGTCGGCGTGTGCGGGCTCGCCCTCCTTGTAGTATGGGCTCACGTAGGCGTATTGGTACCACGAGGAGCACATAAAGGTGTCCATCGTATCCGTCTCGCGCGTGGCCGGGCCGCCGCACTTGGGGCAGGTCGTGTGCAAGAAGCCTTCGTGGTACTTGAGCGCGTTCTCGCCCGACTTGGGTATTTCTGCATCCTCGGGCAGCACGACGGGCAGATCCTCGTACGGCACCGGGACCACGCCGCACGTGTCACAGTACACCATCGGGATCGGCGTGCCCCAGTAGCGCTGGCGCGAGATCAGCCAGTCGTGCAGGCGATAGTTCACCGCGTACGCGCCGATCTCTTGCTTTCCCAGCCACTCGGTCACTCGCTTCTTGGCCACGTCTCCCTTGGTTCCCGAAAAGCGGCCCGAGTTGATCATCGTCCCGTACTCGGTGTGCAGCAGCACGTCGCGGTAGAACGGCTTGTTATACAGCAGTTCCATCGTCGTGCGGAACGGCGCCGCCCAATCCTTCAGCGACTGGCACCGCGCCAGGATCGCCCGGTCTGCCTCTATCGAGTCGAGACTGGTGATCCCGTCGTCGAATACGAACGCCCAGCGGGCGCCGGCCACGTCGATCCAGTTCCCCGGCACCACCACTTCCCACGCCGTCTCCAGGTAGCGCTGCGTCTGCCGCTTGCCTTGCAGGATAACGAACAACCCCTCACCTGCATCGTCGACCTCGCGTCGCTCGAAAGATACGCCGGCCTTGGTCAGGCGCCTGGCCAGCTCGTCGATGTCGCGCACCGTGCCTGGGTAGACCACGCTCTTGGAGATGCCTGCCGGGTGCTCGATCACCGGGATGATCGGCAAGCCGAACTTGAGGGCGAACTCGAAATCGCGCTCGTCGTGCGCCGGCACGGCCATGATCGCGCCCGTGCCATAGGTCATCATCACGTAATCGGCAATCCAGATCGGGATCCGGGCCTCGTTCACCGGGTTGATGGCATAGGCGCCGGTGAACACGCCCGTCTTTTCCTTGTCCGTCGCTGCGCGCTCGATCTCGCTCTGCCGCGCCGCCTGGTACTTGTAGGCCTCGACCGTCTCGCGGTAGGCATCCGTCGTCAGCCGGTCGACGAGCGGGTGCTCGGGCGCCAGGACCATGAACGTGGCACCCCACAGCGTGTCGGGGCGCGTGGTAAAGATCTCGAACGGCTCCCCACCCTCTGCTCGAAAGGTCACCTGGGCGCCTTCGCTGCGCCCGATCCAGTTCTCCTGCATCGTCTTGACTCGTTCGGGCCAGTCGATCCCGGAAAAGTCGAGCAGCTCGTCGGCATAGGCGGTGATCCTGTAAAACCATTGGTTCAGTTCTTTGCGGATCACGGGCGTGCCGCAGCGCTCGCAGTGCCGGTCCTCGCCCCACACCTGTTCGCGTGCCAGGGTGGTGTTGCAGTGCGGGCAAAAGTCGACTGGCGCGAAGGAACGGTAGGCCAGGCCCATATCGTACAGCTTGCGGAAGAACCACTGTGACCACCGGTAGTAGCCTGGCAGGCAGGTCACCGCCTCGCGCCGCCAATCGAACATCGCGCCCATCGATCGCAGTTGCTCGCGCATGTGCTCGATGTTGCTCATCGTCCACTCGCGGGGGTGAATGCCACGCTGGATCGCCGCATTCTCCGCTGGCAGCCCAAAGGCGTCGAATCCCATCGGAAAGACAACGTTGTAGCCCTGCATGCGCAGGTAGCGCGCCCGTGCGTCCGAAGGCGCCATCGCGTACCAGTGACCGATGTGCAAGTCGCCGCTCGGGTAGGGAAGCATGGTCAACGCGTAGTACTTGATCCTGGTCGGATCAACGTCCGAGTGGTACAGGCCCTGCTCCTCCCACGCGCGCTGCCATTTGGGCTCGATTGCAGCGGGATCGTATTGCTCTGTCATGTGCTCCTCCATCTATCTCGACCTCGTGCGTCCGCTCGCCTCGCTACTCAGCCGCCCGATTCCATTGCGCTCCAGAAGAGGGCGACCACGATCGTGATCAAGACGACGATGACCATCAGCACCAATTCCCTCGCGCTCACCAACACCGCCCGCCAGCTCGGCCTGCTGGAAGCGTACTCGCTCGCAGCAGCACGCGCCTGCAAGAGCCGGTACAGGGTGCGCGGGTCATCCACGGGCATCAGCCACCTGCTTTGGTAACAGCCGGTCTGCGGGCGACCCCACCGATCCCGCTCAAAGTAGTCGATCCGGATGCGCGGCGATACGCCCTTGCCGCGCCCTGCCCGCCAGTGTACGTCGCAGATCTGATCGTAACGCAAGACACGCTCGCCAAACACGCCGAACGATGAATACTCGATCAGTGCATCGCGCCCCAGCACCACGCGGCCCTGGAAGGTGGGCATTACCGCCATCGCGCACAGCGCCGCGCCCAGAAGGCCCGCCGCCATGGCCACGACCCCAAAGAGCGAGCCGTGGGTCACGGCGAGGTAGGCACCATACACGCCCGTTGCCGTGAGCAGCAACGCCACGATGACCAGCCTGGCTTGTCGCTCCGCATGGGGCGCAAAGACGAGCCTCGTCGACCCCCGCCGCGCTGTGGTCTGTGTCTCCTCCGCTGGCGCACGTGGGCGGTTCGCCCTCGCGTCTTGGCGCTGCAGGTCATAGACCGTACGCCGGGCTGGGTCCACGAGCACAGCATAAGCCTCGTTGAGCACGGCCATGCGCTGCGAGGCCGCTGAGCTGTCCTTCCACCGCGGGTTCGTATCCGGGTGTACGCGCCGGGCCAGCCGGCGGTACGCCCACCGGATCTCTTCGCGCGTCGCGCTAGGCTGGACACCCAGTACCTGGTAATAGTCCACGTCTACCATACGTGAATGGTCTTCTACCATGAACATGGGCAGGGAGGCGACTCACGCCGCCCTGCAGGAAGGCCGTCCAGGGCGCACAACCCGCCGACACAAAAACGCCCCCTCGTCTCAGGGACGAAGGGGACGCTCCGTGGTACCACCCTGCTTGAACCGGGCTTCGCAGCCCGCTTCCGCTCCACGCCGATAACGGTGGCGACCGGCGTCGTCTAGGCCGTAAAGGCATGAACGACGCAGCTCCCGGGCGAGTTCGGCCTCCTGGCGCTCCTCGAATGCGCCCTGCCGTGCTTTCACCGGTCACGGCTCGCTGCGAGGATGGCCTACTGCTCCTGTTCATCGCTTTTGTGCGTGGGCGTCCGGACCCCAACACGGCCCTGCGCCCACGTTTGCCTGAAAGAGGAATCGCCTATGAATCGTGCGAACACATAGGCGACCCTGGTCGTGTGGAGCTGAGGGGATTCGAACCCCTGACCCTCTCAATGCCATTGAGATGCGCTCCCAGCTGCGCCACAGCCCCATCTAGTTGTACGAAAGGTGACCCTCTCTCGGAGCCATACCTCAGTGGAGCTGAGGGGATTCGAACCCCTGACCTCATCAGTGCGATTGATGCGCGCTCCCAGCTGCGCTACAGCCCCATCCAACCAAAAACAGTATACTCGAAAGGGCTCGAGTTGTCAAATAGATGGAGCGCCGAGGTCTCCGAACCAGAGTTCGCCAGACCTCGGAGTTTCTATACTACGTTGCGCCACACAGCGATAGGTGCTACAATGCCGCCATGGCTCAGAGACTACGTCCCACCTACCGGCACGACCTGGACCTTCTACGGGCGGCTGGCTTCCTGTACATCATCGGCTTCTGGCACCTTCTCGACTATACGCCTGCATCGACCTGGCACCACCGGCCGCCCGTCCAACTGCTGACCTGGTGCGTGCTCGGCATGTTCTCGTACATATCCGGATGGTTGCTCTCGCGGCGATACATGCTGGACAACCCAGCCCGGATCGTGCGTTTTTACGCGCGCCGCTTTGTGAGGATCTATCCCCTCTTTCTCGCCGCACTGGCCGCATTTTACCGCGTGGGGCTGATCGATTCGGTAAGCTACCGCCAGGGCGCCCTGCTCCTGAACATGATCACGGGACGGCCGCTCGTCACGCTGTGGTTCGTCACCATGATCCTCCTCTTCTATGCCCTTACCCCGGCCTATCTCTATCGGAGCACTACGATCAGGACCGTCGCCCTCACCGTCGTGCTCTGGGCAGGCCTGGTCGTCCTGCACCTGTCGACCGGTGCCGTCGACCTGCGCCTGCCCCAGTACCTGATCCCTTTCGCCGGGGGCATCCTGGCTGCACGTTCGCCGCCGCCGGCGTGCGCATTGCGCGACCGGCGCTGGCTTGCCGCGTCCCCGCTGGTCGCCGCGGCCACTGCCCTGGCCTTCACGCGGTGGGACGACCCCCTCCTTAGGTCCATCGTGGCGGACCTCGCGATCGCCGGGACGCTCCCCGTCTTCCTGCTGGTCGGCCGGGCGCTGAGCAAGCGGCTGCCGGTCGTCTGGATAGGGCGGATCAGCGAGGCAAGCTTTTGCGCCTACATGATCCACCGTCTTACCTACCAGGCAGGTATGGCCCTGTGGAAACCCACGAGCCTGCCCGCATCGCTGTTCTATCTGCTCGGCGTCCTGCTCCCGGCGACGATCGGGCTCGGCTGGTTGATCCAGCGCGGCTACGACAGCCTGGTTGGCAGCATCCGCCTCGGGCTGAGGCAAGCCCTGGCACCGCGCTAGGCCGCACACCTCGGGCATAGCCTGTGCCAGCCGTTCGTAGTAACCGGTTTACCGGTTGGCGTTGGTAGCAGACGGGTCGCGGGCGTTGCGCACTAGGTGGCCTGCCCAGTTGTCAACTGCAGGCGACGGATGTATACTCTGCCCCGTCAACCCAGTTGGCGTGACATCGGATAGCGGGACGCGTCCAGCGCGCGAGGACCGCCCGTCCAGACCTGACGACAAGGAGGGTACGAGATGCGACTCGGATTGGTGACCTACATGATCGCCGCGCAGTGGGACATCCCAACGATGATCGAAAAGTGCGAGGAACTCGGCTACGAGGGCGTCGAGCTGCGCACCACGCACGCCCACGGCGTCGAACTCTCCCTCTCGCCCCAGGAACGGCAAGAGGTGCGCGCTCGTTTTGCCGATGCGCCCGTCGAACTGTGGGGGCTCGGTTCGACCTGCGCCTACCACTATGCCGACCCCGACGAGCTGGCACGCAATATCCAGGAGACCAAGGCCTTTGTCGACCTCGCCACCGACGTCGGCGCGCGGGGGGTCAAGGTCAGGCCGAACGGCTTCCAGGAAGAAGAGGGCATCTCCAAGGAGGCCACGCTCGAGCAGATCGGCACCGCCTACCGCGAGTGCGGCGCCTACGCTGCCGACCGCGGCGTCGAACTGTGGATGGAGGTCCACGGGCACGGCACCCAGGACCCCCGATACATGCGGACCATCTTCCAGGTCGCCGATCATCCGAACTGCAACGCCTGCTGGAACTCGAACCCCGGCGAGGTGGACGAATCAGGATCGATCCAGGCCAGCTTTGACCTGCTCCGGCCCTGGATCCGCTCCTGTCACATCAACCGCCTGGCCGGTGCCGGCTACCCGTATCGCGAGCTGTTCCGGCTGCTGCGCGGCGCAGGCTATGGCGACCGGTTTACCCTGGCCGAGATCCAGGACAACCCGGACCGCGAACGCCTGCTCCGCTACTATCGCGCACTGTGGCAGGAGCTGGTGCGCCCATAGACGTACAGCAGGCTCGCCGCGCGCCGATGATGCGCTCGATGCCAAACCCGCTGGATCAGCGCGTTGGCTCCGACCCGACATACTTGCGAGCTCCATGCTCGTGCTACAACCTCCGGCCCTAGAACCTATGCGGCCAATGGCAACCGTGGTAGAGAGCTACGGGAAGAGATGATGCCAGCAGACAGCGATCTACACGTGGTCGTCGTCAACTGGAACGCAGTTGACGACACGCTTCGCTGTGTGCGGGCTGTCCAGTTGTGGTCGCAGCTTCGGCCGGCGATCTGGGTGGTCGATAATGCCTCCCACGACGGCAGCGCCGACCTTCTCCAACAGGCCTGCCCAGAGATCCGCCTGATCCGGAACGAGCAGAACCTGGGTTTTGCGGGCGGCAATAACGTTGCCCTGGCCCAGATCATCGCGCATAGTGATGCACCTATCTTGCTGCTCAACAACGATGCGGCGATCGAGGAAGGATCGGTGCGTCGACTTCAGGAAACGCTAAGTGCGGGAGAGCGCGTCAGTCTGGTCGGCCCGCTGCTGTTTGAAGCGGGCCGACCAGGCCGCTTGCTCTCGGCAGGGGGCAAAGACATCGCCTTGCATCCCAACTCCCACCTGCAGCAACTCCACAGTGGCCCGGCACTCCGAGAAGTGTGCTATGTTCCAGGCACAGTGCTGCTCGTTCGTGCCGCTCTCTTTCATGCCATCGGGCTCTTGGACGAGCGCTATTTCTTTTCCGGCGAGATAGCCGACCTCTGCGCACGCGCACGCTCGGCAGGCCAGACCTGCCTGATCGACACGCGTGCCCGTGCCCACCACGACCTCGCCCGTTCCACACCTCTTCGAGAGACCGTACACGTCTATTATTCGATTCGCAACCGTTTTCTCTATGCGCACAAATTCCATCCTCGCTCCCGGCGCGCGCTCGATGCGTTTTGGCTCAGTTACGGCCTGAGCATGTCGATCAAGGCTCGGCTATCGGGCAAACGTGCCAAGGCGCGTGCTGCCCGGCTCGCCGTCACGGATGGTCTGCGTGGCCGCTTTGGCGCCCAGAACGAGCGCCTCCTGCAGTACACGCGCTCAGGATCCAGCTCGTGAGCGGCCCACTCTATCACCTGACAATCCGGCCCCCGGTGTTGGAAGGATGCGAGGCGATCACGGAGCAGGTGTCCAGCCTGCGTGCACGATTTGGTGGGGCGCTCGTCTACCTGAACCCCAACCACCACTCGCCGCTCTACGTGCCACGCCTGGCTTTTGGCTTCCATCGCCTATCCGCCATTCGCTCCTACGAACCCGGGATCGATCTGCATCACGTGTTCAACCCCGATCCATTCGTCTTTCCGATCCTGCGCCTGCTGCGGCGCCCGATCGTCTACTCGCTGACCGGTGCACTGTCCCAGGGCGCGCGCATTCCCCCTTTCCTCTCCTCGCTGCCGGCGTTGACCGTAGCTGACGAGCGAAGCCTGGCCCGTGCCCGCGCCCAGGGGTTGGACAACGTGCTCCTGGTGCGCACCGGCCTCGATACGAGGCGCTTTTCGCATACACCACTCGCGCTCCAGTCGCAGCTCCGGTTGCTGGTCGGGTCCGCGCCCTGGTCGAGATCCCAGTTTCGCAGCAAGGGTGTCGACGCCCTCCTGGACGCAGCGAAGGCGTGTCCTGGCCTGCATCTCACTTTTCTCTGGCGCGGCGTATTGCTGGACGAAATGGTGAAGCGCGTCCGGCGTCGTGGCGTGGAGCACCAAGTGCGCGTCCTGAACGAGCGTGTCGACGTGAATGAGGTGCTGGCGGGCGTCCACGCCAGCGTCGCGTTGGCGACGGATCCCGCCGTGATCCATCCTTACCCGCACTCGTTGATCGAGTCGCTTGCCGCCGGCAAGCCGGTCCTGCTCAGCTACGCCATCCCAATGTCCGATTATGTCCGGGAAAAGGAGCTGGGCTGCACTATCGACCAAGTGACACCCGGAGCCATCCTGTCCGTCATCGAGCAGTTGCGCGGACACTATCCTGCTCTAGAGCATGCCGCTCACGCCAGGGGTGGCCAGGACTTTTGTCTCGCACCTATGATCGGGGCATATGAGAAGGTCTATGAACGCGTCGCCTAGCAGGATCGCGCGCCGCGAGGCTGCACAGGCTCTGGCCCTCCTCACCGCTTCCCTGCTCGTCTTTTTCTGGCCTGCCATCGTCAGCGGAGAGCCGCTGCTCGCCACCGATCTGATATTTGACATTGACCCCGTCTGGCGCGCTCTCGCCCCGGAAGGATACGAGAAACCGGGCAATCACCTCCTTTCAGATCAGGTCTTTATGTACTACCCGTGGCAAGCCTTCGCTGCACGCTCCCTGGCCGCAGGCTATCTGCCGCTCTGGAATCCCTACACCAGCGCTGGCCTCACCTTCATTGGCAACCCACAGGCTGCGCTGTTTAGTCCCTTTCACCTGATCGGCGCGCTCTTGCCCACGCAGGCCTTTTACCTCATCTCTGCCATCCTGCGCCTGTGGGTCGCGGGTCTCTTTACCTATCTCTTTGCGCGGGCGCTGGGTATGCACCATCCCGGGGCGCTGATGTCGATGGTCACTTTTGCCTATGCCGGGCCGCTGATCGCCTGGCTGAGCCACATCCCTTCCTACGTCCTGGTCTGGCTGCCGGCGATGCTGTGGGCGAGCGAGCGTGCCCTTTCCAGTGGGCAGTTGCGCTTTGTGGCCGTGGCGGCCCTCTTTATCGGGGCTCAGTTCCTGGAGGGGCATCCCGAGACCTCCTTTCACGTGTTGATCGCTTGGGCTGCCTATGTGCTCTATCGCGCCCTGGCGCTTGGCAGCAACCGGCGTCAGATCGCACGCCGGCTTGGCCTCTCTGCGGCGGCATGTCTGCTCGGTACGCTTCTCGCCGCGCCCATGCTTCTCCCCTTTGGGCAGGCCCTCCTGGACAGCGCCACCCTGGCCGACCGCGGAGCACCCGTCGCGCGCACCGCGTGGGCGACCGCCAGGCACGTCCTGCTCGACTGGCAAGACTGGCCCACGCTAGTGACGGTCATCCTACCACGCTATTTTGGCACGCCAGTCGACCGCAACTACCTCTATCCTTACTCCAATTACATCGAGCAAAACGCCTACTTGGGCATCATCCCCCTGGCGCTCGCCATCTCCGCCATACCTGGTCTGTCCGGACGGCAGTTGCGCTCCCACCGCGGGCAGATCCTCTTTTTCGCCCTCCTCGCATCCCTATCGTTGGGCATCGCCGCTGGCCTGCCCTTGCTCAACGGCGTCAACGATCTCCCCCTCTTCCGTATCGCCGCCAACCGCCGCATGCGCATGGTCTATGGTTTCGCCGGAGCCATGCTCGCCGGGTTCGGCATGGACAGCCTGATCCGCCATCCTGAAGAACACCGAAAGCGTGTCCGGTCCATCCTGATCGCCACTGCCCTCTGTGCCCTGGCCTTGCAGGTTGCCGCCTACGTTGGGCTGACCGCGTACCGCGAACAGATCCTGGCTCTGGGCCTGAATCAGGTCGAATCGCGCCTGAACACGCCGCACTACTGGCGTTCAGATGCGTACTACCGCGAGCAGATCGTGGCCCGCTACGACCAGTTGCTACAGCAGACGCTGGCGCCTCGCCTCGTCACCTATCTGCCCCTCCTCGTCACTGCTGGTTGGCTGGCCCTGGATCGAAACTGGCGGCGGATGAGCCCGGAAATGTACACTGGCCTCATCCTGGGCTTCGTGCTCGTCGACGTGATGGCCGTGTGGCGCCCCTTTCACCCTACCACTCGGTCCAAAGACGTTTTTCCACTCCCGCCGGCAGTCGCATACGTGCGCGGCGACCAGGATCTATACCGGGTGTCCGGTCTGGGCATGGCCCTCTACCCCAACACGAACCTGGTCTATGGCCTGGCCGACATACGTGGGTACGATACCCTCGTCTCGGTTCGCTACGATGCCCTGTTCAACAGCATCGCGGGAGTCTATCGCGACGGCTTTCACGCCCTCCTGACCGACGCCGGCTCACCGCTGCTCGACCTGCTGAACGTCAAGTACCTCTTTACCGAGGACACGCTCGACGGGCGCTGGCAGTTGGCGTTCGAGGATAAAGACGTGCGCGTCTATCGCAACAGCGCGGCCTTTCCTCGCGCCTACGTCGTCCACGAGGCCAAGCTCGTGGATGGGCCGACCGCATCCCTTCGCCAGGTAACGGACGGCTCTGTCGACCTGCGCCGCACCGTGATCTTGGAAGAGAGCCCTCCCGGCTGGTTGCCCCTGGAAGAGCCGCCGCCGCCGGACCCAGTGCGTTTCCTGCGGTATGAGCCCAATCGGATCGAGATCGAGGTAGAGACGGATACAGATGGCCTCCTCGTCCTGACCGACACCTACGCACCTGGCTGGCAGGCACGCGTGGATGGGATGGCGGTTCCGATCCTGGTCGCCAACCACGCCTTCCGGGCCGTCGTCGTCTCTGCCGGGGCGCACGTGGTCGAGTATACCTATCGTCCCCCTGCTTTTCTCCTCGGCATCGGCATCAGCGTGTCCGCGATCGCGCTGATGCTCGGCGTGGGCGCAGCAGCCTGCTGGGCGCGGAGGAGAGAGGTAACCCGGTGAACCTGCAGCATAGGGAGGAGCGCGCCGTCCTCCCCCGACTTGCCCGGTACCTTGGGGCCGGTTCGCTCGCTCGGAACGAGCTGTTGGGCGCTGCGACTTTGCTCCTTGCCTCGATCCTGCTCTTCCTCTGGCCCGCAGTCTGGGGGGGGCGCGTCCTGCTGCCCGCAGACCTGCTCTTTGAGGTCGATTCACTCTGGCGTCCCATAGCTCCGGATGGCTTCCTGCTGCCCGGCAACCACCTGCTCTCCGATCAGGTGCTTCAGTTCGCGCCCTGGGAGGCATTCGCTCGCCGCGCACTGTCAGAAGGCGAGTTGCCGCTCTGGAACCCTTACACGAATGGGGGCGTACCCTTTCTCGGCAATGCCCAATCTGGCATGTTGAGCCCCTTTCGCCTGATCGGCTATCTCTTTCCCTATCAAGCTTCGTTTGCTGTGACCGCCGTCCTCCGGCTCTTTGTCGCCGGGATATTCACCTACGTGTTCGCGCGCGCAGTCGGCATGGA
>Ga0315553_10002003_pt1 | contig 16565 bp, 10 predicted proteins | sample SalMarSW160140MG_FD_203099 | JGI IMG/M metagenome (GOLD analysis project Ga0315553, IMG submission 203099) | Salt marsh sediment microbial communities from the Plum Island Ecosystem LTER, Massachusetts, United States - Salt Marsh Sediment SW1601-40 ... | reverse complement strand
GAGTTGGGATCCGTGACGAAGTAGGGCGAGAGATAGCCGCGATCGAACTGCATACCCTCGACCCATTCCGTTTCAGTGGCCAGGCTCTTACCTTCGTCGACGGTGATGACGCCGTCCTTGCCCACCTTCTCCATGGCGTCGGCCAGCAGCTCGCCGATCTGGCGATCGTTGTTGGCGGCGATCGACGCCACGTTGGCCATTTCGGACTTTTCCTTGATCTTGATCGACATCTTTTGGAGCTTCTCGGTGATGTCGGAGACGGCCCGTTCGATCCCGCGCTTCATCTGCACGGGGTTGCAGCCCGAGACGACGGCCCGCAGCCCCTCGTTGAAGATCGCCTCGGCCATGATGGTGGCGGTGGTGGTGCCGTCGCCCGCCACGTCGCTGGTTTTGCTGGCGACTTCGCGGACCATGCGGGCGCCCATGTTCTCGTAGACGTCCTCCAGGTCGATTTCCTTGGCGACGGTCACGCCGTCCTTGGTGACGGTGGGGGAGCCGAAGCTCTTTTGAAGGATGACGTTGCGGCCCTTGGGGCCCAGCGTGACCTTCACGGCGCGGGCCAGTTTCGACACGCCGCGGCGGATGGCCTCGCGGGCCTCCTGGTCAAAGGCGATGATCTTGGGCATGCGTTCCTATCTCCGAAAAGTATTGGGTTGGCGTTCGTGGTTTGGCGGTGAAAACGAGTCGGCGGTGCTTCGCAGGCCGCTGAAAAGGGGGACAGTCCCTTTACGGCCGAGTTGTTTTGGCTTGGCAAATCATGTTATCGAAAAGGGACAGTCCCCCTTTTCAACGGCCTGCTTGGCGCGTCAGCCTTCGAGCACGGCCAGGATGTCCTCTTCGCGCATGAGCAGGAATTCCTCGTCGTCGACGCGGAACACTTCGCCGGCGTAGCTGGTGAAGATGACGCGGTCGCCCACCTTCACCTGGAGCGTGACGCGTTTGCCGTCGTCCAGGAGCCGCCCGTCGCCCACGCTGACGATTTCGCCGCGGGCGGGCTTGTCCTTGGCGGAGTCGGGGAGCACGATGCCGCCGGCGGTTTTCCCTTCCGACTCTTCCCGGGAAACAACGACTCGATCACCCAGCGGCTGAAGCTTGAGCGCGGCCTTGGGTTTCTTCTTGGTTGCCGTGGCCATGGATGGCTTTCCTCCCCTTTCACTCGATTTGCGTACGTATCGGCCCTTGGACTTGCGTAGTAGATAGACCGCTGGCGGTGGCTGTCTGCCAGAAGTGCGCAGTGGCGGGCGCGGAGGCACGACGAAGGCAATTGGCGCGCCAAAGTGAAGGGTGTGTGGTAAAACAATGGCGCTGCGGGGCTTGCGACGAAGGGTATTTGATCGGGATGCCACTCGGTCGGCCAGCTTGGCAGGTTCGCGGGTGCGGCGGAGCGGGCGGCTGCCATAATGGCAGGGGGCGGCGACTTTGTAGCGCTGGGCGGAGCGCGAAACCGCAAGCGGTAGGGATGCGTCGGAGGGATCGTCGAAACCCGGTGGATGGCAATTGAAATCGAATGCGCGAGAAGAAGCGGGGCAGAAACCGCAAGCCAGGTGAGTACAATGCAACCTGCACACTTTCGGCGCGGCCAGTTCGCGCCCAGCTAGCTTTCTCGAATCAGGATGTTCCATGCCGATAGCGGTAGCCTGCTCGTGCGGTCAGAAGTTCGCAGCCAGAGACGAACTGGCTGGCAAGACGGTCAAGTGTCCCAAGTGCCAGAAGCCGCTGAAGATACCCGGCGGAGCATCGGCCGCGGCCGCATCAGGCGGCGCAACGGCGGGCGCGCGGGCGCCTCAGCGCACGCCGCAGGCAGGCCAATCAGCCCCCGCGAAACCGGTGGGGGGCATTTCCGACTTGCTGGACGAGGCCGGCTTCTCGGCGCCCAAGCCACACGCCGGACCTCGCTGTCCGGCCTGCGATGCCCCCATGCAGCCGGGCGCCGTTTTGTGCGTCGAGTGCGGTTTCAATACGCAGTCGGGCCAGCGCCTTGCCACCCTGGGCGAGGGGGGAATTGCGCTCACCGCCGGCCGGCCCATGACCGACGGCGAGAAGATGGTGGCCAAGGCGGCCCGCGAGCTCGCGGAAGCTCCCATCGCGACCAAGGGGAGTCAATTCGGCGACGTGCGTAGCATCGGCGCCTGGATTCTGCCCATCTTCCTTCCCATTCTGCTCTTAATCGCTCTGGCGGTAACGCTCTATTGGGGGGGCGTGATTGCCGGACAGGTCTTGTTGATTTTCCGCGCGATTGCCGCCGGAGAGTGGGGGCTGATCATTCCCTTCGGACTCATTCTGCTGGGCACGGCGCTGTGGATCGCGGGTTGGTTCAATATCTCGCTCACCGCGATCGACAAGCACGTCGCGCACGGAATCTTGAGCCTGACGACGCTGGGGTCGTATTCATGGTTCATCGCGCCCATCTACTGGGAAGATTGCCGCTCCGGGGGCAACCTGCTGTACAACGGGTATTGGACCATTGTGCTGGGATTGGTCTCGCTGTTTGCCATCGCCATGGTGAAGGCCGGGGTGTATCTGCCCCTTGTTCCCATGTTGATGATGTTCGCAGGGGGCTACATCATCTTTCTGGCCTGGCTAAAAATGACGGTGGAGGCGATCAAAAATCATTTCCTGCCTCATGGTCTGTTGTGCCTGATTCTGGGAATCTACGTGCTCGTTTACGGCATCATTTTCTGGAAGGACCAGAAGAAGTCGATGATCTTATACCTGGTCGGGCTGGGCATTCTATTCGTCGGCTTCCTGGCGTTCATTCTGGCGATTTTGATCGGCGCGGCCCTTCCCGGCTGGTCGGAGATCGTGCCTCAGCCGAAGTAGGATGCGACGACGGGCTCGCGGCGACCCGCCGAGCAATGGCCGGACGCCCGCGCAAACCGCGGGGGCCAAGCACCAAGTGCGGAGTAACCGCTGCCATCGCGGCGCACACGAGCTTCTGGATGGGCACGACATGAGCGATCGTCCGTCGCAACTATCCGACTTTGAAGAGGTTCCATTCAGCGAGAGGATGCCGGGCAAACAAAGTACGCGCCCGCCCGCCGGCATGCAGTATCTGTACTCGTACCGGTTTCTGTTCGACCATCCGAGTTGGGGCATGACGCTGCTGGCCTGCTCGGTGTGTCGGCTTGTTCCCGTCGTCGGGCCGCTCGTGGCGCTGGGTTATCAGGAAGACGTGATCGAATCGTTACACCGCGGCGACGGCGAGAAGTACCCGGCGTTCGACATGAACCGGTTGGGGTATTACCTGCAGCGCAGTCTGTGGCCGTTCCTGGTGGCGCTGGTGCTAATGTTCGTGCTGCAGCCGGTATTCATGGTGCTGATCTACGGATCGATGTTCGCCATCGGCGGGCTCGCGGCGGCAGCGGGCGATGCGGCGCCGGTTGTGTTGGGCATTGCCATTCCGACGGCGATCCTGCTGGCGTTGGCGCTTTCGTTCGCGATGCAAATGGTGATTCTTCCGATCACGCTGCGCGCCGGGCTGTCGCAGGACTTTGGCCAGGCGTTTCGCCTGGGTTGGACGTTCGACTTCATTCGCCGGGTGTGGGTGGAAGAGCTACTCACGCTGATGTTTTTGACGATGACAGGGGCCATATTCTTCGCCGTCGGCATGGCGCTGTTTTGCCTGGGCGTGTACCCTGCGATGGCGATCGTTTACATGGCCTGGGCACACTTGCAGTACCAGCTTTACGAGCTGTATCTGGCCCGCGGCGGAGAGCCCATTCCGATGAAGCCGCCGCCGGTTCGCGTGAAGCCGGAGTATGCCGCGCAGGTCCAGCCCCAGCCGTATTGAATCGCTTCGCCCAGAGCGTGGCGATCGTTGCCAATACGGGCGCTGTAGGGAACGGCCTCCGTGCCGTTCCAATATGGCGCCCAATGCGGAACGGCACGGAGGGCGCTGCCTACCGCGCGTGCTAGCATCGGCCTTACGACCGGTGCCGTCGAGGCAGCCCCTGCCATTTCGGCTGATGGGGTCGGTTGCGGACGGTCGATTCACGTATAAGAGACGGCCGCAACTTCGCACGCCCCCGGTCGGCGCAAGGCAATCGCTCGCGCTCGACCGGTCGGCGGCAAGTCGCCGCAACGGAAATGCGGCGGCCCCAGCGCCGGCGGCCCACCTGACGCGCAAGGAAGGTTTCCCGTCCCGCTGAGCGGCGCCTCGCGGCCGCGACACTGGGCCGGGTATACGGGTCGGGCAAGCTTTTCCACTCGGGCATCATCGCCCCAGCGGCCGATTGGGCCGTCAAGAGCGATGTGGGCGCCCCGGGGAATGGCGGCTACGTTAGCGGACCTTCTGGCGCTCCGGACAGCGAGCGCTGGCGCGCGACCGAAACCCGCTACCGACCCCTTCTTGCCGCATGAAACCCAGCCTCCTGGCACGTCGGATTCGCATTCCGCTACTGGGCGCGTGCCCCGTCGCCCTGGTGATCCTGCTGGCGGTGTTCTTTCTGGTGCCGTCGCAGTTTCGCGGTGCACGACTGGCCGTGCGGGGAATGAAAAACGATGTCCGCGACTGGCTCCCTGCGAGCTTTCACGAGACCCGGGAACTGGAGTGGTTCCGCGACCACTTCCTCGGCGAGCAGTTTGTGGTCGTGAGCTGGCCCGGGTGTACGGACGAGGATCCGCGTTTCGCTCTGCTGGTGGAGAAGCTCAAGGCGGAGTGCGCACCGCCTCCGGGCCACGGCGACGCGACGGCCGACCCGGCGAGTGCGGCCAACGATGCACAGGCCGATCTGTCGCACAGGGCCAACGGCGCACTAGCCGCCCGGCCGCCATCGGACGGGGGCGAATCGCCCGACAATCCGCCGCGCGAAGGTGCACAACTCGACGGGTCCGAAGCGCCGGTCAGTGTGCCGGCGGATGATTCCCAGCCGCCCGACACTGCCTCGCACGGCGATTCCCACAACACCGCGCCTGCCGAAGCTCGACTGTCTCGCGCGGCCACACCCCGCGACGACACGGCCGACCTGGCCGCCGCGCAAAAGGCAGCCCACGAGTTGGGCGACAAGCTGGGACTTTTCCCCACGGGCGACTACTACGAGGACTGGGGAGGCCAGGGCGAGAAGTGGCTTGTCGGCGACAACGACCTGTGGTACTACGTCACGCCCGACGGCGAGCTGTACCGCTGGGACGGCGACCGCAACATCGTCGGCGCTTCCTATCGCTCGATCGAGCGGAAGCTGGTCGGTAAGCGGCTCCACGGAACGTATTTGGCTACGTTCGGCCGTGCGGCGCGGCCGGGCAAGCCCAATCCGTTCCACAACGATCCGCGCAAGCTCACGGCGCGATACTTCAAGACGGTGACGACCGGCCCCGAGGTGCTCGAGCGGTTGGCCGGTGAGGGAGGAACGCTGCGGCCGCGGGGAGAGTCGAACGAACAGATCGCCGGCGAAACGGCCCGCCGCGAGGCCGTGGAGCGGCTCGAGGGGACGCTGTTTGGACCTCAGCCCCCCGGCGACTTTCATTGGACGACGAGCGATCTGAAGCACGTGCTGGGGTCGCGCAAGACGGCCGAGTTGCCCCAGGACTGGGAAGCCACTTTCGCCGCGTTCGTTCAGGAGTTGGTCGACGAAAAGTACGGCGGCGACCTGGAGCGCCTGCGGGCCACCCCGCAACACGAGAAGGAGGCGCATTGGCTGGCGCTGTTTGACCGCCTGGGCGTCGCGCCGCCGGCGCGGCAAACGTGCATCGTGGTGACGCTCAGCGACGCGGCGAAGCGCGACCTGAGCCGCGTGGTGGGCCGGCCGATCATGGGCAAGCCGCGCGGACGCATCCTGGCGCTGGCCACGGGCGAGTGCGGCATCGCGGTCGAGGATCTGAAACTGGGCGGACCGCCGGTCGACAATGTGGCCATCGACGAAGAGGGGTCCCGAACCCTGATGCGGCTGGTCACCTATTCGGCCCTCGTCGGCTTCGGCCTGGCGTACCTGTGCTTTCGCAGCTTTAAGGTTACCTTTCTGATCTTTTTCGTCGGCGGCGTGGCGGCCGTTACCAGCCTTTCGCTCGTGTGGTGGACGGGCGGCTCGGTCGACGCCGTACTTCTCTCGATGCCGTCGCTGGTATACGTGCTGGCACTTTCCTCCGCGGTTCACATCGTCAACTACTATCGCGAGGCGGCCGAAGAGAACGGGCTGGAAGGGGCGCCCGGCGCCGCGCTGCGCGCCGCCTGGAGGCCCTGCACCCTCGCGGCTTTCACGACCGCCCTGGGATTGGTTTCGCTGTACGCCAGCAACATCGTTCCGATCAAGAAATTTGGCTTCTACTCGGCCATCGGCACGATGGTCGCGCTGGGGCTGGTGTTTGTGTTTCTTCCCGCAGCGCTGCAGATGTGGCCTTCCCCGCGCCGAAAAACGAAGCCCGGCGATGGCGGCAGCGACCCGAACACCACCGCCGACACCGTACACCAGTGGATACAGGGCTTCTGGGAGCGCATGGGCGACTGGATTGTCCGCAGGCACTGGTGGGTTACCGGCGCGTGCACGGCGGTGCTGATTGTGTTCGCGATCGGACTGACGCGGGTCAACACTTCGGTCAAGCTGCTCAAGCTGTTCGACGGCGACGCCAAGATCATCCGCGACTACGAGTGGATGGAGGCGAACCAGGGCAAGCTGGTGCCGATGGAGATTGTCGGCCGCGTGCGGCCCCCGATGATTCTTCCCAGCACCAGCGAGCTGGAAACGGCCCAGGATCGTGACCTGGCCCAGGAGCGGGTGCAGCTCAACTTTCTCGAGCGGATGGAAATCTCCGATCGCGTTTACAAAGCGGTCGAGCGCGAGTTTGGGGCCGAGGGGCTCGACGTGGTAGGTCGCGGCATGCTGGCCTCGACGTTCGTCGAGGACCTGCCTGGCCCCAGCGGCAGCTTTCGCAGCACGCGCGGCGCCTTCAACGGCCGCCTGGAAATGCACCGCGACGAGCTACTGCACTCCGACTACCTGCGAATCGACAAGCGGGATGGCAGCGAACTGTGGCGGATCAGCCTGCGGCTGGGTGCCTTGAACGACGTCGACTACGGCGAGTTCGTGGGCCAGCTTCAGCGGGTGGTCGAACCGATCATGGCCGGCTACCGCTGCCGGCAGGAAGTGCTGACGAGCGTCGAAGCCCAGCGCGACGACGCATCGGCCACCGCCTCGGTGCTCGTGCTCGGCGGGCCGTTGCCTCGACCGGCGGAAGGCGCCGTCGGCAACGGCGCGGCAAACGGAAGCGGCGGCAAGTCGTCGGCCGACAGCGCGGCAGGCCCGACGATCGACCAGACGGCCATCTTCGCCGAAACGCTCCGCGATCTATTGATCAACCGCGGCTTTCTCGAACCGACGGCAGCCCGGCCCGATCCCAAACGCCGGCTTCAGTGGCACGTGCCCGAACTGCAACCGCTGAGCGAAGCCTTTCCCACCAGCGACGCGTTGGCAGCCGAGTTGGCCCGTTACGACTGCGTCGTGCTGGCTCGCGATCACGCCGACTACGACGTGGAGTTTTTGCGACAGCACGCCCGCACCTGGGTCGATGCCCGCGATCACCAGTTCGATCCCCACGTGCACGCGGCACTCACGGCCAACAAGCGAGACGACAACGTGTCGGTGGTGTACACCGGCCTGGTGCCCATCGTGTACAAGGCCCAGCGGACACTGCTCAACAGCCTGGTGAACAGCATCGCCCTGGCCTTCGTGATGATCACGCTGGTGATGATGGTGCTGTTGCGGAGCGGCAAGCTGAGCCCCACCAACCTCCTCAACCCCAGCGCGGGCATGGTGTCGATGCTGCCCAACGTGTTTCCGGTGGTGATCATCTTCGGGACGATGGGCTACCTGGACGTGCTGGTCGACGTGGGAACGATGATGACCGCCAGCGTGGCGATGGGCGTGGCGGTCGACGACACGATTCACTTCCTGAACTGGTTCCGCCACGGCATCGCGCAGGGGCTCGACCGGCGGCAGGCGATTCGGGCCGCGTTTCGCCGCGTGGCGACTGCCATGACGCAGACCACGCTGATCGGCGGGCTGGGGCTGAGCGTGTTCGCGTTGAGCACGTTCACGCCCACGCAGCGGTTCGGCGTGATGATGCTCATGCTTCTGGCCGTGGCGCTGGTGGGTGACCTGGTGTTTCTGCCGGCGCTATTGGCCGGGCCGCTGGGCAAGTTCTTCGTGCCCTCGGACAAGCGAGGCAAAAAAGCGGACGCCGGCGACACGCACGACGACGGCCAGTCCACCTCGCCCATGGAGCTGCGGCCGCACACGGCGCTCGGCACGACGCACGAGGGAGTGCCCGCTCCCCACGGCACGCCGGCTCCCCATCACAAGGGAGGGCGAACGCGCTCCGGCGGCGATCGCGCGTGGCGCCACGATGACGGCCACGGCCGGCGGGGGTAGAGCCGCGCCAATCCTCAATCGCCAATCTCAAAACGCGGTCAACGCGGGCGAACACGGACTTGCACGGACTGACACGGACGAACACGGACACCCCCATCCCCAATTCTCAGTCCGCCGCCGTGCGCCTCAGGCGCCTCCCAGAACGACCGCCGCCGATTGTCCCGTTCCCGATTGGCTTAGCACCACTGCCGTGGCATGACGCGCTGCAAGCGGCTCGCCGTGTACCACGTTCACGGAGCATTCCGGGTCGGGCGATTCGTAGTTGAGAGTTACCGGCACTTTCCCCCCAACGAGCGCCAACACGCTGGCGGCCATCTCCACCGCGCCCGAGCCGCTGCCCAGGTTGCCGAAATAGCTTTTCGGCGCGGTCACTGGCACGTCGCCCAGTGCGGCGCGAATCGCCTGCGCTTCGACCCGATCGTGCTCGGGCGTGGCCAGTCCGTGGGCGTTGACGTGCCCAATCTTCTCCGGCTTCAACTCGGCGATGGCCAGAGCGGCGGCGATCGAATTGCGTATCGCGCCTCCCATGCTGCCGCCCGCGCGGGTGTCGAACGCGCGGCCAAAACCGAGGACCCGGGCCAGTGCACTCGCCCCTCGCGCTGCGGCATGCGCGCGGCTTTCCAGCACGAAGGCGGCAGCCCCTTCCCCCAACACCGTGCCGTCGCGCCGCGCATCGAACGGGCGGACCGCGCGGGCCGGATCGCCGTTGTGGTGCGAGAGGTAGAAGTCACCGTGATAGACCAACGGCGTCACGTTGAGCCGCGACCCCGTGCCGCCGACGATCATTACGTCGGCCCAGCCCCGGGCGATGACGTCGCTCCCCTCGATCACTGCCAGCAGGCTGGATGCCTCGCCCAGCGTAATGGTGTTGTTCGGCCCCCGTGCGTCGTAACCGATGCCGATGTGGCACGCCGCCATGTTGGGCAGATGCTTGAGCATCCACAGGGGATTCACGTCGCTCATCGCGCGCACACCCCAGGAGTCGTGGCGAAACTGCCCTTCCACGATGCAATTTCGGTACACGTCGACCAACTCGGCAACGTCGCAGTAGAGCATGTCGTTGCCTAGCACGACGCCCAGGCGATCGGGATCGACCGACCCCGGCTCGAGGCCGGCGTCGCGCATGGCCATTGCCGCCGCGCTGTAGCCGGTCTGAATCTCGCGGCACATGACTTTGAGAGCCTTGCGCGGCGTGACATACTGCTTGGCATCGAACGCTTGCACTTCGGCCCCCAGGACGAAGGGGAGCCGCGCCCGCTCGAACAATTCCATGCGGCGCACGCCACTGTGCTGCTGAGCGAGTGATTGCCAGAACGCCTCCTTGCCGATGCCGATAGGCGACACCACTCCCACGCCGGTGATTACGACTTCTGCCCCGCGAGCCATCGCCTACGTCCCTCAAAACGGCCGGGGACTGGCTCATTTTGCGCACTTGCGCGGAGCAAAATGTGCCTGTCCCCTTCACCGACGCCTACGGATAGTCGTAAATGCGAAACGTGTGCGTGCGCTTGGCGCCGCCGCGCTCCAGAGTCGCCCGCGAAAGGTGGTTGCTCTCCAGCACCCACGAAAACTCGGCCTCCTGGATGCCCCAGGCAATCACATCGGGCACCAGGCGAGCCGGCAGAACCAGCCCCAGCCCCCACCGTTGGTACTCGGGCAGCACGTTGGTGCTCACCAGCCGCACGCGCTTGATCCCGCGGCGGTTCCACAACAGGCGTATAAAGCCGAACGGGAACAGCCGTCCGTCGATCTTGCGGATGCGGGGGTTATAGTCCAACAGGCCGAACACCGCCCCCACCACCCGGCCCTCGACCTCGGCCACGCTGGTCATCTCGGGCACGATCAAGTGCTGGAGCGACGTGGCCAGGTGGTCGACTTCGGCGTTCGAAAGGGGCGTAAACCCCCACGTGCCGTCGAGCGAGCGGTTGTAGATGTCGAGAAACGTGTGCACCTCCTCGCGGAATCGCGAGCGGTCGAGTCGCCGCGTCGTAACGTTGAACCGCCGCGTGGCCTCCTGCACCACGAAGTCGAGCTTCTTGTCGAGCGTTTCGAGCATGTCGACGTGACCCCAGAACGAGTACATGTCCTGGGCCTTGACCATGCCGTACTCGTCCATCAGCCGCGGGTAATACGGCGGGTTGTACGTCATCATGAACGTCGGCGGGGTGTCGAACCCGTCGATGAGCATGCCGCACTCGTAGTTCATCGAGGGGTTCATCGGCCCGCGAATCGTGTGGATGCCGCGCTCCGCCAGCCAGCCGCGTGCCGCGTCCATGAGGGCCGACGCAACCTGCGCGTCGTCGACCGACTCGAAGAAACCGAAGAAGCCGCGCTGCTCGTCGTACTTGCGGTTGTGGACGTGATTCACCAGCGCGGCGATCCGCCCACACACCGTGCCATCGCGCAGCGCCAGAAACGTCTGCACCTCGGCGTCGTTGTAGAAGGGGTGCCGCTGGTAGCCAACCAGCTCCTTCTGGTTGATCCGCAGTGGCGGAATCCAGTTCGGATCGCCCCGGTACAGCTCCCACGGCAAGTGGAGAAACTGGTTCTTCTCGCGCCGTGTCCGTACGGGCTGAACCGTCACACTCTGCTGGGGCATCTTCTTTCCGCCGTGAGGGATGGTGTAGTCTACGGGTGGCCTGGAACAAGCGTCAAGCGGAAGCGGTGATCTCCCTCTCCCCCTGGGAGATGCCTGCCGTCACTGCCGCGCAGGCGGGAATCCAGTAGGTCCCGCTCCCTTTGGGAAAGGGCTGGGGTGAGGGCAAATCGAGCTATGCGCCATTTGCACCTTTGTCATTCGGGCTTCGTCATTCGTTCGTCATTCGTGCTTCGACATTCGACATTCCCACGCTTGGACGTTGTGCCTCGTTTTGGGACCGGCGACGTATGACCATTCTCGTTACCGGCGCCACCGGCCTGGTGGGCAACAACGTGGTGCGACTGCTCCTGGAGCGCGGCCAGCGAGTGCGCGTGCTGGTGCGCGAAAGTGCCGATCCCCGCCCGCTCGAGGGGCTCGACGTCGAGCGCGCCCCCGGCGACGTGCGCGACGCCGAGTCGGTGGCCCGTGCCTGCCGCGACGTGCAAGGGGTCGTCCACGCGGCGGGGCACATCCATCTCGGCTGGACAAAGCTCGAACGGGCGCGCGCCATTAACGCCGTCGGCACGCGCAATGTGGCTCAAGCCGCCCGCCAGGCGGCGGCCCGCATGGTGCACGTTTCCACGTCGAACGTAATGGGCCTCGGTTCGCGGGACGCGCCCGCCGACGAAGATACCCCACCCGTTGGGCTCGTCCCGTGTACCTACGTCGTCACCAAACAGGAAGCCGAGCGGGCCGTGCTCGACGAAATCGAACGCGGCCTCGCGGCGGCGATCGTAAACCCCGGCTACATGCTCGGCCCGTGGGACTGGAAACCCTCGTCGGGGCGGATGCTGCTGGCGGTCGCCAAACGATTCACGCCGGTGGCGCCGCGCGGTGGAACCAGCGTTTGCGACGTGCGCGACGTGGCCGACGCGATTCTCGCGGCCCTGGAGCGCGGCGAACCGGGCCGTCGCTACCTGTTGTGCGGCGAGAACATGACGTACTTCGAGCTGTGGCAGCGCATGGCCAAAGTGAGCGGCGCCCGCGCTCCCGTGATCCCCGCCGGGCCGCTGGTGCGCGTCATCGGCGGGTGGATCGGCGACGCGCGCGCCCGACTCACGGGGCGCGAAGGCGACTTGAACTCCGCCGGCATCGCCATGTCGGGCCAGTTCCACCACTACCGCAGCGACCGGGCCCAGCGAGAATTGGGTTACCAGAACCGCCCCGCCGACGAAACAATCGCCGCCGCCTGGGAGTGGTTGTGCGAACATGGCTACGCTGGAAAGTAGGTTTCGCCTGCCGGGCGGGACGTGATGTTTCTGCAACGCCTGGCGCCCGGCAAAGTCCCGCTTGGCAAGCGGGACCTACTTCCGGAAACCACAAGCTGACCGCTGAAAGCTGACAGCTACCAAACAACTGACCACGGACAACTAACAACCAACCTCCTCACCATGTCCACCGTTCTCGTTACGGGAGCATCCGGTTTCATCGGGCGGTATCTGGTCACCGCGCTGACAGAGCGCGGCGACCGGGTACGGGCTTTCGTTCGATCTTCTTCAGTCGTCGCGCCGCTCATTGACTTGGGCGTCGAGTTGGTCCGCGGCGACTTGCTCTGCGCAGACGATCTCGCGCGGGCCGCCACCGGTTGCGACGTGGTGTATCACCTGGCCGGCTCGATCAACGCGCTGCGCCGCGAAGACCAGATGCGGGTTAACCGCGAAGGCCCGGCGTCGATGGCTCGGGCTTGTGCCGCCCAACCCAAACCGCCCGTGTTGGTGTTGGTGTCATCCGTAGCGGCGGCGGGTCCCGCGCGTCGCGGCCGTTTGCGCACCGAGGCCGATCTGCCCGCTCCGCTGTCGAACTACGGGCGAAGCAAGCGAGCCGGCGAGCTGGCCGTTGCGCCGTACTCCGATCGCGTGCCGATCACGGTGATCCGCCCCGGCATCGTGTTCGGACCGCGCGACAAACTCTTGTTGCCGGCGTTTCAGGCGGTGCACCGATTCGGCGTGCACGTGGCGCCGGGTTTTGTATCGCCGCCGCTGTCGCTTGTTTACGTCGACGATCTAGTCGAGCTGCTGATCCGCGCCGCCCAACGTGGAAAGCGCCTCGTACCGATCGGGCCGCGCCGCAGAATCGCGGGCAGTCGTTTCGCGGGCGGTCGGTTTGGGGACAACAGCTTCCGGGGAAACGGCGTTGCCGCCCGCAATCAGGCGCAGGGGTGCTACTTCGCCTGTGCCGACGAGTATCCCGACTACGCCGAGCTGGGCCGGATGATCGCCCGCTCGCTCCATCGCCCGCACCTGCTGGTTTTCCCGGTCACTGCGCCGCTGCCGTGGCTGGTCGCCGGTGCGGCGGAGCTGATGTCGCGGCTCCGCGGTGTGGCCCAGCCGCTGGGCATCGACAAGATGCGCGAAGCCCTGGCCCCCTCCTGGGCCTGCTCCAGCGAATCCGCCCGCCGCGAGCTCGATTTCACCCTGCCCGAACCCCTCGCAGTGCGCCTCGACCAAACCGCCGCCTGGTACCGCGAAAACGGCTGGCTGTGATGGTACCCGCGCGATCCCGCCTGGTACGAATCACCTCAGCTCGGTAAGCAGGTCTCTCCCGTTGTGTCGTCTCCCGACCGCGACACGAGGTCAACCGGCGGTTTCCCTCGACGGCGAAGCCACGTTGCTGACCGATCGTTTCTCGAAACGGCGAAGCCGTTGTACATCAAAGCCCAGGGTCGCGAAGCGCACCCTGGGGCCGGGATGCCCACCAACGACAGAAACCCCGAAGGGGTTTTACAGACCGACGCTTCGATGTTGTAAAACCCCGTCAGGGTTTGCACGGAGGTCGGTATTGTTCCGTCACCCAGGGTGCGCTCCCTTCGGTCGCGACCCTGGGCTTTGTTGTTGATCCCCTTCGGGGAAAGGAATTGGGCCTGCTGACATTCTCACGCAGTACCTTATCTTGTGACTATCCCGCGCATCACACAATCGCGGCGAACAAGTCTTTTTCGCCGCGTTTGCGCTCGAATCGCTTCCAGGCCTTGTGGACGCCCGCGCGGCGGTCAGGCGGCTCGGACGTGTTGCATTTGGATCAGCTCGCCCAGCACCATCAGCTCGCCGCGATTCTATGATCGCGCCGGCACCCGATCGGCGACGCCGTCATTCACTTCGGTCCCAGGCGGACGGCGCCGTCCAGGCGGAGGGTGCAGCCGTTGAGCATGGGGTTCTCGATGATGTGGCGAACGAGGGCGGCGAACTCTTCGGGTTGGCCGAGGCGCGGGGGGAAGATGGACTGCGATTCGAGCGACTCTTGCACCTTGGGCGGCATGCCTTCCATCATCGACGTGGCGAACACGCCGGGCGCGATCGCCATCACGCGCACGCCGAACTGCGCCAGCTCGCGGGCGGCCGGCAAGGTGAGCGAGGCCACGCCACCTTTCGACGCGGCGTAGGCGGCCTGGCCGATCTGCCCTTCGAACGCGGCGACCGACGACGTGTTGATGATGACGCCACGCTCGTTGTCCGTTTCCGAGGCGCTCGCGTTTTCGGTGCCGGCGGTGTTCGTCTTGCCCGCGCCGGAAGCTTGGGGCGCACCGGCGATGATTGCCGCGGCCGCCAGCCGCATCACGTTGAATGTGCCGATGAGGTTCACTTCGATCACGCGGCGGAACAGATCGAAATCGTGCGGGCCATCGCGCCCGGCGATGCGGGCGGCTCCCAGGATGCCCGCACAGTTCACGGCGCCCGACAGGCCGCCGAACCGCGCGAGTGCCAGGTCGATGGCGGCCTGCACGTCGCGCGGCTGCGTGACGTCAGTCTGGGCCAGCGCGGCATGCTCGCCGATCTGTGCGGCTATCTCGCGGCTGGCCTCAGCGTTCACGTCGGCTAGCACCACGTTCGCCCCGCGCTGAGTAAGTTCCCGCGCACAAGCGGCCCCGAGACCCGAAGCAGCTCCCGTCACCAGAAACGTGCGGCCGGGAATGTTCATGGCTTTTCCTTCTGAGGCACAGTAAGAGGGACGCCGCCGTGAGTTGTCAGTGTTCAGTCTAGCTGAATTCGAGCGGCTTCAGCCCTGGTAGGTCCTGCTTGCCGAGCAGGACCTTTGCTTTTGCCGAACGTTATCGTTTTTGCCGGTCCCGCCCGGCAGGCGGGACCTACGCTGCCGGGGAATCGCGACTGAAAAAAGAGTTTGCATCCGCCGATCGAAAACCGCTACAATGCGGCGGGGGTATCCTCCAGGGCGGGCAAGGTCGATGGGGGCGGCGCTCTCCGCAAGGAGGAGGGACAATGGAAGAGGCACTCGCTGGCGCTCTGGGTGCGGCTGATGACGGCCGTGGGTCGGGCTCGCTTCTCGCCCCCGCATCTTCGGACGGCATCTTCTGGATCAATGAGTCGGACCGCGCTATCGATTCGCCCAGTCGCACACTGGATGAAGAAGCGGCGCACGCCGAAGATCCCAGCTCGCGCGTCAGCCCGCCTCCCATTCCGCCGCCGATGCTGCGCGCTTTCCCACCGCTCGCCGAGCCGCCGGTTGCGACGTTGATCGAGCCGCCGGTTGCGACGTTGATCGAGCCGCCGGTATCGACGTTGATCGAGCCGCCGATTGCGATCGACTCGGTCGCGACGGTTTCTGAATCGACCGACGCGGACTCGGACGATGAAGCGTTGCCCACGCATCAAGGCAAACGCGAACATCGCGCGATTCCTGCGCTCATGCTGTTGGCGGCGGCGCTGGTGTGCGGGAATGTGTTGCTGTGGAATGTTGCCGACGCACCGCGAGGTCACGGGTTTGTCGCGGTGGGTGACGGTGGTTCGGCGGAGCGCGAAACTGCAAGCGTCGGGGATGGATTCGAGGTTGCGGACGAAACTGCAAGCGCGGGGAACCCCGTTGCGGTTGCGGACGCGGTATCTGTTAACGACGCGGTCGCTGGCGCCGATGCCACGGCGGACGAAACTGCAAGCGCGGGGGATGCCATAGCGGTCGCGGATGCGGTCGGTGTTGCGCCAGAAACGGTAAATGTTGACGACGTGCGTGAAACCGCGGGCGCGGACGTTGCGCGCGAAACCGCGCGGGTAGAGGACACCGTTGCAACTGCCGCCGCCGCAACCGCCGACGACGCCGGTGTCCGCCCCGTCGCGTCGATCGCCGACATAGCGAAGTTGCACGAACCAAACGACTCCGCCGCCGGCTCCGCCGAACCGAAAAGCATCGCCCGCATCGCACTGCCCCCTCAAGACCAGGTCTGCACCGCCGGCACTTGCACGCCCGAAGGTTTCAATCCCGATCGCACCCTGGGCACCGCGCTCACGTGGTCCACGTCGGTCGATAAGGCCGCCCGAGACGCCCAGGACGAGGGCAAGCTGGTCTATCTGATTCACATCTCGGGCAACTTCGAAGACCCCGGCTTTACGTGAAACAACGCCGCTAAGTTCAGGGCGGGCGCCCTGTCAGACAGTCGCGTGGCGAAACTTTTTGGGCAGCACTTCGTTGCCGCCCATCAGCAGGTCGGCGACTTTGAAGTAACGAACGTCGACGGTCGGCTCACCAAGAACGGCGGCAACGTCGCCAGTTATTTCTGCACCCCCAGCGGCCAGGTGTTGCACGCGGTAGTGGGCCCGGTTTCGGCCGATGAGCTGCTG
>Ga0315553_10002000_pt1 | contig 16573 bp, 14 predicted proteins | sample SalMarSW160140MG_FD_203099 | JGI IMG/M metagenome (GOLD analysis project Ga0315553, IMG submission 203099) | Salt marsh sediment microbial communities from the Plum Island Ecosystem LTER, Massachusetts, United States - Salt Marsh Sediment SW1601-40 ... | reverse complement strand
TCCTCCCCCGTGTACACGGGGGAGGGGGACCGCCCAAAGGGCGGTGGTGGGGGCAAGCGCCCAGCCTTTCGGGCAGACATAGTTGTTTCCGTTGTGTTCATCGTGAAGATCGCGCAGCGATAGAATAACCTGGGGGTGTCACACCTCGAGTGGGGCCTCGCATGGCGGAGCCTTGGCGGCCGCGCGACCGCGCCGGAACCTGGCCCGTTGACCGGCGGGCGGGACGCCGTGCGCTGCCTTTTCCGCGCGGCGCTACCGCACTCGCCGACGCGGCGTTGGCGCGGCTGCGCGAGTACGCGCTGGCGGAAGCAGCGCCCGGGCGGTTTTTCCCCTGGCTCGCGGTCGCCTTCGCGTTCGGGATTGTGCTTTACTTCGCCGCCGAGCGAGAGCCCGCGCTGTGGGCTGCCGGCGCGGCGGCGGTGCTGACGGCTCTCGTTGTCGCAGCGACCAGGGGACGCGGCTATTCCGCGCTGATCGCACTCGGCTTTGCCGCGCTCGCGGCCGGCTTCTTCCTTGCAACACTGCGCGCCTGGCGGCTTGAGCATCCGATCCTGCAGCGGACCGCCTGGGGCGCGTCGCTGTCCGGCTATGTCGAGCTGCGCGAAGAGCGCGAGCGTAGCGACCGCGTCGTCCTGCGTGTGAGTTCCTTTGATTATGCGCGGGCCACCGAGAAGCCCGAGCGCGTGCGCGTCGCCGTGCGCAAAGGAACGGCGCCGCCGGTCGGCGCATTCGTGACGCTGAAGGCGCGGCTCAGCCCGCCGCTCGCGCCGCTGCGGCCCGGCGGCTACGATTTCGCCCGCGACCTCTATTTTCACGGCATCGGCGCGGTCGGCTTTGCACTCGGCGCAATCCGGCCCGCGCCTGCGCCCGCTCCGCCGGACCTGTGGCTGCGCGGCGCAGCGGTCATCGATCAGATGCGCGCGACGATCGATCAACGCATCCGCGCTGTGCTTTCGGGCGACGCGCGCGCCATCGCTTCCGCGCTCATTACCGGCAAGCGCGACGCGATCTCGGCAACCGTCAACAACGCGATGTATGTGTCGAGCCTCGCGCATGTGCTGTCGATCTCCGGTTATCACATGGCGGTGGTTGCGGGCGTCGTTTTCATCTTCGTGCGCGCTCTCTTTGCGCTTGTGCCGCCGCTGGCCGAGCGCCGTCCGATCAAGAAATGGGCGGCAGCCGCGGCGCTGCTTGCCGCGGCGTTCTATCTCGTCCTGTCGGGCGCAGAGGTCGCGACCCAGCGCGCCTTCATCATGACCGCAATCGTGCTCCTCGGCGTGATGCTCGACCGCCAGGCGCTGACGCTGCGCACGCTCGCGGTCGCCGCGCTCGCCGTCATGATGGCGACGCCGGAGGCAGTGGTGCATCCAAGCTTCCAGATGTCGTTTGCGGCAACGCTGGCGCTCGTCGCCGCCTATGAGCGCGGCATTCCTTGGATTGCGGCCGGTGGAAAAACCTCGCTCGGCGCGCGGCTTGCGCTTTGGGGCGGGCGCGAGCTGGTCGCGCTCGTGTTCGCGTCCCTGGTCGCCGGGCTCGCGACGACGCTGTTCGCCGCCTACCACTTCCACCGCCTCGCGCCCTACGGCGTGCTCGCCAATCTGCTGGCCATGCCGGTCGTCTCCGGCTTCGTGATGCCGGCCGGCCTTCTCGCGCTCGTCGCCATGCCGTTCGGCTTCGACGCGCCGGTGTGGCGGCTGATGGGCTACGGCATCGATTGGATGACGGCGGTCGCGGTGTGGGTCGCTGGCCTGCCCGGCGCCGTCGGCCGAATACCCGCCTTCGGAATCGCTTCGCTGCTGGTCGGGACGCTGGGGCTGATCGTGATCTGCCTCCTGCGAACGCCGTTGCGCTGGGGCGGTGCAGCGCTTCTCGCGCTCGCCGCGGCGCTGGCGGCAGCCGCCCCACGGCCCGATGTGCTGATCTCCGGCGATGGGGGAGCGGTAGCGGTCCGCAAAGCCGACGGCCGCCTTGCAGTGCTGAAGTCGGCAAGGCGATCATTTGCGCCGCGCGACTGGCTTGGCGCGGACGGCGACTCACGCGCGGAGAAGAATCCGGACCTCGCCAGCGGCTTTACCTGCGATCCCGTGGGCTGCATCGCGCGCCTTGCCGACGGAACGATCATTGCGGTCGCACTTACGGGCGAGGCGTTCGCCGACGATTGCGTACGCGCCGCGCTGGTTATCGCCCGACGCGACCCGCCCGCCGATTGCGCCGCCACCGTTATCGATCGCGAGCGCCTGCGCAGTTCGGGCGCGCTCGCGCTCCGGCGGGCCGGACAAGGCTGGGAGATTACGCCAACGCGACCGCCCGGCTTCGACCGGCCCTGGGCGAAGGCGGCAACGGAGAGCCGCGCGCAAGCGCCTGCGACGCGCAGTCCGCGGGCTTCGCCGAGGGACGCAACGCCTGCCATCAAGGATTTGGAGCCGGGCGATGCACCCGCGCCGACTAGGGAGTGATCCTGAGCGTTAAAAACGCTAACCGGAAAGACCAGAAAAGGAGAGCGCCCCACCGGTCGAAATGAACTAGAATTCGCGGCGACGCACGAACGCTTCGTTCAGTACCGCCGCAAAAGCCCGACCAGCTTGCCCTGAATGCGCACGCGATTGGGCGGAAGGATGCGCACCTCGTGCGTGCTGTTGGCGGGTTCGAGCGCGATCGACGCGCCCCGCCGGCGGAAGCGTTTCAGCGTCGCTTCCTCATCGTCGACCAGCGCCACGACGATGTCGCCCGTGTCGGCGTTCTCGACGCGCCTGATCAATGCGATATCGCCGTCGAGGATGCCGGCTTCAATCATCGAATCGCCGCGCACTTCGAGCGCGAAGTGCTCGCCCGAGGTCAACAGCTCAGGCGGCACGTTGATGATCCCGCTTCTGTGCTGGATCGCCTCGATCGGCGTGCCGGCGGCGATGCGGCCCATCAGCGGCACCGGGACCGGGCGCCCGGCGTCTTCATCCGGCCCGGCCGCACGCACCCGGCCGAGATCACCCTCGATCACGCTCGGCGTGAAGCCGCGCGCGCGTCCGCCACTGAGGCCGTGCCCCACCGATTCGGGCAGTTTGATCACTTCGATGGCGCGCGCGCGATTCGGCAGGCGGCGAATAAAGCCGCGCTCTTCGAGCGCCGTGATCAGGCGATGAATGCCGGACTTGGAGCGGAGATCGAGCGCATCCTTCATCTCGTCGAACGACGGCGGAATGCCGGCTTCTTTCAGGCGCTCGTGGATGAAGCGCAGCAGTTCAAATTGTTTGCGGGTCAACATATCTCGCAGCCCCCTGGTCGATATCCGCCTCAGCCCCAAAAACAAAGGGTGAACATAACCTATCCGTTCGATATGTGTTCTGCAACCCCTTAATTTCAGGTGAACGCCTAAAAGCAGCGCGCGCGGAAGGCTAGGCGGGGCGGCGAAAGCGGATGATGCTGCAAGCGTTTCCGGCCGCGGCCGCAGGCGCATGCGGCGGGCGGATGAGGAGGCAATCGGCCTCGGCGAGCGGCGCGAGCAGCGAACTGTCCTGATTCGGAAACGGGGTCGCCACCATGCGTCCGTCCGAATCGGTGGACAGGCTTGCGCGCATGTACTCCTCGCGTTCGTCGTTTGTAGGAAGGTCGCGGCCGAGCACCGCCTGCTCAATCGTATTAGCGGCGTCGCTCATGCCCGCGAGCCGGCGCAACAGCGGGACAACGAACAGAATCCCGCAGACATAGGAGGAGACCGGATTGCCCGGCAACCCGAGCACGTGAATCGCGCCCAGGCGTCCATGCATCATCGGACGTCCCGGTCGCATGGCGATCGTCCAGAACGACAGCGCCATGCCTTCGGCGGCAAGCGCGCGCTGCACGAGATCATATTCGCCGACCGAAACTCCGCCGGTCGTGACCAGCACATCGACCTCGAGATCGCGGGCGCGGCGCACTGCTTCGGTAGTGGCGTCGAGCTGGTCGCGGGCGACGCCGAGATCGATGGCCTGCGCGCCTTCCGCACGCGCGAGCGCCATCAGCGCAAAGCCATTGGAATAGACGATCTGTCCAGGGGCTGGCGGCGTGCCGGGCGGCACCAGCTCGTCGCCAGTCGCAAGCATGCCAAGGCGCGGACGGCGATGCACCGGCACCGCGGCGTGGTTCATCGCGGCGGCGAGCGCAAGGTCGCGCGCGGACAGGCAATGGCCGCGCTTGAGTAACGATTCGCCGGCGGTGAAATCGACGCCGAGCGGACGCACATGACGGCCCTTGGCCGCGCCTTGCGCGATTACGACATCGTCGCCGTCGCGCGATGCGACTTCCTGGATGACGATCGCATCCGCCCCCTGCGGAATGACGCCGCCGGTGAAGATGCGGACGGCTTCGCCCGGGCCGACCACGCGGTCGAACGGACGGCCGGCGGGCACTTCGCCGATCACCCTCAGGCGCGCCGGCGGCTGCGCGACATCCGCTGCTCGCACCGCATAGCCGTCCATCGCCGAGAGGTCGGCCGGAGGCTGGGTGCGCAGCGCCGCGAGGTCCTGCGTCAGCACGCGCCCATGGGCTTCCGCGAGCGGCGCCTGCTCAGACGGAAGCGGCACGGCGTCGGCGAGCACGCGGGCAAGTGCGTCAGCAACCGACAACTGCGCCACGGTCAGACCTCCGCCGCCAAATTACTGCTCCGCTTCTGGGTAAGGTCAACGTGCATTAGCGCAGGATGAATTGACGTGGAATCGATCCTTCTACCCGTCATCGTCCGCGAAAGCGAAAGCGGGCGATCCAGTAAACACGAACGTTCACCGTGATTACTGGATGCTCCGCCTTCGCGGAGCATGACCACTGCGGGTAAGGCGGAACGAACCAAGCCTAAATCATCGTGTTCTAGCGCGAGAATCTCGATCACCCCTCAGCCTTCCTTGGCGCGATAATGGCCCGACTTGCCGCCGTGCTTTTCAAGCAGGCGGATGCCCTCGATCCGCATGCCGCGTTCGACCGCTTTCACCATGTCATAGATGGTGAGGCATGCGACGGCCACAGCGGTGAGCGCCTCCATTTCTACCCCCGTCTTTCCTGCGAGCTTGACCGTGGCGCGCACGCGCAGGCCGGAGGAGTCGGGCTCGGGCGCGATATCGACGTCGACCTTCGACAGCGCGAGCGGGTGGCACAGCGGGATCAACTCGTGCGTTTTCTTCGCCGCCATGATGCCGGCGATGCGCGCGGCCCCGAGCACATCGCCCTTTTTGGCGTCGCCGGCGAGCACAAGATCGAGCGTCGCGCGCGCCATCACGACGCGCCCTTCGGCGATCGCCACGCGCTCCGTAACCGCCTTGCCGGAGACGTCGACCATCCGCGCCTCGCCGCGGCGGCCGAGATGCGTGAGCCTTTTCTGCGCGGCTTTGCTCATGCGCGGTCCGGATGATCGTCATCGGCACCTCCCCCCTTGAGGGGGAGGTCGGAGCGCGGAGCGATCCGGGAGGGGGGTGCATCGCGGAGTCTGCAAAAGAAATACCCCCCACCCCGACCCTCCCCCTCAAGGGGGGAGGGAGAAGGTTCCCTCGCCGCGTGAGCAGACATCATAATGACCATCTCAGAAAGGTTCACTCTGCGGCTGGAGCGGCGCGTTCGGCCTCCGCCCCCAGCAGTGCGCGCGTCGCCGCTGCGACATCGGGCTGCCGCATCAGGCTTTCGCCGACCAGGAACGTCGAGATCCCGACCTTGGCGAGGCGGGCGAGATCGCTGGGCGCAAATATTCCGCTCTCGCCGACGATCACACGGTCGGAAGGAATGAGCGGCGCGAGCCGCTCGCTGACCGCGAGGGTCGTCTCGAAGGTCTTGAGATTACGATTGTTGACGCCGATCAGCCGCGATGTCAGCCGCAGCGCCCGTTCAAGTTCGGGCTCGTCATGCACTTCGACCAGCGCGTCCATTCCGTATTCGAAGGCCGTTTGTTCGAGCGCCTGCGCGGTCGCGTCATCGACTGCGGCCATGATGATCAGAATGCAATCGGCGCCCCAGGCGCGCGCCTCGACCACCTGATAGGGGTCGTAGAGGAAATCCTTGCGCAGCGCCGGCAATGCGGTTGCGGCGCGCGCCGCTGCGAGATACGCGGCGCTGCCCTGAAAGGACGGCGCATCGGTCAGTACGGAAAGGCAGGTCGCGCCGCCGGCTTCATAAGCGCGGGCGAGCGACGGCGGATCGAAGTCGGCGCGGATCAGGCCTTTCGAAGGGCTCGCCTTCTTGATCTCGGCAATGAGCGCGTAGCCGCCGCGCGCAAGGCGGCGTTCGATCGCTCCAAGGAAGCCGCGCGGGGGAGGGGCGGCCTTCGCTGCAGCCGCGATTTCTCCCAAGGGGCGCGTGGCTTTCGCCGCCGCGATCTCCGCCCGCTTGTAGGATTCGATCTTGGCGAGAATGTCAGCCATCACGCCACTGGCCCCAACGATCAGGCATTAGAAACCGCGATCAACCGGTTGAGGCTTGCCTCCGCTTCGCCCGAATCGAGGGAGTGAAGGGCAAGAGCGACGCCCGATTTGAGATCCTTCGCCTTGCCGGCGACCATGAGGCCGGCGGCGGCATTGAAGATCGCCACATCGCGGAACGGCCCCTTCTTGCCTTCGAGCACGCCGCGCAGCGATGCCGCATTGGCGGCCGCATCGCCGCCGCGCAGCGCCTGCGGTTCCACCCGGTCGATACCGACGTCCTCCGGCGCAATGTCGAAAGTGCGGATCGTGGAATTCTCCAGCGAGGCGACCGCGGTCGGACCCGAAATCGTGATCTCGTCGAGCCCATCCGAGCCATGCACGACGATCGCGCGGTCGGAGCCGAGATTCTTCAAGACATGGGCGAGCGGTTCGACCCATTGCCTTGAAAACACGCCGACCATCTGGCGTTTGACGCCGGCCGGATTGGACAGCGGCCCGAGCAGATTGAAGATTGTGCGGGTGCCGAGTTCGACCCGGGTCGGACCGACGTGTTTCATCGCCGGATGATGCGCGGGCGCGAACATGAAGCCGATATTCGCCTCGCGAATGCAGGCGGTGATGCGTTCCGGCGGCAGGTCGATGCGCACCCCGAGGGCGGCAAGCACGTCGGCTGCGCCCGAGCGCGACGACAGCGCGCGATTGCCATGCTTCGCCACGGGGACGCCCGCGCCGGCCACGATGAAGGCGGCGCAGGTCGAAATGTTGAACGAGCCGGAGGCGTCGCCTCCCGTGCCGACCACGTCGATCGCCTGCGGCGGCGCTTCGACCCGCAGCATCTTCGCCCGCATCGCCGTCACCGCGCCGGTGATTTCGTCGACGGTCTCCCCGCGCACGCGCAGCGCCATCAGCAGGCCGCCCATCTGCGACGGCGTCGCTTCTCCCGACATCATGCTCGCAAAGGCCTCCGCCGCTTCTTCGCGGCTGAGCGCGGCGCCGGTCGCGACCTGCGCGATGAGCGTCTTCAATTCGGCCATGCGGCCCCCTGGCGCTGCGCGCCGGATCGGCCGGCGCTGCGCTCATCAGGTCGCTCCGTCGCGCGATTCCATGCGCGAGCGAGGTCGAGAAAATTCTTGAGCATCCGGTGGCCGTGCTCGGAGGCGATGCTCTCGGGGTGGAACTGGACCCCGTGCACCGGCCGCGTCTTGTGCTCGAGCGCCATGATCAGCCCGTCGGCGGTCTCGGCGGTGACAGCAAGCTCGTCCGGCAGCGTCTTGCGGTCGACCACGAGCGAGTGATAGCGCGTCGCCCGGAACGGTGCGTTGATGCCGCGGAAGATGCCCCTGCCTTCGTGGCTCATCTCCGAGAGCTTGCCGTGCACCGGAACCGGCGCGCGGATCACGTCACCGCCGAAAGCCTGGCCGATCGCCTGATGACCGAGGCAGACCCCCAGTATAGGGATAGTCGCCGAAGCTTGTGCAATGAGATCGAGGCAGACGCCGGCCTCGTTCGGTGTGCAGGGGCCGGGAGACAACACGATCGCTTCAGGCTCAGCCGCGACTACGTCCGCGGCCGAGATTTTATCGTTGCGATGCACGGAAACCTCCGCACCAAGCCCGCCGAGGTAATGCACCAAATTGAAAGTGAAGCTGTCGTAATTATCGATCAGGATGATCATGCGGCACCGATAGAACCGCCCCGGCGAGGGGTCAAGCGCGATGGGGGTGGAACGAGGAAAATATTCTCATTTATCACCTTGAGAAATGTTCATATTCCCAATTATCCGGTTGACACCACACTACACAAAAGTAGTGTGTCGTCGCATGGCTCGCGCCATGCTGGCGCGCCCGTGGTACGGTTCGTTCCCGCGTATAGCGGGGTATGGACTTGCAGGATTTCGACGAACTTATTGCCCAGTTTCTGGCAGCCGAAAAGACCGCACACATTCGTCCGCGCTGGCGAGTACGCCAGCATCCTGACTATGCCGAAGCAAAATTCGTCGTTGGTGTTCCCGGCTCCCGCATATTGGTCGGACTTGTGGCCATGACTGCGCATCGCGTCAAATGGCCCCCAAATACAGCTGGTCGCTTCTTTTTCGCGGCAAACGGGCCTTGGCGTTGGACGTTAACCCAGGGAGAACTCACCGAAATTTGCTTCAATCTGGGAGCGTGAGTTGCACACACTGGCAGCGTTGGCCGCACATGGAGGCCGAAGCCGACGACCGCAATCAGAATTTCGCTACGTGGCATCGTGACTTCTTGATAGCAGCCAAAATTGTTGCAACTTTTCCGGTATTATCACCTCCGCGAGGAGTCCAGCTAAGGCTAATCGTCAATGACGGCTTTGATCGCCGATAGACGCAAGATAACGGCAGCCGAAATTGAGCGGCTGGTCCGAGCGCTTACGGCTGCCGAAAATACAAATCTTGGCATCGAAGTCACTTTGCCTGTGGCCTATGGTGATGGCGAGCTAGTGACCGTGGTCATTGAGCAGACCAAAGATTCATTAGTAGTTCACGACGCCAGCTTCAGCGCCATGCGCCTTAGCAGCGTTGGCGTGTCTTTAACTCCGCATGTTGTGCATCGTCTATCGGAACTCGCAGAAAGATATAACTGCAAATTTCAGGAAGGTCGCGTTACTGCAATTGCAGACAGCGTTGAGCTGCTTGCGCAAGTCATCTCTCTGGTGGCAAATGCATCTCGCTCTGTTGCCGACTTTTCTTTTGAAATTAGGAGGCAGGCTGAAACGGATTTTAGATTGGTCGTTTTTGAGAAGTTGCGCCAAATTGTTGGCTCGCGTGCCCGTGATGTTGATGAATTTAAAGGAGCGAGCGGAAGGCGGTATCGCCTTCCATTTGTCTTGAATGCCGCATTGACGCGCCCGCAGAATTTCATCTCTACATTAGCACACAGGTCCAACATACCACTAATCTTTGCGGCATACTCTGATTTGCGCGGATCGTTTCCGGACGTTGAGCGTGACGCTGTATATGACGATGCAGCACACCTCCGCGACGAAGATCGCACATTTTTGAAGTCTGCCGATACCGTTGTGTTTGGATGGATGGAAGCAGACAGACGATTTAAGGAATTCGTGAGTGCCAAAAGACACTAGCGCGCGGTTTACGCCAGAAGAAACACAGCGCCGGTTTGAGGCTGCATTACGCGGCGCGCGCGTCGCAGGCCACAAGCCAAAGGAGAGCGTGACTCCTAAACGGCGCAAGGCGCAACGTGTGCGCACATCAAAACCTAGCGCGCCCAAATCCGCTTAATCTTGCGTTTCGCAGGCTTCCAGTTTCGCCGCCAACGCATGAATCTGCCAGCGGCGATCCTGAAAATTGGCTTAGTGAGGTCCGTGATACGTGAGACGCTTGCCAGCCGCACCCTGAACGGCAAGCGCCGCACGGTCGCCATCACTGTAGCCGAGCTTGACCCGGTGATTGTATCGAAAATCGTACTCTGCCAGATAACGGTGCAAATGTTTCTCGCGGCAGTGCTGGTAGATGCCGCACATGCCCCGCTTGAAAATTGAGAAATAGCCTTCAGCGGTGTTTGTATGCACATCACCGCGAACATATTCTTTAGCAGAGTGTTTTACCGTTTCGTGCGATGCGAAGATTGCTTCAGTGCCGAAACAAAGCTTACTTTCATCGGTATGTAACCGCGTTTCGCTGTCGATGTTCTCGCGAACAATCTTCTCAACGGTGATCTGGTCGGCAACTGCGGCATGAAATGTGCGGACACGGCCACCTCGCTCAACGAGCGCTAAGATCGGGCGCTTATCTTTCGGACCACGTGAACCGCGCGGATAGTATGGGCGACCTTTCCGGTACGGAGAGACGCGCGGTTGTTCGGTCTTGCCGTGGTAGGTTTCATTGGCTTCGACGATGCCGCCGCCGCCACCGAGAGGAGCTAAGCCCCCATCGCGCATCGCTTCGCGAATGCGGTGTGCCATGAACCAAGCAGCTTCATAACCAATGTCTAACGTGCGATGCAGTTGGTGAGCAGAGACACCTTTATTGCTGGCGCACATGAGATGGAACGCCTGTAGCCACTTATGCAGGGCGATTTTGCTGCGCTCCATGACAGTGCGCATTGTGACTGTGAAGTCCTTGCGGCAAGCCTTCTCAGCACAGCGGTACACGCCCTGCCGCTTGGTTGCATAGGCGTGATTTATTGTGCCGCAATGAGGGCAGATTGGGCCTTCGGGCCAGAGGAGCCGTTCAAGATATTCGCGAGCGGTTGTATCGTCCCGGAAATGAGGTGCTGCGAAAGTATCCATGACCGTCGTCCCATCTGATGGTAATTCTATCCTTTGTATCTTGTGGTGTCAACCGGATAATTGTGTTCATATTCCCATCATGCCGGCGAAAAACCGGAGTCAAATCAATACGTCGCCATCACGCCTGAGATGGCTCAGGCGGGCGCGGCGGTGATCCAGGAACTCCGCGACGTTTTGGATTCTGAGACGCTGGCGCGGCCGCGCCGCTATTCCATGAATCTCAGTGGTCGGTTCCATACTTTTTTATAACTTGGGCCGCGGCGAATGCGCTGCGTACCTTGGCGTCGATCTTGCCGCCGTTGAACCGTTTGGCGAAGGCGATCAGCTCATCTGGATCGACGATCACCTTCTCAAGGATGACGCCCGGCGTTTGCTTATCCGCGAGGAACTTCGTCATCTTGGCTTCCCACAGCTCGAAAGTGGGGATCATTTCATCGTGCGAAATCTTGCGGATGCGCTGGTAGTCCTCCGGACGAAACCAAGCGACACCGAACGCCCGCAGTTTTCCGCCGAATGGCGGCGTTAAATCAAATGGCATGGCCCGCTCCAACTAATCGCGGAGCCGTTCCAAGCGCGCGCATCATCAGAGGCGCAATAAAACACGCCCTGCGGCGGCTCCGATAAGTCGCAGGGTGCTCGGGAGGGCGGACCATGAATCTGCTCTCCCATCAATCATACGTTGATTCGGCTTTTGCCCTCGCGCGTTGCCGATCGAATCGTGTACCGCTTTGGTATTAAATCATCGGGGCTGGTCCCGACGCCCTGAGCTTGCCAAACGTTCCAGCAGCCAGGTGCGCGACGTGGCTCACTGCCCACGCTTTGCGGCGCTGGCGAAGCGCTGCGCCTCCTCGGCCGCGCGGAACAAGGCTTTCGCCTTGTTGACGCATTCCTGCTGCTCGGCCGTGGGGTTCGAGTCGGCGACGATGCCGGCGCCCGCCTGCACATACATCGTGCCGTCCTTGACGAGGGCGGTGCGGAGCACGATGCAGCTGTCCATGTCGCCCGCGGCGGAGAAGTAGCCGACGCAGCCGGCGTAAAGGCCGCGCTTTTCCTTCTCCAGCTCGTCGATGATTTGCATCGCCCGCACCTTCGGCGCGCCGGACACGGTGCCGGCGGGAAAGCCGGCGGCGAGCGCATCGAGCGCGTCGAAGCGCGCGTCGAGCCGGCCTTCGACATTGGAAACGATGTGCATGACCTGGCTGTAGCGCTCGACGAAGAACTGCTCGGTCACGCGCACGGTGCCGATGGCGGAGACCCGCCCGACATCGTTGCGGCCGAGATCGAGCAGCATCAGATGCTCGGCGCGCTCCTTCGGATCCTCGAGCAGCTCGTCTTCGAGGGCTTGGTCCTGGTGCGGGCTTACGCCGCGCGGCCGCGTTCCCGCGATCGGCCGGATCGTCACGGTGCCGTGGCGCACTCGCACGAGGATCTCGGGGCTCGATCCGGCGACGGCGAAGCCGCCGAAATCGAGGAAAAACAGAAATGGCGCGGGATTGACGCGGCGGAGCGCGCGGTAGAGCGCGAACGGCGGCAGCGCAAACGGCGTCTCGAAACGCTGCGCCAGCACGACCTGAATAATATCGCCGGCGGCGATGTATTCCTTGGCCTTGCGCACCATCTCCGCGTATGCGTCGGGCGTCGTGTTGGAGACCGGTTTCGCCTCGATGTGCTCGGTCGCGATCGTCGCTTCCTCGTGGGCGAGCGGACGGTCGAGCGCGTCGGTAATCTCGGTGAGCCGCTCAACGGCGCGCGCATAGGCCGCCTTCGCCGACACGGCGGGATCGGGCCGCACCGGGGTCACGACATTGATCGCATCGGTGATGGCGTCGAACACGATCACGACCGTCGGCCGCACCAAAATCGCGTCGGGAATGCCGATCGGGTCGGGTTGCGGCGGTCCTAGCTCCTCCATCAGCCGCACCATGTCATAGCCGAGATAGCCGAACACCCCGGCCGCCATCGGGGGGAGGCGATCGGGAAGATCGATATGGCTCTCAGCGATCACGGCGCGCAGGGCCGCGAGCGGCGGATCGTTGCATGGAACGAAAGCGTCGGGAGCGGAAAGCGCTGTCCGATTGATTTCCGCCGTTGTGCCGTTGGTGCGAAACACGAGGTCGGGGCTAAGCCCGATGATGGAATAACGGGCCCGCACCGCGCCGCCTTCGACCGACTCGAGTAGGAACGCGGGCGGCTTGTCGGCGGCCACTTTGAGATAGGCCGACACGGCGGTCTCGAGGTCGCCGACAAGCGTCGTCGAAACGACCTGAGCCACCCCACGCTCATAGGCTTCCGCGAATGCCGCGGCCTGCGGTTCGATCTGCATAACTGGAATTGGCCCTAAGGCTAGTCCGTCGCGCCCCGCCCGATTGCCTGGTTCAATGCTGTCTGATTGATCTTGACGCCAAAATCGATCTGCAGCCGTGCGACATATTGCGCGATGAGGTCGTCGGCATAGGCGGTGTTCAGCGCGTCCAATAACCGCTTTGCCGACGCGCTTTGCGCATCGAACGCCGGAACCGTAATTCCGGTCACGCGGAACACGATCCGCTGCGTCGGCTCCGCGCCCTGAGCGCTCGCGACCCCGTCTTTCGGAGTGCGAAACACTTCCGCGACGACGGCGGGCGGCAGGGCCCCGCTTCCCTTGCGCTTGAGACCGCTCGCGTTTTCAAGCGTGAGGCCGTCGGCGGCGGCCACTTCGCCGAACCATCCGCCCGCCTTGAGCTTGTCGATGATCTCGGTCGCTTTCGCATCGAGGCGCTTTGCGATTTCCGCCTCGCGCCAACGCGCCTCCGCCTGGGCCTTCGCCTCGTCGAAGGAGCGCTCGCGCGACGGCGTAACGGCGGCGACGTCGTACCAGATGAAGCCGCCTCCGGGGATCCGCAGCGGCTCGTTCTCGATCCCGACCTGGCTCGAAAAGGCGGCGGCGACCAGGTCGGCGTTCTTTGGCAGATCGGGAACGGGCTCGCCATTCGGTCCGCGGCCGGACCGATCCACGGCCTCGACGACGTGCACTGGAATTCCGAGCTTCTTCCCGATCTCGTCAAGCCGCTGTCCGGCGGCAAGCTCGTCCTCGATCTGGTCGCGGCGGCGCGAGAGGTCGGCCCTTGCGCGGTCGAGCGCAAGGCTTTGTTTAACCTCGGCCTCCGCCTCCGCATAGGGCGTTGTGCGCCCGGGTTCGATCTTGGTCACACGCACGATCGCCGTGACGAAACGCCCGGTCACGGGCGCGCTCACCTCGCCCTCCTTGAGGGCGAAAGCGGCGGCGGCGATCTTTGGATCGAGCATCTCGGCCTTAGCGACCAAGCCGAGATCGAGGTCCTTTTCCGGGATGTTGCGCTCGGCTGCAAGAGCCTCGAAGGTTGTTCCGCTTGTGAGCTTTTCATGCGCCGCGGCCGCTTCCTGCGCGTTGGGGAAGGCGATCTGTTGGACTTGCCGCTTCTCCGGGACGGTATAACGGGCGCGGTGGTCCGCATACGCGCGCTCGGCGTCGGCGTCGCTCACTTCGACGGATTTTGCGATCTCCTGTGGAGACAGCGTCAGAAAGAGCACCTTGCGGTACTCGGGGGCGCGGAACAGCAACCGGCGCTGTTCGAAAAAGTCGGCAAGTTGCTCCGGGGTGGGAGCGGGAATGTCGCCGGCATTCTGCGCGCCGAGCGTCACATACTCGATGCTGCGCTCCTCGTTTTCGAAGCGGTTCGATAGATCGACGGCGGCCTGCGGCGCCTTCAGGTCGCGGTCGATCGCGGCGGCGAGCTGGCGCCGCAACGACGTACGCCGCTGCTCGGCGATGAAACGCTGCTCGGTAAAGCCGGCCTGGCGGATGAGATATTGAAACCGCTGCTGGTCGAACTGGCCGTTCGCTCCGTGAAACGCCGGCTCCTGGGTGATCTGGGCGGCGACTTCGGCGTTAGATATGCCCAGGCCAAGCTGACGAGCGCGTTCGTCGAGCACTACTTCGGCGATGAGCTGGTTGAGAATCTGCCGGTCGAGCCCGGTCGCGCGCGCCTGGTCCGGCGTGATCGGTCGGCCCAGCCGGCGCGAAATCTGCTGGAGGCGGTCATTGTAGAATTGGCGGAACTGGTCGATCGAGATCTCGGTCGAGCCGATCTGGGCCACGGTCGAAACGCTGAATCCGCGGAAAATGTCGCCAATGCCCCAGATCGCGAAACTCAAGACGAGGAACAGCACGACGGCGGCCATGATGACCTTGCCGAGCCAATTGGCAGAAGCTTTTTGCAGACCCCTAAGCATTGCGTTCCATTTTGAGGGTTGTTCGGATGACCGCCGGGGCAAATCCGGGGGCGGGAGCGGCGCTTCCTTGAATGCGACCGGCCCAGCCGCCCGGCTCGCCGAGCGCCGCCCCATCATAGGGAGGGCGGCGAAGCCCCGCAACACGACCTCCTTCCGCTGCGCTCGGCATTTGTCGCACCGGAGAAATCGTGCGATAAACAGCCGCCGCTCGGGGGCCGCGGCGCGTGCTTCCCCGCACTGGTCTAAATAAGGCCCGGAACGAAACTCAACTCCGAGGATGACGATGGCTTCAGCGCGTCGCCCGCTGGTGGCGGGAAATTGGAAAATGAACGGACTGAAAAGCTCGACCGCCGAGCTCGAGAAGGTGATGGCTGCCGCCGGCGCCTTCACCGGCAAAGTCGACCTGATGGTCTGCCCGCCGGCTACGCTCGTTGCGCAGTTCGCGGCGACGGCGCAGGGCTCGCCAATTGCGATCGGCGCGCAGGATTGCCACGCCGAGACCGCGGGCGCTTTCACCGGGGACATCAGCGCGGAAATGCTGAAGGACGCCGGGGCGGTCGCCGTCATCGTCGGCCATTCCGAACGGCGGACCTACCACAAGGAGACCGACGCCGAGGTGCGCGCCAAGGCGCTCGCCGCTTGGCGCGCCGGGCTCATGGCGATCGTCTGCGTCGGCGAGACAAAAGACGAGCGGGTCGGGGGCAAGACTTTGGAAGTGGTCGGCCGCCAAGTCGAAGGCTCGCTCCCGGACGGGACGACGCCGGCGAATCTCGTGATCGCCTACGAGCCGGTATGGGCGATCGGCACCGGGCTCACGCCGACGACGGCGGACGTGGCCGAGGCGCATGGGTTCATTCGCGCGCAGCTCATCAAGCGTTTTGGCAAGGCCGTCGCCGACGGCGTGCGCATTCAGTATGGCGGCTCGGTCAAGCCGTCGAACGCCAAGGAACTGATGAGCGTGTCCGATGTGGACGGCGCACTGGTCGGCGGCGCGAGCCTGAAAGCGGACGATTTCCTCGGAATCGTAGGCGCCTACCGGTAGCAGTTCGCGAGAAGGGCGCGTTTCAGGCGTCGACGGCGCCTCACGGCCCGCAAGGCGGCCTCGCAAAATCCTTGTTGCGGGGATCGTATCCTTGCGGCGCCGCTCCCTATATGTGTCGTCGAGGGCCGCGGCGAAGCGCTCGGCGGCCGCAGGTCGATTTTGGCGTCGCCGCGCGGAAGGATTCTGATGCAGACCGTCATCGTGTTGATCCATCTCATGGTCGTTGTCGCCATGATTGGCGTCATCATGCTGCAGCGCTCCGAGGGCGGCGGACTCGGGATCGGTTCAACGGGCGGGTTCATGTCGAGTCGCGGCACCGCCAATGTGCTCACCCGGGCGACGGCGGTTCTTGCGGCGACGTTCTTCGTCACCAGCCTTGCGCTCTCGATCCTGGCCGGCCTGGCGCACCGGCCGACCTCGATCATTCGGACGGAAACGCCAAGCGGCGCACCGGCTGCCCCAGGGGCGCCCGCTCCGCTCGGTTCGGGCAGCGGGGTGCTCGACGCGCTGCGCAAGAGCGGCGAGCAGCAGCAAGCGCCGGCAGCGCCAACCGGGCCGCAAGTGCCGCGGTCGCAGTGAGATTGAGCGGGGAAGCTGTACGGGCCATCCGAGAAATTAAAGTTATAAC